>Ga0082335_1000342_pt1 | contig 120085 bp, 130 predicted proteins | sample Subgrocontami58m_FD_72375 | JGI IMG/M metagenome (GOLD analysis project Ga0082335, IMG submission 72375) | Subsurface groundwater microbial communities from S. Glens Falls, New York, USA - GMW37 contaminated, 5.8 m (SPADES assembly) (version 2) ... | reverse complement strand
TCCCCCCCCCCTCCCACCCTACGAAACGTTTCTTGGTTCAGTCATCCCCCCCGGGGGGGGCCCCCCCTTCCCTAATTTTTTTGTTTTTTTTTTTGGGGGGGGGGGGGGTATTTGTCAAGGGCGGGCCCAATCAGCGCTTTCCACCGGTTAACACGCCGGGAGTCGGCCATGGGCCAGAAGTGGAGTCCCGATTACATCGGGGCCGAACTTCTGCATCACCACCTTCCTGGCCCGGGCCATGATACCAATCTTGTTGTACTCTTCTCCCATGGATACTCCTCCAGGTGATACTCCATGACAACAGCCCTGAAACAACGGATCGCTGCTGTACCTGTAACCCCATAGCACCTCCTTCGGACTTGGCAGACGGGTTGCGCGGCTCGAGCGTTACTGCGGCGCGTAGTAAACTGAAGCCCCTCTAGTTTTCAGCGTCTCGATGCCTTGCATTGCGTTGGATCCCGGCGACAGGTCAAGCCTATTGAATTCGAGCCATATGCTATCCCCTGCGCCTAGCCCGGTGTTCTCGATGAGGGGTGAGATGTCCCTTATTCTGTTGGCCACCAAACGCAGGGTGCCAAGTTTGGTGAGTCCGGACAGCGCCGAAATATCAGTGATTCGGTTGCTGCCCAGGTAGAGCGCGGTCAAATTGGTCAGGGAGGATAACAGCGAGATATCTGTTAGATTGTTGTTGTCGAGTTGGAGGCTGGTCAGCCTGCTTAGGGAAGACAGGGGCGACAAGTCGGCGATGCGGCTTGACTGCACACCCAGGCTGGTGAGGTTCCCTAGCTGCGACAACGGTCTCACGTTACTGATACGGTTGTAGCCAATGTCCAGCCTGGTGAGGTTGGCTAGCGAGGCAACGGGAGAGATGTCCACTATCCGGTTGTCAGAGAGGCCTAGCTGTGTAAGCTTGGTAAGAGAAGAAAGCCCAGAGATATCGCTTATCTTGTTGTGGCCTAGTTCCAACTGGGTGAGGTTTGCGCACTGCTGGATACCGGACAGGTTGGAGATGTCGGACCATAGGGCCAGAAGCGTTGTGAGCGGGGCGCAGTCCTGTGGCACCAGTTCGCCTTCAGGCTTTCCAATGGCCTTCCTCACCGCTGCGTCAAGGCCGGGGTCAGGGAAAATGCCTGGCATCTTCTCCTGTCGTTGGCAAGCGGGGACGCTCGTCTGCAGGACCAGCAAGAAGAGGAGAAGAAGCTTCAGAAGAAGCCGATCTTCTCCTCTTACTCTCGGCAAGCCAGACAAGGCGTGCCTGCGGTCCATCTTGGTGGCATCTCGCCACAGCATCAGCCGACGGGCCACCATTCTCCTCCCACTTGCCCCAGGCAAGAACGCTTGGCTAGGTCAAATCTCTCTTGCTGAGGGTGGCGCTACCAACGAAAGCCATGTTGTTTACCTTGAAACCGATATGACTCCTACGATATGCTTCGAGGAAAGACATGCCTTGATCCACTTTGGCGAAAAACGGGCCGGCCCATAGAAGTTGCCACATCAACCACTTCCACGGTGGCATACCGCCCCACACTCCGATGACGACCGTGCCTGGCGTGTCACCCAGCCGCAAAGCGTCGGTCCAGGTCCCCGGATCCGTGCTGCCCATTCCGTCCGAATGGATGAGGAATGAGAACTTCATGGGGATAGGTGTGCCACCGGGCCCTCTGGTCTCAAGGACTGATCTGACATCAGAAGCCGTGATGACGTTGCCACCAGTCCCGATTTCTGCGAAATAAGAGTCCCCGTGGGCGTTGGGGAAGTACACGGTCACCTCTGGGTCGCTAATAGCGTTGAGGATAGGGGTCTTGTCCGGGGGATGGTAGGTAAAGATCCACGGAAGGCCGAGGGCATCCAACCAGTCCTGGAGGTATTGGTAACGGGCGAGGTCTAGCCAGTCCCAGGCTGGTTTCCCGAGCCAACCGTAGGCTCTATTCGGCATAGCGCCCTCCTCTGCTGGGTCACCGCTTGCCCTGCTAGGTGCCTGTATTGTATTGGGGGGGGGGGGCATTTTGTCAAGGGCGGCCCCAATCAGCGCTTTTCACCGGTTAACACGACAGTAATGGGCTATTGGCCAGAAGTGTAGTCCCGACGCATCGGGACTCCCGTGAGGGGCTGCCTCAGGCTACGGGGGGGCTTCACACGCCCTTCGCGGCCTCTTGGCCCAGCCTCAGGAAATCGGGATTGCCTCGTGTCTGCGCCACGGTGCGGCAGCTAGCCAGGAACATCTCCAGGGCATCTTCCCTTCCCCGGCTTCCCGCAGCCTCCATGATCTCCTCGACCGCAAGCCCCGTCTCTTCGGCAAGCGCAGAGAAACTCCTCTGGCCCGCGCGGTAGCGGCCCAGGGCCCATTCTAACAGGACGCGCCGAGCGCGCTCCTCGCCAGCTTTCTCCAAGAAGGCCCCCGAGGACTGCCTGAGTAACCGGGCAGCCCGTTGGACCCGCTGCTTGGCCCTGTCATCCAGCCTCACCGATATCGTCCGCTTCTTGGTTGTCATCCTACCTCTTGATTCTATTCACGGAGCGTTGGCTAAGCAACAGCGGGACCAGATCCCCCGTGATCCGTGAGTTCGGCTGCAACAAACTTACCTATCGGGTGGATTTGTGTGTTTCGGCGTCATTGCGAGGAGTCCCGACGCATCGGGACGACGAAGCAACCCTCGGACGCTGCCAAGGGCCGAAGATTGCTTCGTCCTTCTGCGGAAGGGCTCGCAATGACGGACGGGAATTCCCAATCCACGGTCTACGGGCGAGCGCCCAAATGCCGTTGACAGCCCCACGCCCCTTTCCCTATAATCGGGCCTAGCGGCTGAGAGAGCCAAGGCACCAGGAGGTCCAACCTTTAAACCCAGCCCCGTGAGGCTGGCAAGGAAGACCGAAGGGCTGCCCCCAAGTAACCAGCTATCTTCGCGTAGGGTCCTTTGCCAGCGGTCCTTCCCAGGAAGGACTCGGGAATGGCAAGGGACTTTTTTTATGGCCGAGAAGGTAATCTTCACCGAGGCCGACATCCGTCGTGCGATCACCCGCATCGCCCACGAAATCGTGGAGCGCAACCAGGGCGCCGCCGACCTGGTGTTCCTGGGCATGCACACCCGAGGTGTGCCCCTGGCGAAGCGCTTGGCCCTGCGCATCGGCGAGTTTGAGGGCGTGGAGGTGCCGGTGGGCGCGCTGGACATCGCCTTCTACCGGGACGACATCCCCACACGGGGAGCGTCCCCTGTCCGTCCCACCACTATCCCCCAGGATATCGCGGGCAAGGCCGTGGTCCTGGTGGACGATGTGCTCTACACCGGCCGCAGCATCCGGGCCGCTCTGGATGCGGTTATTGACTACGGGCGGCCCCGGCGCATCCAGCTTGCTGTGCTGGTGGACCGCGGCCACCGGGAGTTGCCCATCCGGGCTGACTATGTGGGCAAGAACGTGCCCACATCCCGGGGCGAGGAGATACAGGTCCGTCTCCAGGAGGTGGATGGCCGGGATGAGATCGTGCTGGTCACGGAGTAGGGGAGCATGACAACGAACGAGGCCAGTCCGGTCACAGCCACCGCCACCACGGTGGTGCAGCGAACGTGGCCCCGGCGCCACATCCTGGACGTGGACGATTTCTCGGTGGCCGACTACGACCTCGTGTTCGAGACCGCCGACGCCATGCGCGAGGTGCTGGGTCGGGAGATCAAGAAGGTCCCCACTCTGCGGGGTAAGTCGGTGGTCACGGTCTTCTTCGAGCCCAGCACGCGGACGCGGGTCTCTTTCGAGATAGCAGCCAAGGCGCTGAGCGCTGACTGTACCAGCATCACCGCTGCTACCAGCAGCGTGGCCAAGGGAGAGTCGCTCCTGGATACGCTCCGCACCATTCAGTCCCTGGGGGCTGACGTAGTGGTCATGCGTCATCCGGCATCGGGCGTACCCTACCTGGCCGCCCGCCACCTCGACATAAGTGTGATCAATGCGGGCGACGGATGCCACGCTCACCCTACGCAGGCCCTTCTCGACGCATATACCATCCGGCGTCGTCTGGGACGTTTGGTTGGCCTGAAGGCTGTGCTGGTGGGGGACATCCTCCATAGCCGGGTGGCCCGCTCCAATCTGTGGGCCATGACGGCGCTGGGCCTGGATATTGTGCTGTGCGGGCCGCCAAGCCTGTTGCCCGTGTCCAACGGGGCCGGCGATGGCGCCTGGCCGGCCTGCCGTTTGGAGGCAGACCTGGACCGCGCTATCGAAGGTGCAGACGTGGTCATGGGCCTTCGCCTGCAACTGGAGCGCCAGGAGCAGGGCCTGCTCCCCAGCATCCGGGAATACGTGCGGGGCTATCAGATCACCCGGGAGCGCCTGGCTCGGGCACGTCCAGGTGCGCTACTCATGCACCCTGGCCCCGTGAACGAGGGTGTCGAGCTTACTCCCGACGTGGCCCACGGTCTACAGTCCGTGGTAGAGGAGCAGGTTACAAACGGGGTAGCTGTGCGGATGGCCCTGCTCTACCTGCTGCTAGGTAGGGGGCAGTAGTGACTACTCTGACGGCAGTCCTGCGAGAGAGCGGTTGGGCAACCTCCTCTCCCTTTGGGAGAGGATTGAGGTGAGGGCACAATAATGGCAGCGACGCAGGCCCAAGGCAAGCCCCTCCTCATTCGAGGCGGGCGCATCCTCGACCCCTCCCAGGGGCTGGACCTGGTGGGCAGTCTGCTCTTGAAGGACGGGCGTGTGGCCTGGCTGGGGCAGGGCGAGCCGCCCATGGCTCCGGCGGTCGTCATTTCTGCCGTGGGCATGGTAGTCTGCCCCGGGTTCATTGACCTGCATTGCCACCTGCGCGAGCCGGGGTTTGAGGACAAAGAGACCATCGCTACGGGCACTCGGGCGGCTGCCCGTGGCGGTTTCACCACGGTGTGCTCCATGGCCAACACGAGGCCCACTGTGGACACACGTGCCACTGTGGAGTTCATCCGTCGGCAGGCGCAGGCCGAGGGTGTGGTGCGTGTGCTGCCGGTGGCCTGTGTTACTCAGGGCCAGCAAGGCAAACAGCTTGCCGAGTTTTCGGAGTTGGCAGAGGCCGGCGCCGTTGCCTTCAGTGACGACGGCCGGCCGGTGGCCGACGCCCGCCTGCTGCGCCACGCCCTGGAGTATGCCCGCGCCCTGGGCCGGCCCATCCTGGAGCATTGCGAAGACCCGGCGCTGGCCGCCGGGGGTGTCATGAACGAGAGTGCCCTGGCCCACCGGTTGGGACTGAAGGGCATGCCCGCCGCTGCCGAGGAGTCAATGGTGGCCAGGGACATCGCCATTGCCAGTCTCACTGGAGGCCACGTCCATATCCAGCACCTGAGCACGGCGGGATCGGTGGAGCTTATCCGGCGTGCCCACGCGTCCCGACTTGTCGGGATCACCGCCGAGGCTACGCCCCATCACCTTATGCTCACGGAGGCGCTGGTGCTGGGGCCGACAGGCGGCGACATCACGGCCGCCCTTGGGCCCGGCGCTTACGACACCAACGCCAAGGTCAATCCGCCGCTGCGCACGCAGGCCGATGTCGAGGCCATCCGCCGTGCCGTGGCCGAGGGGGTGATACAGGCCATCGCCACCGACCATGCCCCGCATACCCTGGCCGACAAGCTGTGCGAGTTCGACCAGGCCGCCTCAGGCATCAGCGGTCTGGAGACCGCCTTCGGCCTGGTGATGGGGTTGGTGCATAGCGGTCTGCTTGACCTGCCTGCTCTGGTCAACCGCCTCACCTCCGGTCCAGCCCACATTATCGAAAGAGGGGTGGCGGATCATGGCCTGTCGGGGTTGGGTAGCCTCCAGGTGGGTGCTCCAGGCGACGTCACCATCTTCGACCCCACCGCCGAGTGGACCGTGGACACAGCGCAGTTTGCCTCTAAGGGCAAGAACACGCCTATAGCCGGATGGCGTCTCAAAGGCCGGGTCATGGCGACCATCGTAGCTGGTAACGTCGCCTTCGCTGACCCGGTACTGGCTGTACAACATGGCGCAGGAGTTGCTGGTGCCTAAAGACGCTCTTCTTGTCCTGGAGGACGGCTCGGTCTACCAGGGCTATGCCTTTGGTGCCGAGGCCAGTGCCTGTGGCGAGGTGGTATTCAACACCTCCATGACCGGCTACCAGGAGATGCTTACTGACCCCTCGTACGCGGGGCAGATCGTGGTGCCCACATACCCGCTGATAGGCAACTACGGGATCAACCGAGAGGACTTCGAGTCCCGCCGCATACAGGTATCCGGGTTTGTGGTCCGCGAGGAGTGTCCAGCGCCCAGCCACTGGCAGTCTACCGGCACCCTGGCCGAGTTCCTGGCCGCGCAGCATGTGCCTGGCATCGCCGGGGTGGATACCCGGGCGCTGACCCGCCGCCTGCGCCAGGTCGGTGTCATGATGGGCACCATTACCTGCGACGAGACGGCGGAGCAAGCCCTGGCCCGCCTGCGGGAGCAGCCACGCTACGACTCCTTCGACTTCGTGCACCAGGTCAGCACGGACGCGCCCTATGCCTGGTCCAATGGCGGCCCTGCACCGCTGGCGAGCGGGGCCGCGCCGGCACCTAGTGGTGCGGGGCTGACGGCATCGCGCACAGCTGTGTTCCCCCTCTCCGTGCCGGAGAGGGGGCTAGGAGGAGAGGGCCCCGCCCCCCGCATCGTGGCCCTGGACTGTGGCCTCAAGTTCAACATCCTGCGCTCGCTCACCCGGCTCGGCTGCTCAGTAACGGCTGTCCCGGCGGATACCTCCGCCGAGGATATCCTGGGCCTGAAGCCGGATGGCGTGGTGCTGTCGCCAGGTCCGGGTGACCCTGCCCTGCTGGGCTACGTCACTCAGACTACGAGGGCACTGGTCGGCAGGATGCCCATCATGGGCATCTGTCTGGGCCACCAGATGTTGGCCTGTGCCTTCGGCGGGAAGACGTACAAGCTCAAGTTCGGGCACCGTGGGGCTAACCACCCGGTGAAGGACCTGGAGACCGGGCTAGTCCACATCACCGCCCAGAACCACGGCTATGCCGTGGATGCCGACAGCCTGCCGTCAGGGGTCGAGGTCAGCCACCTCAACCTGAACGATGGCACGGTCGAAGGCCTGCGCCACCGGGACTTGCCGATAATCTCAATCCAGTACCACTCGGAGGCCTCGCCTGGCCCTCTGGACAACATGTACCTGTTTGATAGATTCGTGGAGATGGTGAAGAATGAAGTGGGCTAGAATAGGATGGTCAGGAGGGGGCTTCGATGGCTAACAGCGTATATTCGTTCCCAGTGACAATCAGCAAACAGGAAGACGGGCTGTGGCGCGTGGAGTGCCCAACCTTCTCTGGGTGTTTTGTGGATGACGAGAGCCTGGAGGCGGCGTTGGCTGGCATCCAGGAAGGCATCCGGCTGTTCATTGAGCTCTACAAAGAGCGTGGGATGGCTCTACCAGAGCCTGTTGATGTCTCCGAGTCTAAACTGGTGACCACGGAGGTGGATGATGGGTAGGCGAATCTCTTTGCACTTGGACGACACTCTTGTAAACGACCTCCTGAAGTTCACGGGGGAGAAAAGCGCCGCGAAGGCGTTGCGACGAGCGGCTGAAGAGCTAATCGAGCGTGAGCGTAAGGCCAGGATTGGAGAACTCAGGAGCATGTTTGGGAAGACAGACCTGGACCTCGACTGGTATCGAGCTCGTCATGGGCCTTTTGATGAGCCAAGTAGCCCGGACAGTCCTGTAACACCATGAAGCTCCGCTTTGTATCAGGAAGATGGCAAAATACGTTCGCCTTGGCTCAGCCCTCCCGGCGACACCGGGGCTCAAGCTACGTGAGCGGGGAGAGCGTAGTCACTTGTTTGAGGGGATCGTAAGCCTTACAACACGAAGATGACTGAACAGCGCCAGAAGGCATAGGATCGGGCAATGCTGGCCGCAATAATGGGCATAGTAGGAGTGCTACTGGGTGTTTTGGCTACCCATTCCTTTGAGTGGTGGCGAGAGAGAAGGAGATGGGACGAGCAGTATCGCTTCCAATTGTATGGAAGGAGGCTTGAAGCGCATCAGCAGGCTTTCGCCCTAGTCCACAGAATGCGCGACTTCCTCGTTGGCTATGACAGTACAGAGGCCCACCCCAAAGACGACCCCATTAGGGCTGCGATGGACTGGTGGCCTGCGAATTGCCTTTACATGGATCAGGCGTCAAGGGCTAAGCTGAACGCTCTCATTACAGGCGCGGCAGCGTTCATAGCTTTCCACCGGGGACCTCGTACTCCGGAGGGTTTCCGCGAAGCGAACAAAGTCTGGCCGTTGTTTGACGACGCTCTCAAGGCCATTGAGGAGGGTATTGGCGTGAAGCATCTGCCAGGCACATTGAAGCCGCTGCCAGAGGAACATGATGATTGAAGTGAGTAGCTGGCTATGAGGCGCGCCGACGTGTCGGCGCGGGGGAGAGGTGCGGGCGGTGCCCGTAGGGGCGCAAGGCCTTGCGCCCCTAGCAGCTCGTACTGGCGAGAGGGTGATGTCACTATATGAGGCAAGAGGCGCAGCGCTGGCTAAGGCAGGCCGAGGCCGATCTGGAAGGGGCACGAGTGAGCATGGCAGGCGGCCGCTACGAATGGGCCTGCTTCCAGGCCCAGCAGGCTGGGGAGAAGGCTTTGAAGGCGTACCTCTATGGCAAAGGCCACACTTCAATCATGACCCACTCGCTTACCGAGCTGGTCAGGGAGTGTCGCCGGTTGGAACCTGCCTTATCCCAGTTGGTCGATGCCGCCAAGTTCCTCGACATGTTCTATATCTCGACCCGCTATCCCAACGGCCTGGCAGGGAGCTTGACCCCGGCGGAGTTCTACGAGAAACGGGATGCTGAGAGATGTCTAAGCTCGTCCGAGTTGATATTGACCACATCGAAGAAGTTCATCGCCGCTTGAGCGAGTTTGTGGCGCTACTCAAGGCCACCCTACCTGTGGAGGCGGTGTACCTGTTCGGGTCTTTTGCCACTGGCCAGGTGCACGAGGGCAGCGATATAGACCTGGTCATTGTGGGAGACTTTGCCGAGCGTTTTCCGTATCGGGCCAGGGCCATACTTGACCTCACGGACCTGCCCATTGAGCCCCTGGTCTACACCCGTGAGGAGTTCGAGGACATGGTGGCCCGGGGCAATTCGTTCATCCAGGAAGTACTGAGAACAGGCCGGCGCCTGTAGTCCTGAAGGAGGCGACGATGAAAGCGGTGCGCATTCATAAGCCGGGTGGGCCTGAGGAGCTTCGGTACGAGGACGCCCCGGACCCCAAGCCGGGGCCGGGCGAGGCCGTCGTCTGGGTGAAGGGCTGTGCCCTTAACCGGCTTGACCTGCTTACGCGGGCCAACGGCTTCCGGGGAGCATTTGCCCAGCCCCACATCGTGGGCAGCGACATCGCGGGTGAGGTGGCCGCGCTGGGCGAGGGCGTATCCGGCTTTCAGGTGGGCGTGCCGGTGGTCGTGGCCCCCGGCTCAGGGTGCTGGCGCTGTGCCGCCTGCCTGTCAGGCAACGAGAACCTCTGCATGGACTACCGCATATTCGGCGCCCGGCCAGGTCTGGATGGGGGCTATGCCGAGCTGATCAAGGTCCCTGCGACCAGCCTTATTGCCAAGCCAGCCAAGCTGAGCTTCGAGGAGGCGGCCTCCATACCGGTTACCTTCCTGACTGCCTATCACATGGTCATGGCCCGGGGCGGTCTAAAGCTGGGCGAGACCGTGCTCATCCACGCGGTGGGGTCGGGCATTGGCATTGCCGCACTCCAGATTGCGAAGCTGACCGGCGCCACCGCCATCGTCACTGCGGGCAGCGACGAGAAGCTGGCCAGGGCCAAAGCCTTGGGCGCTGACCACACCGTCAACTACAAGACGGCCGACTTTGTCCAGGAGGTCCGGCGTATCACCGACAAGCGTGGTGTGGACATGGTGGTGGACACCGTGGGCGCTGGCGTGCTGGAGAAGAGCCTGCCCCTGGTGGTGGGTGGTGGCCGCGTGGTAGCCTGCGGGGGCACAGCCGGCCGTCAGGTCCCGTTGGACCTGGCCCCGATGTACTACCGCAGCGTGAGCATTATCGGCTCGAACATGGGGAATCGTGCTGAGCTGGTGCACGTCCTGGGCCTGTTTGGGGCGGGCAAGCTGAAGCCGGTGGTCCACAGCGTGCTGCCCCTGTCGGAGGCAGCCCAAGCGCACCGCATCCTGGAGGAGCGGCAGAACTTTGGCAAGGTAGTGCTGGTGCCTTGATGGGCTCAGAATCTACGTGTTCAAAGGGCTATCTTTGGGAATGAGTGGTTGTGCTAAGCTTGTTGGCTCGTGCTCCGGCGCTGTAGGGGAGGAACTCCGTGTCCTCCCCGCCACTCCCCTGGGGCGGGCACAGAGTCCCGCCCCTACGTCGCATGCGGCCAAACGTGCTTTCGTTGCCTGACTATGAAGCTAGGTGGCTTGGTAGATGACTTTGCCGGTGCGCTTGATCTCGCCCAGGAAGGTAGCGGGGCCGGCGCGACGGTATTGTTGCCACGTATAGGCCAAAGGGGATAGCCGGTGGTCGCACGTAGCCATTGCCTTGGCCAGGAGCTCACAGCGTCTGACATGGCCCATGCCTTTGAAACCATCGGACACGACGGCAAGGTCAATGTCGCTGGCGGGTCTAGGCCAACCGTTGACATAGGAGCCAAAGAGGACAGCCTTTTGCACTTCGATTCCAAGAGCCCCGAGCGCGCCAACGAACTCGCCAACCATGTTGGGAAGCTTCTCTTCGCTAACGGTCATAAGCAGCCTGGACTGGCCGGGAGGGCCACCACTTGTCCCACCTCCCTGGCCACGTTGCCCTTGGAGCCAGACAAAAGCCTCCCTTGCCTGGCGAAGGACTTCCTGCGCCAGCTCCCTGTTGAACTGGACTATGCCAGTGGGGTATCTGGCCTCCAGCGCCTGGACATTGAGCTTCCGAAAGAACTCGCCGAACTCGGCGGGCAACTCCAAACGGGCGATCTCTGCCAGGTCCAGGAGATCGTGGGTCTTCGGGGGCATCCTGTTGATGGCTTGCGTCACCAGGCCCTTCAAGAGCTTCTCCAGGGCAAAGTTGGTAAGGAGCACCACGTACTGGTATCGCCGGGTGTCGAACATCACTTCGGCGGTTTTCAGGTCGTAGTCGGCTTGCTTGAGCCATGGCGCTGCAGCTTTCATGGCAGAAGTAGCGTATCTTTGTATGGGTCAGGTGTCAACGTTGTGCGCAGCGTCTAAGCCCTCCAAGGTCCTGGTCATTGGCTCCGGGCCGATTATTATCGGGCAGGCGGCGGAGTTCGACTACGCCGGCACCCAGGCCTGCAAGTCCCTCCGGGAGGAGGGCATCGTCACGGTGCTGGTCAACTCCAACCCTGCCACCATCATGACCGACGAGGGCATCGCCGACGTGGTCTACATCGAACCGCTAACGGTCGAGGTCATCTCGCGCATCATCGAGCGCGAGCGCCCTGAGGGGCTGCTGCCCACCCTGGGCGGCCAGACCGGCCTCAACCTGGCAGTGGCCTTGGCTGAGGCCGGGGTGCTGGACAAGTACAACGTCCGTCTGCTGGGCACCTCTTTGGACACCATCCGTAAGGCGGAGGACCGAGAGCTTTTCAAGCAGCTCCTGCTGGACATAGGCGAGCCGGTGCCGGAGAGCGAGACGGTTACTACTATCGAGGACGCCCGCCGCGTGGCACTGAAGATTGGCCTGCCCCTGGTGGTCCGCCCAGCTTACACCCTGGGTGGTACGGGTGGTGGCCTGGCCTCCACCTGGCAGGAGTTCGAGGAGGTGGTGACGAGCGGACTGTCGGCGAGTCCTATCCACCAGGTCCTGGTAGAGACCTCGCTGGTGGGTTGGAAGGAGATCGAGTACGAGGTGATGCGCGACGCCGCGGGCAACTGCATCACGGTGTGCAACATGGAGAACATTGACCCGATGGGGGTGCACACGGGTGATAGCATTGTGGTGGCGCCTAGCCAGACCCTTTCCGACAAAGAGTACCAGATGCTCCGTTCGGCCAGCCTCAAGATCATCCGGGCGCTGGGGATCGAGGGGGGCTGCAACATCCAGTTTGGGTTGGCACCCCATCCTGTGGTGGCGTCCGGAGACTTGACTGGGAGGCCGGTGAAGCGGGAGGGTCTGAGTTCCCCCTACTATGTGATCGAGGTCAACCCCAGGGTGAGCCGTTCATCGGCGCTGGCCAGCAAAGCCACAGGCTATCCCATAGCGAGGGTGGCGGCCAAGATCGCTGCGGGCAAGACGTTGGCTGAGATACCCAACGCTGTCACCAAGAAGACCCTGGCGGCCTTCGAGCCGGCTCTGGACTACTGCGTGGTGAAGATACCCCGCTGGCCCTTCGACAAGTTCCCTTACGGGGACCGGCGCATCGGCACGCAGATGAAGGCCACCGGCGAGGTGATGGCCATTGACCGGGGCTTCGAAGCGGCTCTAGGGAAGGCGGTACGCTCCCTGGAGATCGGGCGGCGCTCCTTGCGCTGGGAGGACCAGGCGTGGACAGGCAAGGCTTGGGCTGAGTTGCCGCTGCACCCCCACGACATGCGCCTGTGGGCGGTGCTGGCGGCCGTGCGCCGGGGCGCCCCCATTGAGGCCCTCGCCGGGCGTACGGGCATTGACCCCTGGTTCCTTATGAAGTTCGCCAATATCGTCAACATGGAGCGACGGCTGCTGGGGGAGACCCTCACGTCAGCCCTGCTCCGCCAGTCGAAGCGGCTGGGCTTCTCCGACGAGCAGGTGGCTACGCTTGCCGACCGCCTCCCCGAGCAGGTGCGGCAGGTGCGGAAGTCATGGGGGATTGTGCCCGTGTACAAGATGGTGGACACCTGCGCCGCCGAGTTCGACGCGGCTACTCCCTACTTCTACTCCACCTACGAGCAGGAGAACGAGGCAGCCGCCCTGCCCGGCCCGTCGGCCTTGGTCATTGGCAGCGGCCCCATCCGCATCGGCCAGGGCATCGAGTTCGACTACTGCAACGTGCACTCCGCCTGGGCGCTCCAGAAGGCGGGGATCAAGAGCATCATGGTCAACTCCAACCCGGAGACGGTGTCCACCGACTTCGACACCAGCGACCGCCTGTACTTCGAGCCGCTGGACGAGGAGAGCGTCCGCGACATCTTGGACAACGAGGCGGACCACGCGTCGGGCAACGGTGGTGGCCCGCCCCCATCCATCGTCCAGTTCGGCGGCCAGACCGCCATAAACCTGGCTGTTCCCCTGGCCCAAGCCGGGCTGCCTATCATGGGGTCTAGCGCCGACGTAATTGACCAGGCCTCGGACCGCCGTCGTTTCGATGACTTCGTGGCTCGGCTGGGCATCCCCCAGCCGCCGGGGGCCGCCGTAAACACGGGGGACCAGGCTGCACAGGTCGCCGAGCGTCTGGGCTACCCAGTGCTGGTGCGACCCAGCTATGTGCTGGGTGGTAGGGCCATGGAGATTGTCCATGACCCGGAGGAGCTACGGCGTTTCGTGGGCCTGGCCGCCGAGGCGGTGCCGGGCAAGCCTATCCTGGTGGACAAATACCTGGAAGGCAAAGAGGTCGAGGTGGATGCCGTCTGCGACGGCGAGAATGTGCTTATCCCGGGCATCATGGAGCACATCGAGCGTGCCGGCGTACACAGCGGGGATTCGGTGGCGGTCTACCCGGGACTAGGGCTCACGGAAGGGGAGGTAGACACCCTGGTGGACCATACCCACAAACTGGGCTGCGGGTTGGGCATGCGCGGACTGATGAATGTGCAGTTCATCATCATGCGCCAGTCGGGTCAGTCCACCGTCTACGTGCTGGAGGTGAACCCCCGGTCGAGCCGGACGGTGCCCTTCATCTCCAAGGCTACGGGCATCCCACTGGTGAGGCTTTCAATCGAGGTGATGGCCGGCAAGCGGCTCGTGGACCTGGGCTACGGCGTGGGCCTGGCTCACCGGCAGAAGCTGGTAGCGGTCAAGGTGCCGGTATTCTCCATGTCCAAGCTGAGGGGTGTGGATACCTATCTTGGGCCTGAGATGAAGTCCACGGGGGAGGTCATGGGCATTGACTTCACCCTCGACGCTGCCCTGGCCAAGGCCATGCGGGCGGCTGACCTGAACCTGGCGCCCCAGGGCGCTATCCTGGTCTCGATTGCGGACCGGGACAAACCGGAGGCGTTGCCCATTATCCAGCGTCTGGCCAAGACCGGCTACCCCGTCTACGCCACCGAGGGCACCGCCGCCGCTCTGGGCGCTCTGGGCTTATCGGTGCGCATGATAACCAAGAAGCTGAGCGAGGGGCGGCCCAACGTGATAGATGTGATAATGGACGGCACGGTGACCGCCGTAGTCAACACGGTGACCGGTGGCAGGGTCCCCTTGCAGGACGGCTTCGAGATACGCCGGGCTGCTGCGGAGCGACGTATCCCCTGCTACACTTCGCTGGACACGTTCCGGGCGGCGGTGCAGGCGCTGCTGCGGGAGCACCGGGATTACTCTGTGCGCCCGGTCCATGAGTATCTCAGTGGGGGGCCTGTCCATTTCCACCAACCGAGCTGATGGGCCCGTGTCCCAGCGCCAGGCGCCGGTGGTCTCCAACTGTCCGGCCATGGAGGGCACCTGTCTGACGTGGCTGGATGCGCCGGAGATAGCACAGGCCGCCCAGCCGGGCCAGTTCGTTATGGTCAAGTGTGGGTCGGGCAACGGCCCGCTGTGGCGGCGCCCACTGAGCCTGCACCGCGTTGACCGGGCGCTAGGCCGGATTGCCCTGCTCTACGCTGTCATCGGCCAGGGCACCCGCTGGCTCAGCGACCGCCGCCAGGGCGAGTCCCTGGACATAATCGGCCCCCTGGGGCGCGGCTACGAACTACCCACATCATCCCAACATCTCCTCTTGGTGGGCGGCGGCCGGGGTGTGGCGCCGCTGGTCTTCCTGGCGGAAGAGGCGCTGGCTCTGGGCTGTGCCGTTACATTCCTTCACGGGGCGGCGACTGCGGATGGGCTGTGCCAGGATGGGCTGCTCCCAGCGACCGTCCGTCTCGTCGAGGCCACAGAGGACGGCTCTCGCGGGCAGCGGGGGCAGGCCACCCAAGTCCTGGAGCTTCACTTGCCGGAAATGGACCGGGTCTACGCCTGCGGACCCATGGGGATGTACCAGTCTATGGCAGAGATGCAACTGAAGCTGCCTGTGCAGGTCCTGGTGGAGACGCCCATGGCCTGCGGCTTCGGCGGCTGCTATGGCTGTGCCATCCGCACCAAACACGGCATCCGCCTGGCCTGCCGCGATGGCCCCTGCTTCCCGCTGGAAGAGCTGGTGTGGTAGGGGACGCGGATGGTAGTGTCCACAAGGTTTATCGTACCCACCCAGGGTGACACGGACATAGTGGACATAACGGAGAGGGTGGCGAGCGAGGCGGCTGCCTGCAAGCTCACGGGGGGAACGGTCACCGTGTTTGTGGTCGGTTCCACGGCGGGTGTCAGCGTCATGGAGTACGAGCCCGGCTTGGTGGCGGACTTCAAGGAGTTCTGGCAACGCATCGTTCCCCAGGACAGGCCATACCACCACGACCGGGCCTGGGGCGAGGCCAACGGCTACTCCCACGTAAGGGCTTCGCTGCTCGGGCCGTCCCTGGTGGTGCCTCTCGTGGCTGGCAAGCTGGCCCTGGGGACGTGGCAGCAGATTGTGCTGGTGGACTTTGACGCACGTCCGCGTCAGCGCGATGTAGTGGTGCAGATCGTGGGTGAATAGATGAAACCGTAGGGGCGGGCCTGTGTGCCCGCCCTGGTGGGATGTTGGGAAGGACGACAGGAGAAAAACATGGAGAAGGTTGCTAGCGAGGAGCTCAGCTCCTTCTACTACCAGTATCCTTCAGTGGCCACCATTGTAACCAGCCATAGCGAGGGACGGGACAACGCTATGGCAGTGGCCTGGCATGGCACCCTGTCGCGCCGTCCCCCGATGTACATGGTCGCAATCTCACCCAAGAGATTCAGCCACGGGCTTATCGTTCAGTCGGGGGAGTTCACCGTCAATTTCCTGCCCTTCAGCTCGGCCAAGCTTGTGGTCCAGATAGGCGGCTGTAGCGGGCGCGACGTGGACAAGTTCCATGAGTTTGGCCTAACCAAGGTGCCCACGCTCAAGGTCACGGCGCCTGTATTGGATGCGGCCTATGCCGCCTACGAGTGTCGTGTGGCGGCGCGCTATCCCAGTGGCGACCACGATTGCTTCTTCGGGGAGATCGTGGCCGTGCATCATTACCCGCTGGCATACGGCCCGCGCAAGACGCTGGACCTGGAGCAGGAGCAGCCCTTGCTCTATCTGGGCGATGGCCACTACACCACGGCGTCCCGGGAGGGGATCGCCCACCTGGAGTGATAGGACGAGGAAGAACCAGTCCGAGAATAGCGATTGGAGCCTTTGCTGGACGGGGTCCAGACTGGTGGCATCCCCACCCAGTGGGTGAACAAGAGCCGGGAAGATGCAGCCGTCATTGCGAGGAGCCGAGCGACGAAGCAATCTTCTGACGTTGACTCGGGCCGAAGATTGCTTCGCTGCGGCTCGCAATGACGGAAACGAACTCCCACCCCACGGCCTGCATTTCCGAATGCGGCGAGCACGCACGGACTGAATCGCTATTCTTGGGACCAGCCGAGCGCTCCAACGCGGGGCCGGTGCTATAATAGCTTCGGAGGTGCCGAGGTAGTGTGTGAACACAATGGCGCCATTGCGTTGGGTGGGGAGCCGTTCTGCTGGCAGTGCTATCAAGAGGCCATGGGGGCGGTCCACTGCCCACCAGCGGGGAAACTGGCCATGCCTGACAAGTTCGGGTGCGAGCGATGGACGCCGGCGGAGGCGTCTCCACCCATGCGCTGGTGCTACTGGTGTCAGGCGTACCGGGATGCCCGTTGGCCGGAGGCTCGGGTCAGTCCCTAGCTCCGTCTGTCCTGCTGGTCTAGCTGGGCCTGATTCCTGCAAGCCAGCAGGTAGTGCCCGCCTGTGCGACGATGCAAGACCTAACCGTATACGAGTCCCCTAACCTACACGCTCCTGCGCTGATTGCCGCCTTCGCCGGTTGGGGCGATGCCGCTGGCGCAGCCACTGGTGCGGTCAAGTACCTGGCTGAGCACCTGGGCGCCACGAAGCTGGCGGACCTCGACCCCGAGCCTTACTATGATTTCACCCAGGTCCGTCCTCAGACCCGCTTGGACGAGCGCGGTGAGCGGTACGTGACCTGGCCGGAGAACGAGTTCTTCTACTGGAAAGGCTCAGAGCAGGCTAGAGACCTGCTTTTTTTCACTGGCGTGGAACCTAGCTTGCGGTGGCGAAGCTATACCACCACAGTCCTGGACCTGGCCGCGCAGCATGGCGTATCCCAGATGATCGTGCTGGGCGCACTGCTGGACAGCGTTCCTCACACCAGGGAGCCGCGCATCTCGGGCGCGGCAACCAGCCCGGAGCTCAGGCAGCGCCTGGAGGCGTTGGGCGCCCCGGTAACACGCTACCAGGGCCCTACGGGGATAGCTGGAGTGCTCCTGGATGCCTGCCGCAGGAGGGGCTTGCCCTACGTTTCGTTGTGGGGCCATTGCCCGCACTATCTCCAGGCGATGGTGAACCCCATGGTCACCTTAGCCCTGCTGGAGATGACCCTGCGCTTGCTGCCTGTCACCGTTGATCTGGGTGAGCTGCGCAGGGCGGCGTCCCTGTTCAGGGAGGAGTTGGACAAGGCCATCGCGCAGGAGCAGCGTCTGGAGCAGTACGTGGTCCAACTGGAGCAAGCCTACGACCAGGGGAACGCGCTCTCGGGGACCATGCCCTCCCCCGAGGACCTGATGCGCGACCTGGACGATTTCCTCCGGCGAGGCCAGCAGGACAGGCCGGGGCGCTAGAACCCCAGGTCCTCCCCCACAATAACCACGTTTATCCGGCCCTTGTGCCGTGGCCGCAGGCTTTCCACGATCACTGTGAAGGTGCATATGCGGTCTGGGCTGCGGCAATCGCCGCACTGCCCGGTCACAGTGCAGGGCAGGCGGTAGCCGTGCCGGAGGGCGTTCAGTGGCGCAGCCACCTCCTTGGTGCGTCGCACGCCATCTTCGGCATTCTTCACAATCTTGTTGGCGCCTACGACGACGATGACCTTGGGTGGGCCAAAGATGATGGGGGCCACACGGGTCCCCTCACCGTCTATATTGACCAGTTTGCCGTCCAGGGTCACCGCATTGGTGCCCGTGATGAAGACGTCAGAGGTCAGGGCACGGAAACGGTTCTTGCCGTCATCCGCCACGTCTTCTGGGGTCATACCGTGGCGGTAGCGGTCGAACAGGCGTAGTTTGCCTTCTTTGTGCTGCTGTCGCAGCCAGTCCATCACACCGAGCTCCACCAAACTCAAGGAGTCGCCCAGGCCCACCGTCGAGCCTTGGGGCACAAGGCCTGTAATGTGGGCCACGGCCTCCTCGCGCTTGGCAAAGTACCAGGCCTGGAAGTTGTTCTTCTCCAGGTTGGCGACAGTGGTGCGGGCCAGCTTCTCGTAGAGCGATGCCTTCTCTGTTTGCACGGGGACCTCCCGGTATGTATTCGCCAAAGGTGGGTAGCGTTGCATGCGGATACTATATCCGATGGGTGAGAGCAAGGGAAGCCTGGGCTGTGTTTTGCCTTGTTGCCTGGCGTGCCCTGGCGTATACTGGCGGCATCCAGACGGACGGTAAGCGGATGCCCCAGTACCCTGTGAGGAGGTGGTGAATCATGGCCTCTACTCCCAGCACTGTTGGCTTGTTCAGTCTCGGAGAAATGGGGCACAGCGTGGCAGCGGTGCTTGTGCAGCATGGTGTACAGGTGGTCACCTGTCTGGCGGGGCGTAGCCCGCGCTCTCAGCGTTTAGCGGCGAAGGCGGGGGTCCGGGACCTGCCCTCCGTTGCCGAAGTAGTACGCCGGGCGGACATCATCCTATCCATAGTGGTCCCTTCGGCAGCCCCCAAGGTTGGCGCCGAAGTCGCCCGTGCCATCCGTGAAACGGGGCGGTCGCCTCTCTTTGTGGATGCGAACTCGATTTCCCCCAGCACCGTACGCGGGATTGAGCGCGCGATCACCCAGGCGGGTGGGCGGTTCGTTGATGCCTCCATCATCGGCGGCGCCCAGGGTGTGGCCGGTGGCCGGGCCACCTTCTACGCCTCCGGGCGGGAGGCGTCCACGTTTGCCGGCCTGAGGGAGTATGGCCTGCGCATCAATGTGATCGGTGACGAGGTGGGCCAGGCCTCGGGTCTGAAGATGCTCTACGCCGGGCTTACCAAAGGGCTGTCCGCCCTCTCTGTGGAGTTGCTCTTGCCGGCGCGGGCGTTGGGTCTGCTTGACCCCTTGCTGGCCAAGCTCCAGGCGGACTCGCCGGACATCGCGAACTTCATGCAACGAAGGATACTCGACTTGCCCATGCACGCCGGGCGGCGCAGCGAAGAGATGGAAGAGTTGGCTGGTGCCTGCCGGGAGATGGGGCTTCCGATGGGCATGGCCTTGGCTGGCCGGGATAGCTTGAAGGCTATTGGCGATCTTAGGCTCAGGGACCGTTACGATGAGGCCACGATGGAGGCCTGGGACTTTGGGAGTGTGCTGGAAGTGCTGGCGCAAGGGTTGACCCGCCAGCCCGATGCGAGCCACTGAGCTCTGAGGTCTCAGACATCCTTGGCGCCTACGGTCGCGTAGGGGGCTGGGCCTAGCCAGGACATGGGGGGCACGTGGCGCGTCGGCTAGTTTGACGGCGGGGCAAGTGCTAGGCTATAATTTAATTGATTTAGCAGACGCTAATATCTGATGGGTGGTGAGGTGGTGTGGTGTCAGGATTGCCCCGTCAGCTCGGATAGCTGAACGGGGCAATCCGCTTTTCGGGCACTGAGAATCTGAAGGACGGTTGGCGAACGACCTACTTCATGGTCAGGTATGATGTGCTTCCGGGCAATCACCCATGCTCACTGCGATGAGCACCGCAGAGGGTGAAAACGCTTGGGTTGCGCAAGTCTGTCGTAGGGCACCAAAATAGCGATTAAGCTTTGTCCCGACCTGTCGGGACGGGTGAAAGGGTGTGAGTCTCATGTCATTCTGGTCCCTTCCGCAGAAGGGCGAATCCCGATGCATCGGGACTTCGCTAAGGCTCAGAGCCTGCCCTGAGCGAAGTGAAGGGACGGCGTATCGTCATTATGCCCTTTGTTCAAGCGTGCCACGCCCCGATACATTGGGGCGGTCGCGGAGTTCACCCCTTCGCCATGCTCAGGGTAGGCCTTGAGCGCAGCGAAGGGCTCCCTCAGAATCCCTCATGAGTATTCGCATACTCACCACAAAGCATGAAAATGCGCTTGTGTGGCATAGGCCGTAGGGGCGGGACTCCGTGCCCGCCCTGGCGGGGTGGCGGGGAGGACACGGAGTTCCTCCCCTACGATGTACCGAAGGACGGGCGCTATTTTCAGGGTAATGACAGTTACCGGCGGAGAAGTGCATACACAATCGCTATTCTTGGGTGGCGCTCTCGTGTTGAAGCGGCACTGGCCCCATGCTATCATTGCCCAAAGCCGGTCGCCCTATGGAGATTGATGTCCAGATAGATGCTGCCTTTGCGGGGGATCTCTCCGAGGACTGGGTGCGGGACGTAGCTGGCCTCGTCTTGCAGGCGCAGAAGGTCTTACCCAACACCGAGGTGGGACTGGTTATTGCCGACGATGACATGGTGGCCGACCTGAACCAGCGGTATCGGGGGAAGGAGGGTACCACCGACGTGCTTTCCTTCGCCATGACGGAGGGAGAGGCCTTTGTCGTGCCGCCGGATGGCACCCTGCGGCTTGGGGACGTGGTCATCTCCTGCCCCCAGGCTCGACGCCAGGCCCAGGAGTTGGGCCATTCGTTGCAGGAGGAGGTGGCACGGCTTCTGGCACATGGCGTGTTGCACCTCCTCGGCTACGATCACCAGGAACCTGCGCAGCGGGCAAGGATGCGGCGGCGAGAGAGAACAATCATGACGCTGCTGGAGAAGAGATGGGCAGGCCGGAGCGCCGCAGCCTCCTAAACAGCCTGGGTTACGCTCTGTCCGGTCTGGGCCAGGCCTGGGGGACGCAGCGCAATCTACGTATCCAGGTGGCGCTGGCAGTCGTGGCCCTGGTGCTGGCGGCCGTGCTGGGCCTGGGGGTGGCCCAGTGGGCCATGCTCATCACCGTGATTAGCCTGGTGGTCACTGCCGAGTTGCTGAACACCGCCCTCGAAGCCGCCGTTGATGCGGCGCAGCCCGAGTACCATCCCAAGGCTCGAATGGCCAAGGACGTGGCCGCCGGCGCAGTGGTGGTAGCCTCCCTGGGGGCGCTGGCGGTGGGCGCCTGGCTGTTCCTACCTAAGGTCTGGTCCCGACTAGGGTTTGGCCCATAGGGCCGGGACGCGAGAAGGAGGCCAAGGATGACGGAGTGGACGGCGGTGCTACAGTTGCTGCATCTGTTGGCGACAGTGTACATGGCGGCGCCCCTCTACATGCTTCTGGTGGTCAACGAGAGGGTGCGGTTTGGTGCTCCGTTGGGCTACTACACTGACCGCTACATGGAGAACATCATCAAGCATCATGCCCAGCGTTGTTTCATCGTCCTGGGGACGGTGCTGGTGACGGGCCTGCTCTTGATTTGGGCGGATGGCTTCACCTTCGCTATGGTGGTCAAGAGCTGGACGCTGTGGCTGAAGCTCGTCGCCACTATTGCTCTGTTCGGATTCCTGTCCTACGTCCATTTCTACCTCCAGCCCCGCATTGAGGCGCTGATATCCCAGGTCAAGCCGGACCAGCCGCCGCCCAAGGAGCTTGGCGTCCAGGTGGGCGCCCTGCGCATCCGGCGCAAGCGCCTGTCGGCGCTGTGCCTGTTTACGGTGCTCACCGCGGTGGCTATGGGTGTGCGTATGCTCACGGGATACCCGGCATGGCTGGCTATTGTATTTGTGGCGGTGATTGCCGTCTTCGCCTATCGGACATTCAAGGCTCCCTTGCCCTACGGGTGGTTCTAGGCTCTGAGACGCAGGCGGCAACGTCGAGTACGAGCTGTTGGCGGTGTTGCCCCCGTCGTTGTTGCAGTGTACTGTGGAACAGGTCTACAGCGATTCGGGTCGATTCAAGGAGGGTCTCATGGGGACTTCACATGACAAGGGCACGAATTTTGAAAAAGAGGTGCAAGACGTTTTGCGGCTCAAGGGCTACGCGGTTGCGAGGAATGAACTGATTAGTGGGACTCAGATAGATTTGGTGGCGCACAGGGAAGACGCTTTGGACAACGTGTGCCTCATAGTCGAGTGCACTGATCGCCAAGGACCTGTCGGGGTGGACCTGGTAAAGGAGAAGTCTGCAGTACTACTAGCCCTCGCGGGCGGTCGCCATCTGTACCGACTCCTTATGGTAGCGAGGAACGGGTTTACCGCCGAAGCGAAGGCCTTCGCAGAACCTCAGGCCAATGTTGCATTGATGACCCTAGACGACTTGGAGAATCAACTTGTAGACTTCGGGCCCTACGTTCGGTGGTACGTCGAGAACTATGAGCAGTCTGCCGGGATATTCAGGGAGGGAAGGTTATTCGAGCACTACGTCGAATTGAAGGCTCGAGACGATGGGGACAAGCTGTATGAGTCCCTAACCGATGCGGTCACTTCATGGTTGGGTGAGCGGTCCGCTAACCTGCTTTTTTTGCTTGGTGAGTATGGGGCTGGCAAGACGTCATTTGCCAGACAGCTAACATACCGTCTCCTTAAGGACCGCTTCGACTCCCCCGGTGGCCACCGGTGTCTGCCCATCCTGGTAAACCTAAGGAACTGTCGGCGAGGGTTCGACATAAGACAGCTTATCACAGATACGCTTGTTAATCTGTACGGTGTTGCCTTGCCGTCTTTCATGGCCTTTGAACGCGTATCGGCAAGGGGAGACATATTCCTTGTGCTAGATGGCTTCGATGAGATGGCCGAATCGACCACGAAGCAGGCTCTGGTGGATTGCTTTGGCCAGATATATTTGCTGGCGCATCTCAATGTTAGAACCGTGGTCACTTGTCGGACCAACTTTTTCAAGAACCACTCCGACATCGTTGAGCTTTTTAGGACCTATTCCATCCGGTTGGCTGAAGAAGACGAGGGAGGCGTTCCGGCCACCGAGGTTACGTTCAGCGGTACGGCAAAGATCCTCTTCGTGGAGAAGTTGGACGACAGACAGATTGGCACTTACGTGAGGAAAAGGCTTGGGGCGGAGGCCGGAATCGCTCTGGATACGATCAGGGGCATTCATGACTTATCGGATCTGAGTACCCGCCCGGTGTTGCTTGACATGATCTTGAGCACGCTTCCAGACCTGATCAGGGGTGGCACCTCTGTTACTAAGAAGACCGTAAGTAGCCGGACTCTTCCGACGGGCTTTGTTCGTAGGGGAGAACCGCCGGTGTCCACTTACTAACGCACCCTTTAGTAACTCAGCGGCGTTGTACGAACAGTACACGAACCGCTGGACCATCCGTGACGAGTGGCGTGTGCAAATCCCGCTAAGTGTAAGGAGGACTTTTGCCGACTCCCTTGCATGGGCGATGCACTGTTATTCGTTGCAGGAATTGAGCTTCGACGCTTTCGAAGACATTATGAACGAGTCTCTCGGTGAGTTGAGTGGCTCAGAGAGGGAGTTGCAGTGTTTCAAGAGTGACTTGCAGGTGTGTTCCTTCTTGACGAGGAGTGACCGACAAGAGGCCTTTCGTTTCGCTCACAAGTCCTTCTTGGAGTACTTTGTGGCCCGCAAGCTAATGACCGACTTGTTGGAAGGGATAATGCCCCAGAAACCTGAGCGGAAGCCCCGTGGAAGCGCCGATGAGTCTGCTGGGCGCGGCATTAGTATTCTGGTGAACGGGATGGACGGTTTCTTTGGCGGCTCGTCCGCCGGCCTTCTCGCGTTTGCTGCGCGGGAGTTTTCGCTCCGCAACGACTTCTTCATCAGGAGGCCCATTGAACTCTTCAAGTCGGACAAGGCACTGGCGAATCATCTTGAAAACCATATCACGCAGGTCCTCAAGCGGAAAGAACGCGCGGCGGTTTCGACAGAACTGGGCCTCTCCGATGAAATCGCGACGTTTGCTGTCGAGTATGCAGTGAACTCGCGAGTACGCCTACGTGACTTGGTCGAAGGCATATCCAATGACGAATCAATCGCCCTGTTCTGCGACCTGATGCGGCTGTCGAAGAGCGGCGCACTTGTTCAAGTCGAAGCCGACTTCACAAAACGCTACATCCTTTCGGGGGACAAGCTGGGCATCAGGGTTGCGCTTTGCTCAGCTCTGGCAAGGTGCACTGAGGCGATTGACGTCCCATTCTTGAAAGACGCACGTGTGGCACTGGGGGAAGACGACTGGAGCTATTTCCTGTTTGAGGTAGCAAACAGGGAGCACTATGGGGAACTGGTGAAGGAGTGCTGGCACTGGCCGGACCTTCGAACTCTGGACCGTTTGATCTGCTTGCACGGTATGCATGGCACGATGCCAAAGGATTCGGAGGGCTTCACCACTGAGCCCTTGGTCCTCAAGCTACTTGAATCCCGGGAAGAACGCGAGAGGCTACTCGGCTTCACTCTGTGCAGGTCTCTCAGCGTCTCCCACCGAACGGCACTGGTTGCGATTGGGCAGGCGTTTTCGGGCGAGTCCAGCGGCGCCGTCAAGGAGGAGGCAACGCGGCTACTTGCGACCCTGCAGGGCAATGACAACTGGCAGTACGCGAGGAGCCTTTGGTCCCGGGAGAAGGACATGAGGATCAAGGAGTTATTGAAACAGGCTGAGCGGACAATCAGAGCTGCGGAGAACCGCTCACGGGAACGCCTCATGTGGGATACTGCGAAAGCCGACCGAGCTCTGAGAGACAGAATGTGGAAGTATCTAGGTAGCACAACGCGGGGAGCGTAGCGCGACCGCGAACATTGTCAGTCGGTGAACGAACGTATGTCTCAGTGCACAGTCTGGGTTTGGTCCACAATCTGCATTATTTGCCTCATGCGCCCTTTGGACAAGAGAGTGGGGGAGCATTGCGTTACAAGAGAGGGTGGCCTCACAGGCGCACCATCCGTTGTTCACGTCAGCCTCTTGCCTGCCCTGTCGTAGCTGAAAAGAAGCGCCCTGACGGGTTATACTAGAGACGCCATGCGCTACGAGTTGCCCCCTTTCCGTCCGCCGAATGAGGCGCGCAGCATCCTGCTCCGCGCCACCCGGGGTTGTCCGTGGAACCGGTGCACCTTCTGCTCCATGTACAAGGGGACCCGCTTCCAGTTCCGCCCCACTGAGGAGATACTTGAAGACATCCGCACGCTGCGCCGGGCTGCGGATGTCGTGACCGAGTATGCCCAGGAGAGCGGCCACGGCGTGGATGAGGTGGCCTTGGCCAATGGCATGCTCTGGCTCACCAAAGAGGGCGTCAAGACCGCCTTCATTGGCGACTCCAATAGCCTGATCATGCCCGTTGGGGACCTGGCCCGGGTTGTGTCCAACCTGAGGGAGCGCTTCCCGACCCTCGAACGGGTCACCTGCTACGCCCGGGCGCACACCGTGCTGCACCGCAAGCCAGAGGACCTGCGCCTATTACAGGAGGCCGGGCTTACCCGTCTCCATCTGGGGTTGGAGAGCGGAGATACGCAGGTGCTGGAGCGCGTGCAGAAGGGGGTCGGTCCGGAGCAGGCCATCGAAGCGGGACGAAGGGTGAGGGAGGCTGGTCTTTCCCTGTCGGAGTACGTCATCATTGGCCTGGGGGGGCGTGAGCTGTCCGCGCAGCACGCCCAGGGCACAGCCCAGGTACTCAATGCTGTGGACCCCGATTTCATCCGGGTGCGTACCCTGATGTTGGAGGAGGGTGCACCCTTGGCCGAGGAGTACGAACGAGGCGAGTTCCACCCCTTGGACGCCGTTGGCCTGCTGGCCGAAGAGCGGGACATGGTGGCGGCGCTGGAGGTCCACTCTCAGTTTGTGAGCGACCACTTCTCCAACCGCGTTAACCTGGAGGGCCGTCTGCCCGAGGCCAAGGCGCAGTTTCTGGACCAGTTGGACACCGCCATCGGCGTGGTCAGGCAGCGGGCGCGGGCCAGGGCCAACTGACCATGACCTCCCAGGTCTTCTACCGCAAGTGGCGGCCTCAGACCTTCTCCCAGGTGGTGGGCCAGGAGCACGTTACCACCACGCTGCGCCACGCGGTGTCCAGCGGGCGGTTGGCCCACGCCTATCTGTTTGCCGGTCCACGGGGCACAGGGAAGACCAGCACTGGCCGTATTCTGGCCAAGGCGGTCAATTGCCTGAGCCCCAAGGAGGGTGACCCGTGCGACCGCTGCGCCATGTGCCAGGCGGTGAGCGAGGGGCGCGCGCTGGACCTCGTAGAGATAGACGCTGCCAGCCACCGAGGCATCGAGGAGGCGCGGGACCTGCGGGAGAAGGTGCGCTTCGCGCCGTACGTGGGCAGGTACAAGGTCTACATCATTGACGAAGTCCACATGCTCACCGACCAGGCGTTCAATGCCCTGCTCAAGACGCTGGAGGAGCCGCCACCCCATGTGGTCTTCGTCATGGCGACCACCGAGCCTCACAAGGTGCTGGCCACCATCCTCTCCCGTTGCCAGCGCTTTGACTTCCGGCGCATCTCTGAGGCCGACGTAGTCCAACGGCTGGCGCAGCTCTGCCAGCAGGAGGGAGTTGAGCTTGAGTCAGCGGGGCTGAGGATGGTGGCCCGGAGCGCGGGGGGCAGCCTGCGCGATGCCGAAAACCTGCTGGAGCAGCTCGTGGTGGGCTACGGTGCAAGGCTCTCCAGCCAGCAGGTGGCTGAGGTGCTGGGCGCGACCACGGACGCTCGCAGCCGCGAGGTGGCCCGCCTGCTGCTACGTCGGGAGCTACCCCAGGCCCTGGCACTGTTGAACGAGGCCCACGAGCAGGGCGTGGATCTGCGCCAGTTCCACCGGGGGTTGCTGGAGTATCTCCGTGGGGTGATGCTGCTCAAGGCGGGTGCGGAGGCTGCCGTGGCCCAGGAAGCGGCGGTCTTGGCGGAGATGAAGGATCTGGCACAGGCGACCCCAATGGAGCTCCTGGTCAAGGCCGTGAGGAACATGGCGGGGGTCAGCATCTCCTCGGAGGAGTCTTCCCCTCTGCCCTTGGAACTGGTCCTGGCCGAGGTGGCCCTGTCTGAGGTCGTGACCCCCACGCGCGTTGCCCCAGCCCCGGCGGACCGGGCGTCTGCCCCGAGGCCAACGCCACGCTCGGCGAGCACGCCACCGGCAGCGCCGGCCCCACCCCGGGCTGCGGCCCCCTCCCCGGTGGCTCCCCCACCCCGCCCCATGCGCCCCGCCGCCGAGCCACCGGCGCTGCCCCCTCAGCGCCCCACGGCTGCTCCCGTCCCCCTGGACGCCAGCCCTCTGGAGGTGCTACGGGCTAGGTGGAAGCAACTGATCGAACTGGTGAGGGGCAAGGGCACGAAGTCCGCTCTGGACGCCCTGCTGCGTAGCGCATGCCAGCCCGAACGAGTCGAGGGTGATACGGTGGTTTTGGCCTTTGGGCACCAGACCTACCTGGACAAGATGACCGAGGAGCTAAGTAACCCCAAGTCACGGACCATTCTAGAGGAGGCCCTTAGTCAGATCGTTGGGCGGCCTCTGAAGGTCAGGTGCATTCTGTCGGCCAAGGACACCAAGAGCGCTCCCCGACCGGCCAGGCCGCCGGTGGCGCCTGCCGCCGCGACGCCCCCGACGCCCCTGACGCCCCTGACGCAAGGTGGCCACATGGTCAAAGAGGCCCTTGCTCAGGGGGCGCGCTTGGTGGAGAATGAGGAACCATGATAAACCGAAAGATGCTCAAGCAGGCCCAGGAGCTACAGAGTCGCATTCTGAAGGCCCAGGAGGAGATCGCCAGGCTCACCGTCGAGGCCAGCGCCGGTGGTGGCGCCGTCACCGTAGTGATGACCGGCCAGCCCCGCGTGCAGGAGGTGCGCATATCTCCCGAGGCGGCGGCTGACCCCGAGGTGCTGCCCGACCTCATCGTGGCTGCGGTCAACGAGGCGCTGACCAAGGCCCAGGAGCTGACCAGCAAGCACCTGGGCTCGCTGGGCATACCAGGCATGTAGGGGCAAGGCGGCGCCTTGCCCTTGCGGGTGTTTCGACAAGGGAGGCTGAGATGGTCTACGGCTGGCGGGCGCGTGTAGGCTTCCTGGGACCACAGACGGTAGCAGAGAACACCACCTACCAGTTCTATCAGATTGTCCCCAAGGGCGTGATGCACATTGTCTACCCTATCGGTATCACCGAGCTGACCCGCATCGAGGTGGAGCAGGCCCTTAAGCGCATTGACGGTGGCATCTTGGAGCTGGCCCGGCGCCGTGTAGATATCATCGTCCTCGGTGGCTCTCCGCCCGTGGTCGTCGGCGGCTATGGCTACGACCAGAAGTTCATCCAGCGCGTGAAGGAGCTTACCCCCATCCCCGCTACCACCAGTCAGACAGCGGCCCTGGAGGCGTTTCGTCACCTGGGGATGCGGAAGCTGGCTGTGGCCACCCCCTTTACCGACGAGCTGAATGGCCTGCTCAAGGACTTCCTGGAGAAGAGCGGTTTCCAGGTGGTGGCCATCAAAGGGCTGAATATCCCCCTGGTGGAGGTGGCCCACCAGCCCTTGTCGGTCACCTATCGCCTGGCCAAGGAGACCTTCGCCAGCGCACCCCAGGCGGACGGGGTGTACATCCCCGGCGCCAGCGTGCCCGTAGTGGAGAACATAGCGCTTCTGGAGCGTGACCTGAAGGTGCCGGTGGTCACCAGCGTCCAGGCCATGATCTGGCAGGTGTTCCGCATGCTGCGCATCGGCGGGCCTATCGAGGGCTACGGCCGTCTTTTGCGGGACATGTGACGGCGGTCCCCTATCCCAATGGGTAACAGCAAAGATGTGGCTGTCTCCGTAGCGGCAACTCATGAATTGCCGCTACGGGTGGTGGTATGGGTGGCGCCACGAGCGCCGCTACAGGTGTTTGCACAAAGGAGGGTGACATGACCTACGGTTGGCGGGCGAAGATCGGCTTTCTGGCCCCACCCAAGACATTCGACTCCTATCCCTGGCACCTGCTGTTGCCCGAGGGCGTGGGCATCATCGGCTACCCCCTGGGGCTGACCCACCTCACGCCGGACGAGGTCCGTCAGGCCTGGACTCGGACCGACGACGGCATCCGGGAGCTGGCCCGGCGCAACGTGGACATCATCGTCCTGGGCGGCTCACCGCCGGTCATTGTAGGCGGCTTTGGCTTCGATCAGAAGTTCATTGAGCAGGCAGCAAAGATCACCTCCATCCCTGTGACCACCACGCAGACGGCTGCCATAGAGGCCATGCAGCACCTGAACATGAAGCGCATCGCCGTGGCGGCGCCCTTCGATGACACCTTCTGCGCTATGCTGCGGGACTTCTTGGAGAAGAGCGGCTTCCGGGTGCTCAGCCTCAAGAACAAGGGCCTTGGCCTCCTCGAGTCGGACCAGCAGCCCCTCTCGGTGTCCTACCGGCTGGGCCGGGACGCCTTTGCCGCCGCTCCGGATGCTGATGGCCTGTACATCCCTCGGGCGAGCTTCCCCGTGGTGGAGAACATCGAGCTGCTGGAGCGGGACCTCAAGGTGCCAGTGGTGACCAGCTCCCAGGCGGTGGTCTGGTCTGTCTGCCGCAAGCTGCATATCGGCGGGCCGATAGGGGGCTACGGCCGTCTGTTGGCGGAGCTATAGAGCCTCGCTGCTTGTGTACCGCAACGTAGGGGAGGAACTCCGTGTCCTCCCCGATGCCCCACCAGGGCGGGCACGGAGTCCCGCCCCTACGGGGTAGCAACGCGTCCGCGTCTCCCAGATTCACCATCTGGCAAGGACAAACCGTAGGGGCGCAGCATGCTGCGCCCCTGCACCACTAGGTGAGAAAGCCGCCCGTTCCACAGAACATAACACGTGGTGGATCTTGGGTCTTCAGGGCGATGACACGAAATGGTATAATCCCCTCAGCTTCAGAGAATAGACGGAGACCCCTTGGAACAGGCCCAGGTAACCCCCTCGCCATTGGCGCGGCTCATCGCCGAGTTCCACAAGCTGCCGGGCATCGGCCCCAAGAGCGCCCAGCGATTGACCTACCACCTGGTGCGGGCGCCTGCTGAGCAGGCCCGCACCCTGGCCGAGGCTATCCTGGCCGTGAAGGAGCGGGTGGTCTTCTGCTCCCGTTGCCAGAATGTTACCGAGAACGATCCCTGCAACCTGTGCCGGGACCCCACCCGGGACCGCACGCGGATCTGTGTGGTGGAGGAGGCGCTGGACGTGCCAGCCCTGGAACGGACGGGCAAGTATCGCGGCCTGTACCACGTGCTCCACGGCGTGCTTTCCCCTATGGATGGCATTGGCCCGGAGGACCTGCGCATCAAGGAGATGCTGACCAGGCTTGATGGGGTGCAGGAGGTCATCGTGGCCACCAATCCCACCGTGGAGGGCGAGGCTACCGCCATCTACCTTCAGCGGCTGTTGGCACCCCTGGGCATCAAGACCACGCATCTCGCTCGTGGCCTGCCCGCCGGGGCGGACCTGGAGTATGCCGACGAGGTGACCCTGTCCCGTGCCCTCGAGGGCCGGCAGGCCTTCTAGCGATGACTACCTATGTTCCCTTGGACTGCGTTTCCATGCCCCCTCGCTTCATAGTCGGGATGATTCATGCAGCGTAATGGCCACCATATCACGACAGAAGGGGCTAGTCAGCCCGTTGCTTGAAGGATAGAATGAAGTGCAACAGTGGCCTACTGATAAGGGTTGATTGGGAATCCAGGCAGTACCCAAGGATAGCGGTCGCGGGAACCGGAGGGCTGAAGAAGAAATGACTTTCCCCAACTCTCCGCGAGTCGTTTACCGGAAAAACCCTCTTGTCGAGGTTATCTGTCAACTGCGTTTCCCCACAATACTTAGGATTGGTGTTAATGGTGTTGCCGATTTCCAGGACAAGGTCAGGCAGGAATACCCCCTGTACGAGTTGCAGGAGCCCTCTTTCGAATTCCCTCAGTTTCCCAAAGAGCTGTCCGCGATCCTTGAACAGTTGCACCTACCAAAGCCCATCGGGTCTGTCACACATAAGTTCTTGACGAAGGATTCCCAGCGGTTTATCTCACTCTCGCAAGGTTTCCTGGCGTTAAGGGAGGCGAAGTACAGGCGCTGGGAATCGTTCAAAACAGAAATGGAGAAGGCTGAGCTAGCACTACGAGAACTGTATCAACCTGCGTTCTATTCCCGTATCGGTCTGCGTTACAGAGATGTGATTTCGCGACGCGCTCTTGGCCTCGATGGGGTGAAGTGGAGAGACTTGCTTCAGCCCCACCTCCTCGGAGAGCTAGGCGCGGAGGATGTGGCTGACTCTGTGGTACAAATGCACACTCGTGTGGTCATCCAAACTCCAGACGTTCCTGGAGGCAGGGTGACACTTACGCACGGTCTTGTAATAGCACCCGAAACCAACGAGGACTGCTATGCACTAGATGCGGATTTTGCTGTTGAACAGAAGGAGAGCATAGATGAACCCTTCAGTATCCTGGACAAGTTCAATCGGCTCGCTGGTAGGCTCTTCCGGTGGGCAATCACAGAAACGCTCCATGATGCCATGGGACCTAAGGATGTGTGATCTCCAAGAGCCGGACTATGGTAACGATGTCGTGGTTCACGCTGCTCCTGAGACGACGTATGACGTAAGGATCACGGTGGAAGGCTACGGCGCGAGTGTAGTGGATCGGTTCGTTGGCTGCGTGATGATCGGGCTAATGCCTGAACGTGGACTGGCCGAGGCCTTGGACTCCCTACGAGACATGTTACAGTTCTACAGCCAGGAACCCACACTCAAGTTACCGGCTCCGCATAAACACAACGTGGTGGACGCAACTGTTGTGGAGCGCAGGGAGCGGCCTGGGATTACAATCGCCTCATAGTGTTTGGTGGAGCGTGACATTGTGCCGTTTTCCTATCTCGCCTCAGGCTCTCATGCCCTACGGCAAGGCGAGATCCTCGCTAACGTATTCGAACTGGTAGCACGGGTGCCAATCCACCAAACGGTAGATGTTGGTCAGCCTATTGCTGTGGAAAGAGTTGACCACCCTCTGGTCACAGTTGTCAGTCAAGATTGCGACTTGGAGTGGGACTACCAGGCTAGGCAGAAGCAGGTGGCAGAAGACAAGTTGCTCAGGCATGTACTGTTTTGTGATCTCTTCACTGATGTGGATATTCGTGCGCGAAGCAACCTTAAATCGGACCTATTCAAGCGAGTGCGCCAGAATCAAGACGAACGTTACCATCATTTCGCCGCTGCACCGACAGGGCAAACTGGAACGGACTTGCCTGACCTATACGCAGATTTCAAGGTCATCTTCTCCTTGCCTTGTGACTTCGTCTATCTTCTGCTCGGCGGGGGCCAAGCTACTCGGAAATGTATTGTTCCCCCTCCGTACCTTCATGATTTTGCCCATAGGCTGTACGGGTTCCTGGGTCGCGTCGCGATTCCAGAGGCGTGACTTCCTAACTAACGGTGTCTACTGTTTTTTGGGGCGGCTTGTTTCATGTCTAGGCCCCGCTCCTTCAAAGTAGAGGCCGTGGTGCTCCGTCGGGGCCGATCTGGGGAGTCGGACCTGCGGCTGACGCTGTTCACCCCCAGCCTGGGCAAGCTCCAGGCGGTGGCCCGCGGCGCTGCCAAGCCGGGAAGCAAGATCGGGGGCCACGTGGACCTGCTTACCCGCTGCTCCCTGCTGCTGGCGCAGCCACGCTATGGTGGGATGGATGTAGTGGCCCAGGCCCACACCATCCATAGCTACTTGCCCCTGCGCGAGAGCCTGGAAGGGATTGGCCAAGGGCTCTACCTTGCGGAGCTGGTGGACCGCTTCCTCCCTGCGGGACTGGAGCAACCCCAGGTCTACTACCTGCTCCTTCACGCCCTGCACCGGCTGGTGGAAGGGGATGGGGAGGCGGCCGTGCGCCACTTCGAGGTCCAGCTCCTGGGCATGTTGGGCTACAGCCCCGAGCTTCACTACTGCCTGGGCTGTCGGGTTGCTCTGGAGCAGGGTGCGTCCTTCGCCCCGGCGCGGGGTGGCCTGCTGTGTCCCCGCTGTCGCGGCTCAGAGGCAGTGAGCCGCCCGGTCTCGACGACCTGCTTGCAGGCCATCAGGCGCCTGGCAGAGACCGAGATTGGCGCTGGCCCCAAGCTGGCGCCGGAGGTGCTCGACGAGCTGCGTGGCCTGCTGCGGAGCTACATTACCTACCTGTTGGAGCGGGATGTCTCCTCCGCTCGCTTCCTCGACAGCATTCGCCTGGTGCCAGTGGAGGCGCGGTTGCCGTGATCCAGGGCCTGTGGATAGCCCTGTTGGGCATGGCCCTGGTCTTCTTCTCCCTCGGCCTGGTGATGGTGTTGATAGTGCTGCTTGACCGGGCATTCCGACAGCGGCAGGCTGTGGCGGAGCCGCCCGCTGTGGCTGCTTCTCCCCCCGTGGAGGATGTGGTGCAGGACAAAGCACTGGCCGCAGCCATCGGCCTGGCGGTGGCCCTGGCCCGTTCGGAGCATGGGCACCGCACCAACACCTTGAGCCGATCGGCGGCGCCCAGCGCCTGGCGACTACAGGGCCGGCGCCAGCAGATGACAAGTCCGAGTCAGCGATGGTAGGGAATACGAACGTCTTCATCGTCACAGTGAGGGGTCGGCCTTACCGTGTGGAGGTGGGCGACCTCTCCCGTTCTCCGGTGGAAGTGAGGGTGGACGGCGAGGCCTACCTCGTTGACGTTACCCAACCGGAGCGACCTACCCCGACTCCCAGACAGGAAAGCAGGCCCTCTGCCTCAGTGGCCCCATCGCTGCCGCCCCGGCCGGAGGCACAGTCGGCGTCGGCGGCGAGAGCGCCCATGCCGGGCAAGATCATCGCTGTCAGGGTCAAGGTGGGCGACCACGTCCATCACGGCGACGAGATCTACGTCCTGGAGGCCATGAAGATGGAGCAGGCGGTGCGCTCCACTGTCGAAGGCGTGGTCAGCGCGGTACGGGTGCAGGAGGGTCAGACGGTGGCATACGGCGACACCATGGTGGAGTTCACCTAGGTGCACCTGCTCGGCACGGCCCTGGACGGCATCCGCCACCTGACACCCGGAAACATTGTGATGATGCTGGTGGGCGGCGTGCTCATCCTCCTCGCCGTGCGCAAACAGTACGAGCCGGTGCTGCTCCTGCCTATCGGCCTGGGGGCGATACTGGCCAACATTCCGCTAACGGGCATCACCGATGAAGGCGGGGTGCTCGGGCTGCTGAAGCGGGCGGGCATAGACACGGAGCTGTTCCCCCTGTTCATCTTCATTGGCATTGGCGCCATGACAGACTTCGGGCCCCTGCTGGAACGCCCGGTCACCGTGCTCCTGGGAGCGGCGGCCCAGTTTGGCATCTTTGGCACCATGCTGGTGGCCCTGGCCATGCGCTTTCCCCTGAACGAGGCAGCCTCCATAGGGATCATCGGGTCCGCCGACGGGCCGACCTCCATCTACGTGAGCAGCAAGCTGGCGCCGGAGCTGCTGGCGCCCATTGCGGTGGCTGCCTACTCGTATATGTCCCTCGTGCCCATTATCCAGCCGCCCATCATGAGGCTGCTGACCTCCAAAGAGGAACGGCGTATCAAGATGCCGTACTCCACCCGCACCATCTCCAAGACGACGCGGGTGCTGTTCCCCATTGCGGTAACTCTGGTGACTGGGCTTATCGCTCCGCTGGCCACCCCCTTGATCGGCATGCTGATGTTTGGCAACCTGCTGAGGGAGGCGGGCGTGGTGGATAGGCTGGCCCGGGCAGCCCAGAACGAGCTGGCCAACATAGTGACGATTTTCCTGGGCATCACCATTGGGGCGACCATGAGCGCCGACACCTTCCTCAAGCCCACCACGTTGCTCATCCTGTCCATGGGACTGGTGGCCTTTGCGCTGGATACCGCCGCTGGCCTGCTGTTTGGCAAGCTCATGTGCTATCTATCTGGCCGACGCATAAATCCGCTTATCGGCGCTTCAGGGATTTCAGCTTTCCCTATGTCGGCCCGGGTAGTGCAGAAGGTGGGCCAGGAGGCGGATTACTCCAACTTCCTTCTGATGCACGCTATGGGGTCCAACACCGCGGGCCAGATCGCCTCGGTGCTGGCAGGCGGGGCGCTGCTGGCCCTGGTGAGCCGAATCTAGACCGAAGCCGAATTTCGGCTTTTTGCACTCCAGCTTTGGCATGACCCCCCGACTGCCCCCTGCCAGCTTTGTGACTTAAGTTACAGGGCAGTCCTCTATGTTCATGAACCATGTGTAAGAAATCGGTAAAAAGCCCTTGACAGACCGGACAACTACGTATACACTGCTTCTCCCTGGTGGCATGAAAAACAAGTCAATCTAGGCCACTGGAGGTGAGTATGACCATCTACCAGGAAGAAGGGGCCAAGCTACGGCGCACCCACATACAGAAGGCTATAGACCTGGCCATGCAGAACCGGTGGGAAGAGGCGGTGCAGGTAAACCAGGCAATCCTCGAGCTGTTCCCGAACGATGTGGACGCTCTTAACCGGTTGGGCAAAGCCCTTACGGAGCTGGGCAGATACGAGGAGGCGAAGGACGCCTACCGTCGCGCCCTGAGCATTGACCCTCTGAGCACCATCGCCCAGAAGAACCTTAGCCGTCTCGCCCTAATGGACCCGGACCGGCCGGTCAAGGAGGATGGGGTGAAGGCTGCACCTCGGGTCTTCATCGAGGAACGGGGTAAGGCTGGAACAACCATGCTGGTCAACGTGGCGCCCCGGGAGGCCCTTATCAAGGTTTCAGCAGGGGACCAGGTCAACCTTGCCGCCGTGGAAGGCTCTCTCAGGGTGACGACCATCGGTGGGGACTACCTGGGCCAGGTGGATCCCAAGCTGGGCTTGCGCCTGATGCGCTTGATGCAAGGCGGCAATCAGTATGTGGTGGCTGTGACCAGCGTAGGCGCTCAAGACGTGAAGGTAATAATCCGGGAGACCTACCAAGACCCCAGCCAAGTCGGCAAGCTCTCCTTCCCGCCGACTGGCCCCGAGGAGTTCCGGGCCTACACGCGGGAGAGCGTGCTGAAGTACGACCTGGAGGACGAGGATGGTGCCGAAGATGAGGAAGAGGTTGGGATGGAGGAGGAGTCCGAGCCGCTTCCCGAAGGCTTCAGCGTCGTAGAAGGCCCTGTTCTTGCCGTGGAAACTGGCGGTGCGGAGGAGGAAGAGTTTCTCCGTCCGTAGGCTAACTGATAGAGGCACGGGCAAGCCCCAGGAATACGGGGCTTGCCCTTTTCCTTTGCCCCACAGACGCGCTAGACTTAGCGTAGGCGGGGGCACTTGCTGTTGACAACGATTATTCAGGCGAAGGGCCTGGCCAAGAAGTACGGGGCACTGGTGGCCGTGGCCGGGATAGATTTCGAGGTATCTCCCGGGGAGTGCTTTGGGTTTCTGGGGCCCAACGGCGCGGGCAAGACCTCTACCATGCGCATGGTGTGCTGCCAATCGCCACCCACAGCCGGTGAGCTGCTCGTGGACAGCCTCGACGTACGTACCCAGGGCCGGAGCATCAAGGCCCGTTTGGGCGTGGTGCCTCAGGAGAACAACCTGGACCCCGATTTCACTGTCTGGCACAATCTCATGGTGTACGCGCGGTATTTCGAGATACCCCCGGAGAAGGCGCAGCAGCGTGCACGAGAGGTCCTGGAGTTCTTCCACCTGGGCGAGAAAGCGCGCAGCCCGGTACAGGAGCTTTCCGGTGGCATGAAGCGACGGCTCGTGCTAGCCCGTAGCTTGCTCAATGAGCCTCGCATACTGGTGCTCGACGAACCTACAACCGGCCTCGACCCCCAGGGACGTCACCTGGTATGGCAGAAGCTGCGTCAGCTCCAAGGGCAGGGCACCACCGTCCTCCTCTCCACTCAGAACATGGAGGAGGCCGCACGACTCTGCGACCGCCTGGTCATCATGCACCAGGGGTCCATTCTGGCACAGGGTAGTCCCGAGGCGCTTGTCCAGGAGCATGTGGGTGCACATGTTGTGGAGGTGCCCGCGGAGTCGGCCGGCCCGCTCCGCGAACATCTCAAGGGGAGCAACGTGGTGTGGGAGTCGGTGGAAGACACGCTGTACCTGTTTGCTCGAAACGGAGAGCTCCTCCGTGAGAGCATGGGACTGGTCGCCGGCGCTGTCTACCGCCCGGCCACGCTGGAGGACGTGTTTCTACACCTCACGGGGCGAGGGCTCGCCGAGTGAGCCACCCATCTCACCGCGCACTCTTTGTGTGGAAACGGGACCTGGATGTATTCCTGCGCCTGTGGCGGTCGGAGGCCGGGGGTGTGGTGGGGGAGCCCCTGTTCGTGTTGGCGGCTATGGGCCTTGGTCTGGGGGTCTACATCGGCCAAGTGAATGGCCAGAGCTACCTGAGCTTCATTGCGCCGGGCGTGATTGTGGGCTACGCCATGTTCGGCGCCACGTTCGAGTGCACCTACGGCTCGTTCATCCGCATGGAGGTGCAGCGCACTTTCGAGGCTATCATCGCCACGCCCCTGGAGGTAGAGGACGTCATCGCTGGGGAGATAGTCTGGGGGGCCACCAGGGCCTTGGTCAGTGCTCTGGGGATGCTGGTGGTCCTGGCTGCCTTTGGTCAGGTGACGTCGCCCTGGGCGGTACTGGTGCCCGTGGTCGCCTTGGTCACCGGGTTTACCTTCGCCAGCCTCTCCATGGTGTTCACAGCCATTGTCCCCAGCATCAACTCGTTCAACTACTACTTCACCCTCTTCATCACACCGATGTTCTTCTTCAGCGGGGTCTTTTTCCCGCTTTCTGGACTGCCCCAGGCCGTGCAATGGCTAGCCTGGGCGCTACCGCTCACCCATGCCGTCAGTCTAGCGCGGGCAGCGCTACAGGGCGCAGCCCACTGGGGCTTGCTGGTGGACATCGCCTGGCTGGCGGTGCTGGCGGCGGGCACGTTCTGGCTGGCCCTACGGCTCATGAGACGCCGCCTGATCAAATAGGCTACAGGCTTCGGGGGACACCGCCCTCCCGAAGCCCGAAGCCTGTAGCCCGAAGGCAGTAGTCTGACTACCGGTGGGCGCCGGCCGTAGGGTTCGCGTGGTCGTGGATGTGCGCCTCGTGCTGATGCTCCCGCAGCGGGTTGGCATGCGGGTCGTGGGAATGGTCCACAGCCACGTGATTGTGGTCGTGCGTGTGGGTCGCGGACAGATGCTCTACGTCACCCGGATTCCCGCCCCTGAGATGATGCACCACGTGAGGATGGTCATGACTGTGAAGTACTGCCTCATGCTTGTGAAGCGCGGCTTGGACTCGGCTCATGGTATACCCTCCTGGCCGTCTTCTAGGACGGCCTATTCGCCGTAACACCTACCCGATACCTATTGGCCTTAAGCTCATTTTCCCGTAGTGAGAGCCAGGGTGTCAAGTTGGGCAGCGGTTAAAAGATGGTTAATAAACGATAATTGTTAGCGTTAAGAGCATCCCACGCAGCGCCGGCGGGGTGTGCTGCAAGGTCAGAAAGTAGGGACAGAAGCAGGTATGGTATCATACCCCCAGGATTCAATCACATACGGTGAGTCGTTTCCCTCCAGTACGGAAGAATAGGGTCAGCAGGATGGTAACTGAGCAGAAGATAAGACCGGTTCGCATCGAAGACGAGATGCAGGCCTCCTACCTGGACTATGCCATGAGCGTCATCGTGTCCCGGGCGTTGCCCGATGTCCGCGATGGCCTCAAGCCTGTCCAGAGGCGCATTCTCTATGCGATGCGTGAGCTTGGCCTGGGGCAAACCCAGCCCTACAAGAAGTGCGCGCGCATCGTGGGAGAGGTGCTGGGCAAGTACCACCCTCATGGCGATGCCCCTGTGTACGACGCTTTGGTGCGCATGGCCCAGGACTTCTCCCTCCGTTACCCATTGGTGGACGGCCAGGGCAACTTCGGCAGCATAGACAACGACCCGCCGGCGGCCATGCGCTATACCGAGGCCCGCCTCGCGGCCATCGCCGAAGAGATGCTGGCGGACATAGACAAAGATACGGTGGATTTCACCCCCAACTTCGACGAGTCCCTCAAAGAGCCTACGGTGCTCCCTGCTCGTCTGCCCAACCTGCTGGCAAACGGTGCGTCCGGCATCGCCGTAGGAATGGCCACCAACATCCCTCCGCACAACCTGGGTGAGGTGTGCAAGGCCATCGTGCGCCTGCTGGACAACCCGGACGCCACCCCCGACGAGTTGGAGCAGGAGATGCCAGGCCCGGACTTCCCCACCGCGGGCATTATCTACGGGGTCCAGGGCATCCGGCAAGCCTATGCCACGGGCCAGGGGCGTGTCGTGCTGCGGGCGCGCACCACGGTTGAAGAGGGCAAGGGCGGCCGCCAGTCCATCATAGTGACGGAGCTGCCCTACCAGGTCAACAAGGCCGCTCTGGTGGCCCGCATCGCCGAGTTGGTGCGAGAGAAGAAGATCGAGGGCATCACCGACCTGCGCGACGAGTCGGACCGCGAGGGCATCCGCATGGTCATCGAGCTGCGGCGGGAGGTTGTCGTCCAGCAGGTGCTCAATAACCTGTACAAGCACACCCCCATGCAGTCGGCCTTCTTCATCAACATGGTGGCCCTGGTGCACGGGGTGCCCCGGGTCATTACCCTCAAGACGGCGCTCCAGAGCTATATTGACTTCCGCTACGAGGTGGTCACCCGCCGCTCCCGCTTCGAGCTGGCCAAGGCAAAGGAGAGGGCGCACATCCTGGAAGGGCTCAAGATCGCCCTGGACAACCTGGATGCCGTCATTGCCACCATCCGCGCCTCGGCCACCGTCGAAGAGGCACGCCAGGCTCTGATGGACAGGTTCGCCATGTCCCAGGTGCAGGCGCAGGCTGTCCTCGATATGCCGTTGAGACGCTTGGCAGCCCTGGAGCGCAACAAGATCCTGGAGGAGTACGCTGAGCTACAGCGGACCATTGCCTACCTGGAGGACCTGCTGGCCAGCCGGGAGAAGCTGCTGGGCGTGGTAAAGACCGAAGTCATCGAGCTGAGCCAGAAGTACACCGATCCCCGCCGCACCGAGATCGTGCCCCAGGAGGCCGAGGAATGGGCGGCGGAGGATCTCGTCCCCCACCGGCAGGTGGTGGTCACCCTCAGCCAGAGGGGGTACATCAAGCGGCTGCCCATCGAGACCTACCGCTCATACCGGCGGGGGGCCAAGGGGGTGTCGGGCGGGACCACCATGGAGACCGACGCAGCCCGCCACCTGGCGGTGGCCGACACCCACGACGTGCTGCTTTTCTTCACGCAGCGGGGTAGGGTCTACCAGTTGAAATGCTACCAGTTGCCTGGGGATGCCTCGCGCACCTCGCGCGGCTTGCCGCTGGTTAACCTGCTGCCGCTGGACAGCGGCGAACCTGTCACTGCCGTTGTCCCCATGGGAGACAAGGGCGAAGGTGGGTTCCTGGTGCTGGCCACGCGGCGTGGTGAAATAAAGCGGACCCCCCTGTCCGAGTTCGCCAACCTGCGGAGCAGCGGGCTGAACGCCATGGACTTGGAGCCTGGCGACGAGCTGATTGCGGCGGTGGTCGCACTCTCCGGCGAGGACCTCATTCTGGTGACCAAGGACGGCCAGGCTGCCCGCATGGCCGTGGCCGATGTGCCGGTACGCTCGCGACAAGCCGGTGGCGTGCGTGCCGTCCGGCTGGACGCTGGAGACGAGTTGGTAGCCATGGACCTGGCCGACCCTCAAGCCGTTCTGCTGGTGATAACTGAGTTGGGCTACGGCAAGCTGACCAACGTCTCCAGCTATCCCAAACATCATCGTGGGGGCAAGGGCGTGCGGACATATCGCATTTCAGACAAGACCGGGCCGGTAGCCGCCGCCCAACTGATCCGGGGCGATGACCAGTTGATGCTGGTATCTGCCCAGGGCCAGGTAATGCGTACTGCGCTCTCAGATGTGCCGGAGCAGAGCCGGATAGCCGGCGGGGCGCACATCATGACCATGGACCCCGGCGACAAGGTCGTCTCCATGATGAGCCTCTCCGTGGGGGCATAGGGCACCACCCCGGTCTGATGGGATTGACTAGATAGAGTGCCGTTATCCGGTCGTCGTTACGAGAATGGGGTGGTGTCGAGTCCCCCTCTCCCTCTAGTGTCCCCCTTGCCAAGGGGGACTGCAGGGGGTAAGCCCTTGGCCACATCTAACCCCCCCTCTCCGTTCGCTGCGCTCCCGACGAATCGGGACATGGACGATTGCTACGAAAATGGCGCTCGCCCTTCACGTACGCCGTAGGGGCGGGACTCCGTGCCCGCCCCGGTGGGCAGGGGGAGGGTACGTCCGCCTATTACCTACGTTCCGCACGCCCAAGCCCATTTTCATCCCTGGTGGTGTCCCGACGAATCGGGACATGGACGATCCCTGCGGCTAAGGACGACCCAAGAATCTCGTCGTCATGCCCTTTACCGGGCGTGTCACGAGATTCTTCGCCCCGATTGCATCGGGGCTCAGAATGACAGTGGACCCACGCCATTTCACTCCGCGGGTGAAGGTGTCAAACCTGCATCGCTATTCTTGGGTAGTCTGGCTCTCAAGCTCTGTTCTGCGGGCTTGAAGCTCATCCAGTCTCTTTTTCAGGTCTGCCATTTCCTTCTTGATCTTCCGAAGCTCTGTCTGGTTTTTGCCGCTCGACAAACGGTCCGCGCCAAGCTCCTCAGCGATGTACTGCTCAAGCTGACTCCTCAAGAGCCTGAGATATGGACTTCCCCATACCGCCCCTTCCCGATATTCGAGTTTGCCGGCTCGGATGCCCTTCACGATGAAGTCGCGGTCAACTCCGTATTCCTTCTTCGCCGTTACGTCGCTGAGGCTTGCCCCTTTGCGATTCCACTCACCGTGTTCCGCCATGTCCTATCTCTTCTGACCGAACGACAAAGCTCAGCCACCGCCGGAAGCGTAGGGAGTGTAGCGACCGGAGGCTGTAGGCAGTCGGCTGCAGCGCCTTGTTAGACGGCCCATCTCAAAGAAGCTTCTTGAACTCGTCAATTGTCAGGTCCGCATCTTGAACAATCCCGCCCATCGTGAAAGCGTTGACTGGATTGTGGCGAGGAATCGTTAGGATGCGGACCCCCGTCAGACATCACAATGTGCTTGCCTTGGCGCACTATGCGGAATCCTGCCTTTTCCAAGGCACGGACGGCGTCAAGGTGATTGATGTCCGGCAGGTTCGGCATGTTCAGACAAGCACTTCGACTTCCCGAACGTCCGCGTCCTTAAGGGACTCCTCCCGTGCTGCCAAGTACTCCCGGATAGCTTCTCGGATGTTGGCAATTGCCTCTTCCTCGGTTTCCCCCTGAGACCAACAGCCTGGAAGCCCAGGGCAGGAGGCGCTGTAACCTTCCTCAGAATGCTTCAGGGCGATCTTGTATTTCATAGCTTCGTACCTCGTACGACATCATAGCGCACAACTTTGTTGCCGACTAACGCCCCGGTTCAGCGGCGGCGCGAAGCGCCGTCCGCTGCATCTGGTTGTTGGGTGGCCTCCTACTCCTCGCCATCCATGCCTTGGTCGGCGGGCTGTGGGGATGACGTGCTGGCCACGTCCGTGGATTGGCCCCGTCGCCGCATGTAGTCCTCGAACTTCTTTGTAAGTACGAACACGTATTCGCAGATGGCATTGAGGAAAGCAAGGAGGTCCGCCGCATCCTGCTTGGAGACACGTTCGCCGCTCGCATGTGCGCTAAGGTTGCGCGCCTGCTGCAATGCACCTGCCCACCGGGCAAGGCGCGAATCGATGAGGCCACGTTCATGGAGTTCACGAATGCCAGGACCGAGATACGTCTTCTTCGTGCCGAAGTGCCGGCAGATGCCCTCAAGGGCTCGGCCTGCCATAACGGTCGATGCGTTGTACGCTGCGGCCTTGAAGCAGACGCGCGCTTCTTCCATTGAGTTCCTAATGATTTCCGGGATCTCAAGGGAGATGTAGACCTCGGGCTTCGGCCATAGGCGGGTGGGCGGGTCGTCATCACCGGTGTCGTATCTCCCCGCAAGGAGCGTGGTGTGACAGTTCGGACACTCCATGAGGTAGCATGTGAAGTCGATCGGGTCATCGTCCGAACAGGCGTGTTCGCCGACGACCTTGGCGTCTACCTTCGCCTCACATCGAGGACACTCGACGATCATTCCGTCACCCCCCGCATGCTTCCAGGTCCACCCAACGGGATGCCGATCGGCCGCTGTAGCCGGTCGGCTGCAGCGCCTGTTTAGCTGGCTCTCTGGCTTTGGGAAAGCAGGTCTTCGACTCTGTCCATGCACTCTCGCTTTATCGCAGCAGATAGACCGTGAAGGGAAGAGATAATTCTTCCCGCAGTATCGTCGGCCAGCCCTCCTGTTTTGCGGAAATTTTCAACATACTCCCCGTAAAAGCGTTCAGCGATACTACGATTCCGAATCATGATCGCTGAGCTCATCATCGGTGTCCCAAACTGCAATGAGTATGAGCGTAAGCCAAGATGGATGGTTGCCTGATCGAAAACCTGGTAGGAAAAGGGGCGCAGCTGGCCTTCCGGTATCGCAAACGCTGAGAATGCGAAACGGTCCGTGTAGCGTATTGACAGCCGCCGGCAGAGTTCGAGCCAAGCGTAGCTGCTGGAGGGCTCGTTCTGCGGAATGTAGGAGAGCACAGAAAACTTCGGCCCGTCCGTGCGCCTCAGGCACGCCAGCGTGTCTCTGATGTACGCCTTGTATAAGGGCACGTCGAGCGGAACAGGGCCGCCGAAAGCACACACGCTCTGGGCAGTTGCCTGCTGTCGCAAGATGTTGTTGATCGCCTCTTGGGCAGAGCGAGAGTAAATGACCTCGCTATCCAGCAACAATGTCGGCAACGACACCTCGATGGCCTCGTCTCTTTCCATGTCAGGTGGAATGACGTCTTGCCATGACGCCAGATGAGTCTGTCCCTCGTTGGCCGCTGACGCAGTCGTGGGTTTCAGCTTGAACCACGGGCTGCCCGACACCGCTTGAACGGCGCTTTGATGGACATAGAAACAAAACGGCTTGCCGCTATCTGCCAGACGATAGGCGCCGATTGACTCGTCGTCGAGAAAGCGACCATCGGAGAGCTTTGGCTCGCCAACGGCCAGCGCAATCGAAGGCTTGATGTAGAAGAGACCGTTCTCCGTGGCGAGGCGATGACACCGCCGAAGGAACGCCCAGCCGAAGCGCAGTGCCGTTTCCAGTTGAGAGAACTGGAAATACCATGTGTCTCCGCCAATGTGGGCGGAATGCGTTGGTCGATACCTCTCCGAACACTCCGCCGCCGTAGAGTTGATAATAGCGATCGCTGACGCGCGCACGCGCTCTGGCGTGACCGACACTTCTTCCATGGCTTGAGCCAGGCTTGTCGCTAGCGCTGCGAAACCCTTGATCTCAGCGATGACTACAACTGACGGCATTTCGGATACCTCCCACCAACGGCAGACAGCCAACAGTATCTTTTATGCGGATGCTGCTTAGGCCGCATGCTATCACCGGCCCTGGAACGCGTCAAGCGCCCCCGCTGTCCAAAACCGCCACCTAACCCGCCTCGCCGGTCTCCCGCCAGCTCCGTCCCTGGCCGCGAGGCATGCTGGCCGCCCCAGCATCCACCTTGTCCACGACTTTGGGCCGGCCCACGTGTTGCCCCCAGTCCCCACACCCCAGGCCCCCGGGCGGGGCCTGGCCAACAATCCCTTCACCCTGCTGGCTATTCTTGCTCATCTCCCAGACGATTACCTTGGCTTGCTTCCGGCGATCTCATCCAGAATAGGCATCAAGAAGCTCTTGAAGGCACTGTAGTTCTCACTCGCCGCGAAATGACCGAGCCCCATCATTGCCATGAACTTGGCTCCCTTGATTTCCTGCGCCAGCAACTGAGTGAGCTCAGGAGGCGTGCCAGGGTCGTACTCCCCCGTGAGCAGGTACACAGCCACGCGGGAGGTATCTATGTGTTGGGCCTTGCCGGTCAGGTCGTGGTCCATGTAGTAGTAATAGGTGTCGCCCACGAGAACAGGCGGGGCGGTTTGCATGTACCCCCACATGACCTCCCGCCGGTACTTCTCAGGGCTAGTTGGCGACATCATGCTCGCCATCCTGGCGGCGGCGAACGTATTGCTTACCCTGGGGTGGCGCTGCCATCGGGAGTAGTTGGCCGGACCTCCCCGGCGCAGTGAGGCCTCCAGGCCAATTACTGCCCGATATTCGTCAGGTTGTTCGAATGCCAGGTCAACTGCCAGGTTGCCCCCCACAGATGCCCCCAAGAAGACCGGTCTCTCCAGCCCCAAGGCGCGGTTGAGCTGGACGTGGAAGTCCACAAAGAAGCTCTTGGTCAGCTTGTATTCTTCCTTCCACCATTCGACTGATTCCGGTGGCAGAGACTTGCCGTGGTAGGGCAGGTCCGGTGCGATGACGCGGTATCGGGCGGTAACCTCTTCGTCGTTCATCATGTGACGCCATTGCCTGCCATCGCCCCCGGCGGTGTGCTGGCAGACCAGCGGGATACCGCTCCCGTTCTCTTCAAAGTACACCCTATACTCGTTACCCTGGACGTGGACATAAACGTACTTCCCGGTGATGCTTTCGATCTTCGCCATTTGGTAGACCTCTCTTGCCCGCCGACTACTAAAGCTGGCTGGCTGCAATCTCGTCCAAAATTGGCATCAAGTAGCTTTTGAAGGCTGGGTAGTTTTCGCTGGGTGCGAAGTGCCCCAGCCCCTTCATTGCCTTGAACTTGGCGCCCTTGACCTGTTGCGCTAGAAGCGCAGTCGTTTCAGGTGGTGTGCCGGGGTCATACTCCCCAGTCAGAAGGTACACGGAAACGCGGGAGGTATCTATTTTGGTGGCCTTACCGGTCAAGTCGTGGTCTACAAAGAAATAGTGCATATCACCCATGAGGACAGACGGGGCACTTTGCATGTAGCCCCAGGTCACCTCTCGGCGATACTTTTCGGGGCTGGTGGGCGACATCATGCTCGCCATGGTCGCTGCCCTGAAGGTGTTGCTAATCCTTGGGTGGCGCCAAATCCGGGAGTAGGTGGCAGTGCTTCCCCTGGCCAGCGAGGCCTCCATGCCGACCACCGCCCGGTACTCGCCAGGCTGTTCCAGCGCAAGGTCAACCGCCAGGTTACCGCCTATGGAGGCTCCCACGAAGACCGGCTTCTCCAACCCGAGCTCGTGGTTGAACTGGACGTGGAAGTCCACAAGGAAGCTCTTGGTCAGCTTGTATTCTTCTTTCCACCACTCTACTGACTCCGGTGGCAGCGACTTGCCGTGGTAGGGCAGGTCTGGTGCGATGATGCGATACTTGGACGTTACATCCTCGTCATTCAAGAGATGGCGCCATTGCCTGCCATCGCCTCCGGCGGTGTGCTGGCAGACCAGTGGGATACCGCTCCCGTTCTCCTCGAAATAGACTCTATACTCGACGCCCTGGACATGAACATAGACATAGCGGGCCACCACGCGCTCGAATTTAGCCATTGGCAGGACTCCTGGAGTTGAGGTGTTCCACAACCTACTCGTTCTGGAGCTGTCTCATGACATCCAGCATCCGGCACATCGCCCAGAAGTGGGCGAAGGCAGCTTCAAGATTACCCTCAATCTTCAGAATCCCGTGGGTCATGCCGGCAAACAGCCCATTGTGGAAGGGCGGAGGCACAGGTTGCAGGAACTTCTCCCAAAACTGGGCCGACGCCCTTATCGCGAAGCCCCACGGCTCAAGAAACGTGGGGCTCACCTTTATCTCCGTTACAACCCCATCTCGCACTTTAATGAGGCATCGGGAGTCATCTGCCCCAAGGAGCACATCCTGGGTCATGAACTCCGCAGCCAGCTTGAACTCAGGGTCGCTGTTGATGCCCTCTCTAAGCCGGCGTTCCTGTTTGGGGTCCAGGAAGCAAATCGCCATGTCTTGTCCTCCTGTCTACTGAGACCCTTTGTAGCAGACCGTTTCCCTTTGCTACCGTCGTTGGTAGGGTGAAGCGGCGAGAGACTACGGGGCATCCTCCAGATGCTCAATGCCGCCATGGCCGAAAAATGAGTGCAGTCTCGGCATAAAGGAGAGAAACACTGCGCTGCGTTTTGGGTCGGTGTTAAAGTGCTGGTGGACCGTATGGCTCGGTATGACCACTACATCCTCTGCTTCCCAGTCCCACTGCACTCCGTTGTGGATGTCGTAGCCCCGGCCGCTGAGGACCTTGTGTAGCTCCTCGGCCACATGCCTGTGCTTACCCGAGCGACCCCCAGGGGGTATCTCCTGAAGGAAGGCATCGCAGGTACGCATCCCGGAAGGTACCGTGTCGTTGATGAGGTACTTGAGACGCCCCATGCGAGTATCTTCCCACGGGCGCTCGCGGCCCTTGACCACATGGGGACAGGTGAGCCGCCAGGCCACATCGTCCGCCAGGCGTTTCACATAGCGATCGTAGCTGGTCTCGACCTGACCGTTGAACTGGGTCACTTCGTTCAGCGCCGCTAGACGGCTGGCCAACTCAAGGTCGGCTCCCATGAGGTCGCGGTCCTTTTCGCTCACCTCGGCGGCTGGATGCACCTCCATTTGCTCGCAGTCCCCCAGGCCAAGGAAATCTATGAACCGTGGGAAAGCGAAGAACATCCTGGCACCCGCGTCGGGGTAGGCGAAGTGCTGGTGCACACAGTAGGTAGGGACACACATGACGTCGCCTGCCTCCCACTCATACCGCTTTTCGTCGTGGACCTCGTAGCCCCGTCCCTCCATGATGTAGAAAACAGCCTCCGCATAGTGGCGATGCTTTCCCGAGCGCCGCCCGGGAGAGACGATTTGCTCGGCGAAGCAGAAGTAGTAGAGGGGGGCATTCCAAGTCCCGGGGGCCTGGGTGAAGTGCGTGGGCACATGAAACATCTTGGCATAGGCCATCCAGCCCTGGGTCCAGGGAACGGAGCCATATTTGATGACATGGGGCTTCCGGTCCAGCGCCTGTTGCGCGCTTCTTATGTTCCTGATTAGGTCCTCGATGACCGTATCACGCGGGACGGGCCCCCTCTCCCGCAGACGCTCTATCTCTCGCTCCACAACTATTGCCTTTCAGAGCTAAGGCGCAACATATCTGTCAGACCGCATGGTTTCCGGCAGTGGGCCACAATCGCACTTCTAGAAGGGTATCCACTCCGGCAGTCAACACGAAGCCGCAAGCCGCGCGTCATCGTGCAAGCGCTTATCTAATGAGCTACCCAGATGTTCTCCATGACCGGGCCGTATTCCCGAGCGCCGCCAATCCAGAAGATGTTGTGCACATCGGGCCGGCCCACCATGGTGGACTCCCCCAAAGGAAGAATTACCCGATAAGCTTGGTCCACGTGGCGGAATTGCAGTTGACGAGCGAGTTCGGTGCGCTTGGCCTCATCCCGACTGGTAATGAATTCTTCGTAGATTCGGTCATACTCCGGGTCGTTAATCATGCTGCGGTTATTCGTACTGCTGTACTTCGAAGAGGGATTCCGCAAGGCATTGCCGTCCTCCGGTGTCTGCTGCAAAATGGGTGTGATTGCCATCTCGCCCGCAGGGTACTTGGCCTGAAGGACGGTGTTCGAGAATTCGGTGGAGGACATAGGCTTGAGCTTGGCGCGTATGCCTACCTGTCCCAGCATGGCAATTATCATCTCGGCTATGGCTGACGCTGGAGCTGGATACTGGGTGTTGATGTTGAGTGTGAGGTCCAGCCCCTTCCCATAGCCTGCGTCGGCCAACAGCGCTTTCGCCCGGTCTGGGTGGTACTCCACGTACTGGCGGAGGTCTGGAGGGAAGTCCTTTATGGCTACCGCATATTTGACGTTGGGTGCAAGCACACCCAGCACAGCCGCCCGGCCTCCGTAGGCTGTGTCAACGATAGCCTGGCGGTCAACGGACATGGCCACCGCCCGACGGACTCGCACGTCGTTGAATGGCGGGCCAGAGCTGTTCATGAACAGGATGTTCGCCCCACTGTAGCCGAATGCAGTGCAGCGAACAACCTGAAGCCCTGAGACCTCTTTCTCCAGTTCACCGATCAGGACTTGGTTTAGGTCGCGGATCAGGTTGAGTCGGCCGGAACGCATGGCCGCAAGCTGGGTGGAGGTGTCCGGCATCACCAGGTACTCCACCCGGTCAACGTAGGGCTTGCCCTTGCCCCAATACTCCGGGTTCTTCACCATCGACCACTTCACGCCCGGTGTCCATTTGTCGAACATGAACGGGCCCGTTCCAATCCAGGATTTTTCGGGATCGGTCCACAGCTCCCCTCTTGCGCCACCTGACTCCTGGGCAGCCAGCCACAAGCCACTGTGGGTAGACAGCATCTCAACCGCCAACCCTCCCCACGGTTGTTTCAGCTTGAAGCGGAAGGTGTATTTGTCCACAACGTCGACTTTATCCACAAGGCGCGTGAAGCCGGTCATCTCAACGAGGCTGCGATAGCGCTCCATGCTGGTCGCTACGTCTTGGGCTACTAGCTCGCGACCGTTTACCGGAGCCTTGTTGTGGAACTTGATCCCTGGCTTGAGAGTCATCTCTGCCGTGGTGTCGTCCAACCACTTCCAGTCTTTGACCAACACCGGTGTGAGCGTGCTCGTACAGTTCGCTATAGGGTCAGGCCATTGGGTGAAAAGCTTGTTAAAAGCTATGTTCCTGGAGGTCGCCATGGGGTCCACTGTGGTCAATGTAGGGTCCCAGCTAGGCGGATCGCTGCGTTGGGGGTGATAGATGGTCCCGCCGTAGGAGGGTCCTGCCACAGCGGCCGTAGGGGAAGCGGTCTTGGCGGGAGTTGGGCTAGGGTTGGAAGGGGTGCCCCCGGCAGGAGCCGGTGTGGAGGTAGCTTGCACAGACGTGGGTGAAGGCGGACGTGTGGGGGTGGCCGTAGGGCTAATAGTTGGGCCGCAGGCTGCTATCAACATGGCGAAAGTCGCCAGGCCTGCTAGCAGTTTCTCATTCACAAGAATTACCTCCCGAGAGCAACCATTTAGAGACCGACCCTGTCGGACAAGAGTCAGCCTACTTTTCCGCTAGCTAGCGAGCTGGCCTTGTTTGGGGCTCGTTCTCGTCCGGACGAACCGGGGCTAATCATAGCAGCGAAGGCTGGCTATCGTCAACTTGCAGGCCATCCCTACCACCCCCTGGCACGACAAAAGCTGGCAACTCCCTTTGGCGCTGTGAATGAATCCCACGAAGCCTCCTAGGGTCAGCTCCAGGATGGACTTGGCCGTCGGGTCGAGGTAAGCCTGCGGATCGTAACTCAACTCAGAAACGCGTGATCTTGGCAAGTGCATTTCGTTGCACACTTACGATGCTAGCTTTGTTGAAGGTGGCTGGGCACGATGGCATTGTACGCGATTCGCGAGGGATCGGGTGTCGCCAAAGCAGTCGGGAGGCAGCAGGCCCCGGGCTATTGTGCAGACAGCAGTTTGAAACAGGCCCTTCTTGTGGACCTCGTGCTAGGCTTGCTCTTCTCGCTCGGCAGCCTGACCAGGGGATGCGCCTCGCCGGTCTCCGCCGGCTCCGGCCCTGGCCGCGAGGCATGCCGGCCACCCTATCATCCCACCTTGTCCACGACTTCGGGCTGGCCCGCGTGTTGTGCCCCCAGTCCCCACTCCCCAGACCCCCGGGTGGGGACTACCACCTCTCCGCTTCGGAGAGGTGACCAGGCGACGTTGCCCCATTCTTACGAGGTCAGGGCGCCTCGGCTTGCCCTACCCCCTCTCCATTTCGGAGAGGGGGCCAGGAGGTGAGGTCCGCGTCCTTGTGACAACTGCCCCTTGACCCTGAGCGCACAGATGTTTTATTGTTCTTCCACATAAGCACACACAGGAGGTGCCCCATGCCACGAGGCGGTCCCAGGCCCGTCCCGCCACGGCGGGACCCTATCGCCAATACCAATGCCTTCAAGCACGGATGCTCTTCCCCCGGTGGGGCCTTCCCCCTCTCCGAAGCGGAGAGGGGGCCAGGCGCCGTCCTGAGCCTGACGAAGGAGGGAGAGGTCCGCCTTTCGCCGCTACCAACTCGCCCTCGCCCGCGAACAATCAAAGAATCGGGCACTGTTCGAAGCTAAATGCCGCGAAATTATCGCGAACAATCAAACGCCCAGGCGTAGGGGCGCCCCGATCCATCGGGGCGCCCTTACCCATCTCGCCCTGGACAATCAGAAGACCAGGACCCTCGTCGAGACCTTATGCCCTTTCGCCCGGCATAACAAACAAAAGGAGACAGGCCATGGCATTAACGGCTGAGGCCGTCAGGCTGTCCAACGATGTCCTGCTCATCGCCGTCATCGTGACCATCAACACTCCGCCCCTTAACCGTTATTCCCTTTTGTGCTACCATTGTGCCCAGTAAGCTGGCGCTGTAGGGAGGGCGTGCCTAATGTACCCTATTGATTGGTCGGCCCATTTCTCCAGCATCAATCGCGAGATGGAGCGCCTCCTGGACCACATTGGCGGCAGCAAACCGCCGGCGGCGCGTTTCTGTCCCACCATGCTGGAACCGGCGGTGGACGTGTACGAGACCATGGAGGAAGTGGTTGTGGTGTTGGACCTCGCTGGGCTCCAGGATGGCGATGTGGAGTTAGTGGTGGACGGGACCAACCTGACCATCCGGGGCGAGCGACGGGACCAACGTTTGGGGAACCCGCGGACCTACCACTATATGGAGATCTGCTACGGTCCCTTCGACCGGTCCCTAGTGTTGCCGTGTCTGGTGGACGCCGACGGCGCAAAGGCCTCCTATCGGGGCGGTCTACTCGAAGTGGTGTTGCCCAAGTCCCAGGAGGCGAAGTCCCGCCGCATACCCATAAAGACCACGTAGGTTGGGAGGTAGGTATGGCCACTCTTGAGGTGCACGAGCCGCACCGGACCAAACTGACGTTGCCCAAGGAACTACCCATCGTGCCCAGTGGGGACAACGTCCTTTTCCCCTATCTGATCGCCCCTATCAGCGCCGCGGACGAGGCTACCATACGCTTGATTGATGCTGCCGTCGCTGGTGACAAGACTGTGGCACTGTTCGCCGAAAAAGGCCCCCTGGCCGAGGGTGCCCCTGTGGAGTCCGGCCTATACCCCATGGGGACGGCTGCCAATATAGCACGTATGTTTCGCATGCCCGATGGCACCGTCCGGGCCTTTCTCCAGGGTGCTGGCCGTGTGCGGCTGCTCAGGATAACGCAACGTGATCCCTTCCTCAGGGGGGAAGTTGAGGAGGGAATAGAAACCGGCGAGAAGACCACCGAGCTGGAGGCGGCGGCCCGCAACGTACTGGGCCTGTTCCAGCGGGTTGTCGAGCTGGCACCCAATCTGCCCGCCGAGGTGGCTGCCGCGGCGGCCAATGTCCCTGAGCCTGGCATGCTGGCGGATTTCGTGGCGGCCCACATTAGCCTCAAGACCCCCGAGCGCCAGCAGGTGCTGGAGACACTGGACCTGTTCGAACGTGTACGCTTGGTGACTACTTTCCTTAACCGCGAGCTGGAGATACTGGAGATTGGCAGCAAAATCCAGAGCCAGATGAAGGAACAGGTGGACAAGGCCCAGAGGGAATACTATCTCAGGGAGCAGCTCAAGGCGATTCAGAAAGAGCTTGGTGAGGTGGATGAGCGAGAGGTAGAGCTGGGAGACCTGCGTCGGCGCCTGGGGGAGGCACACTTGCCGGCCGAAGCCATGAAGGAGGCTGAACGGGAGCTTGACAGGCTGGCCAAGATGCCTCAGGCCGCTGCCGAGTATTCGGTGGCCCGGACCTATTTGGACTGGCTGGCGAATCTCCCGTGGGACAAGAGTACCCAGGACAACTTGGACATAGCCCAGGCCAGGCGTATCCTCGACGAGGACCACTACGACTTGGAGAAGGTCAAGGAGAGGATCCTGGAGTATCTGGCAGTGCGCAACGCCAAGGGGGGCATGAAGGGCCCCATCCTGTGCTTTGTGGGGCCGCCTGGGACGGGCAAGACCTCCGTGGGCATGTCCATCGCCAGGGCGCTGGGGCGCAAGTTCATCCGCCTTTCGCTGGGAGGTATTCGCGACGAGGCCGAGATACGCGGCCACCGGAGGACCTATGTGGGCGCACTCCCTGGTCGCGTCATCCAGGGAGTCCGGCGCGCAGAAAGCAAGAACCCCGTTTTCATGCTGGACGAGATAGACAAGATCGGCATGGACTTCCGCGGCGACCCCTCGGCGGCCCTTCTCGAGGTCTTGGACCCGCAGCAGAACCACGCCTTCTCGGACCACTATCTGGACGTGGCTTTTGACCTGTCACAGGTCATGTTCATCACCACAGCCAACCTCACCGATACTATTCCCCCGGCCCTCTTGGACCGCATGGAGATGCTGGAGCTACCGGGCTACACGGAAGAGGAGAAGCTGAACATCGCCCGGCGTTACCTGCTTCCTCGGCAACTCTCGGAGAACGGAGTATCTGCCGAGAAGCTGCAATTGCCCGAGGAGACCCTCTGCTACATAATCGGCCACTACACGCGCGAGGCGGGCGTACGCAACCTGGAGCGGGAGATTGGAAGTGTTTGTCGGAAGGTGGTGCGGCGGTTGGCAGAAGGCGAGGCTGGCCCCTTCACTGTGATGCCACGGGACCTGGGCGACTTCCTTGGGCCAGTCAAGTTCCGGAGTGAGACCGCTGAGGCCACTGACGAGGTGGGGGTTGCTACGGGCCTGGCCTGGACGCCGGTGGGTGGGGAGATACTCCATGTGGAGTGCACCCTGGTGCCGGGCAAAGGAACCCTGATCCTGACCGGCAAGCTGGGCGACGTAATGCAGGAGTCGGCCAAGGCTGCCCTGACCTATGCTCGCTCCCGGGCGGAATCCCTTGGCGCCCAGAAGGACTTCTACGAAAAGTACGACATCCACATCCACCTGCCGGCGGGGGCCATACCCAAGGATGGCCCGTCGGCGGGCATCACCATGACCACCGCCCTGGTATCTGCCATAACGAAGCGGCCTGTAAGTCGCGAGGTGGGCATGACCGGTGAGGTGACCCTGCGGGGCAAGGTGCTGCCTATTGGCGGTCTGAAGGACAAGGTGCTGGCGGCGCATCGGGCGGGTCTCAAGCGCCTCATCATACCCAGGGACAACGAGAAGGACCTGGCTGAGGTGCCGGAGCAGGTCCGCCGAGAGTTGAAGTTCATCCTGGTGGACCACATGGACCAAGTCCTGCAAGAGGCTCTAACGGACAGTGTGGCCCCCGCGCAGGCAGAGGCGGCCGCGTAGCCTCCTATTCGGTGGCCGTCGGCGAAGCTGGGGCATTTGACGCAACGCGGCGATTCTCCCTATAATGGGCCAGTCCGAAGGGAGATTTGCTATGAGTCTGTCGCAGCATGACCTTGAGTCTCTGGCCCGTAAGCATGGGGTTGACCTCTTTGGTGTGGCCGATATGGCTCCGGCGCACGCCCTTATCTCACAGCTTGGTGGCGAGTACCTGACGCGCTTCCCTCGGGCCATTGCCCTGGGCAAGCGGCTGTCGTCCACCGTGGTGGAGCAACTGCCCAGAGGCAAGAGCGGCCAGCAGTTGCTTACTGCTTTCTACACCTACCGCGCTCACAATGACATGATTGTCCAGAGGCTCAAAGAGGCCGCTTTCGATATCACCATGGCCATCGAGGATGCCGGCTACAAGGCCTATCCCGTCTACACGGGGTCCATCCAGCAGGCAACCAGGCTAAGCCCGGTGCCTATGAAGCTGGCGGCACACCTCTCTGGGCTGGGGTGGATTGGCAAGAACGGCCTGCTGGTCACACCGCAGCACGGCCCTAGGCAGTGGCTGAACACCGTCCTCACCGATGCCCCGCTGGCCACGGGTGCGCCAATGCCCAACCGTTGCGGCGACTGCCGGCTCTGCGTGGAGGCGTGCCCGTCCAAGGCCCTCACTGGTGTGCCCTTCAATCCCGAGGAGCCGCGTGAGGCGCGCTTCAACTACAAGGCCTGTGCTGACTACTCTCGCCAGAAGCTACAGGCCCTGGGCGTGACCGACGCCGCATTCCCTCGGTACGCCTGTAGCATGTGCCTGTATATCTGTCCCTTTGGAAGGAAGCGGGGGGCCGAGAGCGGTGCCCCCGAAACCGAGGCCGCCGAGGCTGGCGCCTAGCGGGCTCGCGGGAAAGGAGCAAGGCTAACAGCATGACAGAACCCAAGTACACCCAAATCCTGTGGCAGGTCCCCGAGCCTGGAATTGCCCTCATCACCCTGAACCGGCCGGACAAGCTGAACGCTTTCACCCTCACTATGATCAACGAGTGGGTGGACGCCATCAACCGTGTCAAGACCGACCCAACTCTGCGCTGCCTGGTGGTTACCGGCGCGGGCCGTGCCTTCTGCTCCGGCGTGGATGTAAGCGGGCAGCCGGGCACGGGCCTGCACTGGACTGACGAGAAGAAGGACGCCAAGCTCATTGAGAAGCGGAACTACCTCCGCGAGAGCGTGCAGAAGATACCCCGCACGCTGATGGACTTTGACAAGCCCTACCTCGCGGCGGTGAACGGCGTGTGCGTGGGTGGCGGTATGGAGATGGCCAACATGACCGATATCCGCATCGCCTCCACCGAGGCCCGCTTCGGGGAGATCTTCGTTAAGCTGGGCACTATTCCCGGCGATGGTGGCTGCTACTTCCTGTCGCGCATCGTGGGCATCGCCAAGGCGTTGGAGCTTATCTGCACCGGTGATATCATTGACTCCCAGGAGGCGCACCGCATCGGCTATGTAAGCAAGGTGGTGCCTCCCGACCAGCTCTTGCCTGTCACCATGGAGCTAGCGCGCAAACTGTCCAATGGCCCCCCCATAGCTGTAGGTCTGGCCAAGCGGCTCATCTACCGGGCGTGGGACATGGACATGAACACGGCCCTGGAGATGACCGAGCTCATGAGCTACCTTACACTGACTACAGAGGACCGCAAAGAGGCCAGCCGGGCCCGCCGAGAGAAGCGGGAGCCGGTGTACAAGGGCGAGTAAGCCTGCGGCAGGCTTTATGCTTCAGGGGAGGGTCCACAGCCCTCCCCTGAGTTGGATGGGACGAGTCTGACCAATGGGGAGCGCCACACTCTCAACCTGGTCACCAGCGCTTCCAGTGCTGCTGGAACGGCAGAGAATACGCCAACGGGTGGACGGTCTGGCGGAGGCTATCAGCCGCGACTACAAGGACAGCAACCCCTTGTTGGTGGGTGTCCTGAAAGGCAGCTTTGTGTTCCTGGCGGACCTGGTCAGGGAGTTGACGGTCCCCGTCAGCATTGACTTTGTGCGTTTGCGCAGCTACGGCGCCGGAACAACGACCTCTGGGGGTGTGGACCTGCTGCTGGATGTGACCACCCCCATGCAGGGTCGGCACGTCCTGGTAGTTGAAGACATTGTGGACACGGGGCTCAGCCTGAGCTACCTCCTGGAGCACTTGCGACGCCAGGGTCCGGGGTCTCTCAAGGTGTGCGCACTGCTGGACAAGCCCGCCCGCCGCCACTCCCGCTTTGCGGGATTGGCTGTGGACTATGTTGGGTTTACCATCCCCAACGTTTTCGTGGTGGGCTATGGCCTGGACCATGCCGAGGACTTCCGCGCTCTGCCAGACGTATGCATGCTGGATTCGGTCAGCTCTGAACGGTAGCCAAGGAGACGAGAAATGGAGCTCAAGACCCTCATCCGGGATGTCCCGGATTTCCCTAAGAAAGGGATCATCTTCAAGGACATATGTCCGCTGCTTCAGGACCCCAGGGCGTTTGCCCAGGCGGTCAACGACCTCTCTCGCCGGTTCAAGGACAGCCGTGTGGATGTGGTCGTGGGGATCGAGTCCCGCGGGTTTATCTTCGGGGCTGCCCTCGCCTACAAGATGGGAGTGGCCTTTGTGCCGGTGAGGAAAGTAGGCAAGCTCCCCAGCGAGGTCATCCAGGAGAGCTATGCCCTGGAATACGGCAACAGCACCGTGGAGATGCACCGGGATGCCATTGCCCCTGGCCAGCGGGCCCTCTTGGTGGACGACCTTCTGGCTACGGGAGGCACGATGTCGGCGGCCGTGAACCTGGTCAAGCGCTTGGGTGGAGAGGTGGTGGGCACCGCCTTTCTGGTAGAGCTCACTTTTCTCGACGGGCGGAAGGCCTTGCCGGGGCAGGAAGTGGTCTCGCTGATCCAATACTAGCACCCGGTGCCGGGCCCCTGTTCCGGCGGTCCAGCGGTCCTGTGACGAGACCCGCGAGTCGTTCGGAGTGGCTATAATGGTGCCGATGACAAAGACTAGCATCAGGCCCATCCGATGGCACGGTGGCAAGGTCCGTCTCCTGGACCAGACGCGCCTCCCTGGTGAGGTGGTCTACCTGGAAATCAGTGACTATCGGGATCTGGCTAATGCGATCAAGACGCTACAGGTCCGGGGAGCACCTGCCCTCGGCGTGGCCGGTGCCTACGGTGTCGTCCTGGCGGCACAGGCCATCGGTGCGCGGGAGAAAAAGGGGTTCCTGGAGGCGTTAGACAAGGCGGCCCAGGAGCTGAGGGCAACTCGGCCTACGGCCGTCAACCTGGGCTGGGCCATCACACGCCTGCTCGATACCGCCAAGCAAGGTGCGTCCGTGGGGGAAATCAAGGAGGCGCTGCTGGCGGAGGCCGACCGCATTGCCCGCGAGGACGAAGCAGGCAATCTGGCGATTGGCCGCTACGGGGCGGAGCTTATCCGCTCCGGCTCCAGTGTGCTTACCCACTGCAACGCGGGGGCGCTGGCTACCTCGGCGTATGGGACGGCTCTCGGGGTTATCCGGGCAGCCTGGGAGCAAGGCAGAATCAAGCGCGTGTTCAATACGGAGACCCGTCCCTTGCTTCAGGGTGCGAGACTCACCGCCTGGGAGTTGCTTCAGGACGGCATACAGACCACGCTCATCACGGACTCCATGGCGGGCTACTTCATCCACAAAGGGGACATAGACTGTGTGGTGGTGGGCGCGGACCGCATCGCCGCCAACGGCGACGTGGCCAACAAGATAGGCACGTACACCATCGCGGTACTCGCTGCGGAGCATGGCATCCCCTTCTACGTGGCGGCGCCTACCTCCACCGTTGACCTGTCTCTGCTCGACGGCGGGGCCATCCCCATCGAGGAAAGGCGTGCCGAAGAGGTTACGCACCTTCAGGGAGTGGCTACGGCGCCGGAGGGTGTGAGGGTGGCCAACCCCGCGTTTGATGTGACCCCCCACCAGTACGTCACCGCCATCATCACGGAGAGGGGCGTGGCCCGTGAGCCATACGCCGATAGGCTGCGCAAGCTGGTTGGAGAAGAGCCGTCCGTAGGGTAGAATGGATGTGCATCCGTAGTCGGAGGCGGTGACATGAGCAAGATGACAGTAGAGCGCAATGTTCAGGGAATAGGGTCTGCAGCAAAGCAAGCAGAGGCCAGGAACAAGGTCCCAGTAAGCCAGAGTGAAGCGGAGGGCCTCTTGACCAGGGAGCAGGTCTTCGAGGCCGTAGCTCGCCTGTCCATCCAAGACAAGGTGAAGCTCAAGGCGCAACTGGAGGCCGAGTTTGAGCAGATTAGCAGGGACTTCGCCAAGGCCTTGAGGGAAATTGGGCGCGCAAATCGCCATGTCAGCAGTGAGCAAGTCGAAAAGGATGTCGCTGAAGCTGTGGCTGCTGTGAGGCGCGAGCGTGCTGCGCGCCGTGCTTGATACTAACGTCGTGGTTAGTGGAGTACTGAACGTGGGTGGTCGCCCGCGCAGGATACTCAACGGTGCGAAGCGTGGCCTTTTCACCCTAGTGACCTCAGAACCGCTTATCCAGGAACTGAATCAAGTTGTCAACAGGGCTGACATAGCCATTGCATACCATTTGCCATTGGCATACAGGAGCCAGATTGCCGCGTTCCTAGCCGCCTGGTCTATTGGCAATCCTCCTCCGCTGGATCGAACCGCTGTGGCAGCGGACCCCTTCGATGATCGTGTGCTGGAGTGCGCCCTAGCGGGGAAGGCAGACTACATTGTCTCTGGAGATAGGCACCTGTTAGCCCTGAAGGAGTTTCGGGGCATCCGAATCGTGACGCCCCGGGAGTTCCTGGGGGTCTTGCAGCGAGCGAGGTAAACATGGCACAGGCCCGTCTCGGCATCATCGGTGGCAGTGGCCTCTACGAGATGGAGGGGTTGACCCGCGTAGAGCAAGTGGACGTTACTACGCCGTTTGGTCAGCCCAGCGACGCTATTACGATGGGCAAGCTGGGTGGCGTGGGTGTGGCTTTCCTGCCCCGCCATGGCAGGGGTCACCGCATCCTGCCCACCGAGCTGCCGGTCAAGGCCAATATCTGGGCACTCAAATCACTTGGTGTCGAATTCATCCTCTCAATCTCCGCGGTGGGCAGCCTGCGGGAGGAAATACGGCCCCGAGACCTGGTCATTCCCGACCAGCTCATAGACCGCACCCGTAGCCGGGCGAGCACCTTCTTTGGACGGGGCATTGTGGCCCACGTCGTCTTCGCCGACCCGTTCTGCCCGGTGCTGAGCGAGACACTGTACCACTCCGCAGTGGGCACCGGGGCAACGGCCCACTCTGGTGGCACCTACGTGTGCATGGAGGGGCCCCAGTTCTCTACCCGCGCCGAGTCACACATGTACCGGTCTTGGGGGGCCAGCATCATTGGCATGACTGCGCTTCCTGAGGCCAAGCTGGCGCGCGAGGCCGAGATCTGCTATGCCACCCTGGCCTGCGCCACCGACTATGATTGCTGGCACGAGGCCCACGAATCGGTAACCATCGAGATGGTGCTGAACAACCTGCTGGCGAACGTAGCTGCCGCCAAGGACGTGGTGCGCCGGGTGGCTACCCGCTTGCCCAAGCAGCGCGAGTGCGGCTGTGCCATAGCCCTCAAAGACGCTATTATCACTGACCACAAGCTCATCCCTGCCCAGGTGAAACAAGAGCTGTCACTGCTCATAGGGAAGTATGTCAAGTAGACCACCCTTCCTACCTCGGGGTGCGGCAACAGCCATCGGCAGCCTGCCTCACATTGACCCGCAGGCCGCCTGCGCCCTGGTGCGGCGCTACCTGACGGAGATACCCATCTGGCCACAGCTTCCTCGGCGCTCCCCGTTGGAGAACATGTATGCCCAGTTCAGCGGTGTCTTCCCCGGCGTCCAGGTGGAGGATGGCCGGGTGTGGGTGGACAGGGGCGCGGACCTCACCGAGGGCCTGGCGCAGATATTCTCTGACGGCGAGGCAGGGGAGGTGGGCAACTACGCTGTGACGCCAGACTACGCAGCCGGCCTGCAAGCGTTTCTGAGTGCGCCTCTCAGCCCCTCCCTCGTCGCGGTGAAGGGCCACATCACCGGTCCAGTGAGCTGGGGGCTGACGGTTACCGACCAGGAGCGCCGTCCCCTGCTCTACGATGAGACCTTGGCACAGGCCATCGCCCAGATGCTGCGCCTCCAGGCGGCCTGGCAAGAGCGGGCACTGCGCCGCCTGTGTCCGCAGACAATCGTGTTTGTGGACGAACCATACCTCAGTAGCTTTGGCTCTGCCTTTGTGCCCCTATCACGGGAGCAAGCGGTCTCGCTTATCTCAACGACGCTCGAGAGCATCTCTGGGTTGCGGGGTGTGCACTGCTGTGGCAACACGGACTGGTCCCTGCTCCTGGAGACGCCCATAGACATCCTCAGCTTCGACGCCTACAGCTTCGCTGTCTCGCTCAGCCTCTACCCGGCCGAGCTGGGCGCTTTCGTGCAGCGGGGAGGCATCATCGCCTGGGGCATCGTGCCCAATGAGGCGACTGCCCTGGCGAAGGAGAACGTTGACAGCCTGCTCGCCCGGTGGGAAGAGGCCATCGCCTTGCTGTCGGCCAAGGGTCTAGACCCGGAGCAGCTGCGTTCTCAGAGCCTGGTCACGCCGTGCTGCGGCCTGGCTGGTCTGTCGGCAGACGACGCGGAGAGGGCGCTATCGCTGACCAAGGCCCTATCGGACGCGTTTCGGGCCAAATACTGGCCTGGCCATCCGCGTCGCTCCGGAAGTGGCGTGGCATAATATAGGGACGTTGGTATTTCAAGAGGGCATGCTATGAAACGTGAGCCAGGCGAGCCTTTCTCTCGCCTTAGCACCGATGAGGCCCAGCAGATGCTGGGCAAGGACCAGATTGTGCTGGTAGATGTGCGGGGCAAAGAGGACTACATGAAGGGGCACATTCCAGGGGCACGCTCCATCGAGCTGGAGCAGGTCTACTCCCGTATCAGGGAGCTGAGCGGTGCGCCGGCGCTGCTTTTCGTGTGCTATCGGGGCATGACCAGCGCTCTGGCGTGTGAGGTGGCCGCCGCTGCCGGTCACGAAGAGGTCTACAACCTGGAGGGTGGCATGGACGGTTGGCTCTCCCGCAAGCTACCGGTGAAGGCTGGCCCCAGTCCGTAGGCTGACCGGGGAGGTGGACCATCGGGTGCGCCCTATTCCTCACCGGTCGCCCTGGGGTGGGCAAGACCAGCCTTGTTCGTGAGCTGGTGACTGAGCGTGTGGGTGTGGCTGGCGGTTTCTACACGGTGGAGGTGAGAGATGGTGGACAGCGCGTTGGTTTTGATATCGTTACGCTGAGTGGTGAGGTGGCGCCTCTGGCTCGGGTGGGGCTGAGGTCGCCCTGCCGGGTGGGCAAGTATGGTGTGGATGTGGAAAGCCTGGAACGAGTGGGCGTCCGCGCACTGCTATCGGCTATTCGGTCCTGTGCTGTAGTGGTCTGCGACGAGATCGGCAAGATGGAGCTTGAATCCACTGCCTTTCGTGAGGCAGTGGATTCGGCCTTGTCGAGCACCAAACCGGTCTTGGGGACCATCATGCTGGCGCACCATCTCTGGGCGGACCGGGTCAAGTCGCTGCCTCAGGTAAGTGTAGTCGAGTTACACCGAGGCAACCGTCAACAGGTAAGGTGGCAAGTTCTAGACTGGATGGGACCATGAACAAGCGCAAGCGCGTGGCAATGCTCAAGCACCGCCGAACGTACCAGAAGGCCCTGGAGAAGAGGCGGTCTCTGGCGGCAGCTACGGGAGGGGCGAAGAAGTAGTTGCTGACCTTGGTCTCTTTAGAGAGAGGTCTGCTGCGGCCTGAGGCCTACCCACAGCCACCGGGCCGGATCGAGCTAGTACAGACACACTTGTCCCTCGTCTTCTTGACGGAAAACGGGTTGGCCTACAAGGTGAAGAAGCCCGTTAGCTTTGGCTTTGTAGACTACACCACGCTGGAGCGACGGCGCTATTTCTGTCGGCGCGAGGTGGAGCTCAACCGCCGCCTGTGTCCCGAGGTGTATCTGGGGGTGGCGGCCATTCTTGTCAACAGCGAGGGTCAGGTCCAAGTCACGGGTCCCGAGGCTCTGCCTCGGGGCATGGTGCTCGACTACGCTGTAGTGATGCGGCGTCTCCCGGCTGGGCGCATGATGGACGTGCTTCTGGCCAGGGGGCTCGTGACCGAAGAGATGGTAGCGCAGATAGCCCACCGGCTGGCCCGGTTCCACTCTACGGCACAGACCAACGACCAGATTGCGGCATACGGCCACCCGGAGGCTATTCGCTTCAACTGGGAGGAGAACTTCGAGCAGACGGACCGCTTTCGGGGGGCCACGCTTCCCGCTCAGTGGCTCGACGATGTAAGGGCCTATGTGGAGCGGTTCCTCCAAGCGAGGCAACCGCTGCTCTTGGAGCGAATGGAACGGGGGCGCGTCCGCGATGGCCACGGCGATCTGCACTCCGCCAACATTTGCCTCGCCGATGACCTGTACATCTATGACTGCATTGAGTTCAACGAGCGTTTTCGCTACTTGGACGTGGCCAGCGATGTTGCCTTTCTCGCCATGGACTTGGACTTCTACCGGCGCCCGGACCTCTCGCGTGCCTTCTCCGAGACCTACATTCGGGAGTCTGGAGACGAGGAAGTCGCCATCCTGCTGCCTTTCTACAAGTGCTATCGCGCCTATGTGCGGGGCAAGGTCGAATCGTTTCAGCGTGACAGCCCAGGGCTGCCCGCCGAGGCGAGGGAACGCGCCCAGCGTCGCGCGGAGCGCTATTTCGGCCTGGCACACTCCTATTCTCGGGCGCTCAAGCGTCCCACTATCGTCATTACCGTGGGCCTCATCGGCACAGGCAAGAGCACCCTGGCACGGGCGCTGGCCCACCGCCTGGGGATGGCGGTGGTCTCGTCGGACGAAGTCCGCAAGCGCCTACAGGGCCTGGCGCCCAGCGAGCGAAGGCTGGAGGGGTTCCGGCAAGGCATCTACGGCGCCGAAGCCTCCCGGCTCACCTACCAGGAGATGTTCCGCCAGGCCCGTGAGCTGCTGGCCGCGGGCAGGTCCCTCGTCCTGGACGCATCCTTCCGCAAAGCAGAAGAACGCGCCGGCGCCCTGGAGTTGGCGCGCACCGTCGGGGCCGACTTCTGGGCTGTGGAGTGCATGGCGCCGGAGGACGTCGTTCGGGAACGCTTGGAGCGACGGGCCAGGGAGTGGCCCGATGCCTCCGATGCGCGCTGGGAGCTATTCCCGCAGATCCGTGATGACTTCGAGCCAGCTCACGATATTCCCCCCGAAAGCCATTTGGTGGTAGACTGTTCCGGTCTTGTTGGCGAGGCCCTGGACACGGCCGTGTCCGCCATCACAGACTGACGAACGGACTAAAGGGCATTGCCACAATTTGCCTATTGCCGATGTGCCCAGAGACCCCAGGGCTATGGGGGTGTAGGCCCCTCCTGTGGGGTGCCCCTTTGGCGCCCGGCGCGCTGGCAGCAGTTGGTGGCATTGTAGGTACGTAGAACAGGGGATACGTATGGCAGCAACCGCGGTATGGCTCAACCGGACGTTCTCTTCTCTCAAGATGCGGAACTATCGCCTGCTCTGGTTGGGCTCTGCCTCGGAGCATACCGGCGAGTGGATGGAGCGCACTGCCATAGGGTGGACGGTCCTCCAGCTCACTGATTCCCCGTTCATGCTGGGCCTGAACGAGGCCCTGCGCTTCATCGCCCTTATCGCCTTCCCCTTTGTGAGTGGTGCAGTGGCGGACCGGTGGAACCGCAAGAAGGTGCTCATCGCCACCCTTGTTGGGCTGGGCCTGCTCTCGGCGGTGATAGTGACGTTGATGTGGTCGGGCGTCCTGGCGAAGGGCAACCCCGTGGCCGTCTACTACATACTCATGTACTCGTTGCTGAGTGGCGTATTGACCGCCTTCAACCATCCCGCGCGCGGCACCCTTCTGGCGAGCATAGTGGACAAGGCCAACTACACCAACGCTGTCTCCCTGGACAGCATCTCTGTCATGGCGAGCCGACTTATCGGCATGCCCCTGGCTGTGGCTTGGACTTGGGCGGCCAACAACGATGTCAGCGGCATCATAGGGATGCGGTTTGTGGGCTGTATGTTGGCAGTGATGTGGCTTCTCTGGCTCAGAGCGCCTCCCACTCCGACCCAGGCTCGAAAAGAAAGCATGGTCGCCAATGTTAAGGAAGGGCTCCGCTACGTAGCTAAGGATGAGGCCGTCCTCGGGGTTACCTTGCTGGCCTTTATCCCCAGCTTCTTCGTCACCGGCTATGTTAGCCAGCTCCCTGTCTTCGCCAAGGACGTGCTGGCGATTGGCCCCGCCGGTCTGTACCTGATGAACTTCATGGCCGGCGTTGGCTCCCTCATCGGCTTGATAGGGCTGGCCTCTCTCGGAGATTACAGGCACAAAGGAGTCCACCTGTTCATTTCCATCATCGGCTCGGGCGTGTCCCTTGCCTTGTTCGCGGTGAGCGGTTGGCTGCCCTTCTCCTTCGCCATGCTCCTGGTAAGCGGGGCTACCATAAGCATGTTCACGGCGCTGCGGTCCACGGTGGTGCTGCTGATTGTGCCGGACAACCTTAGGGGCAGGGTGATTGCGCTGCGGGAGCTAGCCACGGGTACGCAGCCCGTCGGCAGCCTGATGCTAGGGTCCATGTCGGAGGCTTGGGGTGCGCCGCAGGGCCTGGGCATCATGGCAGGACTGTGTGCGGTGACCAGCGCGGGGGCGATGTGGAAACTCAAACGGGTGAGGGAGCTAGAATGACGGGCGCCATCCCTGTAGACTAGTTACTGGCGCCGTTTCCAACGATAGCTCTAGTTTACCGTGGGTAATTGAAAGGGAGTACTAGATGGTCTCGAGTGTCCAAGGGGATGTCAAAGACATAGGGCTGGCCGCGCAGGGCGAACAGCGGATCGAATGGGCGGGCCGGGAGATGCCGGTGCTCCGCCTGATCGGCGAGCGCTTCGAGAGGGAGAAGCCCTTGCGCGGGCTGCGTCTGTCGGCCTGTCTTCACATAACTACTGAGACGGCCAATCTGGTGCTGGCGCTCCACCGGGGGGGTGCGCAGATAACGCTGTGCGCGAGCAATCCGCTGTCTACTCAGGACGAGGTGTCGGCGGCCCTGGCGAGTAGAGGGATTCCCACTTATGGAATCAGGGGCGAGGACCAGCCCACCTACTACAAGCACATCCACAGCAGCCTGGCGCACGGTCCCCATATCACGCTGGATGATGGTGCTGACCTGGTCACTACGCTACACCGCGAGAGGCAGGACCTCTTGTCCAACATCATCGGTGGCACCGAGGAGACGACCACCGGCGTGATCCGCCTGCGCAACCAGGCTAAGGATGGCCAGCTCCGCTACGCCATCATCGCGGTCAACGAGGCGGAAACCAAGCATCTGTTCGACAACCGGTACGGCACTGGCCAGAGCACCATTGACGGCGTAACCAGGGCCACCAACGTTCTATGGGCGGGCAAGCAGGTCGTTGTGGCAGGATATGGCTGGTGTGGCCGAGGCATCGCCCGGCGGGCCGCAGGCATGGGCGCCCACGTGATAGTCACCGAAGTTGAGCCTATCCGCGCTCTGGAAGCCGTCATGGACGGCTACCGTGTGATGCCGATGGTTGACGCTGCCAGGACCGGGGACATATTCATCACTGCCACCGGAGATATCAACTCCGTTGGGCGGGAACACCTCGCAGTGATGAAGGATGGGGCCATCCTGTCCAACAGCGGGCACTTCAACGTGGAGATAGACATCCCGGCACTGGAGTCCATGTCGAAGAGCCATCGGACCATGAGACCGAATGTGGAGGAGTATTTGCTGAGGGATGGCCGGCGGCTCTATCTCCTTGCCGAGGGGCGCCTTATTAACCTCGCCGCCGCCGAGGGGCACCCCGCGGCCGTTATGGACATGTCCTTCGCCAATCAGGCCCTATGTGTCGAGTACCTCTCCAAGCAAAAGGGACGTTTGTCCCCTGGCGTCTATGTGGTGCCCCGCGACATAGACCAGGAGGTAGGTCGCCTAAAGCTCAAGGCCTTGGGCGTAGGCCTAGACACCCTTACTTCCGAGCAGCACGAGTACCTTACGGGCTGGGAGAAGGGGACCTAGTCCAGTGCTGGTGGCGGGTCTATGGCGTGATGCTGAACGGGGCTTTGGCGTTGGTCGTAGCAGTGAGCAGCTCGTGGGCGGCCAACAGGGCCAACAGGGCCGACGCCAGCGCGATGTTCTTCAAGAAGTGGGCTTTCTGGTTGGCCGCCATCATGGCATCGGCAACACCCCAGAACTTGTGCATCAGCACAGCCGTGGGTATCAGGAAGATGATGAGCACAGCCGCCCCGGCCACGGTCCACAGGCCCAGGAGCAGGCTTATCCCTCCGAAGAGCAGCATGAGGCCGGTGGCTGGGACAGCCAACTCGGGAGCGGGCACCCCCATGCTCTTACTGTAGCCCACCATCCCCTCACGCATGCGGAAGTGGTTGGCTCCACTATAGAGGAAGTAAAGGCCCAGAATGGCCCTGCCAATGAGGTACAATGCGTCCACTTTCTACCTCCCAACACGAAGAATACTGCTGTATTCAACCATAGTATGTCCCGGGGATGTGTTAGTCAAGCTGCAAACCAGGAGGTGACATAACAATGGAAAGCGTGGGATTGCCTGGCTGTCTGGCAGGCAGGGTGGCCATAGTCACTGGTGCCAGCAGAGGCATCGGCAAGGCGTTGGCCGTCGCCTTCGCCAAGGAGGGGGCTAAGGTGGTGGTGGCCGCCCGCAGCGAGACGGAAGGCTCGTTGTCGGGGACTATCCACCAGACTGCCGACGAGATCAAGAAGAATGGGGGATTCGCCCTACCCCTGCGATGTGACATAACGAAAGAAACCGATGTGGAAGCTCTCAGCAAGCGGACCTTGGATGAGTTTGGCACCGTGGACATCCTGGTCAACAACGCGGGCTTGGGCTCTTTCGCTCCGATTCTGAAGGTCTCCCTTGACCGATGGGATAAGGTGTTTGCCACCAACATTCGCGGGGCCTTCCTGTGCAGTAGAGCAGTCTTGCCCACCATGATAAAGAACCGGCGGGGCAGCATAATTAACATAACGTCCATGGCGGCCCGCGTGGTGGACACCAGCCACGGCCCATATGCCGCCTCCAAGGCGGCCCTGGAGCGGTTCACTATGTGCCTGGCCGAGGAGGTTAGGGGCTACAACGTGGCCGTGAACGCGTTGGACCCGGGCCTGATCCTGGCCCCTGGGAATACCCAGGGGGTCACCAGCGCGGGGCGTGAGTGGACCCTGGTGGGCCGGCGCCCCCCGGAGACCGTGGCCCCGGCAGCCATCTTCATGGCCTACCAGGATGCCCACTTCACCGGGCGTGTCATGAAGGCGCAGGAGTTCTACGTCACCTGGCCTCACTACGTCGAAAAGGTGCAGTCCCTTGATAACCCGGCGCCCACGGGCTAATATATGAAACAACTGCCTTATTTTGTGACGAGGGAAGTAGAATGCTGAGTCGGTTTACCTCTAGCTCCTATTTGGCGACCTCTGAGTCGGTAACAGAGGGCCACCCGGATAAGCTGTGCGACCAGGTGTCAGACTCCATTCTGGACGCCATGCTTGCCCAGGACCCCATGTCCCGCGTGGCGTGCGAGACCTCGGCCACTACCGGCCTGATCTTGGTTACAGGCGAAGTGACCACCGAGGGCTATGTGGATATCCCGCACGTCATTCGTCACACGGTCCAGGAAGCCGGCTACACCAAGGCCGACTACGGTTTCGACTACCAGACCTGCGGTGTAATGGTCTCGCTCAAAGAGCAGTCCAAGGACATAGACGCCGGCGTCAGCCGCTCCCAGGAGGCCCGCGAGAAGCAGGCCGCCCCCTTCAACAGCGAGGACTACGACCGCATCGGTGCCGGCGACCAAGGGCTGATGATCGGCTACGCCTGCACCGAGACTCCAGAGCTAATGCCCCTGCCCATAATGCTGGCCCACAAGCTGTGCAAGGAGTTGGCCCACGCCCGCCGAGACCACGTGTTGCCCTACCTCCGGCCCGACGGGAAGGCCCAGGCCACGGTGGAATACTGCCGTGGAGTGCCCCAGAGGGTGACCGCCATAGTGGTCGCTGCCCAGCATGACCCCGAGGTCAGCCACGACGTCATTGAGCGGGACATCATCGAGTACATCGTTCCCCAGGCTGTGCCCAGGCACCTGCTGGACAAGCGGACGCGCTTCTACGTCAACGCCACTGGCCGCTTCGTGATCGGCGGGCCCATGGGCGACGCCGGGCTTACCGGGCGCAAGATACTGGTGGACAGCTATGGTGGAGCCGCCCGCCACGGCGGTGGGTGTTTCTCGGGTAAGGACCCTACCAAGGTGGACCGCTCAGGTGCCTATGCCGCGCGCTACGTGGCTAAGAACCTAGTGGCCGCCGGTCTGGCGGACCGCGTAGAGATTGAGATCGCCTACTCCATCGGCGTGGCCCACCCGCTGGCCATCTCGGTAGAGACTTTTGGCACGGGGCGGGTGAGTGACGAGGTCATCGTGAAGCTGGTGAGCAAGCACTTTGACCTGCGGCCGGCGGCTATCATAGACAACCTCCGGTTGCGCCGCCCGATATACAAGCCCACCTCCACCTACGGGCACTTTGGCCGCGAGGACATAGATGCGCCCTGGGAGAAGACCGACAAGGCCGCTGTTATTCGGGCCGAAGCCGGCATCAAGTTGCCCGAGGAAGACATCAGGACCTCCACCGCTGGCTAAAGCGGCGAAGAGGACCAATTGAAAGCGGTTATCCTGGCCGGGGGCGAGGGCACGAGGCTTCGCCCCCTGACGCTTAATGTGCCCAAGGCCATGGTGCCGGTGGTCAACCAGCCGTTTCTGGAACATGTCCTGGGCTACTTGCGCCGGCATAGTGTGGACCAGGCCATCCTGACCCTCAGCTATTTGGCCGATAAGGTGCAAGCCCATTTCGGCGATGGAACGGGCTACGGCTTGCCGCTCTGCTACTCCGTGGAGAGGCAACCGCTGGGCACAGCGGGGGCGGTCAGGGCAGTACATGGTCAACTCGACGGCACTACCCTTGTGCTCAACGGTGACTTGTTTACGGACATTGACCTCACCCGGCTGGTGGCTTTTCACAGGCAAAAGAAGGCGGTGGCCACCATCGCGCTTGTCAGGGTGGAGGACCCCACCTCCTTCGGCATGGTGGAGACGAACGCGGAGGGCCGGGTCCTTCGCTTTGTGGAGAAGCCCAAGCGGGAAGCAGTTACTACCCATTACGTGAACGGTGGCATCTACGTGTTGGAGATGGATGCCCTATCCCTGGTGCCTCGGGATACCCACTACATGTTTGAGAACGGGCTGTTCCCCAGGCTCTTGGCAGAAGGGTGGCCGGTGTACGCCTTGCCTATGGAGGCATACTGGCTTGACCTGGGCACTCCTGAGCGATACCTCCAGCTCCACGAGGACCTGCTCTGGGGACGATGTTCAACATTGTGGTCAGGACCTGCTGCCCCCACACCCTTCCAGGGTGGTCACGGTCGGCGGGGTCTTTGTCCGGGCGATAGAATCGCTCGCAGCCACGCCCCCCTGTTAGGGAATGACTGCCTGATAGATCCCGACGCTCGCGTTATCGAGCCAGCGGTGCTGGGGCCTGGGTGCCGGGTGCACAAGGGTGCTGTAGTCCGTGGCGGTGTGCTCTGGGAGGGTGTAGAGGTGGGTGCGGGGGCGCGCCTCGAACGTTGCCTGGTGGGTAGAGGCTGTCGTCTGGGCCCAGGCGTGGTAGTATCCGAGATGGCCGTGATTGGGGACTATCAGGTTGTCCCAGAGGGGAGCCGCGTTGCGCCAGGTGAGAGGCTCCCACTCATGGCAGCGCAGGGCTAGCGACGGGGGCTACTGTAGCTAGGGACTAGTTAGCGGGGCGTCAGGCCCCAGGATGGGGGGAAAGGTTGTCGAGCACTGCTATCAAGTTCGGCACCGAGGGCTGGCGGGGGATCATCGCCGAGGACTTCACCTTCGACAATGTGCGGGCGTGCACTGAGGGGCTGGCCCGCTACATGGAGGAGGCCGGACTCGCCAAGCGCGGTCTGGTGGTTGCCTACGACACACGCTTTGCCTCGGAGCATTTCGCGGCCGCTGTGGCGGAGGTGGTGGCCGCCCACGGGATAAAGGTCCATCTGGGCATCAAGGCGGTGCCCACCCCCGTGGCCAGCTTTGCCGTCAAGCAGTTGAAAGCAGCCGCGGCGGTAATCATCACGGCCAGCCACAATCCGGCCCCGTGGAATGGCTATAAGGTCAAGACCGGCGATGGGGTCAGTGCCTCGCCGGAGATCGTGTCCCGCATTGAGTCCCTGATTGAGAGAGTGCAGGTAGAGGGCAAGGTGGCGCGGCTCCCTCTAGAGCAGGCGAAGAAGAAGGGCCTGGTCGCTGACTTCGACCTCGAGCCCGCGTACTTTGAGCAGATTGGCAAGCTGGTTGACCTGCCGGCTCTGCGCCGGGCTGGTCTCAAAGTGGCCGACGACTCCATGTACGGCACCGCCTCTGGCTACCTAGGGCGCCTGCTTTCCGGTGGCGCCACGCAGGTCAGTGAGATACACGGCGAGCGGAACCCGCTTTTCCCCGGTATGCGCAACCCCGAGCCGATTGACATAAACCTGGGAGAGCTGTGCCGCACCGTGACGGAAACAGGGGCTGCTGTCGGTGTAGCCACCGACGGCGACGCCGACCGGTTGGGCGTGGTGGACGAGCACGGCCAGTACATGACCACTTTGCAGGTGTTGCCCCTGCTGGCCCTCTACCTGCTGGAGGTGAGGGGTGAGCGGGGGCCTATTGTCCGCTCGCACACCACCAGCGGCATGCTGGCCCGCCTGGGCCAACAGTTCGGGGTCCCCGTATACGAGACTCCGGTGGGGTTCAAGTACATCGGCAACAAGATGCTGGAGGTGGACGCTCTGCTGGGTGGTGAGGAAAGCGGCGGCTATGCCTTCCGGGGGCACGTCGCGGAGCGCGATGGCATCCTCTCTGCCCTCTATTTCCTTGATTTGCTGGTGCGCCGCAAGCAGACCCCTTCCCAGTGCTTGGACTACCTCTATTCCCTGGTGGGGCCGCACCACTACCAGCGGGTGGACATCGCCTTCTCGGCGGACCAGCGGGAGGCCGTCCGGCAGCGAATGGACAACGCTGCCCCCCAGCGTCTGAACGGCTCGCCCGTGGCCGAGCGTCACGTGAACGATGGCTACCGTTTCGTCCTGGCCGACGGCTCCTGGCTCATGGTCCGTTTCTCCGGCACCGAGCCGTTGCTCCGTATCTATGCGGAAAGCTCTTCCTCGGAGCGGGCGGGCGAGCTTGTAGAGGCGGGCAAACGCCTCGCGGGGGTGTGACCAAGGTATTGGGCACGCAGGAGGCAGCGCCTATCACAGAGTTGTTGATATGTGCTGGTGCCCAGGCGGAGCAGCACTACAGATGTCAGCAATACGGGCTGCAAGGTTTCTGGTGAGGAACGCTACGCTTCTAGCCGTAGTCACGTTGAGCCCAGTTGCACACGTCCAGTGAGGCGGAGCGTAGGGGTGCGGCTGGAACCTGGACGAGTCTTTGAGGTATACTGACCTTGCTGAGACCCCTGTTAATAGCATCTGCAGGCTGGTCAACGGCTAAGCACTCGGCAACAGGAAGGTCCAATGCAGTTGGAAGCGGGAATTAGGCGAGTCCGCGTTGAAAGGGCTCACCTCGCGGTGAAGCTCGAATCCATTCATTTCCCGCTCGACTTAGAGGACTTGGCAGATTTGCTGAAGGGGCGCAACTACAAGATGATGGGATTGCCCCAGTCCGGGGTTCCGCAACTCCCGTCAGGTATGAGGCTGGCGGTCACTGGCCAACTCGCCCAAAGCCAGGACGGAGCCTGCATCGTCAGCACGTTCCCGGAAAGGGGAATTATCGCTCTGGACGGTCGGGAACTGGGTCGAGTCGTAGACGAATTCAGATATATTGAAGATAGCGTCAAGCACGACCTTGTTCTTGATTGGGACTCCAGGGTGGGTTTCTACGAAATCGTTCTGGACGCAATTATTACCGTATCGGCAGACAGGAATCCGATAGCGGAGATTGGGATGCTACATGACCAAAGCGACGTTCTAAAGGACCTGTCTAGCATTCTTGGGTTTCAGGCAACTCTGTATGGACTGCGCCTTGTCCAAAAAGGCCAGTCGCCTGGGGAGAACAGTTGGATGGAACTAAGAGTCGAACCCGCCGTGACTAAGCCTGGAACTGATTATTTGGTCAACGTGGTTCACCGTGACAAGAACCGAGCCAGCGTCTTGGACCATCCTGACGAACTGTTGAATAAGGCGATGGCCGTCGTCCACTGGCTTAAACGTGGAGCGTAGGTAGATGCCTGGACTGACTCTACTGGATGCGCCTGCAAGAAGCCTCGATACGTCCGCTACAGAAGAACCGCAGGCTCCTGAGCTTCCTACCCGCATGGTCTTTCTTGATGACGATGATGTGGCCAACTACGACGTTGTGCCCGGTCCTAGCGTCACATATGGCACTGCGGGGTGGACAGCTCACAGAGCGAACACCAATGTTGCTGGGATTGCGTTGGACGTCGTAGAGGCGCCAAGAATCCCTAGATTGGCGGTGCCACAAGACCCCGGAGGCGCAGGGACCCTAGGGCCTTCGCCCGATGTCTACTCTCTGGTTCTTGGTTACCTCGTCCGTCCAGGGGTTTCGGTCCCGCAGGCAACGCGTAGGAGTGCTGAACCCATCATCTCTACATTTGGGGTAGAGGAACGCGTATTTGTGCGTATTGAGGCGCCCGTAAGAAACCGGTACCGGGTCAAGGTTGTTGCCGGTGCGAGGGCCGAGTACCGGGCTGGATACAGGTTCCCGGAGGATATCTGAAAGGCCGCCCGTGACCTCAAGTTGGCCGTGGTACGAGGCAGTTAGCTCGCCTACGGATCTACAGCAGTGCGATATCCTGGAAGCAGTGGGTGTGCCGGAGTTGAGCCTCGGTTCCAGCACAGCCGTTGAGCGTGAATACAGCCTGGTCACCATGACCCAAAGCTGTGACATAGAGGATAACATACAGCAGTTGATATTCTGCCCAGTATGGACACAGGCGGAGATGGCTAGGTTTGAACCCAGGTTTGACACCAACGACTACAAGCAGAAACTGCGAAAAGGATATCTTATTGGCTTTCACCCCATAAGTCGCTCAAATCTGCCAGGGTTGGAGCGTCCCTGGCGTATCGTGCAATTCCAGAGGATCATTGAGATCAAGCGAGATGACGTCTTTGGCCAGCTTCGGCGGATGGGGCCCAGGCTTCGGCTTCTCTCCCCCTATCGCGAGCATCTGGCACAGCAGTTTGCTCGTTTCTTCATGCGGGTGGGGTTGCCGGTGCCGGTTGATATGTCGTGACCACTCGTGCTTGGTGCTTTCCTTGCCCCTTACCACCGCTCAGTAGGGGTGCAGAGGTGAGGTGCGGTGGCTGGGAGGCGCGTTGATTGTCGGTAGAGCGACGAACTCATATGGGCTTGAGCCGTGCGGGCTAAAGGAAGACGCAACTGGAAATGGTTGACCTGGACGATCTTTCTATCTATGCCAAGCTGGACCCCTCGGGCATGCGGGTCCATCTGCGAGAGATGCCCACACAGTGCGTCCGGGCATGGGAGAAGGCGCTGACCTTCCCGCTGCCTGCGGACTACGCCCTGGCCGACAAGGTTCTGGTGCTGGGCATGGGTGGCTCCGCCATTGGCGGCGACCTGGTGGCGGGGCTCGTGCGGGGTGAGGCCCGGGGGCCTATGATTACGCACCGGGGCTACGGTCTCCCCCCCTTCGCCGACAGCCGGACACTGGTGGTGGCCTCCAGCTACTCGGGGGCGACTGAAGAGACGCTGTCCGGCTTCCAGGAGGCGCTTGACCGGCCTTGTCCCAAGCTCGCCATCACCACCGGCGGGCCGCTCCTCAGCTTGGCCCAGGAGCATGAGCTTCCCGTTTTCCAGATAGACTACAAGGCGCCGCCCCGAGCCGCCCTGAGCTACAGCCTCATGCCCCTGCTGGCCACTTTGTACCGTCTGGGGTTCGTGCCGGACCCGTCTCGCGCGGTGGATGAGATGGTGGCTGTGCTGGAGGGGCTGGCGCCCGCCCTGGCGGAAGGCTCGCCCACGGAGCGGAACCCCGCCAAGCAGTTGGCCCTCCGCCTCAGGGGCCGGATGGTCGTCATCTACGGGGCGGGCTTCCTCTCCTCGGTGGCGCGCCGTTGGAAGACCCAGGTCAACGAGAATGCCAAGGGCTGGGCCTTCAACGAGTCCCTCCCCGAGCTCAACCACAACGCCGTAGTGGGCTACTCCTATCCGACGAACGCTCCCCAGCATGTGGCCGTGGTGATGCTGCTCAGCGACTTGCTGAACCAACCCATCCGCCTGCGCTACGAGGTGACCGAGGAGCTGCTGCGGAAGTCTGGCGTGGAGCCGGAGGTCATATCGGGCCAGGGGCGGCGCGCCCTCAGCCAGATGATGTCGCTGGTCCTGATAGGCGACTACACCAGCTACTACCTGGCCCTGCTCAATGGTGTGGACCCCTACCCGGTGCCGCCCGTGGACTACCTGAAGCGCCGCCTTGCGGAAGGCTCCAGCCGCTAGTTGCAGCAGGGTGGCTGTGCAGTGAAACGAAACCCACCCTTCGACTCGTCGAGGCACACAGTGCAGGGCCGGAGGCGTCACGGTCGGCGACGCCGTCGCCTTTGGGGTGAGGGGGGATTCCTGCTCTCCCCTGGAGGGAGAGAGTAGGAGTGAGGGGGAGACCCACCCTGTTGCTGGGATTGGCCTAACCCCATCCTGATCGCGAACCATATCGTGTACGCTCCCAGGGCGGTGCCCACCGGGAAGACAACGAGACTGGGGACAGCCAGGACCATTAGAAGTGCTCGCGCCCAGCGCTGGCCCCCCAGCAGGGCGATGCCTCCGACTACCCCTGCCAAGCCGAGCACGGCAAGCGCCAGGAGCCACTCCGCCGCACTCGCGCTGGAGCTGAAGTACCACAGCGCCCCCGCCGTGGCCAGCGAGCCGACGGCAGCCCCATAGCCAATCCAACAGCAGGCCAGTACCCAGAGGTGCTTGGGCAAGGCGTCTGCTAGCCTATCCCGTCCTGAAGGGCGGGACTGGCATCATCCCAGACCGCCACGCTGCTTTTGCTCTGCTGGGCAGAGTAGTAGGGTGGGTGTAGCGAAGCGAAACCCACCTTCAGCGACTGCAACAGGAGCTTGCGTTCGTCACTTCTTCTTGGCGATGAACCTCGCTCCTTAGATAGGTTTGAAGTGCTCGTCCTGTGTCCACAGAGTCGCGCCCACGGCGCGGGCTGTTGCCAGTATCACGCTATCTGCCATGGGCAAAGACAAACTGATTGAGAGCTTGGCAGCGCTCAGCGCAATGCCGGTGTCCAAATTGACCACCTGTCCTTGCAGCATCAACGCCGCCGCCTGGAGCGCTGTATGCTCGCCGCGCTGCTGGTGCACGCGTTTGTAGACTTCATAGAGGCTGAGAGAAGGTACGATCAACTCGGGCCGATTCTCGATGGACGGAGCGAAGAAATCGGCATTTGGCTCATCAGCAAGATATTCAAGCCAGCCCGATGAGTCAACGACATTCATACGCGGTCAGCGTCGCGTTCAATTGTCGTGTCAATGCCTTTGAGGAAACCGCGCATCTCCTTGGCTGGCTTGAGGGGGACGAGTTCTATCCGCCCCTCATATGGGATCACCTGTACCTTCTGACCGGGCCGTATCCCGAGCAGCCGTCTGACACTTAGAGGAATCACCACCTGGTACTTGGGCGAAACCGTTACCACTTCCATAACGCGCTCCCCTCATCGTTCAGGGTAGTGTAATACGCTCTCCTATTCTACACCAAGCTACCCACGCTGATGACGGGATTGCTCCAGCTTCGGAGAAGGCCTTTGTGTGGAGCAATTAGGGTGGGGGTAGCGCAGCGAAACCCACCACTACCCTCGCGGCGGGTCCCGTTTCACTTGACCCAGACCACGAGTCGCCTCTTACAGGTCTTCGGGTCGCAGACCTGTCTTTTTCGCAATGCGTGCGAGCATTCGTGGGCCAATCTCTTCATCGTCGTGGAAGGCGAACAGGAAATCCGGCCAACCCGGGCGCGAGAGCAGCCGATGGGAGCCAACCTGTCTTTTGAATGCCCAGCCCGTGCGAAACAGAGCAGCGAGAACTCGTCTCGCCTTGGTGCTGGACCATTGGCTCATGCTGCAGCGAAGGAGATGGTCAACAGGTCTGTGCCAGCCTCGCCATGTTCGAGGCAGTCCGCCACCAGCCGGAGAGCGAGCGCTTGGACTTTCGCCTTGGCTTCCTCCACGGTCTGCCCATAGGCAAGAGCGCCGGGGAGCTCAAGCACTTCGGCTATCCAACGCCCATCGTCCTCCCGCTCAATCTCAATCCTGAATGTCATGTGTACTTCACTCCCTGCCATGCACACCCAATTCTACTCCGTGCTTGACTATTAGGCATAGCTCTGGGCAACCTATCGCTCGGTCACTGCAATCCGCTACCGCTGGTGGGTTCCGTTTCACTTCGCCCACCCTACGAACCCACGTCACTCCACCTTACTCCACCTTGACTCGAAAGGCCGCCGAGTAGTAGTGTAGTTGCCAAAAGTACCCGTCTACACAAATGAAGAAGCCTCAAGAGAACTACGCCTTCATAGATGGCCAGAACCTTAACCTGGCCACACGAGCGATGGGATGGTATGTGGACTGGAAGAGGTTCAGAGTCTATCTGTGTGAGAAATACGGCGTCGTCAAAGCCTACTACTTCATAGGATATGTCCCTGAAAATACTGACCTATACAACTCGCTTCAGTCATACGGTTATTCGCTTGTCTTCAAGCCGGTCTCCGTGCGGAAGGGTGCCAAGCCAAAGGGCAACTGCGATGCCGAGTTGGTCTTGCAGGCGATGATTGACTTCAATGCATATCAGAAGGCGATCATAGTGACCAGCGACGGTGACTTTGCCTGCCTGGTGACCTACCTTCAGAAAATGGGCAAGTTGGAATGCGTTCTGGCTTCAAGCTTGGGCGGGTGTTCCCATCTGTTGAAGAGGGCCGCTGGACAACGAATTGCATTCGTGGATAACTTGAGAGGAAAGCTGGAGTACAAAAAGAAAAGCGCCCCGTAAGGACAGAACCTCACGGGGTGCTTTCCATCGTGATTCTGCCTTATGTGTAGCATGTCCATGCTATCTTGTCAATAGCTTGTTCCTGCCCAATGGCCCACTGGCGCAAGCAGAAGTAGGGTGGGTGTAGCGTAGCGAAACCCACCACTCCCTTTGTGGTGGGTCCCGTTTCACTTCACCCACCCCTGCGAAGCCTGGCTACGCGCTCCTCTGCATGGCGTTGACGAGCTCCCGGCCTGACATGGGCGCAGGCAGCGGCTTGCCGTCCTGTTCATAGAGCCGGATGGTCTCTTCGATGGTATCGCAAAGCTCGGCGAAAACGGCCTTGGCGTCTGGGCCGTGGCAACCGCCATAGAACAGCTCCGGGCAACTGCCGATGAAGCAGCCGTCCTCCTCAGACCACTCAACAAGCCTTGTATACCTGTCGCCTTTACTCATCGCTGGGACTCCTCAATGGCCAGACGGACCGCTCTCTCACTCTACAGGTACTCCACCTGCTCCACCATATCCTCCGCATCAAGCACCTGGTAGACCAGCATCAGCCCGTAGATGATGTCACCAATTGACGCCTGCGCTGGTGCATAGACGATTCCGGCATGTTTTGCGCCCGCCGCATGCAAGCGGAGGAAGTCGTCGTCTTGCGTGAAGACCACTCGCCCTTGCCTGGTAGCCAGTTCCAAGTGCTCCCTGTCAGAAGCGCCTGACATGCCTGCATCCTGCACTGTCAGTACGTCCACGCCACGTTGGCGAAGCGCCCTAACCACGGCCTTGGAAACGTGCTCGTCGGCGTAGAACCTAATCTTCTGGCCCACGCAGCTTCTGCTCGTGAAGCTTCTGCCTGAGCTTTGATGGAGTGGTCCGGCGCAGGGCCTTTACAAAAGCCTGGCTGTCCTCGATGGACTGGTCAATCTCGGCGCGGTGGTCGAAGTAGTAGGCCAGAGCAGCGTAGACATCTGCGAGCTCCAGGTCGTATTCCGCGGCGATTTCGTCGGCGCTTTTGCCCATGCGCTCGTGCCATATCACGATGCTCTGCACTGTGATGCGGCGCCCTGCAATGCGAGGCTTGCCTCCCGCGATGCCCGGCGTGATCTCGATGTGCTGGTCGAGTGTCTTAGTCGCCACATCATTTCTCCATTCTTGCCAATACGCGCTGGCCCCTGCCACCTCACCAGCAATTATACTGCCACGCGCTCTGGAGGAGGGTCCCAGAGAGCGCCAGTATTGAGGTGTGGCTAGAACTCGTACCCTTGCCGGACCCAGTAGTGCCAGTCTTCGATGGCTTGCTTCGTTTCCTCATCAGTTTCGGTTACGGGTTTCAACTGCGACAAAGGCACGGCGAGCGGGCGTTTTTCCCACCGGATACCCACGAACATCTCACGCTGGCACTCGTCGTCAGGGGCCATTTCAACGACTTCAACTTCATCATCTTTGCGTAGGGGCGAGACGGCTCTGGCGGCAATACATTTGGCAAGGAACGGAAAGCTCAACTTGTCTTCCAGATAGCAGTACCAGCCCATCGCCTGTTCTTCCGGGCCGTATGCGTCAACGATGATTTCCATCTCGATACGGTCTTCGCGCTCTGGGTCTTTCGCGGTCTTGGTCATACAGTCATTCACGAGCAGTAGGGTGGGTGTAGCGTAGCGAAACCCACCATTACCTTTGCGGTGGGTCCCGTTTCACTTCACCCACCCCGCGAATCCTAAGGAGAATCTGGCCCAGGTTTGGAACCAGGAGGGCGGAGCAGTGGTAGGGGAGAAGCCGTAAGGCGTGGCGGACCCCAAGGAACATCCGGCGCATGTTTGGAGGGAAGACCGTCGAACGAAGGAGTATCGCCAAAGGAAGGCAAATGGGACAAAGTCGGAACGGCGAAACGGGCACCTGCTGCTGGGGTTTGCAGGTGCCTTGAGTCAACCGAATACCGTCTAGTCAACTCCCTCACCGTCTCAAGGATCTCTTCAAGTATCTCTTTTTGAGGCCGATCCGGCTTGCTGGGCACCACGCGCTTTTTCAGGTCGCCCAATGCTTTTTCAAGCTCGGGCCACAAGAAGCTAAAAGCCTTGTCCACCTGATTCTCGGTGAGGGCATCGTCGCCCAGAGCCCTGTTAAGGGTACCCACCAGTTTGCGCGTGTCAGGCTGAGTGGCTTCGGTTGCCTGGAACTGCACAAGCGGCCCGCGAAGATCGCTCGGTTTTAGGCCGACCAAATACGGGCAAACGAAAGTGCGGTCGATTGTCTTGGATAGAGCGCCCGCCTCGAAATTGAGCCAAGGTGACTCCAGGTTATCCCTAGTCACGCACAGAATGCCAACCTTCGTGTCGTTGAGCTCCGCCGCGATTTCGGCACTCCAACGAGCGCCCTTGCCGATGTCCTCGGTGGACATCCAGGGTTCAATCGCTTGGATCACGTTGGGGAGCCATTCGCGGAGTGCTTGGGCCACTGACCCGCTGAGATCACCCGACCAACTGATGAAAACCTTCATCTAATGCCTCCGCGCTCGTATTGCACCACGAAGGGATCACACCTCACTGTTACGCCACCAATTGTAGCAGATATGGCAGGAAACGAAGGCCCTGTTTGGCAGAGTCAGTCCATGGCCTCGACGCCGTCGATTGGGCCGACGTCCTTGCCCATGCACAGGAGTACCTCGCGGTGGTACCTCAGGTCGTACTTCCGAAAGCGCAAGTAGAAACCAGCCGCAGCTAGCACACCCACAAGCAACGCGATAATCCTAATCAACGGCGACAAGCTCCACGTCCGGACCGCAACAGCAACTCCGAGCAAGATGGAGGGGACTAGCATCGCTAGCGCGAATCTGGCGAAGCTGCGGTCGCGAAAGATGACGGCGGAGTAGTATGCCGGGTGCTGCTCCAGCGCCTTCAGGTGATCGTGCGCGAATTCCAGCGGCTCGTCGCTCCACGACCCTCGCGGAGCGAACCGCCAGCGGAATAACCTCGCCCTTCTGAACACGTACGTCAACGGGTAGAGAACTTGGCCGAGGGAATATGCCACGAACAGCCCAACGATTGACCCACCCACACCGCCCCAGTCCCTAACGTCGGCTGGGGTGACGCCTGCCACGACCGCCGCGGCTAGCAGCGTGACACCACCGGGCACTAAGTAGAAAAGAAAGTCCCTGAGCCCGAAGTGTGGGGTTCGAGATTCCAGTTCTGAACTCATAATCTGAACTGCACAGGATTCTACCTAGTCGATGTTCGTGGCACCCGCCGTATTATGGGCCGAACTGCCACAAACTGACATCGCCATAAGCTCAGCGGCCACACCCATCGGCCCACGCCCCATTAAGGCAGCTTTCCCCCCCAGCACCCCTTTGCCAATTTCCCGCTTCAGGAACTCCCCTTTGCCAGGGGTGGCCACGTACTTGCCGCGCTCCACGGCTACCTCGCCATGGGCGATGGTCATGATGGGCGCTCCCACCATGGTCCGGCCCTCGAAAACGGTGTAGTCCAGGCCCATGTGCAGGTCGCTGTTGGTGAGCACGTGCTTGGGTTTGGGGTCGTAGAGCACAATGTCAGCGTCGCTGCCCACGGAGATGGTCCCTTTGCGGGGGTACAGGCCGAAGATGCGGGCGGGGTTGGCGCACAGCATCTCCACCAGGCGGTTGACCGTGACCTTGCCGCTGGCCACGGCCTCGGTGTACATCAACTGAAGTGTGTTCTCGATCTGCCCCATGCCGCCGGGCAGCTCGGTGAAGGGCTTGCCCACCGACGCCTGCTTTTTGAACCACAGGTAGGCGGGCACATGGTCCGTGCCGATGCCGTTGATGGTCCCATCCTGGACGCCCTGCCACAGGGCGGCCTGGTCGGCGGCGCTCTTGATAGACGGGAAGCGGACAAACTGGATGGCCCGCTCGCGGCGGTACTCCTCATCGTTGAATACCAGGTAGTGGGGGCAGGTCTCGCAGTAGACGGGCAGGCCCCGGGCCTGGGCCTGCGCCACCAGCTCCAGGCCGGCCGCGGAACTGATGTGGAAAAAGTAGATGGCGCAGCCGGTGCGCTCGGCAAAGAATATCATCCGGTTGACCGACTCGGCCTCGGCGATGGCGGGACGGGACTGGGGGAAATACTCCACGCCCGTCTTGCCTTCGCTCACCAGCTTGTTGATGTAGTGCTGGCAGATGGAAGCGTTCTCCGCGTGGATGCCCACCACCCCGCCACGGGCGGCCACCTTCTGCATGAGCGCATAGACCAGGGCGTCCTCCGGTGGGCCGCCCTCCCGCTCGTGGAGGAGTATCTTGAAGCTGGGCATTCCCTGATCGAAGGCAAGGTCAACCTCTTTGAGCATATCCCAGGATGGGTGGGGCCGGGCGTGGAGGGAAAAGTCCACGCAGGCCTTGCCGAGGAACTCGGTGCGCCGGTCGTCTATGGCCTGTTGGAGGGTCATCCCCTGGTGAGGGTAGGTGAAGTCAATAATGGTGGTGGTGCCGCCAATGGACGCGGCCATGCTCTCCACGCCGAAGCCGGGCATCTTCTGGCCTAACCACGAGCTGAAGCTGTGGACGTGGGGGTCAATGACTCCGGGCAGGACATAGATGCCCTTGGCATCCACCTGGCGCCTGGCTGTATCGGGCAGGCTTCCCGGCTGGGCCAGGGCCACGATTTTGCCGCTCTGGACAGCCACGTCCAGGGTCTCGCTGGAGGCAGGCGAAACTACCGTGCCACCGGTGATAAGTAGGTCATACATAGCTACCGAACACTCCCTTGCTTCAATGGTAGGGTATCTGTTTTGTCGTTGCGAGAAGCGCTGCGACGAAGTCCCGATGCGTCGGGATACCCCCAGGTTATGCGTAGAGACACGGATTGCTTCGGCCCTGCGGGGCCTCGCAACGACAATAGAGACCTTGGCCCCCAAAGGGTACTTTCCTGTCGTTGCGAGCCCTTCCGCAGAAGGGCGAAGCAATCCGCACTCCCCATCATGCGCGGAGAGAACAGATTGCTTCGGCCCCTAACGGGGCCTCGCAACGACATTGTGTTGCCCGCTACCGTGGTGCTACGGTCATCTCCTCGCGGGGGAAGTGGTCGAAGATCTCGGCGCCGTCCTTGGTCACCACCATCATGTCCTCGAGGCGAACGCCACCCACCCTGGTCTCGCCCTCGCGGCACTCGACGGCAATGGTCATGCCCTCTTCGAAGACCTGGGGGTACTTGAGCGACCACTGGCGATTGATGATGGGGTGGTCGTAGCCGGTGCCACCGCCCAGCCCGATGCCGTGCCCTATCTCGCTGGCCAGCACCTCTACCTCCTCCTTATAGCCCCAGGTGGAGGCGGGCGGGAAGTGCTTGGCAGCGTCGGCGGTGGTCTTGCCCGGCTTGATCTCGCCGATACAAGCGTCAATTCGGTCCTTCATCCGCTTGTACCAGTCCTTCTCCTTGTCGGTGGGCTGGCGTCCTACGATGAAGGTGCGGTAGGAGCAGCTTGCATAGCCCAGGTAGGTGGTGCCACAGAGGGACCCGTAGACGAGGTCGCCAAACTGGATGATGCGGCTGCCGCCGTGGAAGCCCCGGTCGAAGGTGCTGGGGCCGGTGCGCCAGCCGCCTGGGGTGGCGAACTCGGCGCCGTACTCATAGCCGGTGCCGGCAGCGAGGGCAGTGAGGTCAACGTCCTTGATGCCGGGACGCAGGTTCTCCCAGACCTTGAACCAGACGCCGTCCACGATGGAGGCGGTCATCTTGAGGCAGTTGATCTCGTCCTGGTTCTTGATCATCCGGGCCTCGAGCATGGTGGCCCGGGAGTCCACGATATTCTTCACCCCGGCGGCGACCAGGGCCTCGCGGGCCAGGCCGTCGAAGGCGCCGAACCCGAGCTTCTCGCCCAGCAGGCCCTTGGCCTTTAGCTCGCGCTGGATATCGGCAGCAAACTGCCTGGCCTCGTCCTGGGAGGCCTCCATGCCCGGGGCTCCGGTGAGCCACGAGCGGGCCGGGCGCCATTCCTTGATCCAGGGCGCCTGGTCGGGCATCTGGTGGTACCAGCCGTCATGCTCGAACATGATGGGGTCATGGTCAGCGAAGAAGAGCACGAACCGGCACATGGGGTAGTCGAAGCCACGCAGCCCCGTCAGGTAGCGGATGTTGGCGGTCCCTGCCTCCAGAAGGGCGGGGATGCCGTTCTTCTTCATGATCTTCTGGGCGCGCTCCTGCCGTTGGCGGCGCATGCGGTCCGGGTTGATGCGCTCCTGCCAGTCAGCAATAGCGGGGCCGAAGGTCAGCTTAGGGGCCATCTTCACCAAGGGACACCTCCTCGAACTGAACTGTGGCGCCGTGGCCCCCATCTATTGGCCGATAAGAACCAGCAAGTGCCAGAATAATGTCAAATCGGGGCTATTGGGCGCCAAACCACCTGGATAGTCCCTAGGATACCACAGCCACGATGATTTGCGAAGGGCAGGCAGCCTGCGGCAGAGTGGAGAAAACGGCGGATAGGGTTGACCTGGGCCTTCACGGCTGCTACAATATGAAATTGGTTCTAGCTTGAGCGATTCCAACACACGACTGGGCGATTTGCAGGATAGGCCTCTGCCCTTGCGCAATCCTAAGGGGCCGAGGCTTTTTTTTGCCCAGCGAAAGGGGTGAGGCGTGTCCAAAGCACCAGTAAAGTTCTTCCGTAACACTGAGCATGCCCGGGACGCTCTCAAGGAGCTTATGGCCCACGGCTATAAGCCCGATGAGATCGGTGTGCTTACCAGGGAAGGGCCGGGGGCCGAGGCCCTGTTGGGTGGGGCGAAGGTCCCGGTGGTGCGCGATGTCATCATCACCAACATCGGTCCGGTGATGGCGGCCGGCGCGCTGGCCGGGGCACTGAAGTCTGTGCAGAATGGCGACGCAGGCGAGGCCTTGGCCAAGGCGGTGGACCTGCCAGAGGGCCGCATTGGCTTCTTCCAGTTTGGCCTGGCCATGGGTGGTGTGCTCATCAGTATCCATGCCCAGGGCCAGCGGGCGGAGGACGCCAAGAAGCTCCTACGCCAACTGGAGCTATCCCACATTGGCACTACGGGGCAAACGTACCTCAACTGCCCCAGCTTCACCGGCGGGGACCGCATGACGGAGACCAACCTCAGAGATGCAGAAATGACCGGAGACTTCCGCCGCTACTAGGCGGGCCCGATACTTTTGGGAGGTAGATTGATATGTCCAGGTTCATAGCCACTTCCGCCATCCGGGGGGCGAACCAGATCGTCGCCCAGGCGGAGGACATGTACCGCAAGGCCCTCAAGGACCTGGGGCCGGAGACGCCCCTCGCCTTTACCAACACCGCATACTTCCTGCCAGTGATCTATGGCTTCACGGCGCACAAGGTGCAGAAGCTGGCTGACCTGGAGACCCCCCTGAAGTTCGCCCGGGGCCTGCTTTCGCCGGTGCCCAAGGAGAGCGTGTGGCTGCCCTACCTGGGCGAAGCGCTGGACGCGGGCGTGGGCACCCTGTTCGCCGAGGAGGCCATCGAAGCCATCCGCACCGCCAGGGGCGAGCAGCCCGAGGTCAAGAACGGATACAAGTTCAACGGACCCATTGACGACGTGCAGATGAGGGCCTGGGGTGTTGCTCTGGTGGACGGGCGCATGCCCGGTTTCGCTGCCATCGTGGGCGCCGCCAAGAGCAACGAGGTCGCTGTCAAGATCTTCCGGGAGATACAGGCCCGGGGCCTGCTTATCTTCCTGTGCAGCGACGTCAATGGGCGCTCCATCACCCAGCAGCTATTGGAGTCCGGAGTAGAGTTGGGCTACGGGACGTACAGCGTACCCTTCGGGTCGGACACTATCTCCGCGGTCTACGCTCTGGGCTTCGCCACCCGGGCCGCCTTCTCCTTTGGCAACTTCAAGCCTGGTAACTACCGGGATATCCTGTTCTACAACAAGTTCCGGTGCTTTGCCTTCGGCTTGGCCTTGGGACAGGTTGACGACCTGAAGTACGCCACCGCCGCCGGTGTCATCAACTACGGATTCCCCATCATCGCCGACACCGTCATCCCCCAGGTGCTGCCTACCGGCGTGACCGAGCATGAGCACGTGGTCAGCCTTCCCTTCGACGACATCCCGGGCAAGGACGACCTGGAGCGGGCGGAGCGCTTGGTCCAGCGCTGTATCGAGATCCGGGGCATCCGCATCAAGATCAAGGCGGTGGAGATACCGGTGGCCTATGGCGCCGCCTTCGAGGGTGAGATTGTTCGCCGCAACCAGATTCACGCCGAGTTCGGCGGCAAGGGCGGCACCTGTTTCGAGCTGCTCACCACCAGGAAGGCCGATCAGATAGAGGACGGCAAGATCACTGTGGTCGGCCCGGACATTGACAGCATCCAGCCGGGGGCCAACGTACCCCTGGGCATCCTGGTGGAAGTGGCTGGCCCGAAGATGGACAAGGACTACGAGCCGGTAATCGAGCGCCAGTTCCACCACTTCAGCAACATGGCCGAGGGCCTTCAGCATATCGGTCAGCGGGACATCGCCTGGATCCGCGTGTCCAAGGCTGCCTTCGAGAAGGGCTTCCGGCTCAAGCACTTTGGCAAGATCCTCCACGCCAAGGTCCACGAGGACTTCGGCGTCCTGGTGGACAAGGTCCAGGTCACCATCTTCGCTGATCCCGCGCAAGTGAAGAAGCAGCGCGAGATCGCCCAGGTGATATATCGTGAGCGCAACCAGCGGCTCCTGGGCCTGAAGGACGAGGCAGTGGACGTGTTCTATAGCTGCTCCCTGTGCCAGTCTTTTGCCCCCACTCACATCTGCGCCATCCCGCCCGAGCGGTCGGGACTGTGCGGCGCGTATAGCTGGCTGGACTGCAAGGCTGCTTTCCAGATTAACCCGCGCGGCCCCAACCAGCCCATCCCCAAAGGCCGGATGATTGACGAGCGGAAGGGCGAGTTCGAGGGCATCAACGAGTTCGTCTACAACAACACCCAGCGCTCGGTGCAGCGGGTGACCCTTTACTCGGTGATGGATGCCCCCATGACCTCGTGCGGCTGCTTCGAGTGTATCATGGTGGTCATCCCCGAGGCCAACGGGTTCATGGTGGTCTCCCGGGAGGACCCCAGCATGACCCCCTGCGGCATGACCTTCTCGACCCTGGCCGGCACCGCCGGTGGCGGCCTTCAGAACCCCGGGGTGATGGGCCACGGCAAGATGTTCGTGCTCAGCGAGAAGTTCCTCAAGGCCGACGGCGGCCTCAAGCGCGTGGTCTGGATGTCCTCTAACCTCAAGGAGGAGCTGGGCGAGCAGCTCAAGGAAGCGGCTGCCCGGGAAGGCGAACCAGACCTTCTCAACAAGATAGCTGACGAGAAGACAGCTACCTCGGTGGAGGACTTGCTTCCCTTCCTTCAGGAGAAGGGACATCCGGCCCTGACGATGGACTCCCTGCTGGGCTAGGATGAGTTCTCCAATCCCGACGTTGTCGGGATGAGCATGTCGAAGGAGTGACCATGGCGAAAGTGGAAACGCCCGTAGAGAAATGGCGGGGCCGGGTCCAAGAGGTCCGGCTGGGGGGCGACGGACGCAAGTCCGTAGTCCTGGGGGGCGAGAGCACTCTGCCTTTCCTGCACTTCGATGGCGAGGTCCCCCACCGCCCCGTGGTGGCGGTGGAGGTCTTGGACATGCCTCCGGCAGACTGGGCGGGGTCCGTCATGTCTGCCTGGGGCGATGTGGTCAAGTCGCCGGTGACCTGGGCCAAGAAGGCCGCCGAGCACGGCGCTGACCTCATCTTCCTCCGGCTGGCCAGCGCCCACCCGGAGCAGGGGAATACCAATGGCGCTCAGGCGGCGAAGACAGTGTCCCAGGTCTTGGCCGCGGTGGACATCCCCCTCATCGTGGTGGGAGCGGATGTGGCCGAGAAGGACAACGAGGTTATCGTGGCGGTGGCCGAAGCCGCCCGGGGCCAGCGTTTGGCCCTGGGGACTGTCACCGACAAGAACTACAAGACCATCGTGGCCACCGCCATGGCTGGTGGGCACGCCGTGGTTGCCCAGGCGCCCATGGACATGAACCTTTCTAAACAGCTCAACATCCTGTGCTGCGACATGGGGCTGCCCAAGGACTCCCTGATTATGGACCCCACAACAGGCGCCCTGGGCTATGGAATGGAGTATGCGGTGTCCGTCTACGAGCGGCTGCGCTTGGCCGCCCTCCAGGGCGACAGCATGACTGCCATGCCCATCCTGTCCCACGCAGGCTACGAGGCCTGGCGCCAGAAGGAGGCCAAGGCTACCGAGGGCGTGCCCGCGGCCTGGGGCGACCCGACGTTGCGGGCCTTGCTCTGGGAGCAGATGACGGCCATGACCCTGCTCCAGAGCGGGGCAGACATCATGGTGCTGCGACACCCCCGCTCGGTCGAAGTCGTTCGCGGGGTGATTGACCAGCTCATGGCCCACTAGGGGCCGATTTGTAGGGAGGTGGCCATGGCGCTCACCGCCATCGAAATCTATAAATACTTGCCGAAGACCAACTGCAAGGACTGCGGTTTCCCCACCTGTCTGGCCTTTGCCATGAAGCTGGCCCAGAAGGGGGCTGATCTCTCGGCATGCAAGCATGTCTCCGAGGAGTCAAAGGTGGCGCTGGACGCTGCCTCGCGGCCTCCCATTCGGCTGGTGTCCATTGGCAAGGATGGGCGCAAGGTGGAGGTCGGCAACGAGGTGGCGATGTTCCGCCACGAGAAGACCTTCTACCACGCGCCGGGACTCCTGCTGCGGGTCAAAGACTCCGAGCCGTTGGACAAGGTGGCCCGGGACATAGCCGCTGTGGACAGCTACAAGGTCGAGCGCGTCGGCATCCAGCTTAGCTGGAACGGTGTGGCCATCCAGAGCAACGGCGGCGGCAAGGACGCCTTCCTGGCGTGTGTCAAGCAAACGGCGTCCCACCCAGAGCTGGCGCTGGTCTTGATGTCCGAGGACCCGGAGGTCATCGCCGCAGCCTTGAGCGACCCAAAGGTCGCCGAGCGCCGCCCCCTCATCTACGCCGCTACCGCAGCCAACTGGCAGAAGATGGCGGCCCTGGCCAAGGAGAAGAAATGCCCCCTCGCTGTCCGTGCCGATAGCCTGGAGGCCCTGTCCGACCTGACCGAGAAGGTGGCCCAGGCAGGCATCGAGGACATCGTCCTGGACCCGGGCACACGAGACTTCAGCGACTCCCTCAACGCCCTGACCCAGGTCCGGCGCTTGGCCCTCAAGAAGAGCTTTCGGTCCCTGGGCTATCCGGTGATTACGTTCCCGGGTGAGAAGGCCAAGTCCCAGGAGGAGGAGGTCCTGCTGGCTACCCAGCACATCGCCCGGTATGCCGGCGTAATCGTGCTGGACCACTTCTCTCCTACGGTCGCCTACCCGCTGCTTACCGCGCGGCTCAATATCTACACCGATCCGCAGAAGCCGCTCCAGATGCAGGCAGGCGTCTACCCATTCGGGAAGCCGGATCAGGCTAGCCCCCTGCTGGTCACCACTAACTTCTCCCTCACCTACTTCTCGGTCTCCTCGGAGATCGAATCGAGCGGGTTCCCCACCTGGCTCATGGTCGTGGACACGGAAGGCCAGTCTGTGCTCACCTCCTGGGCCTCGGGCAAGTTCGATGCCGAGAGGATTGCCAAGGCCTCCAAGACCTTCAAGGTCGAGGAGAAGATCGGCCATCGCAGCCTGGTCATCCCCGGAGCGGTGGCCGTCCTACGCGGCGATCTCGAGGGCGAGTTCCCCGAGTGGAAGATCATGGTGGGGCCCCGGGAGGCAGTGGGCATCGGGCCGTTCCTCAAGCAGAACTGGGCCAAGTAGCCTAGCGGCTCCCTCCCAACCGTAGACATGAAGACCTGCCAGGTCACGTTCAAGCCTGAAGGTCGTGGCGTATCCGTGCCCGAGGGTACCTTCCTCCTGGATGCTGCCGCCAAGGCGGGTATTCTGCTGGACATGCCCTGCGGCGGCCAGGGGCGTTGCGGTCGGTGTCGGGTGCGCGTGGAGACGGGCGTGGTCACGGGCCGCGAGAACATCCACCTGAGCCCGGAGCAGATGGCCCAAGGCTGGGTGCTCTCGTGCACCGCCCGGGTGGTTGGTGACCTGGTGGTGGAGGTGCCTCCCAAGGCGGAGCGAGACCGGGCTATCGTGGAGCTTCCTTCGTCCCGGGCCGCTGCCGAGATTGCCCTGCACTGGCCGCGCTACCCAGCGTTGCGACGCGTCTACCTGGAGCTGCCGCCTCCCAGCCTGGAGGACAACACGCCAGACCTGGACCGGCTGCGCCGCGGTCTCCGTCAGGAGGCCAACCTCGACGACATGCACATCGAGCTAGCTCAGATGAGGGAGTTGGCCGCAACGCTGCGTCAGGAGGACTGGAAGGTCAGCGCTACCCTGGCTACCAGCAGTCAGGGCACACGTCTGGTGGACCTCCGGCCAGGCAGGACCAGGGGGGCCCTTTTGGGCCTGGCGGTGGACATTGGCACCACCAACGTGGTCGCCTACCTGGTGAACCTGGATAACGGCAAGCTGTTGGGCAGGGCCTCCCGCCTCAACCGGCAGGTCTCATGTGGCGAGGACGTCATCTCCCGTATCGTGTTTTCCCAGCGTGACGGGGGCGTGGACACGCTCCAGAACCTGGTGGTGGACACCATCAACGTCTTGGTCAAAGAGCTGGCGCAGGCGCATGGCGCTTCCCCCGAGGATATCGGCGACATGGTGATGGCGGGCAATACCACCATGTCCCACCTGTTCCTGGGCATGCCTCCGCGCCATATCCGGGAGGAGCCTTATGTTCCCACTGCCACTCACTTCCCCGTGGTCACCGCTGGGGAGCTAGGTCTGGCCATTCACCCCAGGGCCTCCGTGTACACCGTGCCCAGCGTGGCCGCCTATGTGGGCGGCGACATCACGGCGGGCGTGCTGGCTTCCAAGCTCTACGAGTCAGAGCAACTGACCCTGTTCATGGACGTGGGCACCAACGGCGAGATCGTGCTGGGCAACAAGGACTTCATGATGACGGACGCCTGTAGCGCCGGCCCTGCCCTGGAAGGGGCGGGGATGCGTTGCGGCATGAGGGCTATTCCGGGCGCGATCGAGGACGTGCGTATCTCCTCTCGGACCCTGGAGCCTACCATCAAGGTGATCGGCGATGTTGCGCCGCTGGGCATCTGTGGCTCCGGGCTTATCTCGGCGGTGGCTGAGATGCTGGTAACCGGCGTCATCAGCAAGGGCGGCAAGATAGACCTGGACCGGGTGCGCAGCCGACAACCCGAGCGCTCCCGGGCACGGACTGGCGAGGTTGGCCTGGAGTACGTCCTGGCGTGGGCGGATGAGGCCGGAGGGGGGACAGATGTGGTCCTTTCCGAGGTGGACATAGACAACCTCATTCGGGTCAAGGCAGCCATATACGCGGGCATCGTGGTCATGGCGCAGAAGTCGGGCATACCACTGGAGACGGTGGAGCAGGTGCTCATCGGTGGGGCCTTCGGCCAGCATATCAACGTGGAGCAGGCCATCCAAATCGGCCTCCTGCCCGACTTGCCCTGGGAGAAGGCCCGCTTCCTGGGCAACACCTCGGCCTGGGGCGCGTACAACATCCTGCTTTCCAAGCACGCTCGGGACAAGGTGGAGGAGTTGGCTGGGGGCATGACCTACGTCGAGCTTATCGCGGATAACTCGTTCACCAACGAGTTCACCGCGGGTCTGTTCTTGCCCCATACGGACATGGACCGCTTCCCCTCTGTACAGCAGATACTGTCCCGCTGAGATGGAAGTGCATCCTCTGGAGTTCCTGTTCCACCCCAGGTCGGTGGCCATTGCCGGTGCGTCGCCGGACCTCCATTCCCAAAGCCACGACTACCTGGATGAGCTACAGCAGTTTGGGTACTCGGGGGACGTGTACCTCGTGAACCCCCGCTACCAGGAAATAGACGGATTGCCATGCTACCCAAGCCTGCGCGAGATCCCTGGGCCGGTGGACTACGTGATCTCTTGCGTACCAGCATCGGCCCTGCTGGCGCTGGTGGATGATGCCATCGCCAAGGGGGTGCGCGCCCTGCACATGTATACCGCCCGCTTGAGCGAGAGCGGCCTGCCAGAGCGCCAGGCCCTGGAGGCGGAGATAGCGCAGCGCGCGAAGCAGGCTGGCCTGCGGCTCATCGGCCCCAACTGCATGGGCATCTACTACCCGCAGGGTGGCCTGACCTTCCGCCACGCCTTGCCGCGCGACCCAGGCACGGTCGGCGTGCTCTCCCAAAGTGGGGGCAACTCTGCGGACCTGGAGTACCGGGGTGTGGGCCGCGGCCTCCGTTTCAGCAAGATGGTGAGCTACGGCAATGCAGAGGACATCAATGAGGCCGACCTGATGGACTACTTTGCCGATGATCCGCAGACCAGGGTCATTGGGGCGTACATCGAAGGTCCCAAGGACGGCAAGCGCTTCTTCCAGGCCCTGCGCCGGGCGGCGGCCACCAAGCCGGTGGCCATTGTGAAGGGCGGGGCGACAGCCACCGGGCAGCGGGCGATCTCGACCCATACTGCATCTCTGGCAGGGCAGGACCGGGTATGGGATGCCCTGTGCCGGCAGACGGGCGCTGTCCGCGTGACCAACCTGGAGGAGCTGGCGGACCTGCTGATCGCCTTCTCGATGTTGCCGCCATGCTCGGGCAACCGCGTCGCCGTGCTGGGTGGTGGCGGCGGGTACAGCGTATACACCTCCGATGCCGCTGAGAGGGCGGGCCTGGTGGTCCCTCCGTTGCCCCAGGCCATCAAACAGCGCCTCAAGGAGGTCGTTCCCCAGGTTTGGAGCCTGATATCCAATCCAGTGGACCATTCGGTGCTGACTGACCCCTCGACGTACCTGTCGGTGGCCGGCCTGGTGGCGGGCCACCCCAGCACAGACCTGGTGCTGTTCAACCTTGACCCCGCCTGGTACATGGACACGCCGCGAGGCATACCCAGGGTGCTGAGCTCCGTGGAAGGGCTGCTCAAGATAGCCAGGGAGTGCGGCAAACCCGCAGCGGTGGCGGTGGTGTACTCGGACTCCCTCGAGTCCTGGAGGTGGGAGACCACAGCTGAGGTGCAGCGGCGCTGCGTGGCGGCGGGACTCCCGGTGTTCCTCAGCATAGACCGGGCCGTGAAGGCCCTGAGCTACTACGTAGGCTACTACCGCTCAGTCGAGCGGAGGCGAGAAACATAGGGGGTGGACCAATGATCGTGATCGGCGAGTGCATCCACGTCATCGCTAGCCCAGTGAAGAAGGCCATCGAAGGCCGGGACAAGGCGCCCATCCAAGACCTGGCCAGGGCCCAGGTGGAGAAAGGCGCCAACTACCTGGAGCTCAACATCGGGCCGCAGAGGAAGGCCGGCCCCGACGTCATGCGGTGGATGATCGAGACGGTGCGGGAGGTGACGTCTACGCCCCTCTCGCTGGACACCAGCAACGTGGCGGCCATGGAGATCGGGCTTCAGCTATGCAAGGGTAAGTCCCTCATCAACAGCACCGATGCCACGGAGGCGCGCCTGCACAACTTTGTGCCCCTGGCCGCCAAATACAACACGCCCATAATCGCCCTGACCATGGGCAAGGAGGGCATACCGGGCGATGCTGACGCTCGCCTGGAGCTGGCCTCCAACGTCATCTTCCCGTATGCCGCCGAGTGCGGGGTCCCGGTGGAGAACCTGTACTTGGACCCGTTGGTGCTCACGGTGACCTGCAACCAGCAGCATGCCCAGGAGTCCATGAAGGCCATCCGCTATTTCAAGATGATGGCTGATCCGGCGCCCAAGACCACCTGTGGCCTGTCCAATATCTCCAACGGCGCCCCTGCCGAGGTGAGGCCCCTGCTCAATAAGGTGTTCCTGGTGATGATGATGGGGGCCGGCCTGGACTCGGCCATCATGGACCCGTTGGACGCAGACCTCATGGAGACCATCCGGGTTGTCGAGTCGCGCGATGACTCCACTCCGGAGGGCGAGCTCCTCGTTCGCTTGTTCGACACCTACGTGGCGGCTGAGCAGTTCAACACCCTGGATGTGGACGTGAGCGTGCCCGCCCTGCGGGACATTGGCAAGACCATAGACATCCTCCAGAACACCACCGTCTACGCCCACTCTTACCTGCGGGTGTAAAACGTCGGGGCGGGCCCCTGTGCTCGCCCCGACCAGGGGCAGCCACGGGGGGCTGCCCCGACGTTTGTCTAATGTCTCCCGAACTCGCGCTCCAACTGTGCCTGGCTTAGGTGGAGCATGATGGGCCGCCCGTGAGGGCAGGTACGAGGTGACTCGCACGCCTCGAGCTGGCGCAGCAGACCGCGCATCTCCTGGTCGGTCAGCGATTGGCCGGCCTTGATGGCCCCGTGGCAGGCCAGGGAGATGGCGATGGCATCGGACCAATCGCCAGGAGAACCCGCTTTGAGGGTGTCCTGGAGCTCCTGGAGCACCTGGGCGACCTCTTTGCCAGCCAGGACAGCGGGCACTGCCCGCACCAGGTACGACCGGCCGCCGAAGTGCTCAATCTCGAAGCCGTAGGAGGCCAGGGCCGCCTGCTGCTCTTCCAGTCCCGATTCTCGGGACTGGAAGAGCAGCTCCACCAACGCCGGTTGGAGCATGCCCTGCACCTCTGGTCCCGACTCTCGGGACTGCGCCCGAAGCTGCTCGTAGAGCACGCGCTCATGGGCGGCATGCTGGTCCACCAGGTATACCCCGTCGGGCCCCTCGGCCACGATGTAGGTGGTGGCAATCTGGCCCATGACCCGCAGCACGGGCAGCCGTCCCGACCAGTCGGGATTTGGCGTCGGCGCGGCGGGTGCCGTAGGGGTGTGGCTGGGGGGCCCCACAGGTGCTGTAACTGGTTCCGGCGCCCAGTAGCGGGGACTCAGCGTGCCCGGCAGTATGCTCTGGCTTGGCTGGGGGTGTAGGGCCAGTGGCTGCGTGCCCCACGGCCTGCCTGCGGCTAAGCCGGATCCGGGTTGATCGGTCCGATCGGTCTGATCGGTCCGATGACGCTCCGCAAAGGGCGGCGGCACGCGCAGCTCGGGCACGGGCGCGTGCCCCTTGAGGGTTGCCGCTACTGCCTCTTTGACCGCGGCGAACACGGCCCCTTCGGAGCGAAAGCGGACCTCCCGCTTGGCGGGGTGCACGTTCACGTCTATCTCGGCTGGCGGCAGTGCGAGGTGCAGGATGGCGATGGGGTAGCGCCCTACCATGAGGTAGCCGCGATAGGCCTCGGACAGGGCGGCCCGCAGGCTGCCGCTATGCACCCAGCGCCGGTTGACGAAGGTGCTGATGTACGACGGGCTGGCCCGGCTCAGCGCCGGGGGGCTGACCAGCCCCCACAGCCTGGGCCTGACGGCAGGCGCCTCACCTTCCTTGACCGCGCTGTCCACTTCTAGAAGCTGGCGGGCGATGTCCGGCGAATAGACGGCGGCAGCGACGTCGCGGAGCTGTCCACTGCCCGAGGAACGGAAGGTCTCCCGCCCGTCGAGGGTGAGCGTGAAGGCCACCTCGGGGAAGGCCAGGGCGTACTGGTGGACCAGGCTGGCGATGTGGCCGCCCTCCGTCGCTGCCGAGCGCAGGAACTTGAGCCGCGCCGGCAGGTGGTGGAAGAGCTGGCGCACGGTCACCGTGGTGCCCACAGGACAGGCGGCCTTCCCTTTCTGGACCGTAGCCCCGCCCTGGAGCTGTACCTGGTACCCTGCCATCTGGTCCGGCGTCCGCGTGACTAGCCGGACCTCGGCCACGGCTGCGATGGAGGGCAGGGCCTCGCCCCGGAAGCCCAGCGTGACGATGGCCTCCAGGTCAGCGGCGGAAGACAGCTTGCTGGTGGCATGGCGGTGAAAGGCTAGCTCCACCTCATTGGAGGGGATGCCGCCGCCGTCGTCGGACACCCGGATAAGCTGGAGGCCGCCGCCCCGGGCCTCGGTGGCGATGTGGTGGGCGCCGGCGTCCAGGGAGTTCTCCAGCAGCTCCTTGACCACGGAGGCGGGACGCTCCACCACCTCCCCGGCGGCGATCTTGGCCGCCACCTCCGGCGTCAGTACCTGAATGGGCATGCCCTCAGTTTACGCGACGGAGCGAATGTAGGCCAGTGGGCGTTACATACGTAGGGGCATGGCGTGCCATGCCCCTACGTGGGACGTGCTAGCGCCGGCAGGGGATGGTCTCCAGGCGGGCGATGTAGTCTGCCGGTAGGCCGCGGGCCTTGGCCCCCCGGATGATTAGCTCCACGTAGTCCTTGCTGGGCAGGAACTTGCCCGTGCGGTGGGCGAAGTAGGTGACCGCCGTGTACCGGGTGCCCTCCTGGTCCACCACCTCGACCTCGCCCCGGCGGTAGGCGTAGGGCACGCCTTCCCACTTGTCCAGCGAGCGCAGGCCCTCTTCGTCCACCTCGTAGAGAGCGCCCCAGACGGCGTCCTCCGGCGCCTCCACCATATCGGCGGAGCCGCCCTTGCGCTGGGTGGAGTAGCGGGTGAAGGCGAGGGCATAGCCCCGCGCACACGCCGGGCGCAGGAACGCGGCCCCCGGGCAGCGCCGCCGCATCTGCACCGGGTCCATGTTGGAGGCGTAGGCAAAGTACAGGGACACTAATGCCTCGGGCCGATGACGTAGGCGGTCCAGTTGCCCCCCGTGCCCTCCATAAGGAGTTGGTGTACTGTGGGCGCCGAGGGGCAGGCGAAGGTGAAGTCCATGCGAGCTGACGCGTCACCACCCAGCCATGGCCCCGCGACCTTTTTGTTGTCCCATGAGACGATGCTTCTGAACTGAAAGCTGAGGCTGGTAGGCTCGACCTTGACCCCGAGGAAGTAGTAGGGTGGGCTGCCCACAAAATCACGCGTGGCCCGGACCCCTACCGACCGCGAGTCCCAGGCGGCGATAACCTCCAACGTGCTCGGGGGAGGTAGGGCTGGGCAGTTGTAGTACCGGGCAAGCGCCGCCCGAAGGCGGTCGTTCAGGGGGTCTGACCCTCCCGTCGCCACGAGATAGATAGTCCATTTCAGCCCAGTGGTCTGCACGTAGAGTGTGTCGGCCTTGGTGCCGCCCAGGGCCTCTGCGCACAGCCGGCGGGCGGTGTCGGTCTCAGTGAGGATGGAGCTGTCCACATGGAGGATGTCCTGCTGGCGCACCTGGCCTGTCCCGATCACCCCGTCCAATCGCCACGCCAGGTCTGTAGGCTCGGTGGCCAGCACTAGAAAGTAAGTGCCCGTAGGGGCAGGGAAGGTCAGTACCTGGCTGCCCTGGCCGGACCACCTCTGCCGCACAGTCAACTGGGACAGGGCTGGCTGGGTGCATCCCGGGTAGAACTCACGCTGGAAGGCCGCATACACATCGGCGGGAAGCTGAGAGGAGACGGACGGACGGGTTGTCGGGGTGGGGGTTGGTGTCCGCGTTGGCGTGGATGTAGGTTTGGGAGTGGGAGTGCGGGTAGGTGATGGGGCAACCGTGGGCGTAGCCGTGGACTGTGGAATGGATGTGGTCGTTGGGGTCATTGTGGGTGTCGTGGTTGGCTCAGGCGCATGCGGTGGGGGCGTTAGGGTGGGACGTGGTGTGGCAGTGGGCGAGGTTGTAAGGATGGGAACAGAGGTTGCTGGGGTTGTGGTCGTGGGGGCCGGTCGGGGTGTGGCTGTGGGCGTCGGCGTTGGGGTTGGCGTGGGCGCACGACCGCATGCCGCCAGCAGCATGGAGGCCGCCAGGACAGGGCCCAGCAAAGCTAGAGCGCTACGTCTCAACATGTTAATCTCTCCTAACTATAGCTAACCACAGCGACGTATGGTGGGACAAGGTACAGATTGCCGGGAAACGTGGGAGGAACGTCGTGTCATCCCTGGCTGGCATCGCGGCATGGCGGGAATCCCACGTTGCGGTATGCGCCCTGTACCGGGTCCATGTTAGAGGCGTAAGCGAAGTACAACATGGTCATTGCGTGCCCGCTCGTGGTTCGACAAGCTCACCAGGAGCGGGGCCAAACAACTCGCTCACCCTGAGCCTGTCGAAGGGTGAGCGAGAGCCATCCCTGTAGGAGAGGAACTCCGTATAGTTTCTTAGGGGATTGCTTGGCTTTGGCCATATGATTTCATCCTTGGCACCTTTCGTGATACGGATGTCCGCCGCTACCTGCCTTTTCAAGGCGAAATAGACGTGGTAGAAGCCATGACTGTCTTGGGAATAGCTCCCAAGCCTGCAGTCCAGTTCCTGAGGAGGGATGACAATGAATACCGGAGAGAGGGCTCCGGCATTTCCAACGACAGGCCACACAAATATCCAGAAGTCGGTTTTTTGTATTGACTCTTTCAGCTTGGCTCGGTTTATTCGCCACCAACCGTTGGAAACCCCATTCTCCTGGTCGAGCCACAAACGGCTTCCTTTTACTTGGATACGTTGTGGTGTACTACGGAAATCCTTCCCTACTATCAAACAATCTACACCGCGGTCCTTGTACGGTATAAACACCGCTAGCCCCTGCTTTTCAAGACGGTCGAAGGTCCACTGTTCAAATATGTTCATGGGCTTGTCTCCTTTCGCTGTTTGCTTTGAAACGGCTACCCCTTCGTGTCTTTCGCCTTCGCCTGTAGCTCATACAGCTTGGTGAGGGCTTCCAGCGGGGTAAGGGCGTCAAGATCCAGGCGGGAAAGCTCCTCGATAAGCTCGTGGTGGGGAGGGAACAGCGGCAACTGGGGGGCTGGCCCCCGGCGGCGGCCTCCCTTAGGGAGGTGGTCGCGGCTGGCCTCCAGCTCGGCCAGGATCTCCTCGGCGCGCTGGAGCACGGGCCGGGGCAGCCCGGCCAGCCGGGCCACGTGGATGCCGTAGGACTTGTCGGCGCCGCCGGGGATGACCTGGCGCAGGAAGACCACCTGGCCGCCTTCGTCGCTCACCGCCATCTGGAGGTTGCGCACCCGGGGAAGGTAGCGGGCCAGCTCGGTAAGCTCGTGGTAGTGGGTGGCGAACACCGTGCGCGCCCCCAGCCGGGGGTGGTTGTGGATGAACTCGGCCACGGCGCGGGCGATGGAGATGCCATCGTAGGTGGAGGTGCCCCGGCCAATCTCGTCCAGCACCAGCAGGGAGCGCGGCGTGGCCTGGTTCAGGATGGCCGCGGTCTCCATCATCTCCACCAGGAATGTCGAGCGGCCCCGGGCCAGGTCGTCGTGGGCGCCCACCCGGGTGAAGATGCGGTCCACCAGCCCGATGGAGGCCGACCGCGCGGGCACGAAGCTGCCCACCTGGGCCATGAGCACGATGAGGGCTGCCTGGCGCAGGTAGGTGCTCTTGCCCGACATGTTCGGCCCGGTGAGCACTGCAAGCTGGGCATCCCTGCACGACAGGTGCACGTCGTTGGGGACGAAGGGGTCGCCGGTGGAGCGCTCCACCACAGGATGGCGGCCGGCCTCGATGGTCAAGGCATCGCCGTCGTTAAGCTCCGGGCGGACGTAGCCGTAGCGGGCCGCTGCCTCGGCCAGGGCAGAGAGCACATCGAGCTGGGCGATAGCCGATGCCGTTGCTATCAGCTCGGCGCCACCCGCCCCGATCTGGGCGCACACCTGTCGGAACAGGCTGGCCTCCAGGTCGCTCATGCGCTCCTGGGCGGTGAGCACCAGGGACTCGTACTCCTTTAGCTCGGGCGTGTAGAAGCGCTCGCCGCCCACCAGCGTCTGCTTGCGGATGTAGGTGGCGGGCACGTGCTCCAGGTGGGGCTTGCTCACCTCGATGTAGTAGCCGAAGACCTTGTTGTAGCCCACCTTGAGGGAGCGGATGCCGGTGCGTTCCCGCTCCACCGACTCCAGGTTGGCCAGGTAGTCGCGCGCGCCCCGAGACGACGAGCGCAGCTCGTCCAGCTCTGGGGAGAAGCCCTCGTGGATGACGCCGCCCTCGGTGGCGGTGGGTGGCGGGTCATCCACGATGGACTTGGCGACGAGCTCAACCAGCTCAGCGTGTGGGTGTAGCAGCGCCACCAGGCGGGCGAGAGGTTGTCCCGCGCCTGCCAACGCAGCATGAAGGCGAGCCTCCCCCTCTCTCTCGCTCTCTCCCGCTGGGGGAGAGAAGGTATTAACTCCCCCGTTGGGGGAGAGGGGAGATTCTCTCCCCCCTAGAGGGGGAGAGTTAGAGAGAGGGGGAGACTGGTCACTCAATGCGCGCTCTGTCCCCTCCCCACGGACTGCATCCGCCGAAGCCAGCGCCTCCCGCAGGCGAGGGATGGCCTCCAGGGTGCGGCGCAGGGCCAGCACCTCCCGGGGGGATGCCAGGTTGCCCCTGATGCGGTTGATCAACCGCTCCAGGTCGGCCAGCGTGCCCAGGATGGAGGCCGCCTGCGCCCGCTCCATCGAATGGGCGTGGAGCCAGGATACGGCGTCCAGCCGGGCGCCAAGCTGTGTCAGGTCGAGCAGGGGCTGGCCCAGCCAGCGCTTGAGCAGGCGCCCGCCCATGGCGGTGCGGGTGAGGTCGAGCACGCCCAGCAGCGAGTGTCGGCGGTCATTGCCCTCGGGAAAGATGTCCAGGTTGCGCCGGGTCTGGGCATCCAGCACCATGAAGGCCGATGTGGAATAGGTGGTCAGCCCGGTAAGCTGGGGCAGGGAGCTTTTCTGGGTCTCTCCCAGGTAGTGCAGGATGGCCCCCGCGGCGCGAGTGGCCAGTGGGAGTCCGGCGCAGCCGAAGCCCTCCAGCGTGGCTGCCTGGAAGTGGCGCAGGAGCCGCTCCCGGGCGGCCTCCACCTCGAAGGCCTCGGCGGGCAGCGCCGTCCCGTTGGCGGAGGTAGGCGGCGCGTCGGCCTCGGGTGGGACCAGCACCTCGGTGGGGCGCAGGCGCTCCACCTCGGCAGCCAACTGGGCCAGGGGGAGCTGTGTTGTGGCGAACTCGCCGGTGGTGATGTCGGCGTGGGCGACGCCCGCCTCCTCGCCCTCGACCACCACGGCGCAGAGGTAGTTGTTGGCCTTCTGCTCCAGCATGGAAGGCTCGACCACGGTGCCCGGCGTGACCAGCCGCACCACCTCGCGCTCCACCAGGCCCTTGCCCGGCTCGGTAAGCTGCTCGCAGAGGGCGACCTTGTAGCCCTTGGCGATGAGCTTGGCCAGGTAGGAGTCCAGGGCGTGGTAGGGGATGCCCGCCATAGGCACGCGCTGGCCCTTGCCCATCTCGCGGCCGGTGAGAGTTATCTCCAGCTCCCGGGAGACGGTGCGGGCATCCTCCTCAAAGGTCTCGTAGAAGTCGCCCAGGCGGAAGAAAAGGATAGCGTTAGGGTGGTCCCGGTTTAGGCGGGACTTGATGCGTAGGTACTGGCTGCGGACAGGCGTGACGTCGGACATGGGTGGCTCGCGCCCATTCTAGACCAAAGGGAAGCGCTGGGGATAGGGCCGTGTCCTTGCGGTCATTGCGAGGAGCGCAGCGACGAAGCAACCTACGGATGCTGCTGGGGCAGAAGGTTGCTTCGCTTCGCTCGCAATGACGGGAAGGGAAGTCCCCTTCCGCTGCTTGGAATTGCACGAGTGCGCCAGGCCAAGAGTCTGGGGCGTCCACCGTCCCCCCGCCTTCAGTCGGGGGTGATTCCCTACGCTAGTTCGGCCAAGTATTCCCGAAATGGCCGTGAAGGCTGGCCCTGACGCTGCCGAATGAGAGCAATATCGAGGATGTCCTCCCGCAGCTTGGGATCATCCAGTAGCCGGGAGATGATGGCGTCCCGCTCTGCTTTGGAGAGGGACTGCAGCGCCATGAGGAACACCTCTGCTCTCGATTCAACAGCGGTCATAAATGAACCTCCTCACTTCACACAACGTTGGAGCTACGGTCCACTCTTCCCTTTCAGGCATGCCTTGACTGTTTCCCAGGGCTCTGTTGGCTCATCCCTTCTTTCGGCGATGACGGCGAGGTCTTCCAGGTCCTCAAGGAGTTGCCGGCATTCTCGCAGGGTAGGGGGACGGCAGTTCGGCGTCCCTTTTCCGTTGTAAGAAAACGCTTGCGCTGCGTACTCATAGCCTGACATGGTCATTGTAGCCTAAAGGGGGCGGTGGGAAAAGGGACAAGGGTGCTCAGATACGCCACAGATAGGGCGGGGCGACAACATACATATGTTACTATGGAAAGAGGTGAAGTATTATGGTTACGAATCTAAAGCGCACCACTATCTTCTTGACTCCAGAGCTACATGAGCGGCTGCGCCGCCTGGCCTATGAGCATCGCACTTCTATCGCCGCGCTTATGCGGGAGGCAACACTAGAGTTCCTGGATGATGCCGAGGATTTCCAGGAAGGGCTGAGAGGCCTGGACGGCGACGGCGAAGAGCTACTTGCCTGGGAGCAGTACTAGCGGCGCCGAGAGGTGTGGAAGGCGGGCTAGCGAGGAGCCGAGGGGGGCCAATGTAGGCGATCGGCATACAGTTCGTCTTTTGTCCAAGTGCGTTTGCCACCCGTGGACGAGTAGGGTGGGTGAAGTGAAACGGAACCCACCCTACCTTACCCGGCCAGAGGCTCCAGGTCGAAGTCCGGGGCGAATGGGTTGACGAACCGGACGCCTTCCAGCAGGCGGCCATGCTGGAAGTCCTCGCTCAACACAGTGGGCACTCGGTTCAGCTTGGCGGTAGCCCATATCAGGGCATCCCAGTAGCTCATCTGATAGTGGCTACTGGCCTGTACAGCTTCCCCCACTGCCCAGCCTGATATGTCATAGACAACCCATGACCGCAGGAAACGGTTTATGGTGCGTTCGGCCTCCGCCGGCGACAAACGCGAAGCCATACGGCGGGTGGCTACATGGTAGAACTCGCCTAAGACCTGGGCGCTAACCGCCCCCGCGCGGCCGGCGTCCAAACCGGTCAAAACGTCAAGCGCACGTTGGCGCTTGAATGTGGTAACGGTGTCGTAAGAGTAGATCAGAACGTTGGTGTCAACGAGATAAGCGATCGTCATACAGTTCGTCTCGGGTCCACGTGCGCTGGTCACCCGTTGTAGGGAGCTTGGCCCGCTCTCGGAGGAAGGCTAGCTCTTCCTCCCAGGCTTGGGGGTCGAGAACGCGCTGCTCCCTCTGGGCCAGGGCCAGGTCCAATCCCTGACGGACGAGCTCTGCCTCTGATACCCCACGCTCCTTGGCCAGTTTCTTGAGTCGCTTGTGTTGCTCTGCCCCAATGTACACTTGTTTCCTTACCATGCGCGCCATAGCTTGCTCCCGAGACCATTATACATCACATTATACATCGCACCGTGACGCAGGTCGGTAGGGTGGGTGGAGCGCAGCGGAACCCACCTCGTTCTGGCTTCAGACCACAGGCTTCGGACTTCGGTGACCGGTTCACCTCCCGTAGCCTGTGGCCCGCGTGGGTGGGTGAAGTGAAACGGAACCCACCCACGTTATTGTATTGCCGTGGTCACTATCCAGCGCAGGGGCAAGGCGGCGCCTTGCCCCTACGGCATACACGGCCGCCTAGTGCCTCTATTCCACCCCTTTGCCCCGCTTGGCCAGCCAGACCCTGGGTTGGGCGAGTTTCCACCAATCGCACTTGAGGCAGCGGTGGGCTTCCTCAAGGGCTTGGGCCTCGGTGAAGCCGGTATCCACCTCACTGAAGCCACGCAGACGCTGTGACAGTGGGATGGTGGGCATAGGCACCCGGAGGCCGTCGGCGACGTTCTGGACGTCCTCAGCGGTGGCTTTGTACTCGGGGGCCAATGCCTCCTCGATGTTGCCGCTGCCGCCCAGCTCGATGTCCATGGAGATGGCTGCCTGCCGCCCGTGGGCGATGGCTTCGACGAAAGAGGCTGGACCGAGCACGGCGTCGCCGCCGGAGAAGACGCCCTCGCGGCTGGCGGCCATGGTGGTGGGGTCGGCCTCAATGGTGCCCCGGCGGGTCAGGGCTACACCCAGCTTGTCGGTTGTCTTGGGGCGCTGGCCGATGGCGGCCTGAAGGCTGTCCACCTCGGCCCAATGCTCAGAGCCTTCGATGGGCACCGGCCGCGGTCGGCCCGTGGCGTTGGGATCGCCCAGCTTCATGCGGATGGACTGCACCCTCAGGCGGCCATCAACCGAGGCGACACGCATGGGCGCTGCCAGGAACTCGTACTTGATCCCCTCCAACTCCGCGGCGGCGACATCGAAATCGTGGGCGGGCATCTCGGCGCGCGTGCGCCGGTACTGGATGGTCACATCCTTGGCCCCTAGCCGCCGGGAGGAGCGGGCGCTGTCCACAGCCACACAGCCACCCCCCACCACCATGACCTTGTCACCCACCTTGCGTATCTCCCCCAGGTTGACCTTGCGCAGGAAGCTCACCGCGTCGCTCACCCCAGGCAGGTCATCGCCCTCGATCATCAGCCCGCTGCCCTCCTGGGCGCCCAGGCCGAGGAAGATGGCTTGGTAGCCCAGGCTGAACAGGTCTTCCACCGAGTCCACTGGGCTGCTCAGGCGGATGTCAACGCCCAACTCCTCAAGCTGCGCCATCTCTTTGTCCAGGATGTTTCGGGGTAGGCGGTAGGGGGGCATACCGGTCCGCATCATTCCCCCAATGAAGGGGTAGGCCTCAAACAGGGTGACGGAGTGGCCCAGCTTGGCCAGATAGTATGCGCAGGCGAAACCGGCGGGGCCGGCGCCGACCACCGCCGCGAGCTTGCCGGTGGGAGGCAGGCGATAGGCCCTGGCCCGCCACGAGCCGTCGTCGAACTGGGCACAGAAGCGCTTCAGGGCATTGATGGCGATGGGCTGGTCCAGATTGCCCCGACGGCAGACCGTCTCACAGGGGTGATAGCACACGTGGCCGCAGATATCGGGCAGGGGCATGCGCTCCCGTACCGCAGCCAGGGCGGCGGGGTAGTTGCCCTGGGTGATGAAGCCGATGTACTTGGGTATGTCCAGTCCGGCCGGGCAGCCTCGGACACAGGGGGCGATGAGGCGGCGCACTGGGGTTGAAGTCATGTCAGTATCCTACCACCGTCTTTCTGCCCTCCTCACCACCACGGGCTACAGACTACGGGCTACAGGTTACGGGGGGTGAACCGGTTCCCGAAGTCCGAAGCCTGTAGTCTGTAGCCAGAACTGTGCCTTACTCCGCCTTGCCTTTTCTGGCCAGCCAGAGCTTGGGCTGGGCCTGCTTCCACTGGTCACACTTGAGGCAGCGGTGGGCTTCCTCCACGGCCTGCGTCTCTGAGTAGCCCAGCTCCACGAGACCGAAGCTGCTGCACCGCTCGTCGCGGGAGATGGCCGCCATGTGCAAGCGGGGGCTATCGGGGACATCGGCCACGTCCTGCGCCCGGACGGTATACTCCGGGGACAGTGCCTCTTCGATGTTGCCGCTGCCCCCAAGGTAGACGTCCATTGATGCGGCGGCCTTACGGCCCTGGGCAATGGCCTCGGAGAAAGAGGCAGGGCCCAGCACCACGTCGCCTCCGGAGAAGACCCCCTCACGGCTGGTAGCCAGCGTCTCGGGATTGGCTTCTACGGTCCCCCCGCGCGCGACGGTTACGCCCATCTGACTCGGGACCTGACACCTCTGGCCTATGGCTGCCAGCAGGGTGTCCACCTCAGTCCAGAACTCGGACCCCCTGACGGGGACTGGGCGGGGGCGCCCGGAGGCGTCCGGCTCGCCAAGCTGCATACGGATGGACTGGACGTTGAGCCGCCCGTCTGCCTGGCGCACCAGGAGCGGGGTGGCCAGGAACTCAATACCTATGCCCTCGTACTCGGTGGCCGCGATCTCGGCGACATCGGCGGGCATCTCGGCCCTGGTGCGCCGGTAAAGGATGGTCACATCTGTGGCGCCCAGGCGTAGCGCAGCCCTGGCGGCGTCCACCGCTACGTTGCCGCCGCCCACTACCATCACCTTGCGGCCGACGGAGAGCTTCTCGCCCAGATTGGCCTTGCGCAGGAAGGAGACGGCGTCGCTCACTCCGGACAGGTCTTCCCCTTCGATCCTGAGCGAGCTGCCCTCCTGGGCGCCGAGCCCCAGGAAGATGGCCTGGTATCCCTGGCTGAAAAGCTGGTCCACTGATTCCACGGGGCTGTTGAGCTTCACGTTGACCCCGAGCTCTTGAAGCTGGGATAGCTCCTTGTCCAGGATAGCCCTGGGTAGGCGGTACTGCGGTATGCCAGTGCGAAGCATGCCTCCCAGGAAGGCGTTGGCCTCGAAGACGGTAACATCGTGGCCCAGCTTGGCCAGATAGTAGGCACAGGCGAATCCAGCCGGCCCAGAGCCCACTATGGCGGCCCGTTTCCCGGTGGAGGGGCGCCGCGTCTCTCGTTGCCTCCAGGCCAGGTCATCCTCGTAGGCGACGAAGCGCTTTAGCTCTCGGATGGCGACAGGCTGGTCTACGCGGCCCCGGCGGCACTCACTCTCGCAGAGATGGAAGCAGATGTGCCCGCAGATGCCGGGGAGGGGCATGCGCTCCCGCACTGTGGCGATGGCTGCCTGGTAGTTGCGCTGCGCAACGAAGCCAACGTACTTGGGTATGTCTATGCCTAGCGGACACGCCCGTACACACGGGGCCACCAGGCGACGCACTGCCGCTGTGGTCATGAATCCTCCCAGTCACAAGTATACATAATTCGCGCAAAGCGTTCGGAAGCTGCTACCGTATTCTCTCCACCCGCACGGCGCAGCCCTTGAACTCGGGCATCCTGGTGTCGGGGTCCAGTGCGGGGTTGGTCAGTATGTTGGCGCGAGGGTCGGGGTAGTGGAACAGCATCCAGGTGAGCCCGGGTGGGCAGTCCCGCGAGATGCGCACGGGCGCGTTCACCTGGCCCCGGCGACTGACCACGCGGACTAGCTCGCCGTCGGCGATGCCGAGGGTGCCCGCGTCGTCGGGGTTCATCTCGATATGACCATTCCCCTTCACCGCGGCAAAGCCCGGGGACTTGTCCATGAGGTTGTCAGTGTGGAAATGCCAGTAGGAGCGACCTGTGGTGAGGGCCAGAGGGAAGTCGTTGTCAGGCGACTCCTGGCAGTGGCGCTCCGACAGCGGAGTCAACAGGCCCTTGCCCCGAGCGATGTGGTCCGCGTGGAGCAGCCTAGTGCCCGGATGGTCGGCGCTGGGGCAGGGCCACTGGATGCCTCTTACCCCCATCTCGTCCAGCCGCTTGTAGGAGATACCACCCCACGCTGGCGTGACCTGGGCGATCTCGTCCAGGATCTTCGAGGGGTTATCGAAGTCGAAGCCCTTGGCGCCCATGCGCTTGGCCAGCTCGCAGATGATCCACCAGTCAGGCTTGGACTGGCCCTTGGGCTCGAAGCACTTGCGCACCCGCTGCACCCGTCGCTCGGTGTTGACGAATGTCCCGTCCTTCTCGGCGAAGGAACAGGCTGGGAGCACCACATGGGCAAGCTGAGCTTCCTCGGTAAGGAACAGGTCCTGGACTACCAGGAACTCCAGCTTCTTGAGGGCGCTGGGTACCCGGGAGACATCGGGGTGTGTCCAGGCCAGGCGTTCCCCAATAACGAACATGGCTTTGATCTTCCCCGCCTCGATGGCTGTGGGCAGCACCTCAGTGGAAGTGAGGCCGCGGGTCTTGGGCAAGGAGCATGCCCATGCTTTCTCGAACTTCTCGCGGGTGGCGGCATCATCAACGCGTTGCTCACCAGTCAGCCTGAATGGCAAAGCGCCCATGTCTCCTGCGCCCTGGACGTTGTTGTGGCCCCGCAGCGGGCTTACGCCAGACCCGGGCACGCCCACATTGCCGGTAAGCAAAGCCAGGTCAGCCAGGGCCATCACATTCTCGGTGCCGTGGGCATGCTGCGCGATGCCCATGCCCCAGGTGATGACACCGGGTTTGGCCGTGGCTATGAGGTGAGCGGCCTGCACAATCTTGTTGGCGGGAACGCCGGTAGCTTTGGCCACGGTCTCCAGATCGAAGGCCTGAAGGGACCCCTTGAGCTCGTCGAAGTTCTCGCAGCGCTCCTCAATGAACCTCTTGTCTTCCAGGCCCTCGTCCAAGATGACCCTCATCAATCCGCCGACCAGGGCGATGTCGGTGCCCACTCTGTGCTGGAGAAAGAGGTCCGCGTTCCTGCAACTGTCCACCCAGCGGGGGTTGGCCACGATCAGTTTGGCTCCCTTGTTGCGGGCGCGGGTGTAGTTAAGCTCCAGGACGGAGTGGTTGGCCGTCGTGTCGGTGCCGATGGCCAGGATGCACTTGGCTTGGGCGATGTCGTCCATCGAGACAGAGCCGGCGCCACTGCCCAGGGCCACGGACAGGCCATGTACGGTGGTGGCCTGGCACAAGCGGGCGCAGTGGTCCACGTTGTTGGTGGACATAACTGCCCGTGCGAACTTCATGGCCACGTAGTTGTCCTCGTTGGTGGCCTTGGCCGTGGCAATCAGGGCGAAGGAGTCGCCTTTGTATTGGGCAAGCTTACTGGCGACCAGGTTGAGAGCATCGTCCCAGGAGGCGGGCTCCAGCTTGTCACCTCGCCGGATAAGGGGAGTGGTGAGGCGCTCGGTACTCTGGGCGAAGTCCAGCGAGAAGCGTCCCCGGATGCAGGCCTGGCCCCGGTTGGCGGGGGCATCTCGGTTGGGCGTGCAGCGCACGATCTTGTCGTTCTTGATGGACAGGTCCAGTACGCAGCCCACGCCGCAGTAGGGGCAGACGGTGGTCACGGTGCGTTCGGTGAATCCATCCCAGCGCCCGGAATGTTCGAGGAGGGCGGCGCAAGGGCAGGCGTCCACACATGCCCCGCAGAATATGCAGTTGGACTGGGTCAAAGGCGCGTTGTACACCGTGCCCGGCACTGTGGGGTTGCCCCGGTTGACCATGGAGATCGCTTGAACGTTGCGCACCTCGTCGCACATGCGCACGCAGCGGGAGCAAACAATGCAGTAGTTGTACTCCCGGTCGTAGTAGGGGTCCTTCTGGTTTACCGGATAGCCCTTGGGGAAGTAGGGTAGCTCGGAGCCGTGCAAATTGACATAATGCGAAACCTCTTGGAGCTCGCAGCGCTTGTTCTTGGGGCAGAGCACGCATCGGGGCGTGACGCCGGCGCTGCGCAAGCAGACCATGGTGGGGTCGCAATGGTACAGGCGCCAGCAGGTAAGGCACATGTTGGGGTGCTCGGTGAGAAGCAGGGCCAATATCTGGCGGCGGAGCTGCTGGACCTCCGGCGTCTCGGTCTTGACGATCATGCCCTCGCTCACCGGCGTGGTGCAAGAGGCGGGGAAGCCCGGCATCTTCTCGATCTGCACCAGGCAGATACGGCAAGCGCCGAAGGGCTTGAGGTCCCGGTGCCAGCACAGGGTAGGGATGTAGATGGCGTTCTCCCGGGCAGCTTCCAGGACCGTCTGGCCGCGCTTGGCCACGATGGGCTTGTCATTGATGGTGAGGTTTATGCCGTCGGCCATGGCCGAGCCTCCTCCGCTGTCGTGCTCTGAAAATGGGGGGTGGCGTTGGCCTTCACCCCTCTGCAGTCCCCCTTGGCAAGGGGGACTATAGGGGGTCGTACGCCTGCGACCACGTTCAGCCTCCCCCTCACTCTTGCTCTCTCCCTCCAGGGGAGAGAGGGGACGCAGTCATCCTCTGGTATTCGTCAATCATCTCTTGGATGTACAAGGACAGATAGCCCGCGTTGCGTGCCTGGAACATCGGGTCTTTCCAGTCGTCGCTGGTGATGCGGCCTTGGCAGGTGGGAGCACCGCAACGGCATTGGAAATCCAAGCCGATGGTGTCGGTGGTGGCGTAGTCGAAGGTAAGCTCTTCGCCTGGCTTTATGGCCCGGCGGGCGACGACGATAATCTGCCCCTTCACGCCACAGGTAGGTTCACAGGAGTGGTTCATGTAGTCCACAGGCTCGACCTCTTCTGCCGTGCGTGGCCCTACGAAGAGGTTGTGCCAGATCTGGACGGGGTGTTCCCGGACTGCCGCGGGCAACTCTTGCATCTCGCCCCAGGTGATGAGGTGCCCACCCCAGACCGCAACAATCTCCCCCTCGGCAATAGGCTCTCCGGCAATGATGCCCTTGCCGGCGATACGGCTCAGGCCTACTGTGGCTTTGGGCGTAAGGTAAGAAGCGAACAGGTGGATGTTCAGTTTGCCTCTAGGCGCTGTAGCCGAGCAATGGAAGTCATCGCTCCGGACAATGGGGGTGTGAAGACCCCCCCTCTCCCTCGACGGGAGACCCTCTAGTGTCCCCCTTGCCAAGGGGGACTGTAGGGGGTGAGATAGGCCCTTGACCACGTCCAGCTTCCCCCCCTCTCTCACTCTCTCCCTCCAGGGGAGAGAGGGGATACTTCCTTCGGTCCCTGTGGTTGCTTCAAGCATAGACGATTTTCAGACAGCGCGTTCCTCGCCGCCGAGGGCAATCAGGGGGTGCCCGCCCCTACGATTACCTAGGTCTCCAGTCCTCAACTATTCCTTCCCCATGTCGCACTGGCCGGTGGGGCAGCGCTTGTCCATGACGTGCGCCTCGTACTCTTCCTTGAAGTAGCGCAAGCTGGCCCGTAGGGGTGTGGGCGCGAGTTGGCCCAAGCCGCATAGCGAGCCAGAGGTCAAGGTCTGAGCGAGTTGGAGTATCTGGTCCAGGTGCTCGGGGCGGCCCCGCCCGTGGACGATGGCGTCGTAGATGTCCAACGTGCGCTTGGTGCCCACGCGGCAGGGAATGCACTTGCCGCAGGACTCCTTCTGCGCGAAGGCGAGCAACAAGCGGGTGAACTGGACGATGCACACATCCTGGTCCAGCACCACGATGCCTCCGGAGCCGAGCATGGCGCCGGTGCCGGCCAACGAGTCGAAGTCCAGGGGTGTGTCCAGGGAAGCCGGGGGCAGGAACCCGCCCAGCGGCCCGCCGAGCTGCATGGCCTTGAGCGCCTTGCCGTTGGGGATGCCCCCACCTACCACCTCAATAGCCTGGCGCAGGGTGATGCCCATGGGCACCTCGGACAGGCCCGGACGGGCGATGTTCCCGGAAAGGCATAGCAGTATGGTGCCCTTGCTCTTCTCAGTCCCGTAGCTGGCATACCACTGGGCGCCCCGGGCCATGATGATGGGCACGTAGGCATAGCTCTTGACGTTGTTGACGTTAGTTGGCTTGCCGAAGATGCCCACCTGTGCGGGGAAAGGTGGGCGGGCGCGGGGGAATCCCCGTTTGCCCTCGACCGATTCCATGAGAGCGGTCTCTTCGCCGCACTCGTAGGCCTCACCTGTTTCCTTGATCTCGATGTCGTAGCTGAAGCTGCTGCCCAGGATGTTCTTGCCCAGCAGGTTGTGGGCGTACATCTGCTCCACGGCCCGGCGCATCCGGGCTACTGAGAGAGCGGACTCGGTGCGCACGTGGATGAAGCCTTTCACGGAGCCGGTGGCGTAGCCGCCGATGGTCACGCCCTCCAGCACCATGTGGGGGTTGCTCTCCATGAGTCGCCGGTCGTTGTAGGCGCCGGGATCACCCTCCTCGGCGTTGCAGGCCACGTAGCGCACCGGCCCGGGCGCACCCGCCAGGAACTCCCACTTGCGGCCCACGGGGAAGGCCGCGCCGCCGCGTCCCCTCAGGCCGGAGCTCTTGACCTCCTCCAGCACTTCCTTAGGCGTCATACCCAGTGCCCTGGCCAGGCCGGTGTAGCCCCCCTGGGCAATGTAGTGGTCAATGTCCCACGGGTCTATGGTGCCGCAGTCGAGGGTGGCGATGCGGGTCTGGAGCTTGAGGCCTGGGTCTTCCAGCAAGTTGGGCAAACCCCAGCCGTTGGAGGGTCCCCACGTTCCCAGGGCCATGTCCCGCGGCCGATCGCTGATCATGGCGTCTTCTATGATTGCCGGGACACGTGTAGGTGTCACCGCGCCATACACGATGGCAGGTTTGCCGGGCTTGATTACCCGGACGAGCACCTCGGACGAGCACATGCCCAGGCAACCCACGGGCACCACCGTTGCCGAGAGGTGGCGCTGCTCGACCTCCTTGCGGAAGGCGGCCAACACCCTCTGGGACCCCATGGCCCGGCCGCAGTCGGCGTCTCCCACCAGTATCCTGGTGCCCTTTTCCAGAGTTTCCCACTTGACCTTGGCTGCTTCCTGGAGGGTGCGTAGGTCGGTCACGGCTGCGCCTCCCGCTCCAGGGCGTCTCCCACTTTCTCAGGCGCCACGGAGCCTACCGGCGCTGTGTCCACCGCCATGGCAGGGGCGTTGGCGCAGGTCCCCAGGCACGACACGGTTTCGACGAAGTAGCGTCCGTCGGGGGTGGTGCCGCCAGCAGGAACGCCCAGGTGGTCCTCAACTGCTCGCAGTAGCCGCTGGGCGCCCCGGACATGGCATGCAGGTCCCATGCATACCCGTATGGTGTGCTCACCGTGGGGACGCGCCCGCAAGTCGCCGTAGAAGCTTACTACGCCATACACGTGGTTGGGGGACACGCCGAGCGTGCGGGAGACCTCGCGGGCGGCTGCCTCGGAGACGTATCCCAGGTGCTCCTGGATGCGTTCCAGCGCCAAGATGACCGCGTCCTTGCGTCCGGCCAGGGGGGCGATGATCTCCCGGACCTGGGCTTCTAGACCAGTCTCAGGTACGTCCTTGGCAGTAATGGGCTGTTGACCTTGGGGGGACATAGTGCCTCCTCACTGATGCCCGGCGATATCCGGGCACATGGGCAAGGTGCTGTCAACGAGCATGCAACGGGAAATATATCACACACACAAGGCCGGTTCAAGGCTGAGACAGGCTTTGGGCTTCAGACTTCGGGCTACAGGGGTAGGTTCAGACTGTGGGGGCGGGCCCTCACCCTCGCCCTCTCCCAAAGGGAGAGGGCGAGTGCCCGCAGCCTGGAGCCCGAAGTCTGTAGCCTGGTCACATCAGGGAGGCTACCTGGCGGCCCAGGCGCACGCTCTGGTTTAGCCCGCGGTCCTCGGGGTAGATCTGCGTGGTGTTGGCCAGGAACAGGCCGGGGATGGGGGTGCGCAGGTCCGGGACCAAGCGTGAGTAGTGCGTCGTGATAAGGGGCTGTCCCGAGGGGTCTTTGAACAGGTACGTAGCCTCGACCCAGTCCTGCTGAAAGCCTGGGTTTAGCCGTGTGAGCTGGGGGAGGTAGGCTTCCAGCAACTGCTCGCGGCTGGCCTGGGCGAGTGGCTCCGTGGGCGCAAGGTAGTTAGAGAGATAGAGGACGTGCCTCCCTCCGTAGTGCTCGGGGCCGACGAAGTTCGTGTGCTCAATGGCTGCGACGAAAGGGACCGTAGGGTCGCTGATGTTGAGCCAGTATATCGGCGTCAGGCGCTGGCGCAGCAGCAACACCAGGCACACCGCGGCCTGATAGCGGGCGTGTCGTAGCTTCTCGGCGTAGTCCCCGGACAGGTCAGGAGCTATGGCCAGCATGACGAAGGACGGGACGGTAGCGATAATAGTGTCGAAGTCCAGACGCCGCTCCCCCTGGGCCGAGGCCACGAGCACGCCGGTGGCCCGCCCATCGGCAACCAGTATCCGTCGCACCTCGTGGCCGGTGAGGGCTTCCCCGCCAGCCTCACGGAGTTGCTGGGCCAGGGCCTCGGCCACCTGGCCGAAACCACCCATCATGTAGCCCAGGCTCTCTTTCTGACCCAGCCCTCGGCGGGATGCGAAGCGTAGATGGATCTTCCCCCAGAACCAGGGCATGCCAATCTCGTCAGCGCTGGCGCCGAACTTACCGCGTAGCAACGGTCCCCAGACTACATCGAAGTTGCGGCGGCCTGCATTGCGCACAATCCAGTCCTTGGCCGTTACGCTCTCCCAGCGGCGCCAGTCCTTGGCGCGGCGCAAGTACATGCCCAATAGCCCGAGACGTACTCGGTCGGTGAGCCCGATGGGTGAGAAGCGCAGCAGGTCGCCAGGGGTGACAAACGGATAGGTCTTGCCCCCGTGGAAGAAGCCTACCTTGGAGTCCAGCCAAACAAGGTGCTTGCCCAGCCCCAGCTCTTCCACCATGCCTGTGAAATCTGTGTCAACCTTGAAGATGTGGTGGTAGAAGCGCTCCAGAGGCTCGCCAGGTGTGTTGAAGACGGACATCTGCCCGCCCAGCTCGCCCCGTCGCTCGATCACGGTGACCTGGTGTCCCTGACGGGCGAGGGTGTAGGCGGCGCACAGGCCCGTGAGGCCGCCGCCGATAACCCCTATTCTCATGCCCGTTCGCCCCTGGGCACGTTTGCTGCCGTTTCGTGCTGGGGTCGGCGGAGGGCGTCGCGCAGGGACAGGTTGCGCCACCACAGGAAGGCAAGTCCCAGCAGCGTGACAGGGACCAGCAGCGCAGCGTGGAGGGCGATGCTAAAGGCGGTGGCCGCCTCAGGGCTTGTCCCGAACAGTTGCAGGCTCTTGGCGGCGAAGAACTCGAAGGGACCTATGCCGCCGGACGACGAGGGCAGGCTGATGGCGAGATTGGCGGCGGCGGTGGCCATCATGTAGGGCGTCAGCCCCAGTCCCAGGGAGAAGGAGCGGGCGAGTACGAAGGCCATTACAGACTCGCATACCCATATGGCCAGGGACACAACCAGGACCTTGGCGAACTGCGTGGGCTGACGAAGGGACTGGAGGCCACCCAGGAAGCGCGTGCTCAGGCCCGCAAAGCGGCCGTGGAAGCGGGTGGGCAGCCGTCTCTCTAGTGTGGAAACCAGCCTCTCCAACTGCTGGGGCCTGGCCATTGCCACCAGCACGACAGCCAGGGCGCCAATGAACAGCAGCGCCATGATAGCCTCGATGTTGCGCACCCAGGGCGCCGGTGGGGAGGCTGCCGCCAGCACCACAAGGAACAGCAGAAGGCTCAGTCCGTCGAAGATGCGTTCGGCGGCGATGCTGCCCAGTGCGCTAACCTTGCTGACATCTTCCTGCTCCCCGAGGAAATAGGCCCGGACCAACTCTCCCAGGCGTAGGGGCAGTATGTTGTTGGCCATGTAGCCAATAGTGAGGACAGGGAACAAGCGCCCCGAGGCAATGGAGCGTATCGGGGCCAGCAGCAGGCGCCAGCGCACCGCCCTCAGCCAGAAGCCGACGAAGTACACGGCCAGGGCGGGCAGCAGGTAGACGTAGTTGGCGCGGACCAAGGCAGACAGCATCTGCCCCAGGTCCAGCCGGTACATCAAGAGGCCAAGGAAGACCATGCTGACGGCCAGCCCCAGCCACAGTCGCTTACGATTCAGCAACCTACAATCTCTGGGGCATTATAGCTGGGTGCCACAATAGCGGGCAATAGAGCGAGCCTCGGCTTGGAATGAAGAGTCGAGATGTCGTGTGTGGGTTAAGGCAGTCAACTAGGCTTACTGACGCCAATAACCATCTTCTTGAGGATCACACATTCACAGTTGCGTTCAGCGATGTATTGCGTCCCTTTATGCCCGCCCGTCATCTGGAAGAGCAACGGCTTGCTGAACTTTCTGGCCTGAATAGCCATCTTCTCTCCCAATAGCTTGTCTCCAGGCTCAATCCCCCTCAACGGCATATCTTACCAACCCTTCCTTAACCAGCTCATCGCACAAATCAACAACTAGCATGAGATCCAGCGACAGGCGCTGGGCCACCTCAGCTTGGTCCAAGGACTCTCCGCTTTGGAAGAGGTCTAGGATCTCCTGCTTGGCTTCCTCTCCGCTGACTGTTCGCAACACCACTACATCGCCCTCTGACCGCGAAACGGCTTGTCTGAGGTGTTCCACTTCTTGCTCCAGGGCCGCCGCCCTCGTCTCCAACGTCCGAACACGGCTATCCGCAGCAAAGGGAGACGCAGTCACTGAACCAGGGGCAACATAAGCTCCCTTTGTCTCTTGCAGCCTCGGCGTTGTCCGTGGCTGTTCCTTTCGTCGTGTTGGCATTAGACACCACTTTTAGGTTGCGGAGTACACTCTAACATCATCTCATATTCATGGCAATCCGAAGCGCCGGTTGTTGTTGTTGTATTGGCAAGGGCGATGCTATAATGGCCGTGTTCCGTTACCTATGGCCATACCAGGCGACTTCAAGAAGATAGACCTGCACGTGCACACTCCCGGCTCGGGATGCTACGAAGACCACGTGGTGCCTGAGCTTAACCTTCACACCGCTGCCGAGGACATTGTGGCCGGCGCCCGCGCCGCTGGCCTGGACGCTATGGCTGTCACCGACCACAACACTGTGAGAAGGGTAGCCGAAATCCAGGCTGCGGCCAGAGCTAACGGTCTCGTGGTCTGGCCCGGGGTTGAGGTCACCGCCCGTGGAGGGCACATGCTGGCCGTATTCGATTCAGATGCGGACCTGGCCGACGTGCAGCGCTGGCTGCACACCCTGGGATTCAAGGACGAAGAAGAGGGTGACGGCTACTACCAGACGGGGCTATGGCTTGACGATGTCGCCGCCCAAGTCGGTGGGCTGGGAGGACTGGCCATAGCTGCCCACGTTGACCGCAGACCTCGTGGTTTCGCTGCCTCGGAGGAACCGCTGGCGGTGAAGATGCGCATCCACAGCTCGCCGCACCTGAGCGCCTTGGAGATCACTTCACCGTTGGACAAGGCGGCCTGGAACCAGGGACTCATGCCCAACTACCCCAAGAAATACCCGTGTATTCAGGGTTCCGATGCGCACGGGCGCAGCGAGATTGGCCGTCGTCCTGTTTACATCCGCACTCAGCGCCTTACCCTGGCGGACCTGCGTGAGGTGCTTGCCGACCACGAGGGCCGTTTGCGGTTCCCCCACGAACTGACCAACGGCACAGGCGTACCGTAGCTGCTTGGCCCGCTAGCCATCTGCTGCCAAGCATCACCCTACCCTACGGCTACCGAGAGCTTCTCGAAGCCCAGCATTGTTACTGCGGATGGTGGCCGCTGTGCGCTAGGGGTGCCTAACCCGTCAGACTTATCAGGACCCAGAGCAGCAGCATGGCCACCATGGGTGTAATGTCAATCATGCCACCCAAGGGAGGGATTATCCGACGTAGCGGGGCAAGGATGGGGTCGGTGATTTGGTTCATGATTGTCACCAGCGGGTTATCCGGGCTAATCATACGCCCCCTGACGACCCAGGAAAGTATGGCCCGCACGAAGATGGCCGCCAGGAGCACCTTGGCGAACAGGTTGATGAAGCTATAGATGAGTTCCACAGTACCCTTCCCTAGGCATTCTCTTGAGGATTCAGTATTGCGATCACTCGACCGCCTCTTTGCTTTTGTTCCAGGTCCCAGGTTACTAGGGGGACGCCAAGTCGTTGGGCCAGCGCAACATACAATGCATCCGCACCGCGTAGCCGCAGGTCGGCCGCAACTGCCGCCGCTTGGGTGGCGAGGCGCGATCCAATCGGCACCTGGCGGACGTAATTAGCGACCCGCAGTACCGAGACCGCACGCATTGCCAGGGCCGGGTCCGGCGACCGCCGTGCCACGGCTCCAGCCACTTCAGCCAGGGCCACCACTGGTATCACCAGCAGCGCTCCGAGGTGCAATCGCGCAGCGAACCAGGAGCGGCTAGGGAGGTGGAAGACGTCCGTTGGCACGAACCAACTGACCCACACGCTGGCGTCTACTACGTACACGCTAGAGTTCCCGCCGCTGTTCCTTCACCGCATCCACGGCGGACAGGCCACTTGGCCAGTGCTTGCCTATCTCCTCAGCAAGCTCGTCAACCTCAGCCAGAAGCCTCTCGACATCCTCCGCAGTCCTGTCTGCGTCCTGCACGGGCACCAGACGGGCAATCACCCGTCCCCGATGGGTGATGGCGATTGTCTGCCTCTTCTCCCGCACCTCACGCAGTATCTCGCTAGTCCGCTGTTTTAGCTCCCGAACACCCACTTGGACCATCGTCGTGTCCCTCCGATGTAGACTCTTGTGTGTCTACATTATACAAGGTTCAGTGGCTGTGGTCGCCGCCCAGCTCTTGGGCCTTCTCGTAGGCAGCCAGGACAGCATTGGTCACCAGCGCCCGGAAGCCGCCTGCCTCTAGCTGGAGTAACCCCTCGGCGGTGGTCCCCCCTGGCGACGTAACCATGTTCCGCAGCTCGGCAGGGTGCTTGCCACTGGCCTGGGCCAGGCGCGCCGAGCCAAGCACCGTCTGAATGGCCATGATTGCGGCCATGTCGCGGGGCAAGCCAATGTGAACGCTGGCGTCTATCAGGCTCTCGATGAACAGGAAGACATAGCCGGGGCCGCTGGCGCTGAGCGCCGTCGCCATGTCTATGTAATGCTCGTCCGGAACGTAGATCTCCTGGCCGAGGGCCTTGAGGATGGCCCTGACTCCCTCCCTATGCTCTGGCGAGACCTCGGGGGTAGCCGTCCATACGCTCATGCCTTCGCCGATCTGGGCGGGTGTGTTCGGCATCACCCGGACCACAGCTTTGTGCCGTAGGCCCTGGGAGAGGGTGCTGATGCTGGCGCCGGCCACTATGGACATCACGGACTGCTGAGGCCGAAGGTGCCCGGCTAGCTCTGCCATGACCTGCCCCAGCGTCTGGGGCTTCACGGCCATGACGACTATCTCCCCACGGCCTACCGCCTCCAGGTTGCTGGCGGTGGTCGCCACCCCATACTTCTCTTGGACGACCTTCTGGCGCGCGGTGCTCACGTCGCTGACCACGATGTCGCTGGGGCGGGCCAGGCCGTTCTTGAGGATGCCTGCCGCTATGGCTTCGCCCATTGCTCCACCACCAATGAATGCGATGTTCACTTGACCTCACCTCCTCGTTTCCCCTCTCCCGTAGGGAGAGCGGGATAAGGGAAACGTTTCGGGAGACACCCCGGACCGCAGCCATCCCAACAAGCCGGGATGGACTCCTCTTACTGGCTAGCGCCAGTATATCAGGCCGTAGGCCGGGCACCAAATATGGCCCGACCGATGCGGACCATGGTAGCGCCCTCTTCAATGGCCACCTCGAAGTCGTCGGTCATGCCCATGGAAAGCTCAGTGAGCCCTAGGGAACAGGCCAGCTCTCTCAGTTTGCGGAAGACCGGGCGCGCTTCCTCTGGGTTAGAGACCACTGGTGCGACTGTCATTAGCCCGACTGCGCGGACCTTGGACAGCCCGGATATCCCCTCCACGAGAGCGTGCACCTCTTCGGGGGGGACGCCGAACTTGCTGGCCTCGCCGGCTACGTTGACCTCCAGAAGCAAGGACACCGAACGCTGGGCGTGGCGTTCCAGGGTCTCAGCCAGCTTGAGGGAGTCCACGCTGTGTATGACGTCGAACAGTTCCGAGGCTGCCTTCGCCTTGTTGCTCTGGAGGTGGCCCACCAGGTGCCAGGTGACGCCGCTCAGTGAGACGAGGTCTGGCCTCTTGGCCTGGGCCTCCTGGACACGGTTCTCCCCGAAGTGGCGCAATCCCGCTTGGTAGGCCTCTATGATAACCTCGGGAGGGAAGGTCTTGGACACGCCGACAATGGTTACTGTAGAAGGGTTACGTCCGGCGCGCTCAGCGGCATGGGCCACGCGCTGCTTCACCAGTTGGAGGTTTTCGGCGATAGTCGGCACCTTCGAGGCTCCTATTCCGGCAAGTTGGGCAATGGTGGGACACTCGTGCTAGCGCAGCACATGCACTTGTATACCGATGTCCAACTGGCCCCAGACGCGGTCCGTGGTAGCCACTGGCAATTGCAGGCGTTGGGCCAGCGCTAAACACGCCCTGTCACCTAGCGACAGACCCAGTCTCCGGGTCCCAGGCCACAGCCTTGCGGAGGTCTGGGCGTCCTCCGTGGTGAACGGCAAGACACTAACTCCCAGAGCTTCCACGGCAGCCTGCGTTTGTGCTAGGTCCAATCCCAAGACCAGTGCGCGTTGGAGCACTTCAGCCCAGTTCACTGCCGATATGGCGGAGCCCTGCAAATGTTGCGCCACCCATTCGCGGCCGGGCTCCCGGTGGAGCACGGCAAGCAGGGCGGAAGCGTCCAGGACTAGCTGGACGACTTCTCCCACTCCTCTTCTTCCCGGCGGGCCTCTGCGCGCCTTTCGGCGATCAGCTCGTCCGCCAGGCTGACATCGGGAGGCACTTGAGCGAACAGTGCTTGGAGCCTGGCCAGGATCTGTTCCCGTTTCTCCAGGACCAACCGACCGTCCTCGGCCCTGGCTATGAGAGTGTCTCCGGTGCGCAGGGACAAGGCCTCCCGAAGCGGTGCCGGGATCACTAGCCGTCCCTGGTGGCCGATCCTGACTTCAGTGCTAGCGCGTCGTGCCATCTCACCAGATATTATGCCATATTGGTCACGGTTGTGCCACATCAGGAGTGTCCTGCCAGTTGACGGCCTTGGCAGCCTCGCGGGCCAGAAGCTCCCGGCTAACCCCGCTGTCTACAATTGACCAGGGTGGTTTGCCCCCCGGCCATTCCCCCCGCAAGTACAGGCCAGGGTCGAGCCCCTCCGCCTCCAGGGCCTGTTGCCAGGCGGCCAGCGTCGGCTTCGCCCCAGTGCGGGCCAGCACCCCTGCCAACCGCTCATCCCCTCGGGCCAGCACACCTTGTACGGCGCACCACTCGGGCCTTTCCACCTGCACAGCTATGCCTAGAGGCCGCAGACCGCGGGCGATGGTGGCTTGCCTTTCCCGCAGGAGCTCCATCGGCGCCATGGGCCAACGCTCAAAGGGCGTCCCAGCCTTGGGTACGAAGGGGCTTAGCTGGAGGTTGATCTTTGCCGTGGGGAGGCGAGCGTGTACCAGTTGCACTAGCTGCACTACTCCCCGGATGTCCTCGTCTGTCTCGGTGGGTAGACCGACCATGAAGTACAGCTTGACCTGAGGCACCTTGTGGCGGGCGAGCATCTCGGTGGCGGCCATGATCTGGGCATCCGTGATGGGCTTGTGTATGGCCCGGCGCAGCCGCTCTGAGCCTGCCTCGGGGGCCAGCGTGATGGAGTGGCCGCCGCTGGACACCAGGGCCTCGACGAGTCCGTCAGAGAGCGCATCGAGCCTGAGGGAGGAGGGCCTTACCCGTGCC
>Ga0082335_1000341_pt1 | contig 120098 bp, 110 predicted proteins | sample Subgrocontami58m_FD_72375 | JGI IMG/M metagenome (GOLD analysis project Ga0082335, IMG submission 72375) | Subsurface groundwater microbial communities from S. Glens Falls, New York, USA - GMW37 contaminated, 5.8 m (SPADES assembly) (version 2) ... | reverse complement strand
CCTGAACCCCTGCCTCCCGGGAACGAAGGCGATCTTCCCGCCGCTCAATTTCACCTTGAATGTGATCTCGGGTACAACCGACACGCCATTCGCCCTAATCCCGATGGCCAGCAAGCAGATACGGTCCACTAATTTAAAAGAACACGTTGGGTCCCGGATATCCCATCCCAGAAGCAGACGGACCAATGTGCGATACAACGCCTGATATGACCTGAACCTCCGCGGGATGTTCTGGTGATCCTCGGGACGCTCGTATCGAGAGCACTGGACGAGCTGAGCTCCATGCCTTGCATGGTCGAGATATATTGGCAACATCTCGATAGGATGCGCTCCATCCGCAGCTACCAACAGGCAGTAGCGACCCGTCGCGTAAGCAAGGCCATACCGAATCAATGCCCCGTAGCCCATCCGAGGCTGAAAACGATGGACGATACGTATATTGAGTTCTTTGTGCTTGGTCCGAAGTGATTTGGCCACATCGATGGTTCCATCTGTGCTCGCATCATCGAGAATAATCGTCTCCACATCAACATCAGCACTGACACACACCTTTTCGAGTCGCTCTATCAACGGCGGAAGACTATCGGCCTCGTTCAGGCACCCGACCAGAATAGTAAGCTCAGGCATTTTTCGTCCTTCTCCCACCAGTCGTCATCCACTATCTTTCAACGACCCTCCAAGCGTCCCAGTAGTAAGCATCGTATCGTATATCATCTTCCCGGCTGTCCTCGACCGATGCAGTCGAAAAGAATAACAGTTTCGTGTTAGGAGTCAGGGTCATAAAACCGTTGGCATATCCGGGAGGGATAAATAGTACAGCAGGCTTCTCAGCGGACAGCACGAACCGATGGATGGACAGGTCCTTGGAGGGATGTGCCCAGTCATCTATCTTGACAGCCGCGACGATCGCACACCCGGCCACGGCCATGACGTACTTGGCTTCCCGATGATGGGCGTGCCACGCACGCACAAAACCAGCTCTGTGGTTGCTGACAAGATAAAACCGCCTCACTCCTTCAAACCCAAATGCATTAACGAAATTCACAGATCCGCGATCATCTACAAAAAGGTCACCCTCCATCAGACTTGGCTCACTCATCAGAATCCTCTCAAATCTTATATTGATGCCAGTTGCTTATGACACTTCAGACCAGATGCGGAACCTCAAATCCTAACGGAGAAGATGGCTTCTCCAACACGTCTCTAAGGAATCGTTGGTTGGAATGCCGCAAAAGGCTGATATTCTTGATGCGACCAGCCTCGAGAATTGCCTTGAGCTCTTCAATCCCATCGTCCACAGAGTACTTGGGCTGGAAGCCAAACATGGAAATCGCCTTCTCGCTGGATACCTTGTAGTTCCGGTTATCCTGGAACTTCGATTCCGTCCGCTGAACCTGGAGGTCGGGGAAATGCGCCAGGAGGCGATCAGCCAGGTCGGTAATGCGCATGTTGACCGCATGAAGGTTGACAATCCCCGAATGCCGTGTCTCAAGATTGCGGACGATCGCCTCCGTCACATCCTTTACGTGAAGTAGGGGACGATATTGGGTACCCCCAAAGACACTGATGTTATGGTACATGTAGGCCTTCGCCGTCAGCACATTGACAACCAAGTCCATGCGAATACGGGAGAAGTAATCCCCGACTCCAAAGAGGGTCCCCATGCGAAAGATCAGGGCGTCCTTACCCACCAGATGCGCTTCAGCATTCAGCTTAGTCTGGGCATAGACCGAGAGGGGATTGACAGGGGAATTCTCATCCAGCAGGTTGTCGTTGGCCCCATAGACCGAGCAGGTGGAGGTGAAAATGATCCGCCCGTTGAACTGCTGCGCCAGTCGCCGCACCGAGACATCGTTGACCTCCACGGTGAGATCCGGGTTCAGAGCGCACGCCCCGTCCCCCACGATGGCTGCCAGCCAGATGACGACGTCGGCCCACTGGAGGTGTGCGAGAAGCCTGTCCTGATCGCGCACGTCCCCCAAGACAAAATTTACGGGCTTCCGATAGGACTCCTCATACACGAGGGAGTCGTACACTCGCACATTATGCGCGGTTTGGAGCAGTTGATCGGTTACCGCGCCCCCCACATACCCAGCTCCACCGACGACCAGCACGTTAGCCATTCTAACCCCTCCAATCCACCTACGCAGCCAGGATTTTCGTCACAAACGACATTGCTACATCCTAAGATAAGCATCCCTCGTCATTAAGAGGTAGCCATCAACTCGCTCAAGCGGTCGCCAATCTCCCCATCGCAAGCAAGGATATCCTGCCCAACTTCCTCACGTCGCCCTCCCATCTATCGTGCGACCCGACTAGTCCCTACGGATCCCGATTCGCTCTGACTTTTCGGGTTTGCTAAATCATAAATAGCGTAATGCTCGGTTACAACGATCGGCGTATAACGCTCCTGCAGATACCGCCAAAATAATTCGTTCCGCTGCGACTCAGCCATCCCACTTCCATAGCGCGTGTCCAGTGTTACGTAGGTCGTTCCACCTTGTGCGCGAAAAGTCTCCAAGCCCTTGATCGCCTCCACTCCAGTAGCAACACTAAACAACACGACTTTTCGGTGAGAGTAATATGCAATCGGTTGAAGGCCTGCAGTATTTGGCTGATTCACAACCAAAACACTATCCGCCGACGTGCGCGACTGAATGATTTTGGCAACTTCGAGTAGGTAGGGCATTCGGAGTTGTGGGTCATACATGTACGAGAAGAACTTGACATATAATACCCCGTGTCCAATCAAAATAACCAGGGCGACAGCTAGCAAGAAGCGGTTCGTCAAAACACTCCGCAGCCAAGCCGGCCGGTCGTCCCGATTAAAGGCGTACTGCAGCGCAAAGCCGGCAAGTAAAGCTGCGACCGGAAGCAAGGGTAATTGATAGTACACATGACCCGCATTCACACCCGCAAGGGCATAGAAATAGACGACGATCGCACCGAGCCACGCATAAATCACAGGACGAAAAAGACTTGGCGTAATGACAAACAATCCCGCCGCAGAAAGGAGAAAACCGCCAGGAGTCAACAACACTCCGATAATCGAACGCGCCATGGCTATGTAGAACGCGGGGTCAAACCATACACCTAGCCCCCCGCGGCCAGCAATAATGGCACCGTACTTCCAATTATCAGGCATGGCCAAATTTTGAGCGTTGACTTCATAGCCATAAACTGTCCAGACGGCTATAGGACCAAGTGTCAAGATCACATACGCCCAAAAGTCAACCCTCCGCAACACAGACCACCGAAACCGAACAAACCAGGCACAACAGAGTGGCACTATCACGAGCCCCGCCGGCGTCTTCGCCAAGAAGGTTAGACCTGCAAACAGGGTCGCAGCAAAATAGAGAACAGGGCGGGGTTGACTAAGCCACTTCAATAGGAAGTAAAGGCTGGCAACGGAGAAGAACATCATGGACGACTCTGGCATGAAGGCTCGACTAAAGTAAATGTTCGTCGGGGACAAAGCGTAGAGAGTAGTCGCACCCAGCGCAGGGAAGGAGGGGAGGAACAATCGCGCCAAACGATGCATGAGGAACAGCGCGCCAACTGAAAACGCTACCGAGAGCAACCGCCCGATGATGTCATGAATTCCAAAGACGTAATACAGCAACGCCGCCAATGAGTGGACGATGGGGAACTCGTAGATCGTGCACCCCGGGGATTTACCAAAGACATCAATCTGCGTGCATAGAATGTTCATGTTGTCGGTGTAAAGATTCCTAGCCACGATAGCAACCTGTGTCTGTCGAATATTGTGGGAATCAACAAACGGCAGGGTGATGCCATAAAGGCGAAGTGCAAGTCCGACAACTATGATTCCAAGTAATATGGCTGATTCGTATCGCTCCCAGAAACTCGAGCAGAAGAATCGCTCAAACCCGCAGGTATGTCCATGACTATCTCTGAGATTCATTCGCATATCAGCCGACGCACATCACCCGTGTTCTTGTTCATATGGATAATCCTTTATTCCCCCTTTAATGTGCTCGGGGGAGCTGAAGCCGATGTCGGACGCCTTGTTATAACTGCCGATAAACAGATTATCATCGGCTGAGGTCTTACAACAGGGATTAGCATTCAGCAGTCAGCGTTCAGCAATCAGCTTAGAATTCGGAGAGTATCGGAGACCGTCAAACTTCCAAAGCTGATAGATGACCGCTTCTCCTAACCGCAGCTGATAGCTGAAAGCTGATCGCTGATAGCTTTCTACGGTGAGGCAGTCGGTAGGTTCGCGCCGCGAATTTCGACCAGAGTAGCCACGATGAAGCCGATGCGGATTTTCGTTTCGATCTTCACGGGGAGCTTCCGAAAATCATCCGTGAGCCATATCCAGACGTCTCTCTCGCGCCTGAAGATTCCCTCGGTTCTGAGAGTCGGCTTTACCTTGAGGGTCTCGACGGGTCCCCAACGGGTATTTACCTTTTCTCTGCCCAGGACCTGGACATCGACCTGCACGGTTTTCTTGTTATCGAACATTGTGATCACAACATGTGTGTCGGGCTTCAAGGGCAGCGTCCTCAGATAATAGGATATAGTCTGCACCCCAGGCAGCTGCTTCTCGAAAGGCAGTCTGTATCGCGTGGCCGTAGCCCCCGTTCCGTTCATGCCTCCTGACCGACAGAATCGGACACGAAGTCTTCAATCCTTCCCGGATCGGCTACGTTCGATCCACGCTCCCATCGTCAACGACCAGCAGTCTTGTCCTGTATGGAAGCGCCATCAATGCTTTACTAATCTCCTCGACGCACCCCGTCGCGCCCGACTCTTCGTTGTACATCGGCACAGCCACACAAAGACTCAGTCTCTTCACTTGCATTCCCGCATCACCCTCACCGTCGCACACGCTACGTTCGGCGCGCGATCGCCAACACCTTGTGTCGACGGTCGAACATACCGGCTATGGTCTCGGCGACCACCAGCCCGGCCCTGATCATCCCCGGCACGTTCAGCCTCGCCGGTGTTTCACTCTGAGAGCGCATTTCGACGACACGAAACCCGTACGTGTCCAGTAGGCACGTCAACGTCCTCTTGCTGAAGGAGTTGACATGATCAAACGAGTAGAACCACAGGAGCGGCAAGTCCCATCTTCTCCAGCTCAACGCGTACAGCAGCTTCGCTATCGTGCGCAGGAACGCCTCTTCGATAGGGGTCCGACACACAAAGAGGCCTCCTGGTTTCAGCACTCTTCGAATCTCGGGAAGGAGTCGATCGTACAGCGGAATGTGCTCTATCACGTCCAGCATCGTGACGACATCGAATGCTGCATCGGGAAAGCCGTGCTCGAAAAGCTCGCCGACCCGCACCTCCAGGTTGAAGTTTGATCGGGCATACTCGGCGAGCTCCTGGCTCACCTCGGTACCCATGGTCTCAAATCCTGCATGTCTTGCAAGATCCAGAAGGACGCCGGTCGCGCACCCGATATCCAGCAGTCTCTTACCCCCGCCGTGCCGAGAGATCGTCTCCAGAATCGACACGAACTGTCGGACGACCGGGCTTGTCAGGGAGTATCCTTTCAGGCAATCAACGTAGTAATCGACGTACCACTCCTGGGACTGGAAGTGTCGACGCCCTTCGAATGCTTCCATCGTGTACAGCTTCGGGAGCTCTTCGTCACTCAGCGGATTATTTCCGATATATACCATGTCGCAGTCGCGGCATCTCAGCGCCTCGAGCCCATTGCTGCGCAGCCTAATGTAGAGCGACACATTCCACCCTCCGCAGAGATTGCACGGTCGGAACGGACGGGCTTCGGAATGGGGCCGCCGGCTCATGTCCGCGAGCTCCAACGAGTGGGCGCTACCCTGGAGAACACTTCGTGGCTAGAACCACGCAATGCCGATGCGATGGAGCCAGGCTCTCAGCAGGACATAGCCATAGCTCACCGCCTCGCGAAAGAACCGGAATTGGGAGATTCCTCGCGGCCTGAACGACTGGCTGCCCGGAACGAAGGCGATCTTCCCGCCGCTCAATTTCACCTTGAATGTGATCTCGGGTACAACCGACACGCCATTCGCCCTAATCCCGATGGCCAGCAAGCAGATACGGTCCACTAATAATTTTCCACCACTTCTCTGACCAGAGCAGTGAGACATAGCCCGGCCCGACACACTCATCGGTGAATCTGAAGCCCTCATATACCAAATTCGGCTATACATGCCTGACACAAGTATCAAGAGAATCTTCCAGGCTTGCCAGAGTTTATGACCGAGCATGCAGCACCGCCCAAGATTCATACCCTCATCAGATCCACTTTCACACACCATTGCCGGCCAGGCTAACCCGGCCGGAGTATTCGAGTGTATAACTCCAAATATCTATGAACTATCGAGTCCCAGTCAAAATGTTCGAGCGTGTATTTCCTTAGGTTTGTTCCCATTGCGTTCAATTTAGCCTGGTCTCTTAGGATTTCAGCCAGCCCCCTTTGTAACCCATCCACCGAAGCCGGGACCACCTGGCCGCCACCCCTGCTGGCTACCTCATCAAAACCGCACTGGTCTGTGATTAATACCGGTTTCCCTGCGATCCCCGCCTCGAGAACGACGATTGACATGGCTTCCTGCCTGGAAGGAATCACAACCAGTTCGGAAGCGTGAAAAGCCTGACTTTTGGCAACCCCACCCAGATAACCGGTAAAGAGGACCCGATCGCTGATCCCGTGCGCTGCGGCAATTTCTCTCAACTCAGACAGCATCCCTTCATCCGGGCCGGCAAAGACCATGCGGTGAACTTGAAAATCATCTTTCACCTTACAGAAAGCACGCAACAGCAAATCCGGCCCTTTGATAGAATTCAATCGTCCGACAAATAATATGAACGGATAATCGCCCAAACCATATTTACAGCGAAACTCCGCACCATCGTTCTCCGGATAATTGTCGGGGTTGATTCCGTTAGGGATAACGACGACTTGATTCGCCTCGACTCCGTAAGTCGCAAAGTGAGAGCGCTCGTCGCGGGTAATCGGAATACAGGCGTTAGCGTTCTGAACTATTCTCCTGCCGACAATCCAATTGTAAAGTCTCTTGAGAGTCTTGGATCTGCCGTAGATAGGCAGCGTCCCGGCAGCACAGACCACGTAGGGTTTGTGCAGACGGCGCACGAGGAAGTAGACCAGCGCATTCAGCAGACTCCAGTGCCCCATCAGATGGACAATGTCCGCCTCTTCCAGAGCCTTTTGCACGAGCGCATACGAAAAAGCGGGAATGTAAAGGCGCTTAAACACGCAATGCAACGCAATGACCCGAGTGCCTTCAAGTTCCCGGATGCGCTCTGGGGTCAAACCGATGTCCAGCGTCAGAACGGTGCAGGGTATGCCGGCCTTGGCCAGAGCCCGGCTCATCTGAAAAGTTCTTTCCGCGGCCCCTCCGCCACCCACGGGGTCAAGCGTGCAATTCACATTCAACACTTTCATGAATTCGCCTTCCGGACCCAGGTGAGCCAGTCCTTATCTTGCGTGAGCCGGGTTATCTGCTGAGGGCGGGCCGTCTTGGCCCGTCTCTCGGCAGCCTGGCGGGCGCCGGGTCTGGAAATCACTTTAGGTGTGACACCGGCACAGAGGAATACGACTCGGCGATCTTGCCGCTTGACTCTAATGCGGATTCGAAAGCAGCCGCAAGATTCCCGGTCAGTGTCTGCCAACTAAACCTCATGATTCTATCCAATCGGTCTTGGGTCCAATCTTCGCGTTGCTTACATAAATCCATCAACTTGACCGCGATGTCATCCCAGGCCCCGTATTCATATTTGTAAGTGCCAGGAAACTCGCTGAGCAATTGCCAGTTTGCTGCGTCGGGACCAATGTAAACTATCGGTCTGCCACTCCTGACGTATCCGTATGTCTTCAGGCTGATCGTAGCCGAGCCTACCTCTTTGGCAGGTGCCGGCATGATCAGGATTAGTACGTCTGCTCCCAAGAGCAATCCGGGCACGTCACACTGTGATTGGTGCCCTACGCTGATCGGCCCATGTGTTGTGGTATTGGCAAGAGAACCAGCAGACCCGCCGACGATTACCAGCCGAATAGCCTCATCGACACTCAATCGATCGAGCGCCACACGTATCTGTTTGAGCACGTCAACAGCGAATCCATGATAGGTATCCCCGATGTACACGATCGTGCGCACACCATCTGACACCAGTCGCGTGGGGGTTGCATATGCAAAGAGAGACTCCTCATAACCATTCGTGATCACCTGAACGCTTACGGGGAGTTCACCCAAATGCTCGCTGATCATTTCCCCTAGTTTATCTGAGTTGGCGATGACCCTGTCTGCCATATGAAGACATTGGGCATATTGCTGAAATGCTACTCTCCTATGCCACGGGGTGAGGTACCGAGCGCGTCGATTTCCACGCCAGGCATCCCTCAAATCCATGATCCATGGAATCCCAAACCGGTGCTTGAGGTGCATTCCAATCAGATGCACGGAGTTAGGAGGAGAGGATGAGTATATCACCGCGGGCTGAACGGAGGTGCACATCTGGTCGGCAACTGCCTTGCATTTCTCAGCCCACCACCGGTAGATATCAGGGAAACCCGTACAGAGCGTCAAGAGCCCCCTCATACCTCTGACCGCTCCAATCCTCTCTGCCACCCGATACACGCGCCATGTTGCGTGGTCCCCGACGCGCAGGCACTGCCAATCCTGCCATAACTGTTCAGCTCGCGGCTCATCAACCAGGTGAAAACTGTCTTCAGACGCACACAGGATAAATGGCTCCCAACCATAATAACGAAGATGGCGGCAAACGCTGCTCACTCGTTCAGAGGCCGCGCCAGCCCACGGTAGGAATCCATGTGTCAGAACCAGCACCCGTCGGTTCACGGTGATCTCCGGCCGGTCTCAGGATGCTCTCGACCCATGCGCTTCGGAGATTTCAAAACCATCCGTGAGCCGTGAGCGGAAACGCCGCCCGCCGAGGGAAGGGTATTTGCGCTAACGCACCCATTTCTTTCCATTGGTCTAAGCCGGGCTATCCACTCCACCCCGGTCGCGGTTTTTGCCGGAACTCCGTGGGACCCTGTAGTGCCTGTAATACCAGACTGCAATCGCACCCAAGACGTAGAAGTTTACATCCAACCCCTGGTAGCTAAGTGGCGGTATAAAGAACGAGGAAAGCGCCACCACCAGGAAAGTACCGAGGAGGGGCGTTGGATGCCAGATCAGTCCTCCAGGCTGAACCACGTTTACGTTACGGAGATCCTGCCGGTGCATGGGGTAGGCGACAGCGATGAAACCAATGAGTATGATTACTTGCAGCAGTGCTCCTACAAGCCCAAATTGTAAAACACTCAACAACCACTGTGAGTCCAATCCGCCAGACTCGAGCACGTTGGCCAGCAAAGCCTTGGGCACGCCTACCGTGTAGCCGCTAAAGGCATAGCCCGCTCCGAAGAGCAACACAACAGGATCGATTGGGAACGCTTGATATCGATCGACTAAACGCCATAACGTGTTCTGAATGAAGAAAGGGTCCGACCATTCAGGAGAAAACATCGCGTACAGAAGCGGCGCTGACACGATGAGCATAATCAGCCCACTCATGAGCCTACCAGGCCTCCACCTACTCATGAGACTGCTATGCCTCCGCTTGCGGAGAATCAGAAATAAGATCACGACTAGGCCAATCCACGCCATCCGAGAGAATGAAAAGAGGATCACAAACATCAGCGACCCTGCTACAAGCCAGTAGGACAGCCTTCGACGACCTTTAGAGCCAGACAGCAGCGCATGCAACGAAACGCCTACGCAACTCGTCACGTATATTGCGAAGCCATTCACGCCGCCCATGTACAGGGAGTCAATTCGAGGAAAGTAAATGCCAAACAAGGACCTTTGACCAAATCGCTCATTGGGAGCAAACTCACTGCCCATTTGAAAGACAGGTGTCTCAGGGGCGAGAAACTGCCAGATTCCGAGTAACGCCAATACCGTTGCCCCCACAAGCGTCGCTTTGGATAGTAACCGGACATCCTGCTCGTTACGAATCACTAAAAGTGTGGCAAAGTACAACGGTGCATACCGGACTGCAGCGTGAAAACCATACAGCCCTACCGTGATATTGACGCTTGGCAGAATCATTAACAACCCATAAGCTATGTAAGCAATGAGTATCCCATTAATCCAATGGCGAGGTAACCTTTGATGTCGGATCACTGCCCGCGAAACGCAGACCACAACCAGCCCGTATGCTAATGCATCGCGCCACAGCAATACAGCCGTGGATTCGGGAAAAGCAATGCGGAAGAAAGCCTGAAAAGGAGACAGCATGATGAGCAGGACGAGAGCATACAATGGCCTCTTTGAGAGACTCAAGGTACGCATCGGCTGTAACCTGTACCCATCAGATAGTCTCGAGCAACAGCATAGTCAGGTTGCAAGCGTAGCGATTCGCAGAACTGGCGTGCCGCGCTAACTCGGTCTCCCGCATCCAGATAGGCCTGCCCTGGTGCAAACAGAAAGGACACGTTCGGATTAGGAGTAGCACTTGTCAAACGCACAGCCTGTTTCAATTCGGTTATCGCCAGGGACAAGTCCTGAGATGAGGAATCGGCTCTATTGAGATAGAGAAGGCCAAGAAACTAGTGCGATGGGGCATACTCGTGATTAGGGTCAATAGACCTTCGCAACCAGTACTCAGCCAAGGTATAATTGCCCTTGGAGACATAGGTCTGTCCAAGGTACATCGGCGGCACATAGTCATTCGGAAACTCGTCAACCATCTTCCGGAAGAGAGCTGCTTCCCCGGCGTGGTTTCTCTCCAGAGACAAGACCTCTCCTAACAGTTGGTAAGCAACGAAACTTCTCGGCTCCAAGACAAGGCTGTCTTCCAGGAGAACCCGGGCCTCCCAGCGCCTTGAGGCGATACCTTGTCTGATCAGGACTTCCGCCAATTCGATACGAGGTGGCGCTGCCGACGGCGGAAGCGAGACCGCCAGGCGCAATGCACGCTCAGCCTCATCAATAGCGACCGAGTGCCTTGTAGCACTGCTCCCGGGACAGGTAGGATTCACCAGACTGTGGCTCCAAACCAATTGCAATGTCAAGGTATTCTAAAGCGATGTCACAACGACTGGCAGAACGATAGGAGTTTGCCAACACCTGAAATGCATAACCAGCACCACGAGCCCCTATCGCGCTAGGGTCTGATCTTTCAGGCCGGCAAGTTCCATGGCATGAGCAAGAACGATGCGCGTCCGCCAATCGCTAGGGTCCTTCCCTAGCATACTCTGGGCACCTTGCACCGCAGCCAATTTATCACCGGCGGCAAGCAAACTGACCAGTTCCAGTTTGCGCACTTCAGGCGACCCGCAGTTGAGAATCATGCAGAATGGAGTCATGGCTGGTTCAACCCTCACCTCCACCCGACATTGGTCACCTCGGAAGTCCAGCAAAGAGAACCCGCACACCACAAGTTTGGTGGCTGAGACGTACAGCCAGTAGATTCGCGGCAAGAGCAGGCGCAGCGTGCATTACCATAAGAGCCGCAACACATGCGCTCAAGACCACGATGGCGACGCGGTGGAACCAGGGGCTTCTCACAATTCACCCCTAGGCGGGTTTTCAATATGATCCGGTGAAGTTGGGCCTGCCTCGCGGAGGGAAATGTCCGGGGTCATCGTCCCCGCTTTTAGGGTATATTTCCTCATCAGGTTATGAGACGCCATGTCCCGGGTGTGCTGTGCGGTCTCCGGACCGAACTTCCTCGTGATCATATCCAGATACCTTGGACTGTTGAAGTAGACCTGGAATGCGTGGTCTCGGAACCTGAGAACCTCCGCGGCAGAGAGGTACTTCGTAGGCAAAGGCAGCGTATCTGCGGCGTGTTGGGAGTACCCGCTCCACTTCTCGGGCAGCGGCCAGCCCTCCTTGAGAGCCACGCCATACAGTGGAGAGCCGGGATACGCCATTGCGCAATAGAAGTTCGCAAACTCACAATTGAGTTCGAGAGCCAAGTCAAGGGTCGCCTGCATGCTGTCAAGATCGTCCTCGGGCAAGCCGAAAATGTAATTCCCTATCACATTGATGCCCGAGGCCCTTACCTCCTCAATGGTCTTGTAGACTTGATCCTGGTCGAATCCTTTTTGAACGTCGTTCCGCACCCGCTCACTCGCGGCCTCGATACCAAAGGCAAGCCAGTTGAAACCGGCCCGTTTCAATTTCTCCACCATCCCTTGTCTCACCGTATCCACGCGAGCGTACGCCCAGATGTTGAGGTCGTAGCCGCGCTCGATGATCAAGTCGCAGATGCCGACGACATGCCTGGGGTTGAGAACGAACATCTCGTCCGCGATCTTGATGTTCCGCACGCCGTACTTCGTCACCAGGGTGTCGATCTGCTCGATAACCAAGCGAGGGCTCCAAAACCGATAGCTATTCACACTCTCCTTGTATCCCAGCATCAGCTCGCCGGGCTTGAACGGCGCTTGAATACAACAGAAGCTGCAATGATACGGACACCCCAGCGTGGTGTAAAAGGCCGCATAGGGCTGGCGCTGGAGGTGGCCGAAGCAGTGCCAGTTGTGGGCCCTGTAGTTCGGCATGGGCAGGAGGTCCCAGGCGACCCCCCCCATCTCCCCATCGAGTTCCTTGACCAGCGGGGCTGCTAGGTTCGACGCGATGGTCCCCCCATCCCAGTACCAGAGGCCTCGAACCTTTCCGTACTCATCAGGTTGATCCGACTTGAGGGCTTCCAGGAGGTCCAGGATCGTATAGGGGCCCTCTCCCCCGCACACGAAGTCGGCGTCCTCTTCCCGGAGGGTCCGCTCCGGCAACGCAGCCACGTGCCCGCCGACCAGCAGCGTCTTGCTGTCAGGTATCCTCTCCTTCAGGGCGGCGCACACCGCACCTGCCGCCGGCATGTTCTGCGTCGACGCGGAAGGCTGGTGGCCATAGACGACCACGGCCGTGAGCACCGGACTCATCTCACCTACTCGCTCGGCCGTCTCCTCAGGGGTCAGGCCCTCCGCGTTGGCATCGAGGAGAGCCACGCGAAACCCCCGGTTGCGGATGAACGTCCCCATGAGTCCCGCCCACACGGGGGACTCGATGGCGGAAAGCGTGGAACCAAGGGATTGGTAAATCTGCATCCGGTTGCCGGGATTTACCACCACGAGATCCAGTCCATTCTTGCCCATTCTGGGTTCGCCTCCTCCTCGCCCGTCACTCTCGCCCCAGCCTCGAAAGAGCCGCCACCGCCGGTCACCCTCGCCCAACTGGCAGCGCATTCAGCGTGGAGCAGAGCTCCAGGATTCTTTCTGGCTCTAACTCGGGGTAATTGCCGATATAGAGACCGTAGAAATGTACATGATCAACCCGGGGGTATTTTTCGAACTCCCGTTCGCCCACGAGCCGCTTCAAATAGGGCTGCCGGAGTTGGTTGCCGCCTCCCGAGGTTCCGCGGCGGAACTCAACCCCATGCTGCCGGAGCGCCCGCATCACATTCTCGGCCAACGCGGGATCGGGATGCTTGAGGATGAGTGTAAAGGCATAGTTGCAGCTGCCCGCGGTTTCGAAATCCGTTTGATACTTGGCGGGATCCAAGTGTTCGAGGAAAACCCGAAGGTTCTGGACGCGGATCCTGTTGTTTTCATCCAGCCGCCTCAACTGGGATCGGCCAATGACCGCATTGATCTCAGTGCTTCGCACGTTGTAGGCAGGGAAGGCGAAGATGAAGTCGGGATTCAGGTCCGGATGCTTTTCGATGTAGGAACGCTTCAACGCATCCGAGGTTGACTCCCGAACCATGCCGTGAGAGCGAAACATCCGCACCATTTCATACAAGGTGCGGTCGTTGGTGGATACCATTCCCCCTTCGATCGTGCTCATGTGGTGGGCATAATAGAACGAGAAGTTAGAGACCAACCCGAATGTTCCGAGCTTCCGGTCACGGAATGTTGCACCGTACGATTCGGACACATCTTCGATCAGCGGGATGTTTCGAGCCTCTAGCTCATCCAACAGCCGTTGGTTCAGGCCGTTGTACCCCAGCACGTGTGTCAGAAAAACCGCCTTGGTGTTCGGGGTAATCCTCTCGAGAACCTGATCAATGTCCATGCCAAGGGTTCGGGGATCGATATCCACAAACACCGGCTGAAAACCACACTGAACCACCGCGGCGATGTCGGAGACCCAGGTGAGCGTCGGAGCGATGACTTCGCCCGGGCCGCAGGTTTCCCGCAGCGTGGACATCGTCACGAGATTGGCCGATGCGCCTGAATTGACGAACACACTATACCGGACATCAAGCCAATCGGACCATTCCTTCTCGAATGCCTGCACCTGCCCGGACTGGGTCAGCATGGGCGCGTCCTGCCGCAGGTACTCTATCACCACATCAAGGTCTGCCCGCGTGATGTTGTTGTTCATCAGCGGCCAAGATAAGTGTCCGTGGCGCCCTAGCGGTTTGGTCGTCATCATTAGAACGGTCCCCTGAACTCGATCTCCTGCAAGTCCTTGCGCTCATCCGGGAGCCACCCCTCGGCGCCGCCCCTGACCAAATCGTAGGCGGTGGAGGCGATAGTCCGCGCGTTCGGATAGAAGACCTGTTCCAACGTCGGCGTGGGGGGGCAGGTCACCGGGGCAAACCCCATGCGGCGCGCCCGCACGTCGCGAATCCCCTGGAGCCGCTCTGTGACTAGGGCGACAATCTCCGCGCTGGCACCACAGGTTGTCCAGCCATTGTCCACCACGCACAGCCGCCCGGTCTTGCGCACCGACGCCACAATCGTCTCGAGATCGAGCGGACTTAACCAGATGGGGTCAATCACCTCGGCCCGAATGCCAACGCCCTCCAGATACCGTTGGGCGCGCAGGCACTCCACTTGCATGTAGGAAATGCCCACCAGGGTGACGTCATCGCCCTCCACCGTGACGCGCGCCTTGCCTGGCGGGACTGTGTAGGACCGCTCCGGCACCGGCCCCTTCTGGAAGTGCAGGATGCGATGCTCCACGCTCATGACGGGATTGTCGTCCCGGATCGCCTGGATGAGGCAGCCCTTGGCATCATGCGGGTTCGTCGGGGCGACCACTTTGAGCCCCGGAACGTGCATGAAGAAGGAGTACAGCGCCTGCGAGTGCTGCGCTCCCTGCCCCCAACTCTTCCCGATCATGGAGCGAACCACGACCGGCACATGCACCTGGCCTCCGTACATGTAGTGGGATTTCGCAGCGATGTTAATGAGCTGGTTCATCGCGAGCATCAGGAAGTCCATCCGGATATGGACGTGAATCGGGCGCAGCCCCGCCAGCGACATCCCGATGGCCACACCCGTCATGGCATCTTCCGACAACGGTGTGCCGAAGACGCGGTCCGGCCCGTACTTCTCGGCGAGGCCGCGGGTCGTCCCCTGAATGGCCTTGGGGTCGTCCACATCTATGCCGAACAGGATCACCGAGGGATCTCGCTCCATCTCTTGGTCGGTGGCTTCTCGAATGGCCTCTACATAGGAAAGCGTTCGGTCCATCTCTAGCCCTTTTTGCAGACATCGGTGAAGAGCTCGGCGTCATCGGGAAACGGACTCGCCTCGGCATAGGCGAATGCCGCCTGGATTTCCGCCTCCACTTCCCGCTCGATCCGCTCGCGCTGCCGCGCCTCGAGCATTGCGCCCATCCGCTTGACCTGGTCGTTGCGCATCCACGGCTCCGCCTCTTCCCGCGTGCGATAGCCGAGGTGGAAGTCCTCGTTCGGCCCCACGTGCTCCTTCCAGCGGTAGGTCAGGCACTCGAAGAAGAACGGCCCGAGCTCTCCCGCCCGCAACGCGCCGACCGCCGCACTGGACCGCTCATAGACCTTCAGCACATCATCCTCGATCCGTTCGGCGGGAATACCGAAGGAACGAGCGCGGTCACAGATGTTCAGGTTCGGCTGACGGCGCCGCTGGTGGGTATGGATGGCATAAGAGTTGTTTTCGCAGATAAAGATGACGGGGAGCTGCTTCAATGCCGCAAAGTTCAGGCTCTCGAAAAAGACCCCCTCGTCGGTGGCGCCGTCGCCAAAGAAACTGACCACTACAGAGTCCTTGCGCTGGTGCTTGAGAGCGAATGCATACCCCACAGCATGGGGGATGGTCGTTCCGACGACGGCCGACGCCCCCATGACCCCGTGGGCAGCGTCGACAATGTGCATAGACCCGCCCTTGCCTTTGGCGCAGCCTGTGACTTTTCCATACAGTTCGGCGATCATCTGCTTCAGGTCGCCATGCTTCGCCAGATAGGTGGCATGGCTGCGGTAGGAGCAGAAGACGACATCGTCCGGTCGCAGGGCTTCGCAGACGCCGACGGCCACGGCCTCCTGGCCGATCGACAAATGTACCGGACTCTTGATCTTGTCCGTGGGGTAGACCCGTACGATTTCCTCCTCCACCCTGCGGATCCGGTACAACGAGCGGTACAATCGTTCGTACATGATGTGTTCACCCCTCGCGCTCGCTGCGCAAGAACCATGCGTACGTGGCCGACAGCGCGGACTGCATGGACGTCTTCGCCCACCATCCCATCGCGCGCAACTTGCTGCAGTCGCACACTTTCAATGGCATGCCATCCGGCTTGGTTACATCGAACCGTAACTCACTCTTATAGCCGACGACTTCTTTGATCATCGCCGCCAATTCCTCGATGGATAGATCCGCTCCACCCCTAAGGTTGACTGGCTCCCGATCATTATATGCGCCCATAAGGAGACTACATGCGTCCGCCAACTCGTCAACGAAGATGAACTCCCGGTCTCTTACGTCCTGGCGGACTTTCGGCAGGTCCTGCGCCGCCTGACCCGCTATCGCTTTCACCTGTCGCGCACACTCTCGCGTGAGGAGTTGCGTTTTCAATCCCACGCACTCCTTAAAGCGAGCGACTCGAAACGCGTCAAACCGTTCTCCGCTGTCTTCGACGCCACCAGCGTCGGCCTCCTGACCAACTTCAACTCAAGGTCGTCAGCCATCCCTCCTTCGGTTTTCCTAACCCGCAAAGCTACTCCGCGGTCATCAGCATTGCTGTCCCAATTTGCCAATGCCTTGATCACACTTTTGGGCGACGAACGAAAACAAAAACAGCTCCAATCACCAAAAACATTATCAAGAAAGGAGTGACTCTAAGCCAAGAAAAACTGCTGATAACAATCTCGCCCTCCTCCATCCTGAGATCTTTCAGTACAACAAGACCATGGTCGTCACGAGACACATTTATAGAACGTCCTCTTGAGGACTGAGCAACCAACGTCGGCGAGTAAGCAATTGGAACACTCACCTGATCTAGACCCTCAAGATTAATCACATGAACATCTAATTTTGAATATTCAAAATCAACTCTCGACAACCCAGGCGAACTCTTTCTTTTGTACAGATACACTTCCCCTAACAACTGTTGCCTAATTCTGTCCGGTATTTTCGCCGATTTTGTTACTGCGGAGCCACCTGTGTAGCGACACCTGCCGATAAGTCGAAAACTCTCGCTACTAAGCGGCAGATCAATTGTATAAATATATTTAGAACGAGTATAGTCTGCAAGCCAAGAGATGGAATCAAGTGAACTTCGCCCGGGAGGGAAATAATTAACTCCACGCCCCGCTACCAGCCACGATTTAGTAACGCGACCGTACATCTCTGAAGTAACTACCGGGTAAGAATGCCTCCACTGAAAAAAGCTTCTGCCTGAGTATAGATTCGGTAACTCGACCAAAGATAAAATGCCATCATTTCTCCCAGACTCAGGCCCATATGGACTTGCTGCTACTGGAATATATGACCCTCCTATTGAGAATGTTTTAATGCAGTCTGGTAGCTCTTGAAGGTAATACTTGGAGTAATTCGAATCCAGGATTCTGAAATATCCAGGATGGAACACATAAGAAAACAGTAAGCTTGAAACAACGGGAAGGAAAAGAGACACGGCGATAGCGACTACTGCCTGTCCTCTAGAACCTGTTATTTCAATAAGAGCTAAATGAAGGATCGGGAGCAAAAGCCAAACTACATATACCCAAACCCACGAACCTAACCCTGAGGTACGTAGGTGTCTATATTGTACACCAACTAGAATCAAAACAAACAAGAGTAAAAGACAAAACCCACGACCAGCAGAAACACGTGTCAGGAATCTCTCGACTTGCGCCAGCGACGCGGGACGCTCAACGATGGCCACAATCGATAAAAGCATCAAGAATGGAAACGCTCCAAAGGGATACCTCACGTAGCTTGGAACGTGGACCTTGAAGACTTCTATAGTAACTGAGGCCACGCCAAGTGATACATTGAATAAAACAAATAACAACAGTGCTAGGAGATTCCTTTGCGCAAACGAATGTTTTGAATATAGAGTCATGGCGAGAAACATAAGCATCAAAAGGGGATTCAAAAATAACGTTACGGGCCCTGGTATCGAAGCAACGATTGAGGATTTGAGAAATGGTATTAAAAATACATCCCGGTAGTCGCTGAAGCTGGAGTGCAAGAGGTTGTTAGAAATAGTATTTTCGGTTGCAAAGACCTGTGTAATGAGAGCTTCGCTGAAGTTACCTAAGACCAAGATTCCGGCGACCAGATAGACCCCGAGAAATCGAACTGGATAACGCCTGAAAACATGCCAGTCGAGGCACAATTGCCACATTGCTAACGCTGGAATCAACAATATAAGGTTTAGGTCAGATACACCGGATAGAATTAGAGTTGTAATAGAAACATATATAGCATTCCGTCTGGTGGCAGCTAACATAAATCGGCGCACAGAATAGATAAACATCGGTATCGCGAGAAACATCCCGCCTGACAAGTGCGATATTTCGCCAAGAAAGAATGGCGCGCAAATAAACAATAAGGAAAATACTAGGACGTACCTACTGGGTTGTTTGTTACCAAAGGAATATCCAAACAGTGCCACTCCGACTGCTGCGTACACCAGTAAAATGAAGTAGCGCAGATTAGCCGCGACAATTGGATCGAAAAAGAATAGCAGATAAAGGCCGAGGTCGAAAACGCTGAACTGGGTTTTTACATCTGAAGATATGTTCACCCCAAGGCCTTGAGTAAAGTCCACTGTGGCAAATAGGTTTGTGTTTATCAGGTCCTTGGCGAAGAAAAACTTATTTAACAGCATAAGATCATTCAACATGAAGTCCTGCTGCGGAAAGCGCTGTCCTATGGGGTTTAGTATAGTTGCGGCAAGAGCTGCTAAAATAAAATAAATTAGATAATTTGAAAATATGCCTGCATACCGATATTTTAACCTCATGTTCGTGATAAATTCTAAAGCTCTACCCCCTTTCGTGCAGGAAGACATTAAGCCGTCCACAGTGGTGGTAAAAGGTTGGGTCCGGCCGGCCGAAGAAACTTCGTCGGGGCAATATAACTCCGCCCCACCCGAGCATAAAGCTTCTGAGACTCACCCGGCAGCGATCCGAGGGGTTCGTCCCTCATCGCCCGAATGGCCCTCAGCGGATGGTCTTTAGGCACTCGCTGCTCAGGGGAAATGTAGCTGAACATGCCAGCTTGCCTTTGATCTTCTCCACGCATCGATTGTTCCTCCGTAATTCTGAGATGCGTGGTCGATATTATCATAGGTGTGATCCTTTGTGCGGGTCAACCTGAGTTTTTCAGCAACCTGCTAAAGGAACAGATTTACCATAAATGGTTGGTAAACGGTGGTCAATCGCGACATCGATATTTAATTAATGTCCAAATGACCGAGAAGGCATGTATCCACCTTATCTTTTTCCCTTCATCATAAGTCCGGCCATAATAAGAAATAGGCACCTCATAAATTTTCAACGTTTTTATTTTTAACACCTTAGCTAAAAATTCCGCATCGAACTCAAACCCCTCTGAATAAAAATTCATCCCCTGGATGATTTTCAAATCAAACATTTTATAGCATGTGTAGATATCCGTCAGGGTTGTATTATTCAATATGTTAGCAATCAACGTAAACAGCTTGTTACCTATCATGTGCCAAAAGTAGTAACACCTCTGAGGCTTTGCCCCACTCATCCTTGTACCCAAAACCAAATCAGCACGGCCCTCCGCTATTAGTTTATACATTTCAGTATAATCCGACGGATCATATTCCAAATCGGCATCTTGGAAAACGACCACGTCACCAGTTACACATTGCAACCCTTGCACAATTGCGGCTCCCTTTCCCCGATTAACGGGAAGATGTATAATTCGACTGACCTTGCCTCTCAACGGCTCAAGCCTCGACCTCGTGTTGTCACTTGAACCATCATTTACCACAATGATCTCCGTGGGAATTGCTACCTTCGTAACCCTATCTATGACCTCAGCAATGGTTCCTTCTTCATTAAAAACTGGGATTACAACTGAGAGTCTCAAATTCTTCGTTTCCATGAAGACCAACCCGCTTTGATTCCTCGCCGGTTTCTAACCTCAGCTAGGAGCCTGTCGGAGAAAAAAGTTGCTCAGCACGCACAATACGGGCTCGACACGCCCTGCGGTTGCGCTATAGTGTCGGCATGAAAACCTTCAAACCGTACAACCCCGACCAACTGTTCCTGTTGCCCCCCGCGCTGCGGGACTGGCTCCCCGAAGGCCATCTGGCGCTGTTCATCAGCGACGTGGTCGACGCGCTGGGTCTGACGCCGATCGTCACCGTCTATGAGACCGGCGACGGGCGCGGGCAGCCGCCGTACCACCCGGCGTTGCTGGTGAAGCTGCTGGTCTATGCCTACTGCATGGGGAAACCCTCCTCGCGCCAGATCGAGCGGGCCACCTACGAGGAGGTCCCCTACCGGGTCCTGGCGGCCAACCAGCACCCCGATCACGATAGCATTGCCGCCTTTCGGCAGCGCCACTTGGCGGCCCTCGCCGGCCTGTTCGGCCAGGTGCTCCAGCTCTGCCAGCGGGCCGGGCTGGTGAGCCTGGGGCACGTGGCGCTGGACGGGACCAAGGTCCTGGCGAATGCCTCCAAGCACAAGGCGATGAGCTACGGCCGGATGGGCGAGGCCGAGCAGAAACTGGAGCAAGAGGTCGCGGCGCTCCTCGCGCAGGCCGCCGCAGTCGATGCGGCGGAGGACGCCCAGCATAGGAAGGGCCGGCGCGGCGACGAGCTGCCCGCCGAGCTGGCCCGCCGCGAGAATCGGCTCGCCAAGATCCGTGAGGCCCAGGCCGCGCTGGAGGCGGAGGCGAAAGCGCAGGCCGTCCAGGCAGCGGACGCCGCGCGGGCCAAGCGGACCGAGCGGGAGCGGCGGGCGGGCGAGACCGACCGGAAACCGAAAGGGCGGCCGCCCAAGGTCTCGGACCCGACCCAGGCGACCCCGGCTCCGCAGGCCCAGCGCAACTTCACCGACCCCGAGTCCCGGTTCATGCAGGATGGGGGCCACGAAGAGTTTTGTCCAGGCCTACAACGCGCAGGCGGCCGTGGACGGCACGGCGCAGATCATCGTGGCCGCCGCCGTCACCCAGGAGGCCGACGATACAGCGGAACTCGTGCCGATGCTGCAGCAAGTGGAGGCCAATCTCGACCAGAAGCCGACGCAGGCCTCGGCGGATGCGGACTACTTCAGCGCCACGCACGTGACGGACACCACCCTGCAGGGCATCGACCTGTACGTGCCCCCGGACCGGCAGACGCATGGGGGGCCAGCCCCGGCCGGCAGCGCCCCGCCGCCGCCCGACGCGCCGACCATCGCGCAGATGCGCCACAAACTCCAGACGGCGGCTGGACAGGCGGTCTACGCCCTGCGCAAGGCGATCGTCGAACCAGTGTTCGGCCAGATCAAGGCGGCGCGGGGCTTCCGGCGCTTCGCGTTCCGGGGCCAGGCCAAGGTGACCGCGGAGTGGCTGCTGATCTGCCTCACGCACAACCTGCTCAAGTTGTTCCGGGCGGGGGCGTGCCCGCAGCAGGTGCGAGGTAGAGAGAAGGGGGATCCGGTGTGCGGCGCATACATGCGGTGCGCTCTCGCCATCGCTCCTGTGCCGCGGTTCGGCCACCGTGCCCCTACCCTGCAACGATATCAACGTGATTACTCCGACAGGCTCCTAGATCTGTTCTAGTATTACCTGTCGCCTTTACAGCGACAGTGAATATTGATCACGATAAGGCGACAAGAAAAGGGAGGTGGCGGTTGAGGACCCCGGCCGGCGTTTTTGACGGGTACCAGATGCAAAAAGATCGACTGTAAAGGCATACGTGAAAAACCCCCTACCCATCCTGCATGTGTACCATACACGCGTCGTTGTGGGAATGGGAGGTTCGCAAAATATTCGAAGGGAGCCGGCCGCCAAACTGTCCCATTGAGTGTTCATATCGGACTGCTGGGGCTCCGGGGTTGAAGGGAATTTTGAGGGCATTACGGACATCACGCTCGACGAAATCGCGGAGTTTCACCAGCTCCTCTGCATTTAGATAATCGGTATAAACAAAAGAGTTGTAGCCGCCGTTAGGGTCGCCCTTGTAGTAGTCTGCGACTTCGATGTAGTCCACCTCGTAACTGTAAAGGTTATCGTTATTGTAGGTATAGACCCACACGTTTTTTTCTGTACGATGCGGCAGGGCATGGTCGTAGTACGGCGTGCCGGGATACGTGGTAATAATGGTCACATCGAAATCATCCGGCCGAGTTTCAAGCAGCCAGTCATGCGTCTGCATGACCGTCTCCTCTGATTCCCCTGGGTGGCCAATGGACATAAGGGCTTTAACCTTAAGACCGTGCCGCGTCGCGATCTCCACACAACGAGTATTTTCCTCCCGCGTAGCCTTTTTGTTGATGTTCTTTAAAATCCTAGGGGAACCCGATTCAAACCCGACGAGGATCCAGCGGAACCCCGCACGATACATTGCCTCGGCCTGCTTATCGGTGAAAAGCTGCGCTTTAATGAAACCACGCAGCCGAAAGTCTACACCAAGAGCTCTCTGAGTATCGGTGATGCCCTCCATAAGCTTGATCATTTGGGGATTCACGTTCAGTTCATCGTCATATAGCATGAATCCTCTTACGCCATATGTTTTATGGAGATGGACCATCTCTGCTAATACATTCTCCGTAGATCGGATCCGAACCCTTCGAAACGATGGAGATTCCCTGCCGCCGCAGAACCCGCAAGCAAAGGGGCAGCCCAGTTGGGCAATCAGGCTCAAAGCGCGTACGTCGTCCACGTAGTAATGATAACTGCCCACATCCACTAAGTGTCTTGCAGGAAATGGGAGTTCGGTCAATCTTGAATTGTTCAGAAAAAGACTCGATTGAGGGTCATCGGCGTCCACCAGCTTGGGCGTGTCATGGTGGATCGAAACAAAGATCGCCTCCTCGCCATCCCCTGCCACCAGCACATCAAACATCTGCTCCAGACGGCCGAATGCCTTCGTGGCCCGGCCATTTAAACTAAAGGAGCGCTCCCGCTTACGGGCCGTGTTAACCAATGTGACATGGGGACCGCCGAGGATGATCTTCGCTTCCGGGCGAACCTCCCGGATGACCCGCCAGATCTTGGCTGCCGTTGGCATCTGAGGAGTAGTAGCAGTCACACCAAAAATGTTAGCTTGGGAAGACTGAGCATGGTGGCGAATCGCCTCTTCATAATTCTCGATTCCCGACAGATCAACCATCTCCAACTCGTATCCGGCCCGTTCCAGCGCCGCCGCTACCTTCAAAATTCCCAAGGTCATGAATACCCTCTCATCTAAAAGAAAAACAGACGGTGGGATTACCAAACAAATCGGATCTGTATTCAATTTCATAGCAATTCCTCCAGCCGGGCGTAGAAACCGACTTGGTTGTCAAAAAGCGCTCACCGGAGAACTATCCACCATATCACCACAACCCTCCAGGTGGCCGTAGCCTGCGTTTCTGCAATCCGTTAGAAACTCTAACCTTGTTTCAATAGAAACGACATCTCCGACTAGCAGCCTGCGGAAAAATAGCGATTCAATGCTAACAATCAGTGGGTGGAAGTAATTCTTTGCTGGCAATGATAACAACTTGGTCTGATAGATTCCGTCACTCTTGTCCAAATTAGCGTTGGGAGTTGAGCCTCCTCCGGCTATGGTGGGGCTGCATGGATATCCCCTCCAACAGCCGGAAAGGAGGCTCAACAGTGAGTCGGTTCACGAGTGTCTTCAGTCAGCTCCTCCAGCTCTTCTCGCGGGTGGACTTCCAGCGGGCCGTCAAGGAGACGCGGGCCGAGCGCCACGCCCGGGGCTTCACCTGCTGGGGCCAGTTTGTCGCTATGCTGTTCTGCCAGTTGGGCCGCGCCCACTCCCTGCGGGAGATCTGCGGGGGGCTGACCACCTGCGAGGGGAAGCTCAACCACCTGGGGATCACGGCCCCGAAGCGGGCCACGCTCGCCTACGCCAATGCGCACCGACCGTGGATCCTGTACAAGGCGGTCTTCTTCCAGTTGCTCGACCGGTTGTCAGGCCGTGGCCCGGGGCCGGCGCACGTTCCGGTTCAAGAACAAGCTCCTCAGCCTGGATGCCTCGGTGATCGATTTCTGCGCCAGCCTGTTCGACTGGGCGAAGTTCCGCCGGACCAAGGGGGCGGTGAAGCTCCACCTGCTCCTCGACCACGACGGCTACTTGCCGTGCTTCGCCGTGATCACCGAGGGGCGGCAGCACGAGGTCACCGTAGCCCAGACCCTCCGCTTCGCGCCCGGGACGATCCTCGTCATCGACCGGGGCTATGTGGACTACGCCTGGTTCGCGGCGCTCATCCTCCAGGGGGTCTTCTTCGTGACCCGGCTGAAGGCCAATGCGGTCTACACCGTGGTGGGGACCCGCGAGGTCCCAGCGCACCGGGGCATCGTCAAAGACGAGCTGATCGAACTGACGGGGGTCGGGGCGGCCGCGAAGTACCCCTATCCCCTCCGCCGGGTGGAGGTAGAGGATCGAGAGACGGGGGACACTCTGGTATTCCTGACCAACCATCTGGAATTCGGCGCCACGACCATCGCGGCCATCTACCAGGACCGCTGGCAGATCGAGCTCCTGTTCAAAGCGCTCAAGCAGAATTTGAAGATCAAGACCTTCGTGGGGACCAGCGCTCCCGCGCTCCACACGCAGATCTGGACGGCGCTCATCGCCATGCTGGTGCTCAAGTACCTCCAGCTTCGCTCGACCTTCGGGTGGTCCCTGTCGAACCTCGTGGCCCTGCTCCGGATGCAACTCTTCACCCACCGGGACCTCTGGGCCTGGCTCAACGAACCTTTCGCCGGGCCGCCAGCGGCCGCGGGACCGGAGCAGTTGGCACTGCACGTTGCTTAACCTGGACAGCACAACGGGGGGTCTCATCCCGTGAAACGCTCTAACCTGTCTGAATGCCCTTGAGAAATGGGCGCCGGCCTGATGCCTCCTGGCTAATTTGGACAGCAGTGACATCCGAATTTGAATTGCTGACATAGAAGCCTACCCTTGATTTCGGTCTGCAAGGTGCCGCTGTGTCTCCAGAAATGCACCGAGAGTAGCAATCAGCGCGTCCCGAAAGGATGTTGCCGGCCGCCACCCCATGGCAGCCAATTGGCTCGAGTCAAGAGCTTTGAGCGGCATCCCATCCGGCCGACTTGCGTCAAAACATAACTCACCCTCATAGCCGACCACCTCTGTGATTAGCCCCGCCAGTTCCCTGATAGACAAATCGATGCCGCCTCCCAAATTGATCGGTTCCGTGCCTTCATATTCTTGCATCACAAACAGGCAAGCATCAGCCAAGTCGTCAGCGAAGATAAACTCCCGGCGTGGCGTGCCCGTGCCCCACATCTTAACCGAAGGCACACCTGAAGTTTTCGCCGCATACACTTTGCGGATAAGTGCGGGGATCACATGCGAGTCCTCAAGGCTAAAGTCGTCCCCGGGGCCAAAGACATTCGCCGGTATACCGACGATGAAAGGTACACCATACTGCTGACGATACGCCTGGCACAATTTGATACCTGCAATCTTGGCAACCGCATACGCTTCGTTCGTCGCTTCCAGCGGACCCGTTAGCAACGATTCGACCCGCATCGGCTGCGGGCAGTGCTTCGGATAACAGCAAGAACTCGCCAGATAGAGCAGTTTCTTGACTCCATGCCGATAGGCACTGTGGATGACGTTGCACTCCACCAGCAAGTTATCCAGCATTAGCTCAGCAGGGCGTTTCCGATTGCCCTCGATACCGCTAGACTTGCCCGCCGCCACGAACACATACTCGGGGGCGGTCTTGGCGAAGAAGCCCTCCACCTGAGCGGCATCGGCCAAGTCCGACTCCTCGCCCCCAGCACCGATAACGTTCGAGTATCCCTGGCGCTCCAGTTGGCGCAGCAGGGCCGCCCCGATGAGCGTCCGCGCGCCCGCCACAAAAACCCTGTCGCCCTTGTCCATAACGGGCTCTACTGAAGAGTTTGGCTCAGTTCCTGGAAGGGGAGGATCAGGCGGCCGTTCCGGGCCTCCTCCACGGATGAGTAGTCCTCCTCAGCATCGAAGAAAATGATCTGGCTTCCCGATCCCTCGAGCTTGAACGGGACGTGGATCAACCTGTTGAGCCCTTCCCGAATCGCCCCATGACAGGCTGGGGGGGCAAACAGCAACAGGAACCCACCGCCCCCGGCCCCGGTGAGCTTGCCACCGATGGCGCCGGCTGCTCTGGCCTCGGTGTAGATCTCATCCACATGGGGATTGGACACCTTTGCGCTCAGGCTGCGCTTGGCTTCCCAGGCCTCATGCAACAGCTCTCCGAATCCGGCGATGTCACTGTGGCTATTGAGAATCGAAACCCCTTCCTCCACCAGATCTTTCATGATTCTCAACTGTCGTTTCCGACTCTCGATGTCGGTCACGTAGCTTTCGGCGACGTCCGATGCGGTGCGCTTGATCCCCGTGTAGAACAGCATCAAGTGAGAGTTCAGCTCTTGCATGCGCTCAACCGAGAGGGTCATGGGTGTGATCGAGAAGTCCCCGTTCGGCAGGAAGGCAATGTGATTGAATCCTCCGTATGCCGCGGAGATCTGGTCCTGCGATCCCACAGTCTCTTTCAGACGTTCTTGCTCGATGTGGATGCCCTCCGTCGCAAGCTGTCGCTTGCTCACCATGTGGCCCTTCAGGGCGTACAGCGCATGCAGCAAACCGACGACGAAGGCGGAGCTCGATCCCATGCCGCTCCGGGCGGGCAGGTCGCCGTCATGATGGATCTCGACGCCGCGATCGATCTGCAGATAGCGTAGAATCTCGCGGACGGCGGGATGCGCAATCTCATCCACCGTCTGGCAGCTCTCGATCTTCGAGTAGACCAGCCGTATCCTGTGCTCGAAGAATGGAGGGAGATACCGACACGTCAGATAGCAGTACTTGTTTATCGTGGTGGCGAGCACAGCGCCGCCGTGATTCCGGAACCATGCCGGATAATCGGTGCCGCCGCCGAAGAAAGAGAGGCGAAACGGCGTTCGACTGATGATCATTGCAGCTCCTTTTTACCGGACCGCCCCGACGCAACCGTCGAGGATATCCTGCAGGGGGGCCACGGCCGGGGGGACGAGATCAGACGGCAGGGCGCCTGGGTCAAAGAACTGAACATCCAGGCTCTCCGTGCTGCACAACAACATACCGGAAACCACGCTCGCCTCGATCAAGATATCAACGAGGTGCGCCACGTCTCCGTTGTCGGGATAAGTCACGATTCGACCGCGAGGATCCGAATACACACCCAGGAGTCCCTGAACCGCAACCGTATGGCCCGATTCTTCGCGCACCTCCTGCATAGCGGCCTCCGCCACGGACTCGCCGGGCTCGATCCGCCCGCCTGGCAGGCCCCACAGGCCGCAGTCCCGCCGACGCTCTAGCAAGATCCGCCCGCGCTGGTCCCGAACCACCGCCGCCACTCCCACGCGCACCCGGGTCCGGGCGTCCGAAACTGTGCTTGCGTAAGTGGCGCGACCCACCATCGTCATCACGACTCTCGCTGGCCAGCCGTGCCGGCAGAGAAAAATTGCCCCGCCCGCGCATAGGCTTCGGGCGTACCGATATCCAGGAAGACCCCGTCCCCCGGATACGCATAGAGGCCCCGGTCGATCCAAACAGGTAGTACCTCGCGCTCCAGGGACACGGCGGCATCGGTCGGAATGGCCCGCAGGACCTCCTGGGTAAGAAGATAGATCCCCGTGTTGATCCATCCCGGACCAGGCATCTCCCCCTTCTCTTCAAAGCGTCGCACGCGTTGGTGCGCATCCACGTGGACCCTGCCGTACCGCCGCGTGTCGGACACCTCTGTCACGAGGAGTGTCGCCCGCGCTTTTCGCGCGTGGTGCCAGCGATAAAGGTCGTTCAGGTCGGCGTGACAGAAGGAATCCCCGTTCATGACCAGCACGGGATCCGAACGAAGCATGGGCAGCGCCATGCGAAGGGCGCCCGCGGTCCCAAGGGGCAGCGGTTCGCGGCAGTAACGCAGACTCGCCCCGCGGTACGACTGATGGAATGCGGCCTCCAACTGGTGCCCAAGGTATCCGGTGCACAGGACGATGTCGCCGACTCCGGCGGCCGTGAGCTGATCTAGGAGGTAGGCAAGGAACGGTCGCCCCCGAACCTCTGCCAGGACCTTCGGGCGATCCGCCACCACGGGCCGGAGGCGGGTTCCCAGCCCGCCCGCCAGAACCGCCGCGGTCACCGCCGTCAGGTTTGTGGACCCATTCGCCAAGCTCACCGATTTCCTCACACAGGCGTCCAGATGCTTGATCTTCATACGTTCTTGAACTGCCCGCGCCCCATCAGCCGATAACCCTTCAACAGCTCCTGGATGCCGTCGTCCAAGGTTCGTCTCGCCTTGAAGCCGGCCTGGAGCAGCCGCTCGTTTGACACGATGTAGTTACGCTTGTCCGGATCGCTTCCGACCTCCGAGAAATGGATATAGAAGTTTGGAATGTATTCCTTGATCTTCAAGGCAAGCTCTGCCTTCGACAGGTTGGCGGCGTCCAGACCTACATTATACGGTCGCCCTACCATACGGTCGGCGTTCTCAATACAATGAACGAAACAATCCGCAACATCCCGAATGTGGAGGTAATTGCGCTTAAAGTCCTTCTCAAAGATGACGATGTAGCCGTCCGTGACCGCCGAGTAGACAAAGTGGTTCACTAGCAAATCCAGGCGCATGCGAGGAGACATGCCAAACACGGTGGCCAGGCGCAGTGTGATGGCATTGGGACTATTCAGCAACTCCAACTCGGCCTGTACTTTGGTCTGGCCATAGAGGGAGATTGGATCGAGTGGTGTGTCCTCGGTACAGTAAGCATCGCCGGACTTGGTGCCATAGCCACTGTTTGTGTTCGGGTACACCACTAACTGGCTGGAATCGCGGAAGCGGTTGAGCAATTGCACTGATTCCCAATTCACGGACCTCGCTAACCACGGATCCCGGTCGCAGGCCGGTGCACCCACGACCGCTGCCAGGGGGATCAGCACATCGGCCTCCTTCAGCAAAAGGCGCATCAGCCCCTCGTCCCGCACATCACCGAACACAAACTCAAAGCGCGGGTTGGCACAGAGGTGGAACAGGCAGTGCTGCCCATACATCAGATTGTCAACTACCGTGACCTGGTATCCCTGGTGGAGTAAGTGCTCACACAGCACTGAACCCAAATATCCCGCGCCGCCCGTAACAAGAACTCGAGTATTCACTTCAGTTTTCCTATTGTGGCCTGTGGCCAGTGTTCGTGGTCTCTATCCATGGGGTCACGTCATCTCTCCGATGTTCGTACGCTGCTAGGAAGCAGACTGAGAAACAATCGGCGATCATCTTGCGTAGTGCCAATAGCAATGAAGATGGGAAGGTAGATCGCCAGGACGAGAACGCCTTTCACCCCTAACTGGAAGTAGCTGGTGTCTGCAGATAGATTCCGCACCAACAACCATGTGGCAGCGCACGCTGGGATGCCTGCTAGAATGGGCGGCAGGATACCCGCTCTGACATATTGTTTCACTGAGAGTTCTATGTGCCTACATGCCAGCAATGGGACAGACCACGTACTGGTCAACGAATGTGCTACAAGTGTTCCGAGCATTACTCCAAACACCCCCAGCTTCGGAGCCAAGATAATCGACAACAGAAGATTCAATCCGGCGTTCACCATCTCTGAATAGGTAAACCATTTGTTTTTCCCAATACCCTGGAGAAGAAGTCCGGGCGGCGTTCCAATAGCATGAATAAAGTCCATGATGATAAACAACAGAAATACATTGAATCCCACCCAGTTCTCAGGACCTACCCAAAGATTAATAAACGAATGGCCAAAAAGAAGCAAGTAGATAGCGATTGGCGTCATAATGCCAACGGATATTCTGGTTGTAGTCAGATATAGGCCTCTCAAGGCATTCAGATCTCCTAGCGCATTTAGCTTGGAAAACACCGGGAACATCACCGTTGAAATCTGGGAGAACAGATAGGTTGCCATGAAACAGAGCCTGTATGCAATTGCATAGGGTGTCACCTGTGCGGCGCCAAGAATAATACCGATGACAATCGAGTCGGTCTGATAAAGCATTCGACTGGTTATGCCCAGAGCAAAGCTACGAATACTATACGGAGCCGTCTCCCTCAGAATCTTAACATCAACCAAACTGGGGCGGATCGCAATCCCATAGTTGCCACCTTTGAAGACGAGTAGATACAAAGGGAACAGTACCAGCGTACTTGAAGCGGAAGCGATAGCGACTCCGACTATGCCCATGCCCAATTTCAAGAACAGCACCGTGAATAGAGCATACGACAACAGTCTGGTTACACTGAATATCTTCCAAATATCCACCCGCTGAAAACCATAGATTATGTTCTCAAATACACCCCCAAGGAATGCAAATAGGACATTGACCCCCATTGCCAGAAGGGCTACTTGTACCGGGAAGACAGATTCCTCTGGAATATCGATAAGACGAGGAATAAGAGGCAGCAATCCAACATTGATCAGAATAGCCAGGCAACCCACACCGAGCAAAACAGCAAATGCAGACGATATGAACTTATTCAGCTTTTCTTTTTGGTTTGTAGCCTGAAACTCGGCAGCAAACTTGGCAACTGCAGTGTTCATCCCAAAATCAAAAAGCTGAATATATGTGATAATTGAGCTAAGTATGGCCCACACTCCGTAAAGCGATTGGCCCAGGTAGCCAAGTATAAGTGGAGTCAGCACGAAAGAGGTAGCCAGGTTTAGAAAAAGGGCAACATAGCTCAGGTAAAGGCCTCGTGACAAGATTCTGCGTTCACTCACCCTGTTTACTTCAGACGCAGGCAATGTAGTGGGACAAATGTTCCCTTCCATATCCCTTGGTAGCCCCTCGCCGTCTTAATACTTACTATTCATGCCCTATCCCACCATGACTTAATCACGCGGGGAACGCACCGATAGATAGGCCACAAATATTGTCGCAACTTCTCTACTAATAGGAATTTATAATACCTCTTACAGTAACCCGAGAAGAAACGTCCTCCATGTCGCCTGCTGACAAGATAATCCTGCCGCATCCACATGAGACGAAGCTTCACGTCTGAACCAGTTGTTGCACTTCCTTTATGGACTCTAAAATTGGAAAGCGCCATATCAACGCGATATATCTTAAATGCCTTTGCTATTCTTACCATAAACTCGAAATCGTTTCCATATGCATCCAAGCCACCTACTTTCTCAATGACTTCCCTTCTATAAAACGCAGATGGGCAGCTTATATAGTTCTGGTCATTGATCAGTTCATCAAAAGTGAAATCCTTGGTCTTATGAGTTGACAACGTCGCACCCATCTCATCGATTCCATTACAGCCGCCATGTACAAAGTATGCATCAGGAGTCATTCTGAAGAATTCTACCACTGCCCCAATCGCACCAGGCCCACACACTTCATCGTCAGATCCCAACCAACCTAGTATTTCTCCTCTTGCCATCTTTAGGCCTTTGTTCCATGCGTCACCAACCCCGTTGTCTGGTTCTGAGAGAAATCGTATTCTGCCAGGATTCCTAGTAGCATAACTTGTCAATATCTCAACAGTCCCATCAGATGAACCTCCATCAACAAAAACATGCTCAATGTGAGGGTAACTCTGACTCAACACGCTCTGGATACATAACTCAAGGTACTCAACACTGTTCCGAACTGGAGTGATGATAGTAACCAACGGATTGTCCCTGACAAACTTGCTCTCGTAGAAGCTTTCGCATTGAGATACCTTATTGCCGTTTGTAGATTCTCCTTCTGACGGTTCGGATCCCTTCTTGAAGGTCAATATCCTCATATCAGTACATCTGGCGGGAAATGGCGCTAGCCAATTGTCGAAGGGCCTGGTCAACCCCAGTAATAACGCCCTCACCATACTAGCGAGTCGGGACTTGGCTGCGATTGCCTGCCCACTCTTGGATGCGGTCGCACTAACGGCCATTGTTTGGAAATGTGGGGGCCGTCTAAGTTGAGCAATGATCTTGTTTGTCGTACGGTAGAGGCGAACACCTATCCGAGGCAAACTGAATTCGGAAGTAAACCTACACCCTAGATTCTCAAACACATCAATGTACTCTCCTCTTGACCTGAAGATCACATACGGTGCAGGCATCCTGGTATCCACCATGACTGGCGAGAAGTCCATAACCAGGATATGCCCGCCAGCCCGGACGACTCTCACGATATTGTCAACAGCTTTACAAAATGCGGATTCGTTAGTTATGTGCTGTAGGACGTTGATGCCGATGGCCAGGTCAAACGAGCCGAGGGGGAAGTCCATCTCTTCCGCACCGGTAGCCAGGAGGCGCACCTTCTTGTGGGGAGCGAAGCGCTTCCGAGCGTAGGCGATCGTTTCTTCGCTAATGTCTATTCCCGTGATCTCTGGCTCGCCGTACTTCAGCAGCAATTCGATTAAATCGCCTGTCCCACAGCCAACATCCAGGATCTTCGTATCTTGGTTTACGGTGACTTTTGCCCGGGAAAGGGCTCGGTCGATGGCCCGGAGCCGTTGCTGCTGATCATAGGCATATAGCAGGCTATCTACCTCACCGGTATGCCCGTATCTGTTGAACCTGTCGCCCCAGAACGATTTTGGATCATAGTTGTTCGTCATTAGGATTGCTGCATGGACCCCGTCGCCCGCAGATCGGCGTGGAGCAAGCGATGGGCTGCCTCGTGCAGGGTCTCCTCCCGCTTGGCAAAGTTGAGTCGGGCCCGGGTCTTACCACCTGAGCCGGCCCCATACCTCTGGAGCACCCCGTCGCTCCCCAAAGACCTCCACAAACAGCCGATACACCTCACCGCCCAATGCTGGAGATGCGCGTGTGAATGGTGTGCACCAAACGCACGGTCGGTCGGCCGCAGGTGCGAGGAAACGCCACGCGCGATGGCTTTCCGCCCAATGGCGAAGTGTGCCGGGCAATGCACCTTGCCGGACGTAACCACATGACCAATGTGCTCTTCCGCGAACCGGATAACCAGCATCGTCTTGAGTTGGGCGATGAGCAAACTGGTATCACTGCCAGAGACACGGCGGTTCGTGAAACCGGGTGGAATTGGCCAGAGGGCCAAGGGTGGAGCGGATTCGCTTAATGTCCACAGAACTCGCGCACCTTTTCGCAAACGTATACCACATCCTCATCAGACAGGGAGGAGTTCATCGGCAGCATGAGACATCGCGTGAATAGTCTCTCGGTATAAGGTAGTTTGACGTTGAATCCAAGCCCCGACAACTGGTGCACGGCTTTTCCGCCCCACTGAATGAGCGTGCCGATACCATTCGCTTTCAGATAAGCCCGCAGATCGTCACGCCGGTCAGCCTGTAGCTCATAGTTCTGGTATACATCAAAGTGATCCGGGTCACTGTCGGGCGCCGGCGGCAGGGCAAGTTCCTTCAAGTCCCCGAGGCGGGCCTGGTATATGGCGGCGACTTGGCGGCGACGTGCCACCTCCTGATCGTAGTGCTTGAGCTTGAAGTCCAGAATGGCTGCCTGCAGATTATCCAGGCGGGAGTTATAGCCCCACATCATCACCTCGCCGTCAGGATTGCGGCCGTGATCGCGGAGCAGCCATAGCTTCTCATAGACTTTATCATCGTTGGTGAGGATCGCCCCGCCATCACCCAAGCAACCTAGGTTCTTGGCCGGGTAGAAGCTGATGGTGCCGGCGATACCGAAGGTGCCAGCAGCCTTTCCCTTGAAACGCGATCCCATACCTTGTGCCGCATCCTCCACGATAAGCAGATCACGTTTATCAGCGATCGTTTGCAGTGCATCCATATTGCATGTTCTGCCGTTCAACTGGGTTGGCATGATGGCTTTCGTCCTAGGGGTGATTGCAGATTCGACGGCGGATGGGGCGATTAGGTGGTCATCACCACATTCCACCGGTACCGGCGTCGCGCCAACGAAATGGATAGAGCCGGCCGTGGCTACAAAGGTGTGAGAGGCAAAGATCACCTGATCGCCAGGGCCAATGCCAGCGGCTCTCAGCGCAATGATGAGCGCATCTGTGCCATTGGCAACACCCAAGGCATGTTTAGCACCCAGGTAGGCGGCCAGGTGTTTCTCGAAATCCTTTAGATCCTTTTGCTGAATGAATGCCCCACGTCTTCCAACCTCTTTGATTACAGAGAGTATCTCTTCCTCTTGTGAGACGAAGACGTGAGGGTAGTTGAAATAGGGGACAGAGCGAGCAGTCATCTTTGAATTGTCTCCCTGAGTAAAGCCAAATATTGAAGGGTCTCAATATGGAGATATTCATGCCATACGTCGGAGTATATGGATAACACATTCTATCGGCTGGAATCTTGCTTGGACCATAGGGATGCGGAGAATTCAAGGGATGTTCTTCATTGATTGGACCATAGCCGTGCAGAGCCATATACTTCGTTGCTTAAAGCATGAATGACTTTCTTCGCGCCATTGATCCTCGCTACTTCTAAGATGTTTTGTGTCCCCATCATGTTCACTTCATACGTGAGTGTGGGCTCAATGCAAGACTTATCCACCTGAACTTGGGGTTCCAGATGAAGTATCACATCCACATCCTCCGTCAATCTTTCCAATAGATCGAAATCTTGAATATGCCCTTTTACCAACTTGAAGCGCCGGTTATCGAGCAGGCGTCCAACATTCGTCAGATTACCACTCATTAAATTGTCAAAACAGAATACAGTGTGTCCCTGTTTCGTGTATTTCTCACAAAGATGACTACCGACAAATCCTGCTCCGCCTGTTATTAGAATTCTCATGATCGATGGTCCTCCATCAACTCCTGATAGATGAGTTCCATTTTCTCCATCTCCTTATGGTAGTTATTTCGTTCCTCTATGACCATTCGGTTGATCTTTCCGAACTTCCTCCTGATATCCTCACGCCTCAACAGAAAAATCAATTTCTCTGCCAAGATTGTCGGACTCTTCAATGGAATAAGGAATCCCCCCTCTCCATCTTTCACCCACTTGCCATTATCGCCAAAGTCTGTAATCACCACTGGCAGCTCGCAGGCCATTGCCTCTGCCGTACTACCGGAAATTCCAGCATCAGAGAGTGAAGTGGAAACATAAATATCCACCGATGCGAAGTACCTAGGGAGTTTGTCGTTGGGAATCCAGCCGATGAAATTGATATTATCCGAAACCCCCAGGGATGAAGCTAGCTTCTCCAAGTAGCTTCTCTGTTCACCGTCGCCGGCCGCAATGAACTTCGCTTCAGGAACCTCTCGGATAACAAGCGGTATGGCTTTTACGAATGACTCAACATCGTAACGTGTGTAGAAATTCCGAAGAGATAGTATTGTGAGTGAGCCGGATCCCACTTGCAGTTCTTCCTTGAGTTTCTCGTCTCTCTGATTTGGGTGAAATCTCCGGGTGTCTACCCCGAAATTGACAAGTCTGACTATCTCTCCGATAGCGCCTAACTCGACCATCGGCTTTACCAAGTGCTCTGCATCGCACGTTATCACATCCGCTCTCTTCAAAGCAAATGTTGCCTTCGACCTGGCTAACCTGTCCAACTTTGGCTCAATTAGGATATCGGAACCCCAGGCAGTCAGAACATATGGGTGAAACCCACATAATGCCGCCCAGAATCCGCCGCCTGTAGCGTAGTGACCGTGGAGAATGTCAGGCTTTGTCGTGCGGAGTATTCTCGCAATCTGAATCATAGCCAATAGCAGATTTCCCCCCATGAAGCCCGGCACTAATCGGAGCACATGGAGATTCACATGCTGGACATGATTAGCCCCAAAAGGTCTGGCAGAGATCAGGTGAACATTATGCCCTTTGTCAGCGAAGTATTTCACCCACTTTTGAGTGTGAATGGATGCCGCCTCAGCAATGTAACATATTCTCATAGTAACCCCCTTCATGCTTGTCCCTGACATGTAATGGGGGACATGTAATAGGTTTCAAAACAAGTTGCCACTTCTCTCCGTTCAATCTTGCTACTTGCTCGGGAGGAGAGAGGACGACCAGACGTGGGGGACACGTCGGGTTCCCTATGATCACGCTTCTTCCCACTCAGCCTCTGAGGTCCCCGCCTGTCTGAGTGTCTGGGCTCAGGTTTTGGTAATTTGCTTTTCACTCAGAGAGCCTAGAGCCGAGACATAGAACAAGAGCGTACGAATGTGCGACGGGACGAGAGAGTCAAGCACCAAGCGCCGAGACATTGAACAGGTACCAGGAGACGTCGTAGCCTACGACAACTTGCGAGTTCAGGGCGTGGGGTTCGCTTGGGCCAATTCTTCCAGGAAATCGTGTCGGTAATGGGGACCCGGCTCGTAATGGGAACGTTGCTCGAAAAGTTCGATTTCTCCGCGCGGCTCTCGCCAATGCGGATTGCGGAGTGCGGAATTCGGAATGCGGAGTCGAAGGTCAGATTCTCGCCGCAAGGGCTCGGCCCGTGGGACCCAGCTGGTAAACTGCCTTCCGCACCCTAAGGCGACTCGGTTGCAAGGATCAACTGTCTACCACGCTGACTTCGTGTCCCGACGCCAGCAGAGCTCTCACAAGGAGGAACCGAGGTACCAAGCTCCTCTAGTCATCAGAACTGGCGGCCCATAAAGCCGGGCGGTGCCCATCCCTTCAGGCCTTCACGACCCAAGGCGAACCTCGGGAGGGCGGAATCAGGTTCCGGGTGTCGACGACGAGAGGGACATCCCGGTAGAGGTTCGCGTCGCGAAACTGGCTATGTGCCGTGGAGACGACAATAGCGTCGTAGCGAGCGAACTCCTGCGAAGAGCAGGGGACGGACTTCAGGCCGATATCATGTCGTCTGCCTTTCCGCGCGACGGGCACATATGGGTCGCAGTACGCGACGACGGCTCCCTTCTCTCGGAGCAGCTCGAGGATCTCGAAGGATGGCGACTCGCGGTCATCGTCGATGTCGGCCTTGTAGGAGAGGCCGAGGACGAGAACCCTGGCCTCTCTGATACTCTTCCCCTGCGCGTTCAGCGCCTCGACGGTCTTTTCGACGACGTAGCGCGGCACGGAAGCGTTAACTTCCCCCGCTAGCTCGATAAAGCGTGCCCAGATCCCGTGCTCGGCCGCCTTCCAGGTGAGGTAGAACGGATCGACTGGGATGCAGTGGCCGCCCAGGCCCGGACCGGGATAGAAAGGCATAAAGCCGAACGGCTTGGTCTTGGCCGCCTCGATCACCTCCCAAATGTCAATACCCATTCGGGCCAGAATGATCTTCATCTCGTTCACCAGGGCAATGTTGACAGCCCGGAAGATATTCTCGAGGAGCTTGGCTGATTCGGCTACTTCTGGGGAAGCGACGGGAACAACCTTTTCCACCACCGCACCGTAGAGCGCGCAGGCGGCCTCCTGGGAAGGAGCATCGATAGCGCCGACGATCTTCGGGATGTTCCTCGTATTGTATTTCTCGTTACCGGGATCCTCCCGCTCGGGGGAGAACGCAAGAAAGAAATCATTGCCGCAAGAAAGGCCCCTGGCCGAAAAGCGGGGCAAAAGCTCCTCGCGCGTCGTCCCCGGATAGGTGGTCGACTCTAGAACCACGAGCTGTCCCGGGCGAAGACGCATGGCAATCTGCTCCGCAGTGTTTCGAATATAGGAAAGATCCGGCTCGCGATGCCTGCCGAGCGGTGTCGGAACGCAGATGAGGATGGCGTTGCACTCTTTGAGCCCGTCGAAATCCGTGGTGGCGGAGATGCGCCCGCGAGCAAATGCCTTGGCGATCCGTTCAGCGCCCAAATGCCGAATATATGATTCCCCTCTGAGCAATGCCTTTGGTTTCTCCGGATCGACATCGAAGCCGACGACCGGGAAGCCGGATTCCTCGAAGAGAAGAGCCAGGGGAAGGCCGACATAGCCCAAGCCAATCACCCCTACGACCGCCTGCCGTTCTTGGATTCCGTCAAGAAGGTTAGTCAGACTAGAAGTCAAATGGTCTGCTCTCCCAAAAGTATCTGGGCTAACCGCTCGTAACGTTGTTGCCTACGTTAACCCTAATCGGGTTAACTTGCTCTGACATCACCGCCCTGCGACGTTCAACGTGCAAGGTGCGACGTGCGACTCGATGACAAGGGCGTACGAAAGTACGAGGGTACGAAGGTACGATCCCAATGCGGATTGCGGAATTCGGAGTGCGGAATGACTCATGCTTGAAAGCTGGGGCTCTGGGACGGATCAGTGCAAAGGCGTACGAAGGGACGAAACAGTAGCTGGCACGCCAGGGCGCTGGGATGCCTCAACTGACAACTGCGTACGAAGGTACGATCTGAATGCGGATTGCTGAATGCGAAATGAATCCTGATTTCGAGCTTCGGATTTCGAATTTCGGATTGACCATACTCCAATCTGAGGGGAGGGTGCAGCTTTCACTAGAAAGGTCACCCGGGTACATTCCTACTTTCGTACACGCGTACGGTTTCAAGTCCCGGGCATGCTTGCGCCCTCTCACTTACATGGCGCGGCGCGTCACGAAGGAGTGGGCGAATTGTTTCAAGACTCAAATGGTGGCGGAACCGAAGATCCCGACTGACTTCAATGGATCCTCGGCCCGTCAGTGAATCACCTGCGACCAGAACCGTCCGAGGGTACGAATGTCCGAAGGTACGCTTTCCCCGGCGATCTCCTCAAAGCACGTTACGATCGAATGTGTTGTTCCAGCACCTCGATTCGGGCCTGGAGCCCTGCCACATGGCGCTTCAGTTCTTCCAGCGCCCGTTCGAGGATCTCGCGGCTCCCCCGGCCCATCGCTGAGAAGGTTCTCGATCCGGTGGAGGGCCTGGAGGATGGCCTGATACTCGTCTTCCGAACGTTCCAGGCGCCGGTAGAGATGGTCAAAATGTCCCAGAACTTGCTGGAATCGCTCATCGTGCTCTGCGAGCTTTGCCTCGAGGGCGTCGAACCGTTGATCCGTAGTCGGCTGACGCCATCCCCGGTCCCAGCGTCCAATCCCGGGAAGCAACCACCCCGTCAGCAATCAACGGGACGCTTCCCAAGGACGGATTCAGCGCTGGAGGGTGACGATCTGGTCGTGAGAGACTCCCACCCCAAGCAATTCCTGAACCCTGGCCTCCGTCACCTCCTGGCTGATGAAGGACGTGACCACGATCCGGTCGAATTCCCCGGGAACAAGCTCCTGCACCGGGCGGATCGGCAGCCCCAGGAATTTCTCGTCGTCCCCCCCGTTAAACACCGCACTGAGATCCAGCCCCACCTCTTTGAGACACACGTATGCCACCTCGGCGGCCTCGCCGGAGCCGTAGAAGGCGATCCGCTTCTGCCCATCCTCGTTCAGGGGCCGCAGGGCCTCCTGCAAGGCGCGGCGGGCCTCCCGGTAGCGCTCGAACGTTCGGCACATGTACGCGTAGGTCAGGCGAGACTTCTCTGCGATGCCCTTCGGGGTGAGCAGGTAGCGGAGGCGGTTGGGGCGGACACTAATGATCCGGATGAAGCCTTTCAGGGCGAGCCGCCGCAGGTAGAGATTGGCCAGGCTCACGGCGACGCCAAGTTCCCGGGCAAGATGGCGTTGGGTGAGCCGGTCGTTATCGGCGATCGCACTCAGGATGGTGAGATCCCGGGCGATATCGTCTCGCATCTCCCCTCCAACTTGCCATCGGTCGATCGGAAATCCTGGGGATTCAGGAGCTCCCTAACCTCGAGACGTAGCTACTGCAGCCGAACCGCCGAAACCCCGTTCCGTTCGATTGATACTGATCCGGGCCTGTTCATGCTTTGAACGTCCCTGGGAGCGACGTCGTCGATTCCCGAATGTTAGCGAGCCGCTGTTCGAGGGGCGAACAATACCCCAAAGTGAAAAATCGTGTCAAGAAAAAATAGCCGAAGTGTGCCGCCTCGAGTGGACGATGTGCGACACATTGCCTGAAGAGCGGATTTTTTCGAGGATTTTTCGCACTACGGAGGAGCGGCGAGGCGGGCCCGCCAGTAGAACAAAAGGTCGCCGAGGGTCCGCGGAAGAGGAATGGTCGCCTCCCAGCCGGTGCATGAATACAGCCCCTGAACGGCCCCGGCCAGAACCTTGATGTCGTATGGACGCAGGCGCTCACGCTCTCTCACGATCGCGACATTCAGCCCCGTAAGCCCAATGAGGGCTTCGAGGACCTCCCCAAGACTGTACACGCGCCCGGAGCAGACGTTGTAGACTGCACCCGGCTCACCCCGCTCCGCAGTCAGCACGTAGGCCACCACGACGTCTCGAACATCCGATATGTCACGACGGACATCCAGGCTGCCGACCTGAAGCCGGGCCGGCTGACGGCCGGCCTCTGCCCCGGCCAGTTGGCGGGCCCAATCAGCGAAGGCGAACTGTGGATCGTGACGGGGACCGGAGTGGGGGAAGGGACGGACCCGAATGACGTGGAGCCCATGCTGGCTCCAGTAGCGCCAGGCCACGAGCTCTGCTGCGGCCTTGCTGGCCCCATATGGGCTCACCGGCAGCAGGGGGTCTTCTTCGCAGAGGGGTCTGGGCAGATTGGCCGACTCGCCATAGGCCTCGGCAGAACTCACCACCAGGATCCGCGGCGTTATCCCGGCACGCCGGATGGCCTCGAGCAGATTCCGCGTGCCAAGAACATTCACCCGGAAAGTCTGGCACGGATCCTCCAGGGATCGGCGAACAGACGAAGCGGCGGCCAGATGATACACCTGGTCGGGGTGTGTCTCCTGGACAATTTCGGCGAGACTCTCGCCGTGAACGATATCCGATTCAACAAGCCGCAGCCTGCCGGGCCGCAGGGGGTCACGCCGGATCCCATCCAGGTTTTCGAGAGAACTCCCGGGAAAGACCAGCCCGTAGACGTCCACACCCCGGGAGGTCAGTAGCTCGGCCAGATGGGATCCGGCAAATCCGGCGACGCCCGTTACCAACGCCCGCAAATGAACCCCCACTTATCCGCAGATTACGCAGATTGCGCAGATTTCACCAGGGCCCCTTCACCTTCCAAGTACCGACCAGATACTCGCACTGCGCGTTCACCGTCAAGCATTTTCGTCCGCAGGGGCGCTCGCATGGCCGGTCTGGTCCGCTCTGCCTACCCATCAAGTTGTCTTTCGGGATTTTTTGTTGACATCCGAGGTGCGAGCGAGTATGAGGAAGCGGTTTTTGCTCTGGTCCGGACCCGATGGCCGTTTCTCCATCGGGAACCCCTCGTGAGGCCTCAGTGGTGAGGGGGATAGTCCTCTCACGAATCCCGCCGGGCCCGTAGCGCGGCAGCGGCCTTCTCAGGGAGCCTGCGTGATATTCCATCGCTTCCCTCGATTCCTCCCCACCCTCACGCTCAGCCTCACGATCCTCCTCCCAACCATCTCCGCCCGGGGGGCCGGCCTGCTGGATGTGCCTCTGAAACCCTGGACCTATTTTGAGCTGAGCCGGGATTGGACCTATACGGCCATCGAGAAGCTGGTGACCGCCGGTCTGGTCGGCCCATGGGTATTGAACACGAAGCCCATGAGCCGGATGGAGATGGCCCGGTTGGTCGCCGTGGCTCTGCGAAAGATCCAGGAGGATGAGATCGGACGCTTCTCGCGGCGGACGGACCTCGAGCCAATTCTCTACGATCTCATGCAGGAATTGGCGCCCGAACTGGAAGCCATGGCCCTCCGAACCGGTGACGACAAATTCGCGGGCCAGCCGTGGCTGAGCCTCCAGCCCCTCTCCCATCTCCAGGCACGCAGCTTCGCCGTACGGCGAGACGTCAACCCGGAAAACTCTCAAGGACTGAAGCTCGCCCGCCGGTATGACGGAACGGTGGCATTCGACTCGTACATCCAGTTCAGCGACTTCATGAGCGGCTACATCCACCCCGAATTCCAGGTGAACGAACACCAGCAGGATGGCCGACTCCTGGAAGGCTACTTGAAGCTGAAACTCAACAACATCGCGGTGCGATTCGGACGCGAATCCATCTGGTGGGGCCCGGGGTATCACGGGAGCCTGATGTTCAGCAACAACGCCCCGCCCTTGGACCAATTCCGGATCGCCACGGCCGAGCCGATCATCCTCCCCTGGTTCCTGAAATATCTCGGGCCGACACGTTTGGAAATGTTGTGGGCTCGCCTTGAAGCGAATCGGGATTTTCCGCACGCTGTGCTGGGGGCTTGGCGGGTAAACTTCTCTCCCTCGCCGCTTCTGGAAGTCGGGGCCGCACGGCTTGTGCAGATGGGCGGGCAGGGACGGCCTGCCATGAGCCCACTCGACTACGTCGCGGGGCTCGTCATCAGCAAGGACGATCCCAATAGCAAATTCCAGACGAACCAGCTCTATACCCTCGATGCAACTATCCGGTTACACGATGTGGATCGCGTGTTCCCCCTCTCCCGCGACCTCGCTCTCTATGCCGAGCTGGAGGTGGACGACACTTGCTGCAAGAATATCGTCTGGCCGTTGAAGCCTGCCTATTTGGTAGGCCTGTACCTGCCTAACCTCTTTGGCCGGAACGACAGCGAACTGCGCGTGGAGTGGGCGACCAGCACGTCGTTCTCTTACACACATTCCATCTACACGAATGGTATTTCCTTCGAGGGATTTCCCCTGGCCCATTTCATCGGCGCCCGGGGGCAGGACCTGTACATCCGAACGGTCGAGCGCATCTCCCCGAACCTCCAGCTCGGAACAGAATTCGGGTTCGCCAAGGTGGGCTCGACCGAGATTGCGCAAGTGAACCGTCCCCGGGAGGAGCGGAAGTACGCGGGGCTGGACATCAGCTACCGCCCCACTCAGGCCTTGAGCATGCTCTTGGGGTATCGCTACGAGCGAATCGACAATAAGGATTTCATCGCCGACCAGCGGGCAGCGAATCATATCTTCCGCCTGGAGACCACCTACAGCTTCCCGGTCTTGGAGAAGGGGTTGGTCGGGCGCTCCCGTCGTGCGGATGCCCTGCGGTCCGTCACGCCTCCGCCGGCGGCGCGGAGCCAGCAGCCGCCGGGCATTGATCCGGACGAGGTGGTCTCCGCCGCCTATGCCCGTCGTGTCCTCGAGGATGCTGGGAGCCTTCTCGCATCTCCACTCCGGTGGGACACCCAGAATTGGCTGATCTTCGCAGGGATAGGAGCTACGACTGCCGGACTCATGTTCGTGGACAAAGGCATCCGCCACCAAGTCCAGAAGAACCGGAGCGAGTTCACCGACTCCGTAACGTCAGTCTTGCGGCCCCTGGAGGAATTCGTGCCCGTGGCCCTCGTGGCCGGCATGGCTGGGACGGGTTACGCCTTTGATATTCCGAAGCTGAAGGCCGTTTCTGCCGACGCGTTGGAGGCGAGCCTAATCTCAGTCGGTGCATTCGCGGTTCCGACAAAGTTCTTCACCGGACGGAGCCGCCCGGACAAGAACCGGGGGCCTGCTGACTACCGGCCGTTCAATCTCGGCAGCTCACAACCCTCCTTCACCACGGCCAACGCCTTCGCTGTGGCATCCGTCCTCTCCGAGCATTTTCCACACCCGGCGGTATCGCTATTGAGCTATGGGCTCGCCGGCCTCGCCGGGCTTTCCCGGATCTACGACAACAAGCACTGGGCCTCCGACGTGTTCCTTGGTGCGGCCCTCGGGACGGTGATTGGCAAGGCGGTGGTCAAACTCAACGAGAACCGACGGGAGGGCTCAAGGGTGAGCGTGGTGCCGCTCCTGGGCGAGGGGATACAGGGGGCGGCGCTGCGGGTCGAGTTTTGACCGGGTGCCAAATAGTCAAATGGTCAAGTGGTCGACGTGTTCGTGGAGCGTTCTCGACTAATTGACCAGTCGACCAGTTGACGAATTGACCGTCCTGAGGGCGGCGAGCATGGCGGCCAGCGCCTCTTGCCACGACCGCAGCGGGGGGAGTCCCGCGGCCCTCCACGCGGCGTTCTCCAGGGCCGAATAGGCGGGCCGACGGGCCGGACAGTCCAGCTCCCGCGAAGTGATCCGGGTGAGCGAGGTCGAAGGGACACCGCTGAGACGGAGGATCTCTCCGGCGAACTCAAGCCAGGAGCAGGTCCCGCTGTTGGTCACGTGGTAGACCCCGGTCAATCCTCGGGACAGCAGGAGGGCCACAGCATCCGCCAGATCCGCCGCGTAGGTTGGTGAGCCCACCTGATCATCCACCACTCGCAACTGCTCTCCTGCGGCCACCTTCCCCAGGATGGTCTTCACGAAGTTCCTGCCGTGGGTTCCGTACAGCCAGGCCGTCCGGATGATGATCCAGAGAGGGGCCAGGCTCCGGGTCGCGCGCTCCCCCTCCAGTTTCGACCGGCCATAGACGTTCAGCGGGACAGGGGCGTCCGATTCCGTATAGGAGGTACCCTTGCGCCCGTCGAACACGTAATCAGTGCTCAGGTACAAAAGGCCAGCTCCAACGCGCCGACATCCCTCGGCCACCCGGCGCGTCCCCTCGGCATTGACGGCCATGGCACGCTTGGGTTCCCGCTCGCAGCCGTCCACGTCGGTGGCGGCCGCGGCGTGCACCACCCAGTCGGGGGCCAGTGCGCCGAGCCGATTAACACAGTCGGGATCGGTGATGTCCAGGTCTGCGATGGTGGTACCGATCACCTCGCCGAGTGCTGTCAGGGCAGGCACCAGCTCCACGCCCAGTTGCCCATCGGCCCCGGTGATGACGATGCGCATCCGGGGTCAGCCCCCCCGGACGACGTATGCCGGCCAGCGGTACGGGATCTCTGGGCTGTTCCAGGGATAGCGGTATTCGTCGGGATCAGCGTGCCGATAGGGCTGGGTCGGGATATTGATGATGCGGGCCTCCTCGCCGTCAATCGCGGTGAATCCGTGAATGACGAGGGGGGGGATCCTCAGCAGCAGGGGCGCGGGATCCTGGGAGGGAGGTGAGTGGAGGGCGACCTCCTGCACCGTCCCCCGGGTGGGTGAGTCCTCGCGCCCATCATACAGCACGACCAACGCCGTCCCGCCGACACAGACGAAGTAGTCGGTCTGCTCCCGGTGATAATGCCAGGCCTTGGCCACCCCCCGGCGGCAGCCGGTGAGATAGACCTGGCCGAACCGCTCGAAGATCGCCTCGTCCTCCCGCAGCATCTCCATGAGAAAGCCTCGGTCATCGGACAGGACCTTCAACGGCTTTACCAGGACTTCGTGGATCATCTGGTCACTCTTCTACGCAGCGGGCAGGGTCGTGTCGGCAAAATGCGTACGAGAGTACGAATGTACCCCGGATGAATTCGCAGAGTAACGAGGGCTCCGGATCCCCCGATGCGTACTTTCGTACTGTCGTACCTTCGTACGCTCTGATTCGAGAGTCTTCCCAGCTGTTCTTAGGCAAGCTCAATAGTGCTTTGATCGCCCAGGATGAATTTCTGCGTCCTGGGCCGGGAGTTCCCGCGCCGGATGACGACCTCGCGCCCCAGGAGGCTCCGCTCGATGCGGACGTCGGCGTCGAGGATCTGGGTGTCCTCGAACAGGATGCTGTATTCCAGCTCGCTGTTGCGGATCACGCACCGCCGTCCCACGGAGGTGGAAGGGCCAATGTAGCTGTGCTCGATGACGGCATCCTCGCCGATGATGGCCGGCCCACGGATCTGGCTGGCGATCACCTTGGCCCCTGCTTCCACCACCACTTTCCCGGCCACGTCGCTCTGGGCGTCCACCTGCCCCCGGATCACCGGACCCGTCGCATCCAGCACCTGATCCAGGACGAACCGGTTGGCCTCCAGCAGGTCCTCCGGCTTCCCCGTGTCCTTCCACCAGCCCGTAATCTCGGAGAAGCCAACGCGGAAGCCGTGATCGAGGAGGTACTGGTGGGCGTCGGTGATCTCCCGCTCGCCCCGGGCGCTCGGCCGGATGGCATGCACCGCCTCGAAGATCGGCGGCCCGTACACGTAGATCCCGGTGACGGCAAATTCGCTGGCGGGGCGCGCCGGCTTTTCCACCACCCGAACGATGCGATCCGCCTGGACCTCGGCCACGCCGAATCGTTGCGGGTCCCGGACCCGCGCCAGCACCAGATGGCAGTGATCCCCCCGGGCCTCAAACCGCTCCACGAACTGCCGGATCCCGCCGACCACCACGTTGTCGCCCAGGAAGAACACGAAGGGCTCACCCCGCAGAAACCCCTCCGCTGCCTGGATGACGTGCGCCAAACCCAGCGGAGCCTCCTGCATGACGTAGGTGATCGCCAGGCCCCAGGCGGCGCCGTCCCCCAAGCCCTGCCGGATCTCCTCACCCGTGTCGGGGTTGAGGACGATCCCCACGTCCCGGATACCCGCGGCCGCGACCGCCTCCAGAGCGTAGTGGATCATGGGCTTGTTGGCGATGGGGATCAGGTGCTTGTTGCTCGTGTGGGTGAGCGGGCGAAGCCTGGTCCCCCGCCCGCCCGCGGTGATCAGGGCGCGCATCCGTCCTCCCGGCGTTCGAGCCATCCCTCAGGCACTGGTCGGGGCCTCGGCCTCGTCAATCAGCATGACCGGAATGCCGTCCCGGATGGGATACCGGAGGCCACAGGTGGGCGAGGTGCAGATGATCCGCTGGGCGGCCTCGTCCAGCCGCACCTCGGACTTGCACTTGGGACAAGCCAGGATCTCCAGCAGCTCCTTGTCAATCATGTCGCCTCCTCCCACACCGTTTCCCCCAGGAGGCGTTGCCCGCCGCCTGGCTGAGGCGCGCCCCGCATCCCGCTGGACGCCTCGTCGGAATTCCCCCGAAGCCCGCGCCATCGAGGCGGCGCAGACACTATCAGCGCACGCGAAATACTGTCAAGCTGTCAATTCGCCGAGTCGCCAATTCGTCTGGAAGCCGCCCCAATTTCAGAACTCCTGACATGCGTAATCATAGGTGCAACATCGTGGGGCCGGCGCCCCCGGGGCTGCCGCTCAGGGGCGAGCCGCGACGGCACCCCAGCCCTGGCGGCCTGGGGTGGGGCGGGCTTGCTCCGGGTCGGCCCGCGAAGCGCGGGGCCTCCGGGCCGGACCCGCCGCCCACCGCACGGCCCGCCGCTTCGCAACACCCCCGGGGGCGCCGGACATACGTCGCATGGATTATTACGCACTTCGCGTTGGTCGTTCAGCGGGTACAAGGACTTACGGGGACATGTCAGGAGCTCTGAAATTGACGAATTGACCATTTTGACCAATTGACGTCTCCGCGGAAGCGCTCAGAGCCGCTCGCGCTTCATGATCACCGCATCCTCGGCGGGCTGGTCGTAATAGTCCTTGCGGATGCCCGCTGCCTCGAATCCGTATTGGCGGTACAGGGCCTGGGCCGCCACGTTGGAGACGCGAACCTCCAGGAACGCACGCCGGCCCCCCCGGAGTCGCCCGTGGTCCAGCGCCGCCTCCAGCAGGGCTCCCGCGATCCCGCGCCGCCGCCAGCGCGGATCCACGGCGATATTGTTGATGTGCAATTCATCGCTGACGACCCAGACACAGATGTATCCGGCAACCGGGGGCGGGTTCCCGGCGTCGGCCAGACGGGCGATCAGGATTTCGGAAAGGTCTCCCCGGGCCAGTTCATTCTCGAACATCTCCTCGGTCCAGGGGACCGCAAAGGACGTTACTTCGATGGCCAGGACCTCGGGCAGGTCCTCGCGCCGCAGGGGTTCGATCAGGACAGTCATCGCTGCGAAGCTCCAAAGCCAAAGGCGTACGAATGTACGAGAGTACGAAGGTACCATCCCAATGCGGAATGTGGAATGCGGAATGACTCATCGCTTGAACGTTGGGACGCTTGACGGCAAGAGCGTACGAAGGTACGAGCGTACGAATGGACGGGGTAATTCTTGGAGACGGGTTCTGACGCAGTCGGCGTACATTCGTACATGCGTACGGTCGTACGCCTTTCGCCTTTCGGGTACATTCGTACCGTCGTACCTTCGTACGCTCCGAGCCGTGTTCGCATTCCGCATCAAGGGGGTTCAAGCTCCTCTGGTCGTCCGCCTCAGCCTCAGCTCGGCCTCGGACGGGCGGAGGTAGCGGGGAACCAGGGAATCGGCGGGATCCCGCTCGCCCCGCAGGAGGCGTTGCCGGCCGAGTTCCGCCACGCAGGCCGGGCGCGACCCGCGGCTGGCCAGGGGTGGGACCAGCATCCTGTCTCCCAGGAGGCGCCGGAACAGGTCCCCGTATGCCCCCAGGCCATTGCCGAGGAAGAGGGTCGGCCTGTGGATCTTGCTGCAGAGGGCCTCCGGCGAGAGGGCAGCATCCTCCATGATTCGTTGCAGCGTCCCGTTCCGGTAGCGGAAGAGGGCCGCGTAGACCTCCTGCTTGCGGGCATCCAGGACCGGGCAGACCTGTTGCCCGGCGAAGGGGAGCGTCCATGCCATGGCCTCCAGGGTGGGCACACCCACCACCGGGAGACCCGTGGCATATGCCAGGCCCTTGACCGTGCTCAGGCCGATGCGCAGGCCGGTGAAGGACCCCGGCCCGATGCTCACCGCGATGCCGGCGAGCGCCTCCAGGCCGAGGCCGGCATCGCGGAGGATCCGCTCAATAGCGGGAAGCAGCCGTTCCGAATGGGTGGCCTCCACGTTCAACGTGTACTCGGAGACCAGGCCGCCCTCGCCGACCAGCGCGACGCCTCCCTGCATGGTTGAAGTTTCCACACCCAGGACCAGCATGCGTGCCTCCGGAGGCGAAAGTATACCCGCCGCCCCGATGCGCGGCAAGCGCTCGTCAGGACCGCTGTCAGGACCGCTGCTCGTGAATTGACAACGCCATCCCGCCTCGATTAGGATGCACCGGCTTGCAGCCTGTAAGCCCCCCGCCCTTCACGCATCACGTTTCACGCTTCACTTTCGAGGAGGTGCCATGAAGACCGTCCGGTTCCACGAGCATGGCGGTGCCGAGGTCCTGCGGTACGAAGATGTGCCCGAGCCGTCCCCCAAGCCCACCGAGGTGAAGTTGCGGGTGAAGGCCGTCGCCCTCAACCACCTGGACATCTGGTTGCGCAAGGGCCTGCCGGGAGTCAAGGTCCCCCTCCCCAAGATCGGCGGCTGCGACATCGCCGGCGAGGTCGTGGCGGTGGGATCCGCCTGCACCCGCGTCAAGCCCGGCGAGCGCATCATGGTCTCCCCCGGGTGGACTTGCGGGCAGTGCGCCGCGTGCCTGCGCGGCGAGGACAACCTCTGCCGCGCCTACCAGATCATCGGCGGGTACGGCGTGGACGGCGGGTGCGCGGACTTCCTCTGCGTCCCCGAGGTCAACTGCATCCCCATCCCGGAGCGCCTCGACTATCCATCTGCCGCCGCGGTCCCTCTCACCTTCCTCACGGCCTGGAACATGCTCCGGCGGCAGGCGCGGCTCAAGCCCGGGGAGGACGTGCTGGTCATGGGCGCGGGCAGCGGCGTCGGCACCGCTGCCATTCAGATCGCCAAGCTCGTCGGCGCCCGGGTCATCGCGGTGGCCAGCACGGACGAGAAGCTGGCCAAGGCGACCGCGCTGGGGGCGGATGCGGGGATCAACTATGCAAGCCAGGACCTGGGCCAGGAGATCCGCCGGCTGACCGGCAAGCGGGGCGTGGACGTGGTCTTCGAGCACGTCGGGGGCACGACCTGGGAGAAATTGATCCCGAACATCGCTCCTGGCGGTCGCCTCGTCACCTGCGGAGCCACCGCTGGATATGACGCCAAGGTCGACATCCGCTACCTCTTCTCCAAGACCGTTGCCATCCTGGGGGCCTTCATGGGGTGCAAGGCCGATCTGCTGGAGGTCGTCCGGTACATGGGGGAAGGCAAGCTCCGTCCCGTCGTGGACCGGACGCTCCCCCTCTCGGAGTGCGCCCAGGCCCACCGCCTGATCGAGGATCGCGCTCAGTTCGGGAAGATCGTCTTGATCCCCTGAACCGCATTGCGGAATGCGGAATTCGGAATGCGGAATTGACCTCAAAGCCGAACTTCGCATTGGGAATTCCGAATTTTCAACTCGTCGATCTGAGCCAGCCAGCGTGAAAGCATTTCATTCCGCATTCCGCATTCGCCAATCCGCATTCAGGCCCGCAGACGCCTGACGTCTGCGGGCAGGTGCCGCATCCCCCAGAAACAGAACAGGGCCGCCAGGGCCAGGCTGGCCGGCGCGATCCAGAAGGCGGCGGCCAAGCCCACCCGGTCCGAGACCATCCCCACGATCGTCGGGGAGATGGCGTCCCCCAGGGCGTGGATGACGAAGATGTTCATGGCGTAGGCGGTGGCGCGCACCTCCGCCCGGCTCACGTTGGCGATGATGGCATTCAGGGGGCCGGTGTTGAGAAAGATGAAGACCTCCGCCAGGAAGATGGCGGCCAGGGCCCAGGTGCGATCCTCCAGCAGGATGACCGCCGCAGCGCACGGGACGCTCAGGAGGAGGCCCACGCCGGAGACCAGGAAGTAGGCCGCGGGGACGCGCGTCAGCAGCCGATCCCCCAGCCATCCGCCCGCCACGGTCCCGCCCACCCCGCTGACCAGCGTCAGCAGCCCGAAGGTGAGGTTCGCCTCGGCCAGCGCCATCCCACGCACCCGGACGAGATACGTGGGAACCCACGCCGCCAGGCCCCCGATGGCGAACGTCATGGCCGTCATGGCCAGGCAGTTCAGGACGTAGCTTCGCGTCCGGAGGAGTCCGAGGTAGTCGCGCGCTCGGGGACGTCCGGCGCTGGCCGCCGAGGCCGCCGTGCCGTCCAAGGCGCCGCGTGCCGGTTCGGGCAGTCGACCCACGGACCACGCCAGGATCAGGCCAGGCACCCCGACGACGAAGAAGGCCGCCCGCCAGCCGAACGCCTGTTCCAGGACCCCGCCCAGGAGGTACCCCAGCGCGCTCCCAACCGGAATGGCCATGCTGAAGACCGCCAGCGCTCTCCCCCGCCTCTCCGGAACGAAGTGATCCGAGAGCATGGCCGGGGCCACCGCCCCGTAGCTCGCCTCCCCGATGCCGACGACAGCGCGCCCGATCAGCAGGTCCCGATGATGCCGGACCACACCCGAGAACGCCGTGGCCACGCTCCAGACGGCGACACCGAGCCCCATCAGGCGGGGCCGGGACCAGCGATCCGCCAGCAGGCCAAAGATGGGCGCCGTGGAGAGGTACACCCACATGAAGGCCGAGGCCAGGAGGCCGAGCTGAGTATCCGTGAGGCCCAGCTCGGCCTGGATGGGCGGGAAGACGGCGAAGAGGATCTGCCGGTCAATGTAGTTGAGCAGGTTCACCCCGAAGAGAAAGGCGAGCACGATCCAGGGGTTCTTCACCGGCAAGAGCCCCCTGGAATGTGGCCGGCGGCGACCTGGGCGGCTGCAACGAGCGGGCGCGTGCCGGTCCAGTACAGGGCCGTAGCGACCGATGCCAGCACCGCGGCGGCGGCATACAGCCATGCCATGCCAAGTGGCTCGTAGAGGAACCCGCTCACCGCATTGCCTACAAGGGTGCTCAGGCCGAAGACCACCGAGGCAAAGACGCCCTGGGCCGTGGCCCGCAGCCCCTCCGGCACCAGCATGTCCACGCTCTGCATCGCCGCCAGATAGAACACCCCGAACGTGAAGGCGTGGGTGAGCTGAATCAGGAGGAGCGCGGCAGGATCGCGGGCCGGGATGGACAGGAGCCACCGGAGCGCGTGGGCGCCCAGCCCCAGCGTCACCCAGACCCGCAGGCTCGCCCGCGGGCAGATCCGGGTCCAGCACACCATCACGACCAACTCGCTCGCCGCGGCCAACGCCCACGCCGTCCCGGCGAAGGCGCTGGACAGTCCCAGCTGCTCCAGATGAATCGTGAAAAACGTGGAGTAGGGCCCGAAGCTCATGTTGGCCAGTGACGCGGACGCGACCAAGAGCACAAACCGCCGGTCCTGCAGTGTCTCCAGGAAATCCCCGAGACGAGCCGGTGGGATGCCGGTCCGTCGCCGGCTGCGCCCCATCCAGGCGATGACCCCGCAGACCAGCGTGGCCAGGGCGATCCCATGCATCCCCACCCGCAGACCAATCCGGTCCATCGCGATCCCCGCGGCCACCGCGGCCAGGATGTAGCCTACAGTTCCCCAGAGGCGGATGGCCGCGAATCCCTGGCGGCGGCCGGCCAGCGCGTGGAAGGCCATGCTGTTGGAGAGGGAGATGAGGGGCGTCCGGAAAACCGCGAAGACCAGGACCGTCAGGACCATCGGCGAAAGACTGCGCAGGTTCGGGAGCACCAGGGAAACCAGGGCTGACAGCCAGGTATTGATGAGAAAGACCGCTTCGCCCCGCCGGGTGGCATCCGCGTAGGCTGTCCACAGGAATGGGGCAAAGACGGCAACCCCCGGGGAGATCGCGTTCAGGAGGCCGAGCCGGACGGGGGAATAACCGAGGTGCTGCCAGAAGCGAGTGATGTACGGCTCATAGACGCCGATGGCAGCGAAGTACCAGAAATAGTAGGCGGCAAGAACCCGGGTGCTGGTCAGGCAGGCCTCCGCTCTGGATCCATAGAGCGTTCGGTAGTTCGAGTGTTCGGGGCACCCATTGCATTTCGCCCGCGTGGCGGGCGGCAATGGGTCCCGGTTGTTCCAGGAACCCCCGAACGACCGAACCACCGAACGGTCGAACGGTTTTGAGTCACATGATCGGCCCCGGGTAGACCCGCGGGATCTCCACCGCTTCGCAGGAGACGCTCGTGACGCCCGGGACCCGCTTGGCCACGTCAGCGGCGGCATCCATCATGGCCGGGCTGAAGACCACGCCCTTCAGCGCCACACGGCCCGACTGGGCGGTGACCTCGACATTGATGTTCTTGGTCACGGGGTCCTTGGCGATGGCCGCCCGCACCTGCGCCGCCAGGCTGAGGTCACGGATCCGCTGCTGCGACTCGGGCGTAGGTTGGTACTGCGGGTGCCGGGCCGCCCACACCAGCAGGTCGGTGTAGAACTGCCAGGCATCGGCCCCGGTGTTGATCACCAGGTCGTAGTGCTCGGGCAGCGTCCAGTCCAGCCCGAACAGATAGTCGATGCGCGCGGAAAGCTCCCGGTCGTAATTGCGGACCCGGGCCGTGGCCGTCCGCTGGTCCACCTTCTCCTGCTCCATGACCCGCCTGACGCGGGCCTCGAAGGGAGCCATGATCCGGACCCTGAGGGCGTGGCTCACGTCCCGGAGGAAGAACGGCCCCCCGCGTCCGGCCGTGACCACGTTGCCCTTCTCCGCAAAGGAATAGTACGCCGCCTCGATGAAGATGAGGTAGCGGCGTTTTTCCTCGTCGAAGCGCTCCCACAGGGAGAGGCGCCGCTCATCCACGTCGGCGATCTTCTCCTCCGGCACCCCGTGGGCCTGGGCCGCCTGGAGGAGGATCTCCCGCTCCACGTACTCGAAGTTCAACGCCTTGGCAACCGCGGCGGCGATGGCGGTCCCGCCGCTCCCCAGTTCACGGGAAATCGCCACGATGGTCATTGTCAACTCCGTTGCAATTGAAAATGGAAAACCGACAACGGACAACCGGCCCGGGTTTTCAGTTTTGCATTGTCAGTTGTCCGTTTTCAATTGTCAATTGCCGTCAGGTCTTGGGTTTCACGGCGACGTAGACGTGGGCCTCCCCCCGCTGGAGGAGGAACAGATCCACCTCTGCCTCCTCCCGCCGGAGGGCGTTCCGGTAGCCCTCCAGGGATCGCACCTGGCGCCGGTTCACCTCCCGGATCAGGTCCCCGGCGCGAATGCCCGCGCTGGAGGCCGGGCCGCCCTTGGCCACATCGCTCACCACCAGCCCCTCCTCACCCTCGCGGAGCTTGAACTTCTTCACCTTCTCCGCGTCCAGCTCCTCCACCGTCATCCCCAGGTCCCGCCGTGCGGGCGCCGCCGTCGCACGGCGCTCCGCCGTGACGGCCTCGCCCACCTTCACCTGCACCGTCTCCAGCTTCCCCCCGCGGAAGACCTGCATCTCCACCTGCTTCCCCACGGCGGTGAAGCTCACCGCCCGCTGGAGCCTCCGCACGTTCGGGATAGGCTTCCCGTCGAACGCCACAATGATATCCCCGCGCTTGATCCCGGCCGCATCCGCCGGCTGCCCCGACAGGACGTTGTTCACCAGGGCGCCCTTGGATTCCGAAAAGCCCATCGCCCTGGCCAGGTCCTGGCTCAGGTCCTGGATGCTCACCCCCAGGAACCCCCAGGCGATCCGCCCGCGAACCTGGAGTTCCGGCAGGAGGGACTTGGCCAGGTTGATGGGAATGGCAAAGGCCACGCGCCGGTTGGGGACGACGGCGGTGTTGATCCCGATCACCTCCCCGCGCATGTTGACCAGCGGCCCCCCACTGTTCCCCGGATTCACGGAGGCGTCCGTCTGGATGTAGTCGTCGAAGGCCCCCGCGCCGCCCAGGGCCCGGCCCTTCCGGTTGACGATGCCCAGGCTCACCGAGTGCTCCAGGCCGAAGGGGTTCCCGATAGCCAGGACCAGTTCCCCCACCTCCAGCCTGTCCGAATCCCCCAGCGGCAGCACGGGCAGGTCCGTGCCCTCGATTTTCAAGAGCGCCAGGTCCGTCCGTGCATCCCGTCCCACCACCTTGGCCGGGAACTTCCGGTCATCCATGAGCTGGACTTCGATCTCGCCGGCCTGCTCGATGACGTGCTGGTTCGTCAGAACGTACCCATCCGCGCTGAGGATGATGCCGGACCCGACCTTGGGCCGCTCGCCGGGAGGCAGCGGCGGATGATCCTGCGGCAGGTCCGGGTCCGATCCCTTCTCCCCGCTCACCCCGATCTGCACGACCGCGGGCCGCAGGCTCTTCGCCAGGCGGACCAGGCCCTGGTTCAGACGGGCCAGGTCGGGATCCTCCCGCGATACTCCGCTCCGAAGGAGTCCGGAGTCCTGCGGACCGGCACCCTCCGTCCACAGGGCCGCCTCCACCCCACGTCCGACGAGGCCAGCACCAATCACTACCAGCACGGTGGCGACAATCATCGCCGTCCGGCCGCATCCCCTCATCCAGTGCATCATGTCCCTCCCGTTCTCCAAAAACGTTCGGCCGTTCGGGGCACCCACGCCACGGCGGTGGATGGCACCGCGGTGCCGTGGGTCCCGGCTGTTCGGCAGTTCCGATCCTCGGCGATTCTGCAGGACCCTGAACACCCGAACTGTCGAATGCTCGAACTGCCGAACGCCGTTTCCTCCTCAGGATACCTCCGCCTCGAGGCCGGCCGCATCCACCCAGCCCAGCGCAAGCTGGACGGACCGGGGGCCCGTGGCCTGCGCCCGGAGCCGCCGCCGATTGCCGTCCCGCGTCTCCAGGGTGACCCGCAGGTGATCCGGCGGCAACCAGCGCAGGGCCCGTTCCGCCCACTCCACCGCCACCACGTGGCGGGAATGGAGAACCTCGTCCCATCCGATGCCGGGAAGCTCGTCCTCCGACCGGATGCGGTACAGATCCACGTGCGCCATGCGCCGCTCCCCGCCGCCCCCGGTGGCGTCCCGCCCTTCGCGGCGACCCACGTACTCGTTGATCAGCGTGAAGCTGGGGCTGTGGACGTCGCTCCTGGCACAGCCCAGGCCGGCCGCAATCCCACGGACCAGCACGGTCTTCCCGCTCCCCAGCTCGCCGAAGAGCGCCACCACGTCCCCCGGCTGGAGGAGGCCGCCCAGGGCCTCACCCATCCGTTCGGTCTCCTCGGGCGAGGCCGACTCCCAGGACAGCACGCACTCCCGAAGGTCCAGGACAGTCATCACTCAAATGCGGAATGCGGAATGCGGAATGCGGAATTAACCACTTTCACCTGCCGGATCGCCTCCGGCACCCGGTCCAGGAGATCCCCCGCCAGCATCGCCTCCTGCCCCAGGCGCTCCGCCGCCAAGTCCCCCGCCAGTCCGTGCACATAGGTGCCCGCCTGGGCCGCCAGGCTGGGCTCTACCCCTTGGGCCAGCAGCCCCGCGATGAGCCCGGTGAGCACGTCGCCTGTCCCGCCCGTCGCCATACCCGGGTTGCCCGTGGGCACGATCACGGCGCCCCGCTTGGGCGACGTGATGACCGTGTGGGCCATCTTCAATACCAGGATCGCGTTGAAGCGGGCGGCCACCTCCTGCGCCAGGGGGATTCGCTTTCGCAGGACCTCGTCCCGCGCCACGCCGAGCAACCGCGAGAGTTCGCCGGGATGGGGCGTGAGGATCACGGGGCCGGCGGCCTGGCCCAAGACCTCTGCGTGGCCTGCCAGGGCATTGAGGCCGTCCGCGTCCAGGACGATGGGCAGCCGCAGGCTCGGCAGCAGCTCGCGAACGAGCTTTTGGGTGGACGGGTGGGTTCCCAGGCCGGGGCCGATGGCCACCGCCGTCTTGCCCTCGGCGAGGTGCAGCAACCGGTCCAGGGCCTCCCGCCCGATGGTCCGCGCCTCGGTTTCGGGCAGCGGCTCCGTCATCACCTCGGTTAGCTTGACCTCCATGATGTCGTTGAGGCTGTGCGGGAGGGCCAAGGTCACGAGGCCCGCGCCCGCCCGCTGGGCGGCCAGGCTGGCCAGGGTCGCCGCGCCCGTCTTGCCCACCGAGCCGGCGATCACCAGGACGTGCCCGAAGGTTCCCTTGTGGGCCGCCGCATCCCGGCGCGGAAAGGCCGGCGCCACGTCCTGCGCCTCCAGCAGCCCCAGGGAAATCTCCGGGTCGCGATAGAGTGCCGACGGGATGCCGATGTCCACGATCCGAACGGTCCCGGCGTACCCCGCGGCCGGGTAGAGAAGCAGGCTCCGCTTGGGCAGGGCAAAAGTGACGGTCAGCGCCGCCTGGATCGCGGGCCCCGGCGGTTCCGGATCATCGGCCGTGAGACCCGAGGGGAGATCCACCGCCACCACGGGACGCCCCGCGCGGTTCACGAGCTCGATGGCCTCGGCCAGGATTCCCTTGGCCGGCCCCTGGGCGCCCGTTCCCAGCAGGGCGTCCACCACGATGTCGGCCGACCCGATCCGCTCCGCCAGCGCCGCCAGGTCGCCTCCGCTCGTGACCTCCACCGGGGTGGCGCCCAGCTTCTCCAGGATCTCCAGGTTGACCCGGGCGTCCCCCTTGACGTCGCTCCGGCGGGCGAGCAGGAACGTCTCCACCATGACTCCCCGGTTGAGGAGGTGCCGGGCCACCACGCATCCGTCGCCGCCGTTGTTCCCTCGCCCGCACAGGATGACCACGCGGGAGCGAAGCAGCGCGGGGAAGGCGTTCAGCATCTCCCGCACCGTCTCGACCCCGGCGTTCTCCATGAGGAGCAGCGAGGGAATGCCGTACTCGGCGGTGGCCCGCCGATCCAGCTCCTGCATCTCCTTCGCGGTCACAACTTTGATCATGACTCACCGTGCAACGTTCGAGGTTCGAGGTTCAACGTTGAACCTTGCACGTTGCACCTTGAACCCCGGTCAATCGGTCGCCACGACGACGGCGATCGCGTAGTCCCCGTCGTGGGACAGGCTGACCATGGCCTGGCGGATCCCTCGGGCCTCCGCGTGCGCTCTGGCGGACCCGGCCAGGCGGAGGGTGGGCGGGGTCGCAGTTCCCGAGCGCACCTCGACGTCCTGCCACCGGACCCCCAGGCCCCAGCCGGTGCCCAGGGCCTTCATGGCCGCCTCCTTGGCCGCCAGGCGAGCCGCCAGGTGCATGGCCGGGCGGGCGCGGCCCAGGCAATCGGCCTGCTCTGCCGGAGTGAACACCCGGTTCAGGAAGCGCTGCCGGTGCCGGGCGAGCACCTCCTCCACGCGGGGGACCGCGACCAGATCCGTGCCGATCCCCAGGATCATCGCCGTCCCTCTTCGCCGGCCAGCGTCCGCAGAAGCTCCCGCACCGCCTCCTCCACTCCGACCAGCGTGGCGCGGGCGATCAGGCTGTGTCCCACGTGGACCGCCTCGATCTCTGGGATCTGGCCGACGGGGGCCACGGTCTGATAGCCCAGGCCGCCCCCCGCGTGCACCGTGAGGCCGAGCTTGCGCCCGATCTTCGACGCGTTCACGAGTTTCTCGAACTCCGCGCCCCGGGTCCCCGCGTCGCCGGCCCAGCCGTACCGTCCCGTGTGGAGGAGCACGGCCGCCGCGCCCGCGCGGTGGGCGGCCTTCACCTGGGCGGGCGCCGGTTCCACCAGGAGGCTCACGGCGATCCCGCCCGACCGCAGCGTTTCGATGACCGGCTGGAGTTCCGGCACGCGGTCCTCCGCGTCCAGGCCCCGCTCCGCGCCGAAGCCCTCGCGTCCCTCGGACACCAGCGTGACCAGATCCGGCCGGACGGCCAGCGCCAGCTTGACCCATTCGTCCAGTGGGGGCAGGCAGACGTTCAGGACGGTGCGCCCCGTCTCCCGAAGCAGCCGCACGTCCCGCTCCTGCATCCCGTTCCGGTCGCGCCCGAGGGTGAGGCTCAGACCACCCGCGCCGGCCAGTTCGGCCAGGCCGGCGACGATCACGGGGTCCGGATCCCGGCTCCCCCCCGCCTGCCGCAACGTGGCCACGTGGTCCAGCCCGACGAACAGCACGCTCATGCCCTCACTCCGTCTCTCGGCACTCGGGCACCCATCGCACATCGCCCGCGGGCGGTACGATGGGTCCCGGCTCTCGGCTCTCGGCTCTCGGCACTTGGCGCTCCCTCACCCGAGCGCCTCCTGGATCGCCGCGGCAATCTCGCCGGCCCAGTGGCGAATGGTCGCCTCGTCCGGCCCCTCGACCATGACCCGCGCCAGCGGCTCCGTGCCCGAATACCGCACCAGGACGCGCCCCACACCCGTCAGCGCCCCCTCCGCCGCCCGGATCTGCGCCTGGACCTTGGGCAGCGTGACCAGGTCCTCCCGCCGCCGGACCCGCACGTTCTCCAGCACCTGAGGGAAGCGACGCATGCAGGCCGCCAGCTCGGAGAGCGGCTTGCCCGCCCGCAGCATCGCCGCCAGCACCTGCAGGGCGGTCACGATCCCGTCTCCCGTGGTGTTGTGGTCCGCGAAGATCACGTGGCCTGATTGCTCTCCCCCCAGGGCGTACCCCCCGCGGAGCATCTCTTCCAGGACGCACCGGTCCCCCACCGGGGTTCGCACGACCGTGATGCCGACCTCCCGCATGGCCACCTCGAGGCCGACGTTGCTCATCACCGTGGCCACCACAGTACGGCCGGGAAGGCGCCCCTCCGCCAGCATGTCCAGGGCGCACAGAGCCAGGATCTGATCCCCGTCCACCAGGCTGCCGCGTTCGTCCACGCACAGGAGGCGGTCCCCGTCGCCGTCGTGGGTGATCCCGACGTGGGCCTTCTCGGCGAGCACCGCCTGCTGGACGACTTCCGGATACAGGGAGCCGCAGCCCGCGTTGATGTTCAAGCCGTCCGGCGTCACGTTCAGCGCCACCACCTCCGCGCCCAGCTCCCGCAAGACCGTGGGCGAGACCCGGTAGGCCGCGCCGTGCGCGCAGTCCACCACGATCTTCAGCCCCCGGAGGGTCAGGCGCTTGGGGAAGGAGTTCTTGGCAAACTCGATGTACCGGCCGGCGGCGTCGTTGATCCGGTAGGCCTTCCCGATCTCGTGGGCGCGGGGACGGATCCGATCGATCGCCCCGCTGACGATCAACTCCTCGATCCGGGCCTCCATGGCGTCGGGCAGCTTCAACCCGTCCCCGGAAAAGAACTTGATGCCGTTATCCTCGAAGGGGTTGTGGGAGGCGGAGATGACCACTCCCGCATCGGCGCGGAGGCTTCGGGTGATGAAGGCGATGCCGGGGGTGGGCAGCGGACCCACCAGCAGGACGTCCACCCCCATGGAGGTGATCCCGGCCGTCAGGGCCGTCTCCAGCATGTAGCCCGTCAGGCGGGTATCCTTGCCGATCACGATGCTCCGCCTGTCGCCCGGCGCCTTGAACAGGTGGGCGACGGCTCGGCCCAGCTTAACGACCGTCTCCGGAGTCATGGGCTCCTGGTTGGCGATGCCCCGGACCCCATCCGTGCCGAATAGGCGATCCATCTCACCCCTCAAAAGCGTTCGGTAGTTCGGTGGTTCGAGCGTTCGGTCGTTCCAGGAACCACCGAACAACCGAACTACCGAACGGTCGAACGCCTTTAGGATTTCCGGAATGCGATCTCTACGCCCACGATGATGGGGACCTCGTCCAGGACGCGGATCTGCCGGCCGGCCGGCTCCAGCATGGCCCGGGTGGAGAAGGACGCGGTCTGCCCGTCCAGGCTGATGGGGACCGTGTAGACCCGCGTGAGCCGCCGGAGTTCATTCTTCGGGCCGGCCATCCGGATGCGTGCCGGGGTGGAGGTCACCCGCTTCAGGATGAACCCCTTGGCGGGGGCCCCCTCGATTCGCGGGCTCACCTCCACCTCGCGGACGGCCATGGCGTCCAGGACCACCCGGACCCGGTGAGGCGTGACCTCCACGACCTCGATCCCTCGTGGGACGCGCACCGCCTCCGGGCGGATCGCGATGACATTCTCCCCCTCCACGAAGTTCTTGGGCAGGCCCTCCAGGACCACCTCGCGGGAGGCCAGGGTCGTCACCAGGGTCTTGGGGCCGCGCAGGCGGACCTCCAGGCTGTCGGGCGGCTCATTCACCAGGATCAGGTCGCGGGGCAGATCCTTGATCTCCAGGGGGACGGTCAGCGTGACATCAACCTTCTGCTCGCCCAGGACCACGGCCCACAGGAAGACCGCCAGGACCACGGACAGCAGCTTCAGCCCGAGATTCTCCAGCGGCCGGGTCCGCATCCCCACCTCGCTCCGCCCTGTTCCTCCTAGCCCTGATCCGAGAAAAACCTTAAACCGCCATGATCACCCAGCGCCAGCGCTGGGTACCCGGGTCGCCAAGGATGCGATGTTCCGATCTTTTCACCGAAGAACGCAAGACCCGGTTTCTGGGGCCTTTAGCAATTTCGTTTGTTTCCCCCAGATAGGCCATTTCCCTTGGCGTTCTTGGCGCCTTGGCGGTTGAGAATTTCGGATTGGGGCTAGATGTCCCCGGTCCCCCGGCGGGTCACTTGGCGGGGTCGCCGAGCGGCGCGGGAGTCCCTGCCCGCCGCCGACCGAAGGCCTTGAGCGGCGGCCCCACCAGCTGGGTCAGGCCTTGCCGCAGGCCAGCCCCGTCCAGGCTCCGGGTGATCTCGCCTCCCCTCACCAGGGAAATCGTCCCCGTTTCCTCCGACACCACGATGGCGATCGCGTCGCTCTCCTCCGTGACGCCGACGGCCGCCCGGTGACGCGTCCCCAGGTCCCCCGGCAGGTCGGGATTGATGCTCAGGGGCAGGAAGCAGCCCGCGGCCACGACCCGGTCGCGGTTGATGATGACCGCCCCATCGTGGAGCGGCGAGTACGGGTAGAAGACCGACTCCAGCAGGCGCCGCGACACCAGGGCATCCAGCGTCGTGCCCGAATCCACGCTGTCCGACAGCCGCGAGTCGCGCTCCACCACGATGATGGCCCCGATCTTCCTGGCCGCGAGGGACGTGACGGCGCGCACGACCTCGTCGATCATGTGGGCCTCCTGGTAGCGGGAGAAGGCCCGCAGGAGGCTTCCCCGCCGCCCCACGCTGGCCAGGGCCCGCCGGAGCTCGGGCTGGAAGAGGATGATGATGAGCAGGAACCACACCGCCAGGAGGTTCGAGAGGGCCCAGTTGACGGTCAGGAGGCCGATGCGCAGGGAGACCCGCGAGGCCAGGTACAGGAGAGCCAGACCGAGGAGCATCTGAAACGCCCGGGTGCCGCGCAGCGCCAGGATGATCTGGTAGACGGCGAAGGTGACGATGAGGATATCCAGCGCGTCGATCCAGCGGAACTGATGGAGCAGGTCGAGCATCCCGTTACGCCTCCTCGATCCTGCAAGGCAGGCCGCACCCTGTTCCGTCCCGGTCGGGCATCCCGGCCGCCCGGCCGCATACCTGAACGCTGGAGGCAGGTCCGCCCCCAAGCTGGCAACGCAGGGGAACCTGCGGGAGGCGGGGTGAGGTGAGGCGGGGGGTCCTGGCGCCGACGGGGCGATCAGCCCTCCGGCCCGCCAGACCCTTCGGGTATGAATCGGGGATCGGTGTTCCCCGGGTCGCGGTGACCCCCTGCCCCATCGGTCATCCGGCTCGGCGTCCCGTGGCGCCTCGAGTTCCCGTGGCTCCCCGCCTCGGGGCGAGCGGCAAGCGCCGACGACCGGACGGGGCGGCTACGCCGCAGCCGCAGGCGCCGGGGATCCGGCACCCTTCACGATCGAGTCAATCTGCGGGCCGTCCAGCACCTCGCGTTCCAGGAGGGCCTCGGCCAGGCTGTGCAGTGTCTCCAGCCGCTGCTGGACCAACTCCTTGGCCCGCTCGTAATTCTCCATGGCGATTCCGCGGACCTCGCGATCGATCTCCATCGCGGTCTGCTCGCTGTAATCCTGGTGCTGGGCGATCTCCCGCCCCAGGAAGATCATCTCCTCGCGCTTCCCGAACTGGAGGGGACCCATCCGCTCGCTCATGCCCCACTCGCAGACCATCTTGCGCGCCAGCTCGGTGGCCCGCTCGAGGTCGTTCATGGCGCCCGTGGTGACCTCCTGCGGGCCGAAGACGATCTCCTCGGCGATGCGGCCTCCGTACAGGATGGCGATGTCGTTCAGGAGGAACTCCTTGGAGTAGTTGTACTTGTCCTCGGTCGGCAGTTGCTGCGTGACCCCCAGGGCCCGCCCGCGGGGGATGATGGTCACCTTGTGGATCGGGTCCGTGCCCGGCAACAGCTTCGCCACCAGCGCGTGACCCGCTTCGTGGTAGGCGGTGATCTTTCGCTCCTTGGCGCTGACCACCAGGCTCTTCCGCTCCACGCCCATGAGGACCTTGTCCTTGGCATACTCGAAGTCCGACATCTCCACCAGCTTCTTGTTGGCCCGCGCCGCCAGCAGGGCGCCCTCGTTCACCAGGTTGGCCAGGTCCGCCCCGGAGAAACCGGGCGTGCCCCGCGCCAGGACCTGCAGGTCCACATCGGGGCCCAGGGGGATCTTCTTGGTGTGCACCTTCAGGATGCCCTCGCGGCCCCTCACGTCCGGCCGGGCCACCACCACCTGCCGGTCGAAGCGCCCGGGCCGGAGCAGGGCCGGGTCCAAGACATCCGGCCGGTTCGTGGCCGCGATGAGGATGACCCCGTCGTTGGACTCGAACCCGTCCATCTCCACCAGGAGCTGGTTGAGGGTCTGCTCGCGCTCGTCGTGGCCGCCGCCCAGGCCCGCGCCCCGATGGCGCCCCACGGCGTCAATCTCGTCCATGAAGATCATGCACGGGGCGTTCTTCTTTCCCTGCTCGAAGAGGTCCCGCACCCGGGAGGCGCCCACGCCCACGAACATCTCCACGAAGTCCGAGCCGGAGATGGAGAAGAAGGGCACGTTGGCCTCGCCCGCGATGGCCCGGGCCAGCAGGGTCTTCCCGGTGCCGGGGGGACCCATGAGCAGGACCCCCTTGGGGATGCGGCCGCCCAGCTTCTGGAACTTCTGGGGGTCCTTCAGGAACTCGATGATCTCCTGCAGCTCTTCCTTGGCCTCGTCCACGCCGGCCACGTCGGCGAAGGTGATCTTGTTCTGCTTGTCGGACTGGAGGCGCGCCCGGCTCTTGCCGAAGGACAGGGCCTTGGCCCCGCCGCCCTGCATCTGCCGCATGAAGAAGATCCAGACCCCGATGAACAGGAGCATGGGCAGCCAGGAGAGCAGGACGCTCATGTACCAGGGCTGGCCCTCGGCCGGCTTGGCGGTGATCTTCACCCCCTGCTTGCGCAGGATCCCGATCATATCCTTGTCGTCGGGCGTGTAGGTCCGGAAGACCGAGTTGTCGGTCAGCCTTCCGGTGATGTCGTTGCCCTTGATGGTGACCTCGCCGACGTCGCCCCGCTCCACCTTGGTCATGAAGTCGCTGAAGATCAGCTCCTTCTGCATGGGCTGGCTCTGGTTGAAGATGTTGAACACCAGCACCATGATCAGGCCGATCACCAGCCAGAGGGCCAGGTTCTTGAAGAACGGACTCACCCCGAATCTCCTCTCGCGCGGCCGCGATTCCGGTCGCACCACGTATGGTTCTTGTAACATGAAAGTCCGCGGAAGACAACAGGAAACATCAGGAAATGGGGGCCTTCCAGGGGCAGAACCCCCGTCTCAGGCTCGAGCTGAAGGCTGAGGGCTGGAGGCAAGTCTCGACAGCGGAGAGGGGTCACGGCGGCCGGGCACTACGCCTCGGGAATCCCCTCCAGGACGGCGATGTGGGGAAGGTGCCGATACTGCTGGGCGTAGTCCAGGCCGTACCCCACGACGAAGGCGTTGGGAATGACGAAGCCGCAGTATTCGATCGGCGCGGCCACCTGCCGCCGCTCCGCCTTGTCCAGGAGAGAACACATGGCAAGGCTCCGGGGCGACTGGGCCCGGAGCAGCTCCCGGAGGCGGGCGCTGGTGTGGCCGGTGTCGATGATGTCCTCCACGATCAGAATGTCCCGGTCGGCCAGGGCCACGTCCGCCGCCTTGGTGAACCGCGGCTCAGACAGGGGGGAGGTGGCCTCCTCGTAGCTCTCCATGGCGACGAAGTCGCTCTGGCACGGGATGCGGAGCGTCCGGCACAGATCCGCCCAGAAGATAGCCGCTCCCTTCAGGACGCAGATCAGCAGGAGGTCCCGGCCCGCGTAGTCCAGGGAGATCACCCCGGCCAGTTCCTGGACGCGGGCCCGGATCTCAGGCGCCGTGATCAGTGTGGGCCCCAGCCGATACCGCATGATGAACACCGCTCCAATGAAAAACTGGAAACCGACAACTGACAACCGGTCAAATCAGAGCACGAAGGCCGATGATCCGTTGTCAGTTGTCGGTTGTCGGTTTTAAATTGGGACTGCTGCCTGGAAATTCGACCTCCACGAGGCAGGCCGTGCCCCGTCCGCGGAAGCGGAAGTCTTCTGCGATCCGGTGGCCCACCACCCAGGCGATCCGGTCGCCAGCCAGCAGCAGCGGGATCCGCCCGCGCTCCTGGCGGGGCACCTTGGCATCCACGAAGAAATCCTGCAGCTTCTTCTCCCCCGACATGCCCAGGGGCCGGAAGCGATCGCCGGGACGCCAGCCCCGGAGCGACAGCGGCCCCTCCAGCAGTCTCGGGCTCAGCACCGCTCGCCAGGGGTTCCCATGACCGGACGGGATGTGGTCTGCGGCGACCCGCCGCACCCGGACCCGGCACGCGAGGGGAGCCCAGGGCGTCCAGATCCCGCGTCGGAGCGGGACGTCACCCGGGGGTTCCGCCGCCGGGATCCGGCCCCGCGCCCGGCCACCCGGAGCCGCATCGGCGGGTGGCCCGACCCGGATCTCGGCGCCCTCCCGCCGAGCCTCGAACCCGCCCGGGAGCCGCACGACGGCGTCCCGTGTGAGCAGGCACCGGAGCGCTGCGAGGTGCCGCCGCGTCAGGGCGTGCCCGCCCTGGCTCGCCCTCTGGAACACCGCCTGGAATGCGCGGCGCGCCACGGCAGGCGCGGCCGTGCGCAGGGCCGCCACGCCCAGCCACACTGCGGGGCCCGCCTCCCGCCCCGCCTCCTCCACGAGCAAGGCGGCCTGGGCCGTGAGGGCCGCGTCGTCCTCGCGCAGCAGGGTCGCCAGCGCGGCCAGCGACTCGAGGATCCGGGGGTTATACTCTTTCGCCAGCAGGGGGAGCAGGTGATGGCGGACGCGGTTCCGGCGGTAGGCGTCCGAGGCGTTCGAGGCATCCGCGCGAAAGGCCACATGCTGGGCGGCCGCATAGGCCTCCACCTCGGCCCGCGATAGCTTGAGGAGCGGCCGGACGATGCGATTGCGGACCGGGGGGATGCCGCCGAGGCCCCGGGGTCCCGTCCCCCGCAGAAGGTTCAGCAGGACGGTCTCCGCATGATCGTCCCGGGTGTGGGCCACGGCGATGCGGGAGGCCCGCACCCGCTCTGCGATCGCGTCCAGGCAGCGGTACCGGGCCGCCCGCGCCCAGGCCTGGACCGACTCCCCGCGACGCCGGTCCGCGGGGTTCAGGCGGGTCACCGTGGCCCCCAGGCCCAGCCGGGCCGCCTCGGCCACGACGAAGGCCGCATCCCGGTCGGCCGCCTTGCCGCGCAGGCCGTGGTGCACGTGGGCCACGTGCAACCGGAGGCCGAGGCGGGTCTGGAGCCGCGCCAGCACCGCGAGGAGGACCATGGAATCCACCCCGCCGGAGACGGCCACCACCAGGCACTCTTCTGGCGCCACCCCGGCGTCCCTGAGGGCGCCCGCGACACGATTCACCAGACTCACCCGAGGCATCCCGAACTTCCGGTACCCGCTCTCTCCTTCACGTCGCGATGGAGATTTGTGAAACTCCCCTGCTCCCCTGCTCCTCTGCTCAGCCTCTGCCCCGCCTCGCAGCCGAGCTTAGTGAAGCCAGCGGACGCCGTCAACGGAAATCCCGCGCTTCCGCATCGGGTCCGCCCCAGATTCTCCTTGAAAGCACGGCCTCCCCTCTGCTATGGTCTGCCCGCTATGGAAGCGGAGAGCCCGGCACCGCCAGAGACGGTCCTCATCGTGGACGACGAGCGGTTCATTCGTGATCTGTGCGTCGAGATCATCGCCGGCGAGGGCTATCGCGTCCTGGCCGCCGAGGATGCCGGCGAGGGCCTTCGTTTGGCCCGGGAGGAGCCCGTGGGGGCCATCCTCCTGGACCTGATGATGCCCCGGATGAGCGGGTTCGACGCCCTCCAGATCCTGGGGAAGGAGTTCCCCGACATCCCGGTGGTCGTCATGACCGCCCAGTCGTCCCAGAGCCGGGTCATTGACCTGCTCAAGCTGGGCGCCTACGATTTCCTCCTGAAGCCCTTCGAGCCCGATGATCTCATCTACTCGGCTCGCCGGGCCCTGGAGCGGCACCGCCTGCTGACGGAGAACAAGCAGCTCCTCCGGGAACTCCAGGCCCGGGTGGCGGAGCTGACCGCCGCCCAAGCGCGGACCCAAGAGCTGGCGCGGGCGCTCCAGGACCAGGTCCAGGCCCAGACGCTGGAGCTCAGCCGGGGCCGGCAGCTCACGGCGAACATCATCTCCCACATGGGCAGCGGCCTGCTGGTCACGGATCGTGACGGGCGGATCTGGATGATCAACCAGCACGGGCAGGAGACCTTGGGGGTGACGGCGGCACAGGCGGTGGGGCAACGCCTATTGGACCTGTTCCCCGATGCCGGGCCCCTCCTGGACGTGCAGGTCGGGTCCGTCCTGCGGGAGCTGGATCTGAAGTGCCCCGGCGGACAGACCGTCCCCCTGGGCTTCAACAACTCGCTCCTCCTGGATGCCGCCGCCGGCCAGCCCGAGGGGACCATCGTCATCTTCCGCGACCTGAGCGATCTCCGGGCCATCCGGGCGGAGGTCCGGCGCAAAGACCGCCTGGCCGCCATCGGCGAGGTGGCCGCAGGCGTCGCCCACGAGATCCGGAACCCACTCTTCGGGATCAGCTCTGTGGCGCAGATCCTCATGACGGAGGTGAAATTCGATCCTGTGCACCAGGAATTGCTGGCGGCCATGCAATCCGAGATCAAGCGCCTGAACAGCTTGGTGGAGGATCTGTTGAACTATGGCCGGCCCTCCAAGCTCCAGCGCACGCCCCAGGTCCTGGAGCAGATCTGGGAGGAGATCCTGGGTCTGGCCAGGGAGGAGCTGGCCGGGGCCAAGGTCCACATCGCCCGCGAGATCGCCGACGGGGTCCCCCCGGTCCTGGCGGACGGAAACCAGTTGCGGCAGGTGTTCCTGAACCTGCTCAAGAACGCCATCCAGGCGACTCCCCCGGACGGCCGGATCACCATCCGCGTGGACCGCGTCCGCCGCTCCGCCCTGCCCGCGCCCGTCCAGCGGAGCCTTTCGCTGCTGGCGGGGGACGGGGATCCCTCCCGCGAGTACGTGGCGAGCGCCATCACCGACACCGGGGTCGGCATCCCGGCGGCAGACCTGGATCGGGTCTTCGACCTCTTCTTTACCACGAAATCCACCGGGTCGGGCCTCGGCCTGGCCATCTGCCGGCGCATCGCGGAGGATCACGGCGGCGCCATCGGCGTCGAGAGCGTGGAGCAGGTTGGAAGCACCTTCACCGTGGCGCTGCCACTGCAAGCCATCCCGTAGCCCTTTCTGCTGATCCTGGATCTGGCGGGTCCCATGCCACCAACGGTCCTGATCGTCGACGACCAGCTGACCATCCGGAAGAGCCTCCGTCACCTGCTGGAGCGCAAGGGCTACCGTGCCCTGGAGGCGGACAGCGGCGCCGCAGCGGTCCAGGCGGCCCAGGCGGAGGAGCCGGAGGTGATCCTCCTCGACCTCAAGCTTCCCGACGGGGACGGCCTGGAGGTGCTGGAGCGCCTCCAGGGCGTGTGCCCCGAGGCCGCGGTGATCCTGCTCACCGGGCACGGCAGTGTGGAAACGGCCGTCACGGCGATCAAGAAGGGGGCCGAGGATTTCCTCGAGAAGGACCCCAGCAGCCTGGAGGTGACCGAGGTCCGCGTGGAGAAGGCGTTGGAGATGCTGAAGCTCCGGCGCGAGAATCGCTATTACCGCCACCAGGTGCACGGGCGCGCCCCCGGCCAGATTCCCGGCACCTCCCCCGTCATCCGCGAGCTGCACGCCTTGGTGGATCTCCTGGCCAAGGCGCCGCAGACCACCGTCCTCATCCAGGGGGAAAGCGGCTCGGGCAAGGAATTGGTGGCCCGCGCCATCCACTACCGCAGCGCCCGCACGGACAAGCCGTTCCTGGAGATCAACTGTGCGGGCCTCTCCGAGCACCTGCTGGAATCCGAGGTGTTCGGGCACGAGCGGGGCGCCTTCACGGATGCCAAGGCGCTGAAGCGCGGGCTGCTGGAGATCGCCGACGGCGGGACGCTGTTCCTGGACGAGATCGGGGACATGCCCCTGGCCATCCAGCCCAAGTTCCTGCGGGTCCTGGAGAATCGGACGTTCCGCCGGGTGGGAGGGACACGGGACATCTCTGTGGATGTCCGGGTGATCACGGCCAGCAACAAGGACCTGGCGAAACTGCTGGAGAAGCAGGCCTTCCGGGAGGATCTGTTCTACCGGTTGAAGGTGATGCCTGTGACCGTGCCGCCGCTCCGGGAGCGGGGGAATGACATCCTGGTCCTGGCGGACCTGTTCGTCCAGGAGTTGAACGCCACGCTGAAGAAGCGCATCCGGGGGTACAGCCCGGAGGCGCAGCAGGTCCTGTTGAGCTACTCCTGGCCGGGGAATGTCCGCGAGCTCAGAAACGTGACCGAGCGGGGGATGATCCTGTGTCAGGGGGAAACGATCCCGGTCGCCTGCCTTCCGGCGGAATTGCAGCAGTTGGCAGGCGCCATGCCCGCTTCTCCCCCTCCCCTCGCTGCCAAGGGGCCCGCAGGGGCGCCGGACGCCGGCTGGTCTCTGGGGGCTCTCGGAACCCTGGAGGAGATGGAGCAACGTTACATTCGCGAGGTTCTGGCGTCGGTGTCCGGAAACCGCAGCCAGGCAGCCAGGCTCCTTGGCATCTCCCGATCCACCCTCCAGGATAAGATCCGAAGATACGGCCTTTCGTAGCCCTCCACTTGGTACAGCGCTTGCTTCTCCCCTGCTTCGGGGCGCCCGGAATCCGATTCCCGGTCGGTCCGGGTGTCGGGATCCCTGGCAGAAAACGGCATGCCGGTGTCAAGACGCATCCTGCTCGTAGATGACGAACCCACCATTCTCTTGGGCCTCACGCACGTTCTGCGGCGAGCCGGGGCCCACGTGACCCCCTGCCTGGGCCGGGATGAGGCCGAAGAGGCCATCCGGACCGGCGTCTTCGACCTGGCCCTCCTGGACGTCCGTCTTTCGGGCAGCGAGGGGCGGGCTGGTCTGGATCTTCTGGCCCTGCTCAAGGAGCGTTCCCCGCGCACCCACGTCATCGTCATGACCGCTTACGGCTCCGAAGAGATCCGGCGGGAGGCGATGGCGCGTGGGGCTGCCCACTACTGCGACAAGCCGCTCAACCTGGAGGTCCTGCTGGGGTTGGTGCGAGACCTTCCCCAGCTCTCCTCCTGCCAGTAACCCCGATCCTTCGGGCGGACAGAAAAACGCCATTCCGGCCGGCTGCGCCGGAAAGGCGTTCACGCCTCACGTTTCACGCTTCACGTTTCACGCATCACGTTTCACGCTATCCGCTTCTCCCCCATGCTCCCCTGCTTCTCTACCCGCATCTGTCATGCGGGGCCCCATCCCTTGGGGATTTCGGATTGCGGATTGCGAATTTCGGATTGGTCAAATTCGAAATCCGGGTACCCACTGGGTGTTCGAAATTCGAAATTTCCGGCTGGGTCCCCTCCCCGTGGCCCCTCGGCTCCCCTGCTCAGTCTTCCCGCTTCCCTGAGGTGGACCCCTCCTCCCGGGAGAGGACGATCTCCCCGCCCTGGAGGTCCACCAGGACCTGATCCCCCTCCTGGAACTCGCCATCCAGCAGGCGGCGCGCCAGCGGATCCTGCACCAGTCGCTGGATCGCCCGCTTGAGCGGCCGCGCGCCGTAGACGGGATCGAAGCCCTCCCGGGCCAGGTACTCTTTCGCCCGGTCAGTGACGCTGAGCTCCAGCTTTCGGGTCGTCAGCCGGCGTTGGAGGTGGGCCAACTGGATCCCCACGATCTGCTTGATCTGGACCAGCCCCAGGCGGTGGAAGGTCACCGTCTCATCCACGCGGTTGAGGAACTCGGGACGGAACGTCCTCTTCAGCAGGTCGCCGATCTTCTCCCGGATCTCCACGTCGTCCAGGTCCTCCTGGATGTACTGGCTGCCGAGGTTGGAGGTCATGATGATCAGGGAATTCTTAAAATCCACCGTGCGCCCCTGGCCATCCGTCAGTCGGCCCTCGTCCAGGAGCTGGAGCAGGATGTTGAAGACCTCGGCGTGCGCCTTCTCCATCTCGTCGAAGAGGATGACGGTGTACGGCCGGCGGCGGACCGTCTCGGTGAGGTAGCCGCCCTCCTCGTATCCCACGTAGCCGGGCGGCGCCCCGATCAGACGGGCCACCGAGTGCTTCTCCATGAACTCGGACATGTCCAGGCGCACGAGGGCCCGTTCGTCGTCGAAGAGGAATTCCGCCAACGCCCGGGCCAGCTCCGTCTTGCCCACGCCCGTCGGCCCCAGGAACAGGAACGAGCCCAGGGGACGGTTCTCGTCCTGCAGCCCGGCGCGGGCCCGCCGGAGGGCGTTGCTGACCGCCATGATGGCCTCGGCCTGACCCACCACCCGCCGCCGCAACCGGTCCTCCATGGTGAGGAGCTTCTGGGCCTCGGTCTGCAGCATCTTGGCAACGGGGATCCCGGTCCAGCGCGAGATCACCTGGGCGATGTCCTCTTCGTCCACTTCCTCCTTGAGCATCCGCTCCTGCCCTTCCATGGCACCCAGGGTGGCCTGCTCGGCCTTCAGCTCTTTCTCCAGGCCGACCAGGGTCCCATACCGGATCTCGGCGACCTTGCCCAGGTCGCCCTCCCGTTCCGCCTTCTCCCCCGCCAGCCGCGCGGCCTCGATCTGCTCCTTCAGGGCGCGGATGCGCTGGATGCTGGCCTTCTCCTTCTCCCAGCGGCTGCGGAGGGCGGCCTGTCGCTTCTCCAGCTCCGACATCTCGGTCTCCAGCCGCTCGAGCCGCTCCAGCGTGTCCGGGTCGGTCTCCCGCTTCATCGCCTCGCGCTCGATGCCGAGCTGGCGGATCTTCCGCTCCACCTCGTCCAGCTCGGTGGGCAGGCTGTCGATCTCCATCCGGAGCATGCTGGCCGCCTCGTCCACCAGGTCAATGGCCTTGTCGGGCAGGAAGCGGTCGGTGATGTACCGGTTGGACAGCGTCGCCGCGGCCACCAGGGCCGCATCCCGGATCCGCACGCCGTGGTGGACCTCGTACCGTTCGCGCAGGCCCCGCAGGATCGAGATGGTGTCTTCCACGCTGGGCTGGCGCACCACGATCGGCTGGAAGCGCCGCTCCAGCGCGGCGTCCTTCTCGATGCGCTTCCGGTACTCGTCCAGGGTGGTCGCGCCCACGCAGCGGAGTTCCCCTCGGGCCAGGGCGGGCTTCAGCATGTTGCTGGCGTCCACCGCTCCCTCGGCCGCCCCGGCGCCCACCAGCGTGTGCAGTTCGTCAATGAACAGGACGATCCGTCCGGCGGCCTGCGTGACCTCCTTGAGCAGGGCCTTGAGCCGGTCCTCGAATTCCCCCCGGTATTTCGTCCCGGCCACCAGCGCCCCCAGATCGAGCGCCACGACCCGCTTGTCCTTGAGCGACTCCGGCACGTCCCCGCGGACGATGCGCTGGGCCAACCCCTCCACGATCGCCGTCTTGCCGACCCCCGGCTCCCCGATCAGGACCGGGTTGTTCTTCGTCCGGCGGGAGATCACCTGGATCACCCGCCGGATCTCCTCGTCGCGCCCGATGACCGGATCCAGCTTGCCCCTCTGGGCCAGGTCCGTGAGGTCCCGGCTGTAGCGCTCGAGGGCCTGGTACTTGTCCTCCGGGTTGGGATCGGTGATCCGCTGGCCGCCCCGCATGGTTTGGAGGGCGGAATAGACGCGATCCTTGGTCACGCCGTTGGACTGCAGAACCTGAAGGGCCACGCCCGAGGATTCGTCCAGGATCCCCAGGAACAGATGCTCCACGCTGACGTACTCGTCCTTGAGGCGTCCGGCCTCTTCCTGGGCCCGCTTGAAGACGTCGTTCAGGCGTGGGGTGACGTACACCTGGGTCGGGCCATAGACCTTCGGCAACTTACCCAACTCCTGGCGGAGGGAAGCGGCGATCTGCCTGGGGCTCGCCCCGACCTTCTGCAAGAGGGGCACAAGGACTCCCTCGGGCTGCTCCACCAGGGCCAGGAGGATGTGCTCTACGTCAATGGCCTGGTGCTGCATCTCCTCTGCAGTCTTTTGAGCGGTCTGGATAACTTCCTGGGCTTTGAACGTGAACTGGTCGAACCTCACTTGAATACCCTCCGGGCCGTACACCATGATTCATTTAAGCACAACGCAATATAAAACCTGAGCCACCTTCTGCCAAGTACAACTTTCATCGCGAAACCCATACGAAGCTATCATTTCGAAAAACAAGAGATTCAAGGAACAATGTCGGAACACTCATGTCCCAGGAATTCCTGGGCGGTTCCGTGGAAAGAGCCCGTTCGTCTTCCCCAACCCCAACCCCCAATCCCCATCCCCCAATCCCCGGCTGTTCCCCGGCACTGGCCTTCCACTGAAATGTTCGAACATAACATGGTATGATGCGTCGGCCATGACCATCCCGCTCACCATCCTCCCCGTAAACCGGGTACTCCAGGTAGCGCCCGGGACCTCCATCCTCCAGGCCGCGCATGCCGCCGGCATCGACATCACCGCGACCTGCGGCGGCAGGGGGCGCTGCACCTCCTGCCGGGTGAAGTTCGTCCGGGGCACCGTCCCCCCGGCCACGATCATGGACGAACTCCAACTGGGCAGCGACCTCGTCCGGGAGGGGTATCGCCTGTCCTGCCAATGCCGGGTCACGGAGCCGAGCGCCGTGCAGGTGGCCCCCCCGTTGGATGAGCAGGCCTTCCAGATCCTGGGCGCGGACCGCCGGGTCCAGGACATGGGACGCGTGGTCATCGACGCCGGCATCACGAAACAGCTCGTCAAGGTCGCCCTCCCCCGCGAGGAGCACCACCAGACCTCCGACCTGGAAGCGCTTCTGGCGGCCACCGGACGCGCCCCTGAGAACGTCTCTCCCGAGTTGCTCAAGCAGCTTCCCGCCACCCTCCGGGAGGCCCAGGGGGAGGTCACCGTAACCACCTTCGGCCGGTCCGTCCTCGCGGCCGAGGCAGGAGACACGGGCCCCATGAAATTCGGCCTCGCCGTGGACATCGGGACCACCAGCGTCGACACCACGCTCATCGAACTGGAGTCCGGCGAGCGGCTCGCGTCCGTCTCCAGCCTGAATCCCCAGGCCGTCTTCGGCGGGGACCTCATGTCGCGCATCGCCTTCGCCCAGTTCAACCCCGGCAACCTGAAGAAGCTGCAGGGGCGGATCATCGGGCTGCTGAACCAGCACATCACCGAGATCGTGCGGGAATCGGGGGTCCTTTCCAAGTGGATCTACAAGGTGGTCGTGGTGGGCAACACCTGCATGCACCACATCCTGCTGGGCATCGATCCCTCTTACGTGGGGCTGGCGCCGTACGCCCCCGTCGTGCGGCATCCGCTGGTGCTGCCGGCCCGCGAGCTGCACCTCAAGGTGCATCCCGAGGCGCGCGTGTGCTTGCTGCCGATCGTGGCGGGATTCGTGGGGGCGGATGCCGTGGGGGTCGCGCTGGCGACCCGGATCTACGAGAGTCCCGAGATTCGGATCGCCGTGGACATCGGGACCAACGGCGAGGTCCTGCTCGGGTCGAGGGCGCACCTCTGGGCCTGCTCCGCCCCGGCGGGTCCCGCCCTGGAGGGCGCCCAGATCCGGCACGGGATGCGCGCGGCCCTCGGCGCAATTGACCGCGTCCGGATCGAGGATGATGTCCAGGTCCACACCATCGGCGAGGCGGTGCCCGTCGGCATCTGTGGCTCCGGCATCATTGACGCCCTGGCCGGCATGCTGGACGCCGGCATCATTGACTACACCGGGCTGATTCAGGTGGAGGACCGGGATCGGCTGCCCCACCGGCTGAGGGAGCGGGTCGTGATGCGCGGGGAGGAGCGCTGCTTCATCCTGATCCGCCAGGGCGACGCCGGGGCGCCGGCGGAGATCGTCCTCACCCAGGAGGACATTCGACAGGTGCAGCTCGCCAAGGGCGCCATCGCCTCGGGTGTCGCGATGCTTCAACACATCGCGGGCGTGCCGGATGGGCAGGTGGCCGAACTCATGCTGGCGGGCGGATTCGGAAACTACCTCTCCATCCGGAGCGCGCTCCGCATCGGGCTCATCCCCCCCTTGCCGGTCGAAAGAATCCGCTATGTGGGCAACGCCGCCTCGCTGGGGGCGCAGCTCTGCCTGGTCTCGGAAACCGAGCGGCACCGGGCCGAGGGCATCGCGCGCGGCATCGAGCACGTCTCCCTGGCCACCCACCCCGACTTCCAGGAAATATTCGTGGAGTCCATGAACTTCCCGCGGGGATGACGATCCGCGCAAGTCCTTCAGGCAGGCGCTGCGTCGCGGGTTCCGGGAGCGGGAGGTAGTGCGCTGACCAGACGGTGCCGCGCAAGGATCGTCCCGATGGCCCGGCGCTGGTCCAGGCTGGCGGGATGGAGTGGTGCGGCCGGTAACCCGTTTCCGATGCCGACGGCGGCGCACGCGGCCTTGAGCGCGGGCAACCAGTGGCCGTGTGCGTGCAGGGTGGTCAGGTCTGCGACCTCGGCCTGAAGGCGCGCGCACGTCCCGGCATCCCCGCGCGCCGCGGCCTGGTGCAGGGCCACGAACAGGGCGGGCGCGACGTTGGCCAATCCCGGCACCAGCCCATCACCTCCCTGGAGGAGACTCGCCGCCGAGAGGTGCTCGTATCCCTGCAGCACGCGGAAGCCGGGCACGCCCTGCTTCACCGCCAGGAACTTCAGGAAGGTCTCGAAATCGCCCGCGGAGTCCTTGATTCCCACCACTCGCCGATCCCGGGCGAGCGCGGCGACCATCGCAGGCGATAGTGTCTGGTGGGTGCACTGCGGGATGTTGTAGAGCAGCGCCGGAAGACGCACGCTGCTCAGGACCGCCTCGACGTGCCGCTGTTGCGTGGCGCCGTCAACGGTGAAATAGTACGGCGACCCCACGACGAGCGCGTCGGCGCCCTCCTCCGCCGCCTGTCTGGCAGCTTCGATGGCGGGACCTGTCGCGGGCAACATGACGCCCACCAGCACTGGCGCCCGCCCGGTCGCGGCGCGGACCGTCGCCCGGACGACCGCCGCGCGCTGAGCGCCGGTCAGCCACGCGCCCTCGCCACAGCCGCCCAAGACGAACAGACCGCTGCATCCCCCTCGTAGCACGTGCTCCACCAGGAGGTCAATGGCCGCTACATCCGGGTCCCCCGAGGTCGTGAGTGGCGAGATCATGGGCGGGATTACCCCCCGCAGCGCTGTCTCCCACGACCACGACTGATCAGGCCTGCGATCGTTTGCTGACATCAGCCCGCGCCTTCCTTCTGCCTTCTGCCTCCTGGCCTCCTAGCTTCCCAGCTTCCAAGCATCCTCGCCGTGTGCCGGTCATCCCCCCGCCAGCTTGACCGGGTAGCCGACCGAACGCAGCCGCTCCGCCACCCGCTCCCGATGATCCCCCTGGATCTCGATGACCCTGTCCTTCAGCGTGCCACCGGCGCCGCAGAGGCGCCTCAGATCGGCCGCCATGGAGGCCAGCGCCGCGGCGCCTCCCGGGAGTCCGTGAATGACCGTCACCAGCTTGCCGCCGCGGCCGGCGCGCTCACGCATGATGCGAACGACTCCATCATGCGGCAGCTTCGGTGTGGACTTCCGCCCTGCCTGACCCATCGGGGAAGGACGATCATCCGAGGAACGGACGCGCCCGCCATCGGTGGAATAGACCAATCGACTGTTCTTCACCGGCCCACCCCCCTCAGAGTGAGTTCCCTCGCCCGGTGACAGCTCACGAAGTGGCCGGGCTGGACCTCCTCCAGCCGGGGGGTCTCCTGCCGGCAGGCGTCCACCGCGTACCGGCAGCGGGGATGGAAGTAACAGCCCGACGGGGGATTCGCCGCGTCCGCCACCTCCCCTTCCAGGACGATGCGCTGGGCGCGTAGGCGCGGATCCGGCTTCGGGACCGCCGACAGTAGTGCCTCCGTGTAGGGATGTTTGGGCGCCGTGAACAGCCGCTGGGTGTCCGTCATCTCGACGATCTTGCCGACGTACATGACGGCCACCCGGTCGCTGACGTGTTTGACCACGCTCAGGTCGTGCGCCACCAAGAGGTAGGTCAAGCCGAGCTGGGCCTGCAGTTTCAGCATCAGGTTGAGGATCTGCGCCTGCACGGACACATCCAGGGCCGACACCGGCTCGTCCGCGACGATCAGGCTGGGATTCAAGGCCAGGGCCCGGGCGATCCCGATGCGCTGGCGCTGCCCCCCGGAGAAGGCGTGCGGGTAGCGCCGCATGTACTCGGGCCGGAGCCCTACCAGCCGGAGCAGCTCTGCCACCCGATTGACCCGTTCCTGGCGGGTCCCCACGCCGTTGGCTGCCAGGGGTTCGGCAACGATGTCGAAGAGCGTCCGGCGCGGATTCAGCGAGGAGAACGGGTCCTGGAAGATCATCTGCATCTGGCGGCGCAGCGGGCGGAGCCGGCTCTTCGGTAGCGAGGCCACGTCCACCACGGGGCCATCCTCGCTTCGGAACAGGATCTGGCCTGCCGTCGGGGTGATAGCCCGCAGGATGCACCGGGCGGTGGTGGTCTTGCCGCAGCCGCTCTCCCCGACCAGGGAGAGGGTCTCCCCCTTGTCCACATGGAAGCTCACATCGTCCACGGCCCGGACCTGTCCCGCCTCCCGCTTCAGGAACCCCTTCCGGATCGGGAAGAATTTTTGCAAGCCCTTCACGTCGAGGAGCCGCACCGAAGTCCCCATGCTCACGCCGGATGGTAGAGAAAGCAGCTCACGTCCTGATTATCTCCCACCGGGTGCAGGCCGGGTTCGCTCCGGTCGCACGTGCCCGGCATGAAGTCGGGGCAGCGGGGATGAAACGGGCACCCGGTCGGCCGGTTGTACGGGTGCGGGATGGAACCCGCGATGGTCGGCAGCTCGGTGCGCACCGTAGCGTGGATGCTGGGGATGGAGCGCAGGAGCGCCTGCGTGTACGGATGTTTCGGGGCATGGAAGATCGCGTCCACGGGCCCCTGCTCCACCACGCGGCCGAGGTACATCACCACGACCTCATCGCACATCTCGGCCACGACCCCCAGGTTGTGGGTGATGAGGATGATCGTCATGCCCTCGCGCTCCTGCAGGTGGCGCAGGAGGTCCAGGATCTGGGCCTGGGTCGTGACGTCCAGGGCCGTCGTCGGCTCATCGGCGATGAGAATCCTCGGACCGCAGGCCAGTGCCATGGCGATCATGGCCCGCTGCCGCAGCCCGCCGCTCAACTGGAAGGCATACTCGTCAATGCGCCGCTCGGGTTTCGGGACCCCGACCAGGTGCAGCATCTCGATAGCCTTTCGGCGGCCCTGCTGCTCGCTCACGTCCTGGTGGAGCCGGATCGTCTCGACGATCTGGTTCCCGATCGTGTGCACGGGGCTGAAGGAGGTCATGGGCTCCTGGAAGATCAGGCCGATGTCGCCGCCCCGGATCTGGCGCATCTCTCGGCTCTCCGGATCGAACTGGGTCAGGTCCACCTCGGTCCCCCGGCCGTTTCCAGAATCCCGCCGCAGCAGGATCGCGCCGCCCACGATCCGGCCTGGACGCTCGACGATCCGCAGGATGGAACGGGCCGTGACGCTCTTGCCGCAGCCGCTCTCCCCCACGATGCCCAGGGTCTTGCGCGGATAGAGGTCGAAGCTGGCGCCGTCGACGGCCTTGACGGTGCCCTCGTCCGGGAAGAAGTAGGTCTTCAGATCGCGCACCGATAGGATTGGTGTCTGGTTCTCCGCCATCGTCAGTTCTCTTATGCCTTGCTCAAGGATCACCCAGTTGCCTGCAGGTCATCCCATCGTGCGAGAGTGGGCAGTAGGCGGTCGGCAGTAGGCAGCGGGGAGACAAGCCAGCGAAGCGGGCTCCTGCCTTCTGCTTACTGCTTACTGCCTACTCCCCTTAATGTCCATACGGATCGGCGGCATCCCGCAGGCCGTCCCCCATGAAGTTGAACGCCAGGATCACGAGGATGACCGGGATCGCCGGGAACAGGAGCCACGGCGAGATGGCCAGGGCCTGAATGTTCTGCGCCTGCTGCAAGAGCACCCCCCAACTGATGGCCGGCGGGCGCAGCCCCAGGCCGAGGAAGCTCAGGGACGTCTCGCTGATGATCATGGCCGGGATCGCCAAGGTCGTCGCCGCGATGATGTGGCTCAGGAAGGACGGCACGAGGTGGGTGAAGATGATCCGCATCTGGCCGCATCCGGCCAGCTCGGCCGCCATCACGAAATCCTCCTCCCGCAGGGACAGGAACCGGCCGCGGACCACCCGCGCCAGCTCCGTCCAGCCGATCAGCGAGAGGATGACGGTGATGGCGAAGTAGACCTGCATGGTGGTCCACTCGTTGGGGAGGGCCGCCGCGAGCCCCATCCACAAAGGAATGGTCGGGATGGAGCGGAGGATCTCGATGACGCGCTGGATGACGGTATCCACGACGCCGCCGTACAGCCCAGAGATCCCGCCCAGGAGGACCCCCAGGATCAGGCTCATGGCCACGCCGACCAGGCCAATGATCAGCGACGTCTGGGTTCCGTACATGAGGCGCGACCAGAGATCCCGCCCCTGCTCGTCGGTGCCCAACACGAACAGCGTCTCTTCCGCAGTCGCTCCCTCGACGCCGACCAGGTGGCGGCCGGCGGGGATCAGGCCGAACAGCCGGTAGTCGAATCCCCGCGCGAAGAACCGCACCGGGATCTTCTTCTCCATGTCCGGCGTGTAGACCCGCTTGAAGGTGATGGGATCACGGCGCCCCGTGAGCCCATACACGTGGGGGGCGAATCGTCCACCGTCGAACCAGTGGATGCGTTGCGGGGGGAGCAGCGATCGCTGCGCCTCGGAGGCCAGCGGATTGGAATATGACAGGAAGTCGGCGAGGACGACGACGAGGTAGAAGAGGAGCACCACGACGGTGCTGACCATCGCCAGGCGGTGCTTTTGGAATCGCCACCACATCAACTGCCACTGGGTGGCGACGGAGATGCGCTCCTCGGTGACCGACGTGACGGCGCCGGGCTCCTCATGCCTGTACTGGAGGGAGGGACCGGGGGCCGCCCCCGGATCCGTCATGGCTTGCCCTCGAACCGGATGCGGGGATCTATCCATATCAACAGGAGGTCCGAGAGGAACGTGCCGATGACCGTCATGACTCCCAGGAGCAACACGATGGTCCCGGCCAGGAACATGTCCTGGGCGATCAGGGCCCGGAGCAGCAGGGGCCCCACCGTGGGCAGGCTCAGCACCAGCGAGACGATGATGCTCCCCGACACGACGTAGGGGAGCAGGTATCCGATGGTGGAGGCGAACGGGTTCAGGGCCACCCGCACCGGGTACTTCAGGATCACGCGAGTCTCCGGCAGCCCCCGGGCGCGGGCGGTCACGACGTACGGCTTGCTCAGCTCGTCCAGGAGATTCGCCCGCATGATGCGGATCAGCTGGGCCGTGCCGGCCAGGCCCAGGATCAGGGCGGGGAGCGGCAGGTGCTTCATCAGGTCCCACACCTTGGCCAGGCTCCATGCGGCCCCGGAGAACTCATCGGAGAAGAGGCCACCGATGTTGGCGTTGAAGAGGGTGAAACCCAAATACATGAGGATCAAGGCCAGCATGAAGCTGGGGACCGCCAGGCCGATGAATCCCAGGAAGGTGGCCAGGTAGTCCCCCATGGAGTATTGCCGGACCGCCGAGTAAATCCCTATGGGCAGCGCCAGCAGCCAGGTGAAGACGATGGCCGCTATCGAGACCACCATGGTCAGCCACAGGCGGTCTCCGATGACTTCGGAGACGGGGCGCCCCCATTCCAGTGCCATGCCGAACCTGCCCTGGAGAACCATGCCCATCCACCGGAGGTACTGGATGTGCAGGGGCCGATCCAGACCGTACTGCTGGCGCAGCGCCTCGGCCTCTTGCTGCGAGACGAAGCTGCCCGTGGCCGACAACTGCGCGATGTACGAGGTGATGTAATCGCCCGGGGGGAGTTGGATGACGACGAAGGAGAGAACGGACACCGCCCACAGCGTCAGGACGGCGAGGATCAGCCGACGCACCAGGTAGGCGAGCATGGCCACCGACCTCAGATGCAGGACGGTGGCCGCCTGACCGGAGTCAGGCGGCCACCGTCGTCGCCTGCCGCCAGGCTACGCCTTGTAGTAGAAGGTGGACGGATGCGAGCTCCCGGGCGTCCGGCAGTGTTGCGCGTTGATCTGTCGCGCCGGGGTGTTCCCGAGCCGCCTGCTGACGATCCGTACCCCCATGGTCGCCGGAGACTGCCCGACCGTGCCGATGCTGAACTGCTCGTCCACCAGGATCTTGAAGATCTCCTGGGCGATCTTGTAGCGTTCCTGGGTCTTCTTGCCGCCCGCCGACCGGAAAAGCTCCATGGCCTTCAGGAGCTGCGGGTCCTTAGGCGCCTTGCCTTGCTCCCCGTTGCTGGCATACCACCGGGCAATCGGGTGCCCCAGGAGCGCCTCCACCGGATCCACCGGCAAGGCATGCCGGGGGAAGAGGTACAGAACCTCCGAGCCGTCATTCGCCCAGAGGGCGATCTGATGGTCGTTGTTGTTGATGCGTGTGAAGAACAGGCTCCGCTCGTGCTCCTTGGCGTCCGCCTGGATACCGATCTTCTTCCACTGCTCCTTGATCATCTCGGCGATCTGGGTGTGCGGGATGAAGGCCCCGGCCGAGGTCATGAGCTCGATGCGGAGCCGACCCTTGCCGTCGGTCCGCAGGCGGTAGCCTTCTGCGTCCTTCTTGGCCAGGCCAACCTTGTCCAGGAGCGCGTTGGCCTGCTTCGGGTCATGGGTGGACCACTTCTTGCGCCACGAGGGACCCGGGCTGTACGGCACGGTCTCCGACGGGGCGATGGAGCCGGGCACGCCCACGCCGACCCAGAACGTCTCATTGAGCTGATCGCGATCGATGCCCAGCGACAGGGCGCGACGGAAGTCCCGGGTGTGGAGCCACTTGGCGATCTCCGGGTCCGCCTCGTACGCCTGGTTCGTCTGCAGGGTAGCATCCGAGCCGTTGAGGGCAGGGTCGAGGCGCACGTCGTAATTCCCCTTGTCGCGGTTCTCCAGGAACACCGGCAGCTTGGCCATGCTGGTGTGCCGCTCCTGGAGATCATACTGGCCGGCGATGGCCCGCAGGTTCAGCACCTCCAGGTTCTCCGCCAGGGTCATCACCAGCTTGTCAATGTAGGGGAGCTGATTCCCCTGGGTGTCCACTTCCCAGTAGTAGGGGTTCCGCTCCAGCACCCAGGTAGGGTTGTTGATCGGGGTCACCGTCTTCCAGGGCGTCAGCGTCGGCAGCTCCGGGTTGAGCCGCCAGTCCCACCGGTTCTTGATCAAGGCCACCCAGCCGTCGAAGCCCGCGTCCTTGACCTTCTTCTCCAGCTCCTCCTTGGACACGTACTTGGGGTGGAACTGCTTGAGGTAGTGCGCCGGCGTGTATGCGCCCATCGTGCGCCCGGCGTGCTGCTGCAAGGCCTGGCCCCCGCCCATCGCCGTGCTGCCCGCCAGGATATCCACGAACAGGTAGTTCGGCTCGGGGAACTCGAACACGACGGTGAGGTCGTCAACCTTCCGGAGGACCCCGGACTTGCCGTTGATCATGAAGTCGGGATGCGGCGTCGGCTGGAGATCCTTGTTCAGGTACACGTCCTCATACCAGAACACGAAGTCGTCGGCCGTGAACGGGGCCCCATCGGACCACTTCATCCCCTTGCGCAGGGAGACGGTGGTCGTCTTGCCATCGTCGCTCATCTTCCAGGCCTTGGCGACGCTGGGCATGACCTTGTTCCCGGTGTAGTCCCAGAACAGGATCTTGTCCGCGGAGACGATGCGGTTGCCGTTCTCGCTGTCGCCCGGTCCGGTGAAGCCGCGGCGCCAGGTGCCGCCGTACTTCCCGATGGAGTGCACGGGCTTCAAGACCAGCGGCTCCTCCGGAACGCGCTTGTCCACCGACGGGAGCTTCCCCGCCTTGACGAGTTCGGCCAGCATCGGGGCCTCGTTGAACTTCTTCGGCCACTTCGCCGGGTCGGTGATGATCGTCGGCCCTTCCAGCTTCCCGATGAGCTGGGCCCCCAGCTTCGGCTCGGGGGCCTGCCCGGCGATTGCCGGGGCTGGGATCACACCGGCGAGGGCCACGGTGCCTGTGGCCAACGCCGCATCTCGAAGAAACTCACGCCGTGTCATGCGCCTTCGCTTCTGTGACATGATACCCCCCTCCCAGCGTTCTGCGTGGTGCCGGGGCAAGAGTCCAGCCCCCAGGCGATACGATCCAGGAGCCTACGACCAAGAACCCGATCCAGCGGCATCCCCCTCCGCGGGTTCGGACGGTGAACGGCGAAAGTAGGCGGGAGTCTAGTCGGGATGCGTGGGGGTTGTCAACGACGTTCTCGGCCTCAGGGGGGCATGCCACTGTCTTCTTGCTCGGGCTGACCGAGCGAGATCAGGAGGAGCTGGCGGAGGGCTCCAGCAGAGCGATGACGGTGCCGACCTTGACGACAGCCTCCTCGGGGAAGTGCAGCTTCCGGACGACGCCGGCTGCCGGCGACTCGAACTCCACGTTGACCTTGTCGGTCATGATCTCAGCCAGGGGCTCCCCCTCCCCCACCGATTCGCCCTCTGCTTTCAGCCAGCGGACGATCGTCCCCTCGGTCACTCCTTCGCCCAGGTTCGGCATTCGCACTTCGATCATGGTCGCTCCGCCAGCCATCAGCCGTCAGCGATCAGCCATCAGGCTCAAGCTGACTGCTTCTTCCGTGTGTTCTCAGAGGCCCGGTTCGAGTTTCTCGGGATGCTCGAGCAAGTCAATCAGTGTCTCGAGGAATTGCCCCACCGGGACGCCGTTCACGATCCGGTGATCGTACGTCAGGCTGATGGGCAGGATCGAGCGAACCACGATGGCCCCGTCCCGGACGACCGGCTTGGGCTCGATCCGGCCCGTCGCCAGGATCGCCGCCTGGGGCAGGTGCACGATGGGCGTGGCCCATCCCACACCCCGGACCATCCCGACGTTGGACAGCGTGAAAGTGCCCCGGCGCACGTCCTCCGGCGCCAGCGCACCCCGTCGTGCCCGCTCGGTCACGTCTGCCACCCGGGCCGCCACCTCCGCCAGGCTCTTGCGATCGGCCTGATGCACGACGGGGACGATCAGATTCCCATCCGGAAGCGCAACCGCCACGCCGACGTTGACCTCGGCGTACACGCGGATCTCGGGTGCGTCCTCCGCCAGGGCGGCGTTGAGGACGGGATGCAGGGTCAGGGCTTGAGCCAGGGCCTTGACCAGGAGGGAGGTGTAGGTCAGGCGGACGCCGCCCGTGCGGTCCGGCTCTGCGGCAAACCGCTCGCGCAGGGCGACCAGTTCCGTAGCGTCTACTTCTCCGAGATGCGTGACGGCGGCCACCTGGGCATGGCTCTTGGCCAGATGGTCGGCCGCCATCTTTCGCATCGCCTTGAGCGGGATGACCTCCCGGACGGGGATCCCCCGGTCCCTCTGGATCTCTTCCGGCATGCTCCTGGTTCCCTTTCAGCGACTAGCTCTCAGTTTCCTGACGAACAGCCGAACCGCCGGACAGCAGAACGCCTTTGTCGAACGAGCTGACGGCTGACCGCTCCCTCGATCAAGCGGCATATTTCATGACGGCGTGCACGGCATCGGCGATGCCCTGGGCATCCGGGAGAAACGCCCGGCGGATGGTCGGGTGGGCCGGCACCGGGGTGTGCGGCGCACCCACCCGGACGATGGGCGCCCGCAGGGATCCGAAGGCCTGCTCCGCCACGGTCGCCGCCACCTCGGCGCCGAGGCCCCCGATCTTCCACGCCTCGTGGGCCACCACCAGACGGCCGGTCTTTCGCACCGAGGCCAGGAGCGTCGTCGTGTCTAACGGCGCCAGCGTGCGGAGGTCGAGGACCTCCACCTCGACCCCCTCCGCCGCGAACTGGCGGGCCGCTTGGAGCGCGCGGTGAACCATCCAGGCCGTGGCGGCGACCGTGACGTCCTTCCCTGGCCGCTTCACCTCCGCCCGCCCGATGGGAACCAAGTGCTCGCCCTCCGGTACCTCGTCCCGCACGCCGTGGTACAGGTACATGTGCTCGAAGAACAGGACCGGATCGTCGTCCCGAATGGCCGTCTTCATGAGGCCCTTGGCGTCGGCCGGGGTGGAGGGCATCACCACCTTGAGGCCGGGGACGTGGGTGAACCAGGCCTCAAAGCACTGCGGGTGACCTCCGTAGGGCCCCTCCCCGACCTTGGTCCGGATGGTGAGGGGGACGCGGGCCTTGCCCAGGGTAAGCCAGTGGACCACTGGGGCATGCAGGACGATCTGGGGCATGGCCGAGGCGAGGAACTCTCCGAAGGAGATGTCGAGAATGGGGCGCAGCCCTTCCAGCGCCGCGCCGAGGCAGATTCCGGCCGCGGCGGATTCCGAGATGGGTGTGTCAAAGATCCGCGTGGGCCCGAATTCCTCCCACAGCCCCAGCGTGGAGCGCAGGGATCCTCCCATGGGCCCGATGTCCTGGCCCAGGAGGAAGACATTCGGATCGCGCCGCATCTCCTCTCGGATCGCCTCGACGATCGCCTCGACGAACGTCATCCGCTTGCCGGGCATCTCAGGCCTCCCGCAGAGGTGTCGCGAACATCTCGTCCAACCCGAGGTCGGTCGGCAAGATGTCAGGGTGTTGCTGGGCTGCCGCCTTCGCCTCCTCGACTTCCGCCCGGGCGGCGGCCCAGACGGCCCGCGCGTCCTCGGCTGAAAGCACGCCGGCATCCGCGAGCCGTGCCTCTAGGCGCTGGATCGGATCACGGCCTCGCCACTCCTCCACCTCTTCCGGGGCCCGGTAAGACGCAGGGTCGGCCGCGTAGTGCCCTCGCATGCGAAAGGTCTCGGCCTCAATCAGCGTCGGGCCAAGGCCTGCCCGGGCCCGTCGGACTGCCTCCTGGACGGCGGCATGCACGGCCAGGACGTCGTTGCCGTCCACGGCGACGCCGGGGATGCCATACCCGGCGGCCCGATCCACCAGCGCCTTGGCCGCAGTCGCCTTTTCGATGCGAAGGGAGATCGCATAGTGGTTGTTCTGGATGACGTAGACGATGGGGAGCCGCCAGACCGCCCCCAGATTGATGGCCTCGTGGAAGTCGCCCCGATTGCTCGTCCCATCGCCGAAGGAGACCGCGGTCACGGCGTCGCTCTTCCGATACCTCTGGGCGAAGGCCGCGCCGGTGGCCTGAGAGATGATGGGGCCCAGGTCACCGGCAATGTATGGCAAGACCCGCAGCTCGATGGGCGCCGTGAAGCTGAAGTGGCGGCCTCGTCCGAAAGCGGTTCGCTTCCCCAACACCCCCGCCCACACCTGCTCCAGCGTCACCCCGCGCATCAGGTACACGATAGGGGCCCCTCGGTAGGCTGGGGCACAGACATCGTCCGGCCGGAGCCCATAAAACGTCCCGACCGGAACGGCCTCCTCCCCCTGCGAGGGGAACCAGTGGGCGGACTCCTCGCAACATGCCTCGTCCAGCACCCTGCTCCGCACCATCCACCGGTGCATCGCCAGGGCCGTCTTCGGGTCCTCGATCACCGCCACCTCCTCCTAAATGAGGTTCCTGGAGAGGAGCCCGAGCCGCTTCACGGCAAAGCCTCCTCACCCGCAAGGCGCAATGCCTCCGCGTACAGCTCACCGGTCATCCGAAACCCGGCCTGCCGAAGCGCCACTAGCACTGGCTGGATTGTCGGCACGATCCCCTGCCGCTTGGCCCGCAAGAGCACGCCTACGGTGCCAATCACGTTCAGTCCGATCTGGCGGGCAACCCGGCGCGCCTTCTTATCGTCGAGAATGACGAACACATCCCCCAGCTCCATGGCCAGCGCTATCGCAGCGGCTTCCCCCTCGTCCAGTTGTGTCCTCAAGGCGGTCACGACCGCGAGATCGCTGACCTCTTTCAACGTGAGCCACTCTATCGGGCCGCCCAGCTCATCCTGCACCGCAGGCGGAGCGAAGACCGAGGAGAAAACTCGGGGGAGCAACCCCAACTGCCCGACCCGCTCCAGCGCAATGAGGCACGTACTGTTGGTCACAGCCCGCTCGGTCAAAGGCCCGCCTCCTCTTGCAAGTCCTCGGCGGGATAGTCAAACACTGGGACGCCAAGCTTGCCGAGCAATTCCATGAACGCCCGCTTCGAGTAACCCGCCAACTTGGCCGCCTGACCCAGAGAGAGGCGTCCGGTCTCAAAGAGCTTGACCATTAGCAAGAGCCGGGCCTCCTCGACCGGGACTTCCGGCGGCAATTCCAGCTTCATCTCCCTCACGGCTGACCACCTCCCTCGCACAAAGCGTTCACCATGATCTGCACCCCCACGTCCTGGTAAACCGATGGAGGCTGCCGGATGAGTCTGGGCGCAGGCGTCCTCGGCCTGGGACCATAGGAAGTCCCCACCGGAAAAGTCCCCTGCCATTGCAAGGTGCACCGGGGGCGGACTCCTTACAGCACGCCTCGTCCAGCACCCGGCTCAGCACCATCCACCGGTGCATCGCCAGTGCCGTCTTCGGATCCTCGATCATTACTCCCTCCAAGCCGCCTGCCGCAAACCTGCTGCCACCATGGGCGACAACGCGTTGTCCACCAGAATCTTCACGAGGTCGTCACCAGCGGAAGTTCTCGTTCTCTCACGGCTTCAGCAGCGTACTGCAGCGCCTCACGGATGTCCTCACGTTCTAAGTCTGGAAACGCCCCGAGAATCTCCTCTTCGGTCATGCCATCGGCAATCATCCCCACGACCGTGGCAACGGGGATACGTAAGCCGCGAACGCAGGGTACGCCGTCCATCTGATGAGGATTAACGGTAATGCGCGTGAACTTCATGTCTTTCTCCTCCTCGGGCAAAATGAATCCTCCATTGCCCCTGGTGTTACACCTCTCCAGGCGGAGGATGCCACAGCCTCAGGGTCCGAGGCAAGGGTTTTCACAGCGGGAGGTCTTGACGTAGGTGGCGGTGACGAAGGAAATATTGCTCGCGGTGGGGATTACATCCGCGGGGTTGCTCATCCCAAGGGGCAACTGTATGTCCCGGGCCACCAGAAGGCCGCCGGTGGGCATCGTGGGCACCACCACCCCTCCGCGCTGGCAATGGGGAGGCGGGGGGTGACCCGGTCCCCGGGAAGATGGGGTGGGAGAGGCCAGCCGTCGTCAGACGCCGGGTACCACCGGCTGAAAACGAACAGATCAGCCAGGCGACAGATCAAACGAAGAAGTCGAAGAGGGTACCCCCGTGCCTCTCACGGTACCGATCCATTTCCTCGGCTTCGCAAACAAGTACAACAAGTACACTACGTCCCGTTCTAGAGACCAGCACCGGTCCTTTCGCGCCTCTAAGGGGCCTAGGCGAGACTCGGCCACAGCTCCGGTGGCAGCCCCAGGGCGTCTCCGGCCAGCCGGGTGATCCACCCGGGGCTCTCGTACTAGCGCTTCCCCTTGTTCTGGGTCGGTCTTTAGTTGAGCGCGACCGTGATAGCGTGCGTGGTCGTGAGGCGGGGGGAGTACGTCATGGCAATCCCTTCAATACCAGCCAACCCAGAACGACAACGGCCACCGCCGCTGCCACTACCCCTAGGCATCCGCCGGGCTCTCTTCGATGAGCGTCTTCTGCGACAACGGGCCTTTCGGAGAGAGGTGCGTCTGCAGCACTGATCTCACCGACCGGGCTCCACGTCTCTGGATCCATGTGGCTTTTCGTGACGACGCGGAAGACCATACCGCGCTCTCTGGAGAATTGGTCTCCGGAGCGGAGCTTCCGAGCGGTATTGGCGTCAGCGAAGAGGTGCTCCCCTTTGACCTCTCGCAGCTCCTTGGTGCCTCCGACCAGTTCCACCAAGAAGTCGGGCTCATAGTAGCCACGCCCGCCCCACCACTTCCGATAGGGGATACGCAGACCATGATGGCGCGTCCATCGCACCACCATCGGGTCGCGCTCCAGCTCGTCCATGTACTGGAGCTCCCAGGAGGAGTCGAACCACTCCCCAGCGGTCCTGCGCGGGCTCTTCTTCCACCCGCGCGACCAGCCTTGTCGATACCGGGCCATCACGTCTTCCTAGTGATGACTTTAAACGTCATCCCCCGCTTGCGGCAGAACTCTTCAGCCGCCACCAGCTTCCTCCTCGTTTCCCCGTCGCCGAGGAGGTGGCTACCCTTCACCTCGTGCAGCTCTTTCGTCCCGTCCGTCCGCTCCACGATAAAGTCAGGGTTATATGTGCCACGGCTTCCGTCCACTTTGGCGTAGGGGATACGCAGGGAGCGGCAGCGCTCCCACCGCAACACGGTCGGGTCGTTCTCCAGCACAAGCATGTAATCCCGCTCCCATGTCGAGTCGTAGGGTTCACTAGTCCGCGTGCAGCGCTTGAGGTCCTTGAGAACACCTTTCTCACTCATGTCTCCGGGGGCTTCTCCAGGATAGCCTTCAGTAGCTCACGACGGTCAAAGATCCGCCGAACGTAGTGCAGGCTGTCCTGAAGCAATAGGAGCTGCGATTCCGTGGTACACTGGCCGACTGTTTGGCCGCCGAGAAACTTCTCGCTTACGTGCGAAAGCAGAACCTTGTAGACGACCGCGCGGCCGCTCATGGGGAGACCGTTGTTAAAGAGCACCTCAACGGTTAGGTCGAAGAGTTGATCACAGAGCTCCCTCTGCCGCTGCTCGACCGGGATGCTCTCCTTAGGCGGAATGAACTCAGCGAACTTACCTTTCTCCGCGTCGGCGTACGCCACCGTGGTGACGAAGCCTGTCCCCGTCAGGTCTCGCTCACTTTCCCCCGTTCGCTCCTCGCGGGTTACGGTGACGTGCTCGCGAGGATAGGACACGGAGCGCAGATACTCCTCCCAGTTTTGCCCGAGCGGCTTGTCCTCCAGCTCCTCCGGGTCGGGAAGCTCGATCTCCCCGCCCTCTTCGTCCTCAAGGGATTCGGGAATCTCGATCTGGTCCGGGGCTCGGTCTGCCTCTAAGGATTCCGGCTCCTCGATCCCCTCGTCCAGGTCGAGCTCCTGCTGAAGGCCCACGTCCCCTTTCACGTAGGCGTCGATCAATTCCCACAGCCAGCCGTGATCGAGCTTAGGATGATCCACGACGACCAGCCGTTCCTTCTCCTCCATGTTGCGGGGGAATATCCGGCGGAGACCGCGGCCGATCACCTGCTGGCCGTAAACCTTCGAGGAGAACTTTCGCAGGAGCGTGATGACCGCCACGGAGAGTACGTCCCACCCCTCGCGGAGCATCAGGACGCTCACTACGGCGTCATAGCCCTCTTTGTCTTCGGGTGTGCCGATGGTCATGGCGACGCGCAGCTCCTCTTTCCGCTGGTCGGCGTCCACCGAGTCGGCTTCTTCATCCTTCGAAGCGATGACGAAGGTCTTGATCTTGAAGTCTTGCTCCAGAGCGCGCTTGGCGTTGTAGGCATCCTTGATGCTCACGGCCACAACGAACAGAATCGGCTTATAGCGCCCCTGGGCGCGCTTTCTCTGCTCCTCAAGCCGCCGGACGGCCATGTCAAGCTGCTGTCGGAGAGGCTTCGGGCTCGTCACCCACTTGGTGGCCGGGATCTGCTTCGCCTCGATCTCCTCCCAGGGCACCTCCTCGACGCGGACCACCTGTCCGGTCTCGGTGTCAGTGTAGGTGAGCTCCACGGTCTTAATGTTGGGCTGGCAGACATAAACGGTCTTGACAATGCCGTCCCGGACCGCCTCCTTGATGCCGTAGAGGTAGATCATGCGGCTCCGGGGCACCTCGCCATCCGCGCGGTCGGGCGTGGCCGTCGTGTCCACGCGAAGCACGGTCTTGCCCGACTGCGAAAACAGATCAAGAACCTCGTCGTATTTCGGGGCGACGGTGTTGTGCGCCTCGTCGTTGAACACAGCGATGCGGCCGAGGTGGTTCAGGATAACCGCCAAGTTCTCCCTACCCTGGGTGTTGGAGGCATAGAGCTGGTGGATGTTCCCCAGTACGACCGCCGCGCTGCGGATGCCCGCGCTGCCCGAGCCAGGCTCCAGCACGTGGATGGTCATGTCATGGACGTAGTGGGCGAACTCCGGCGGGAAGAGGCTGAACTTGCGCCAGACAGAATCCTCCCGGCTCGGCCGCTCGAAGTCGGTCTTGAGCCGTTCGCGGACGATGGTGTTGGGCGAAAGGAGCAGGAAGGAGCGGACCTCGTGGCAGACGCGCAGGTACGCCATGAGCGCGGCGATGATGGCCGTCTTGCCGCCGCCCGTGACCACGTTGAGCAGGAGGTCCTTCCAGCCTCCATCCAGCGGTTTCAGGAGTTCACTGGCATAGATGGTGCGCACGACCGCCTCCCGCTGATGTGCCCAGAGGGCCTGGTACTTTCCCGCGGGAGACTCCACGGCGAGATGGAGGAGGTAGTCACGCACCTGCTCGGGCACGGCGGGCCTGCGGAAGCCTGACGCCACCCAAGCGCGGTACCTCTTGACCGTTTCGCCGTGAAAGCTATTGAACATCTTGAGTGTCCATGCTCTCGGCTATCTCTTCCTCGTTTTCCTTTTCAACTCCCTCGCGTGCCCATCGGGCAAGCATACGCCCCTCATCGTCACGACCGACACGGTCAGCGATGAGGCGAGCCGTGACCTCGATGCATTCCGTCATGCTCGGTGCGGGTCGGCCGGCCGATAACCACTCCCTGGCTACACAATCCTGAAGCTGGGGAAAGCGGTCTCGGAGGATCTGCAGCTGTACCGGCTTCGTGAGTCCGCGGGCCTGGAGGTTGTTGATAAGCGGTTCCATTGCATACCAATCGAGAGAAGGATCAAGAAGGGCGATAACGGCGATCCAGTGTTTGGTCTCCGCAGTCTCGGTCGGCCGCAACTGTTCCTCCGGTCTATCAAGGATTTTGAGCATCCGCTCGATTAGTTGATCCGTGGCTGCCATGTAGGCGGCCAGGTTTGCCGCTGTATCCTGAGCTAGGACCGAAATAGCCTCCTCCGGCTTGTAGACCTCGTCATGGGTAAGCTCTGACCACAGGGATTGCAGTCGGGTGTGGATCTGAACCTCACAGTTGACCCGGACCTTACTCAACTCACCTCGCTCAAAATGTCCGTAGACATGGATGCCGCGATAGCCCTCAATCTTTGGCTCTAGGTTGTAGTCGAAACGCTTATCCGCGTTCCACTCACCCAGCATACTGACCGACACCGAGAGGTAGTAGGCGGCTTCTAGCGTAGGGCAAGAGAGACGAACCCCAACCCAATCAGGAAGTTTCCAGTAATCCATGCCGCGCCGTACAGCGGTCTCGGCCGCGCTGGCCACCTCCTTGACGCGAGAGGAGGATACAAATAACCTCTCATCAAGGGCGAGGAGGTCCGCCACTCGGCGGACTTCCTCCTTGAAGTGGCGCAGTAGCAACTCCTCGCATGCCGTAAAGTGTGGGAGGTTGGATTCTCGCCATTCCTCGACGGTGACGGCAGGGCGTCGCACTCATTCCACCATTAGTTTCATCGTCTTCATCCCCTCGCCGCCCAGGTCGTCCTGGACGCGGCAGGCGATGGTGACCTCGCTTCCAGGCTCCAGATCTTCAAAGGTGTACTCCACGGTCATCTCCCCCTCGAAGCCGCTCTCTCCGCGCCCCTTCTTCTCCTTGCGTCGGAGCTGGTAGCCCTGGGTGGCGGAGAAGATGCTATTGCGGAAGTCGAAGTCCCACTGCACGTTCACAATTCTGCCCCCGACGTTCATGGAGCGGACCTCGGAGATGTCGAAGCGGTACTTGAGTCGCGAGAGGCGCGTCACGCCGATGCGCGGGATGTCCGGCGGCAGGATGAAGGCAAAGAAGTCCCTGTACTTATCGTGCTTCCGAGTGACGTGGGCCTTGAACTCCTCGCCCGACAGCGGCCAGAGGCGTAGCTTTATAAACTGCATCGGCTTCTGCTCACCGAGCGCCATCACCTGCTCTGCGTAGGCGCGGGCCTTGGGGTCAATGTTCCAGCCGATCATCACGGCCTGCCGCTCCTCGGGCCTGCGGCTCTTCATTACCGCTTGTGCAAAGTTCTTCACATCCGTCGCTGTCACCACGTCCGTTTCCTTCGGCCCGGCCACCCAGAGGAGTTCATTGCCCTTGACGCCGTGGATGTTCGGGTCAGCACCGGTCCACTTCCGCGCCCCATAGCAACTAAGGACGAATGCACGGAATTCCTCTGGTGAGAGCTTTGTGAGGCGGTTGATCTCGTAGATGCCCCAGTGCTCAACCGTGTAGCCGGTCTCCCGGAGCGGTGATGCCTCCACGGCTTTCTTTCTAGCTTCCTCAACGCTTGTAAGCGTCGGGTTCTCGACAATGTCTTCAAAGAGGTCTTCGCCCTTCTTACTCTTCGTGGCCTTTGCCACCCGCTTTAACTCTTGCAGGTTCGGGGCGAGGATGCGGGCAATGCGGTCGGCCGTGAGCGCCACCGCCACCCGCGAGATGTCGGAACCGATCCAGCGACGGCCAAGCCTTTGCGCAGACGCCAAGGTTCCACCACCTCCACAGAAGAAATCAGCGACTACATCACCTTTCACTGAGGATGCACGAATGATTCTTTCCGTAAGTGCCTCCGGTTTCTGTGTAGGATAACCCACCCTCTCGAGATCAGACGAAGTAAGCTGGGGAATGTCCCACACTGAAGGCAAAGGTCTTCCGAGGGGTAATACCTCATCAAGGTTTAGCCTGCCTTGGCCTTGACTAATATCACCGAAGCCTCCCGCTACAACATATTCTCGCCCATCTTCATCAACGTACACTTTTTGTTTTCGTATCCTTAGATATTCAGCCTTCGTCCACGGGATCGAGGTTTCAACTAGACGATGCTCCGTCGATTTAGAATAGAACAGAATGATATTATGGTTATAACCATAGTTACGTTGATTCCTACGATTCTTGCCTCCATAATCCCAAACAATCTCGTTGCGGAAATTTTCATATCCATAAATCCGGTCCAGCTCGCACTTCACATAATGCACCGCGTGCCAATCCAGATGAACGTAGATACTCCCTGTCGACTTAAGCAGGCGCTTCATCTCGTAGAGACGGGCGTTGAGCCAGATGAGGTAGCCCGGCATGCCCCCATCCCAGATGTCGGAGAAAGAGCGGACCTCGTTCTTGTCGCCGAAGATGATGTTGTAGTTGCGGCCCGAGAAGAAGGGCGGGTCGATGTAGATGAGGTCAATGGACTCGCTGGGGAGCATCCGCATCACATGAAGGCAGTCGCCGAAGAAGAGCCGGTTGCGCCCCTGCGGAAGGAGCTCGTTCACCTCGCCCGGCCGCTCCGTCCCGGTCTTCACCACGTCCACGACCTGAAACGGCAGCTCGATGCGCGGGTAGTGGTACTCAAAGCGCCGCTCTTTGTCGTAGCCTAGCGGCTCCTCCGCTACCGGCACGTGCCCGAAGCGCGCCGGGATCTTGAAGAATCCCTTTTGCTCCGGGAGTGTGAAGTACGTCGCCTTAGGCTCGGCCACCTGATTAGCCCCGCCGTTGCCGTCCTTTTTCTCAGTTCCAGCCATCACTAGGGCTCCTTAAGGGTTTTCCAGCCGCTGGCTACCTCCACGCTCCAGAGATCGGGGGCTCGCAGCGCAAGTTCGGCCTCGATGAGGTCTAACGACCCGCGCCTGCCCGGTAATTCGCTGGCGGACGCGGTACATCTTAATGGCCTACGTTGGTTCTAAAGCAACTTCTGGCAATCCCGGCAGGTTGGACCCGGGCTCGGTCCTCCCTTCCGCTCTGCCCGGAGCCGGGCGGCCGCGCCCGGTGCACCTGAGGCAGCGTGATGCACAGAAGGGGATCTCAGTGGCCACCGCCGGCCCATCTCGTAAATTGTTTCTGCACCTATTACACGTCCCCTATTACAAGAGCCTGGTGACCACGCGTCCCTGGTGGATCAGCGGGTTGGAGATGACCATGGTCGCGGTGATCGCCGGCGCCATCACCTACGGGCTGGGCGTGGCCTTCGCCATCCGCTGAGCCCTGGCCCTACGCCCCCAAGAGCGCTTGGATTTGATTTCGAATGTGGAGGTCGCCTTTCTGTTGGGCGACCTCCAGCCCCTGCCGAAGGGTGGCCTCGGCGTCGCCCGGCCGCTCGAGCGCGCGGTATGCCTTCCCCAGCTCCAGATACGCCGCCGAGTAGTCCGGCTTGAGCTTGAGGATCGCCTGGAACTGCTCCGCCGCCTCCTGGTGCTGTCCCGCCTCCGCGTAAAGCTTGCCTAGCCCGAACCGAACGACCTCATCGTTCGGATCCATCTCCAGCACCTTTTTGAACTGCTCGATCCGATCCTGGCTCATGCCATCCCCCGAACGCTTCCCCCGGGCGTGTACCTGCCAATGTACGCCAAGGCCATGCCACCGTCAATCCATCTATCTATCGTGTCACGCGGTGGATGTGGCGGGCACTTGGAGGAGTGAGGGCGACAGAACGTGGCAAATCGGTGCACGCGGAGGCAACCACCGCCCTTCTGAAAATTCGAGGGGCGATCTGGCGTCGGATCACGAGATACACAACGCCGTGATCTGTTTTGGGGGACGTGGCGGCATTGGTGGCTTTCTCTAGGACATCAACAGCCGCCACCACGGCGCCTACTCGCTCCGCCCCCGCCGGTCGCATTTGAGCCAGGGAAGGCCGATCGGCTTCCACTCGCCCCGAGGGGGGTCGCGGATCACCAGCCTCGGCTACCCTTTCGCTGGGAGGGCCAAGGCAAGGGGGCGGGGACGTCCGCCGGAACGGGTTCCCCCCTCACCCACGCCCTCACCCACGGAGGGGAGAGGGAATCGGAGAGGCTGCCCAGAAGATCCGTCACCGTACTTGAAGGACCGAGGCCTGAGAAGCGAACAGGTACGATATCCGGATAATCATGTCAAGAGCAGATCCTCCGACAGTTGCGCTACGGAGAAATCTTCTCCGACCATCAGGATTCCGGGGACGTGGCCGCCAGCCTCGAGGAACGCGGCGAAGTGCGTCGGCATCGATCGCCGGTTCCGCGTGACGAGGATTCACCCTTCGCGCTCGATCCATGCCAGGAGGTCCGGGTCCTCCGCCTCCAGGGACGGAGACCCGGGCTCCCCCATCACCCGGACATCCACAGCGGGCTCAAGCCGCCCCACGGCCTCCCGGACCGCGGGCGGCATGTTTTCGTCCAGCAGGGAGCGGGCCCTGCTCAAGCGGGGTCCCCAGTGCCGGCGACCAGGCGGGCCCGTCGCTGCCTGGCAGTCTCACGGAGGCGGACCACCACCTCCGGCAGGTTCGTTTCCTGCGGCGCCCTCGCCTCGGTGCCAAAGGCGCGCCAGTGGGCCAGGTAGCGATCCACCGCGGGCCGATTGTGCAGGTAGTACGTGATGCTGGCGTAGATTTGCTCCGGCGAGAGGGCTGGGTAGTTGAGGGCGATCTCCTCCGCGGTCCGCCCGCTGAGGTATTTCGTGAGGACGATCTCGATCCCCACCCGAGTTCCCCTGATGCGGATTTCGCCCTGGTCTCGGAATGCGAAGTACTCCTCTGGTTGCATGACTCCTCCGTCGCCTCTCCTTTGCTCCCGCCAGGATTAGCGGGCACATCAGGTTTTTGGGGACATCACGGCTAGTGGCCTTTTCTATCGGCAGCCACTACCGCCGATCCTACTCGGTCCGTCCCCACTGGGCTGGCTCGAGCATGCGAAGGCCGGTCGGCTTCCGCTCCCCAGAGGGAAGGATGCCACAGCCCCAGGCTCCGGGGCAAGGATTTTCCCCGCGCGGAACCTAAGGGCACTATCGTTAGACTATTGGGACCGCGGGGCAGATAGGGCAGGGCAAACCGCCAAGACGAGCCGCCAAGAAGTAGCCTTCATAATCGCGCTACGTAGTCCCGTCCTCCGTCTACATGAGGATGCTATACACTTCCTCCCCGGATTCCACCAGTGGGTCGGGCCGGCGAATGGCTGGGCGATGAACGGCCCTGCTGTATGCAGGGTCCGCTCCATCGCCGGTTAGGCCGCTGAATCGCGAGCAACCTCCCATCCCGGGAAGACCAAGACCGCCGGATGGCACTTCAGGGCTCGCGCGAGAACCTTGGCGCGCTCGACACCAAGCCGGACGCGATCATTCTCGATCGCGGAGAGGGTTGCCTGGGGAATACCCGTCAGCCTGGCCAGTTCATTTTGGCTGAACACCTGTAACTCTCGAATGATGCGAACCGACTCCCCCACCGATACGTTGATGCGCTTTCTCGCCGGACGAAAAGTCTTCATCTTATGGTCTCCGATAGTCATGCGGTGTGATGTGAACCACCTGGAACAAGGAGTGTTCTGGCATCACCCGATAAATCACCCGGTACTGAAGCCCCAAGCGAGACGATCGATACCCCTGCCAATCTCCACGGAGCGCTTCATCATGGAAGCCTTTGATCAGTCTCAATCCGGCTGGACCAGAGATCATGGCAATATCTTTCCACTTCTCATATCGCTTCAAGATTTCACGTGGCGCTGCATCAAGCTGTTTTTCCACCCGGCGGTGCTCTTCAATCCGCCACATGCCTCAGTTTAGCCATATCCAATATGGTATGTCAAGAAAACATCCCTGGCCAACTGAGCTATTGGCACAGATTGGGCTTGGCCGTGGCACTGTCCGCCAATTGGCAGGGAAGGAAAAGGAAGGGGGGATTCTTTTAGATCGCTACCGGGAAAGAACCGGCGCGGGCTTGGGCAGGACGAGCCGTTCGGGATGACTATAGACGTAGAAGCTGTCGCCGCGCACGTAGCCGATGAGGGTGAGGCCCAGGCGTTTGGCGAGATCAATGGACATCGTCGTGGCCGAGGTCCGCGAGACCACGATGGGCGTCCCCATGTGGGCCCCCTTGCGCAGCATCTCCGACGAGATGCGGCCCGTGGCCAGCAGGACCTTGCCCGTCGTTGGGATCCCACGGAGCATGGCCTCGCCGCAGATCTTGTCAATGGCGTTGTGGCGGCCCACGTCCTCGGTCACGATGACCAGCTTCTCTCCATCCGCCAGCGCGGCCGCGTGGATCCCCCGGGACTCGCGGTAGGACTGGGCCTCGACGTACAGCTCCCGGATCAGGGGGAAGAGCGACCTGGGGTCCACGGTGGAATTGTCCTCCATGGCCGCGGACCCGTGCGTCTCCAGGGAGAAGGTGATCCCGCCGCCGCACCCGGAGGTGTGGATCCGTCGTCGGGGCGGCACGAAGTCTGACGTGAGCCGTACGTCGGCGTACCCATCCTCGTCGAGAACCGTCAGGCTCTGGATGTCCTCCAGCCCCCGGATGATCCCCTCGAAGGCCAGGAAGCCGACGACCAGGGCCTCCAGCTTGCTCGGGGTGCAGAGCAAGGTGACCAGCTCCTGCCCGTTCACGTACACGGATAGCGGCCCTTCCTGGACGACGGGAATGTCCCTGACCTGGAAGTGCCCGCTGGTGAAGTGGTGCAGCCGTACGCGCTGAGACATCCGAGCCCCTCCCGCCCGCCCGAGGGCAGGGCTCTCATCCGGGTGGGTCCGCCAATGCGGATTACACTACCCCCAAGACCGACGAGAATCAAGACGTGAATCCTGTCTGCAGAAGACCGGCGCCTGCCCGAAACTGTCCCGGCTCTCGACGGATCCCTCTGACGAGTCAAGCAATCAAGGGCATCGTTGGTTCCGCGCGGAATCTGGAGCCTCGTCGCCGCAGCGAGTGGTCTTCAGGGAACAGCGCGACTGCCTTGGCTCACCCGAAGGGGCGATCAGGACAGAGCAATGACGTGGAGTTCCTTGGGGCCGTGGACGCCGCGGGTCAGACTCAGCTCGATGTCGGCCGTACGGCTGGGCCCGGTGATGAAGGTGACGCTGCTGGGGGAATCCGCAGGAGGGGCCTGGCGATGCAGGACCTCGAAGAGAACGCCGACCTCTTCCAGGCCTGCCACCAGTTGGCCGGGCCGCAGGATCGCCACGTGGACCAAGGGAAGGCAACTGACCAGCCGACCCTTCCCGGATCCGGACACCAGGACCAGCGATCCGGATTCGGCCACGGCATAGTCCACCCCGGTCAACCCAACCTCTCCTCGGTCGAGGCGCCTTCGGATCGTTTCGACGGCTTCAGAAGTCGCGGGCCGGCCGAGATGAGGCGACCCGTCCTCCACCTCGAGCCCTTCCGCCCGCAGACAGGCCAACAGATCCTGCAGGCCCAGGGCCGGCTCGCTCCAGGTGACGACGCGGGAGAGTTCGCGCTCCCTGGCGATCCGGGAGACGAGGGCCGGGACCCCGGCCGGAGCCGCGCGGTGCACCACGCCCGCCACCGCCTCCAGCTCCGCCGTGAACCGGGCGAGCAGCTCCTCCCACCGGTCCAGGGCCTCCGCCTGAATCCGCCGGGCACGCTCGGCCCAGTCAGCACCGGGGATGTCGGGACCCGGCCGGGGCACCGGCGCGCCTCTCCTTTTCAGCGCCACCCGCACCATCGACAGGAAGCTGCCTTGATCCGTTCCGATTTCAGGACTCACGCTCAAGCTCCTTCCAGCGCGCATGAAACGGCCGGGCCGCCACGGGCGGAAGATCTCGGAACCGTGTCCACCCGGCGCCGGGTCCGGGCAACCGATCCAGGTATCCGTCGTGCAGGAACGGACGCTGGAAGATCCGTCCCAGGCGCGCCGCCAGGCGATAGAGCGCCGGCGAGCGGAGGATCAGTCCCGCCGCCCTGAAGCTCCACCGCTCCCCGCGCGGGAGCTCTCGCCATTGCTCCGCCTCGTGCCGGAGGTCCAGGAGCATCCGCGGGATGTCAATGTTGACCGGGCAGACCTCCAGGCACGCCCCGCACAGGGTGGATGCCCCGCTCAGATTCTTCGGCTCATGCCCCAGGAAGGACGTGAGGATGATTCCGATCGGCCCGGGGTACGTCGAATCGTAAGTGTGGCCCCCGACCTTCTTGTACACCGGGCAGACGTTCAGGCAGGCCCCGCAGCGCAGGCAGTTGAGCGATTCCTCCAGCGGCCCACCGACCTGCCGCGAGCGGCCGTTGTCCATGATGACCAGGTGGACCTCTTCGGGCCCGTCCGTCTCGCCGGGGCGCCGCGGTCCCCGGATCAGGCTGGTGTAGACCGACATCTTCTGCCCGGTGGCGCTCCGCGCCAGGAGCTGGAGGAACACCATGAGGTCGCGGAGACTGGGGATGACCTTCTCCATCCCCATGATGGCCACGTGTATGCGGGGCAGCGTCGTGACCAGCCGCCCGTTCCCCTCGTTGGTCACGATCACGATTGTCCCCGTCTCGGCCACGGCGAAGTTGGCCCCGCTGATCCCCATGTCCGCCCGGAAGAACTTCTGGCGGAGCTCCTGCCGGGCCGCGGCCGTGAGCGCCTCCGGGTCGGGCGGCAACTCTTGCTTCACCGCGGCGGAGAACAGCTCCGCCACCTGGCGGGCGGTCTTGTGGATGGCCGGCGCGATGATGTGAGAGGGGGTCTCCTTGGCCAACTGGATGATCCACTCGCCCAGGTCCGTCTCCACCACCGTGATCCCGGCCCCCTCCAGCGCCGGGTTCAGGTGAATCTCTTCCGAGGCCATGGACTTGGATTTCACCACCGACCGGACGCCTCGCTCCTTCGCCAGCCGGAGAATGATGTCCACGCACTCCCGGCCGTCCGCCGCGAAATGAATGCGCCCGCCCGCCCGCTGGATCTCGGTCGCCAGCCGCTCCAGGTGCCGGTCCAGCTCCCGGATCGTCCGCTGTTTGATCGCCCTGGCCCGCTCCCGCAATCCCTCCGGGTCCGGGAGACTCCGGAAGGCATTCCGCCGCAGGGTGAGGAACCGCCCGGTGGCCAGGTCCAGCGCCTCCTGCAGCTGCCGGTCCTCGATGGCCCCTCGGGCCTTGGCGATGAATGCCGATCGGCTATCGGTCATGGGCGAGGCCTCCTCGAACCTGGCAACCGCCAATGAACGCAAATACACGCAAGGTCAGACCCTTGAAAAAGTGCCCGGCATCCCATTCGTGTTCATTGGCGTTCATTTGCGGTTCCATCGCCGGCGAGGATCTCGGCGAGGTGCATCGTCCGAATCGGTTGCGGGGTGCGGCGGATGCCGCCGCCCATGTGCATCAGGCAGCCGCAATCATTGGCCACCAGGATGTCGGCGCCGGTGGCCCGGATGTTCCGGATCTTCTCCTGGAGGATGGCGTTCGACACCTCGGGGAATTTGACCGCGAAGCTGCCCCCGAAGCCGCAGCAGTTCTCCGCGGCGGGCAACTCGTGGAGTGTGAGTCCCTGGACCCTCTGGAGCAACCGGGTCGGCGCATCCGCGATCCCCAGTCCCCGCAGAAGATGGCAGGAGGGATGGTAAGTGGCCGTCCCGGTGAAACGCGCCCCCACGTCCTCGCGGCCGAGGACCCGAACCAGGAAGTCCGAGAGCTCGTAGATCTTCCGCCCCAGGCCGGCCGCCCGCTGGTGCATCTCCGGGTCATCCTGGAAGAGGTGCAGGTATTCCTTCTTCAGCATGCAGGCGCACGATCCCGAGGGAACGACGATGCACTCGGCTGGTTCCAGCAGGGCGATGGTCCGGCGAGCGATGCTGGCCGCCTCCCCGTGGAAGCCGTTGTTGAAGAGCGGCTGGCCGCAGCACGTCTGGTCCGTCGGGTACGTGACCGTGAGCCCCAGGCGGCGGAGGAGGCGGACCGTCGCCTCGCCCACCTGCGGATAGAAGAGATCCACCAGGCAGGTCGCGAACAGCGCCACGCTTTTCTGTCCCATCAACGCTCCTCCCTCGACACGCTGTCAAATGGTCGAATGGTCGACTCGTCAATTGGTCTCGAAACTTGCCACCACGAATTGACCAATCGACCAGTTGACTACTTGACTTCCCGCTACACCATCAGGTACCTGCGCCGGACCTCCGCGTTGGCGCTGAGCTCCGCCATGCGTCCCTCGTATTGGATGCGGCCCTTCTCCAGGATGTAGGCCCGGTCGCTGACCCGGGTGGCGAAGTGAAGGTTCTGCTCCGACAGCAGGATCGTGATCCCCGCCTGCTTCAGGCGCAGGATGTGCTCTGCCATCGTCCGGACCACCAGCGGGGCCAGGCCCTCCGACGGCTCGTCGAGGAGCAGCAGGTCCGGGTTCCCCATGAGGGTCCGCGCAATGGCGAGCATCTGCTGTTCCCCGCCGCTCAGGCTGTCGCCGCGGCGCCGTGCCAGCTCCTTCAGGGCCGGAAACAGCTCGAAGGCCCGCTCCGCGGTCCAGCGGCGCTCGCCATTCCCCTCCACGCTCCGCCCCACCTCCAGGTTCTCCCACACCGTGAGGTCGGGGAAGATCCGCCGGTCCTCGGGGACAAAGCCGATTCCCTTTCGGCAAATGACGTGCGGGGGCTTGCCTGTGATGTCTTCGCCGCGGAAGATCACCCGGCCCGCCGCCGGGGGCACCAGGCCCATGATGGCCTTGAGGGTAGTGGACTTGCCCGCCCCATTCCGGCCCAAGAGCGCCACCACCTCGCCCCGGGCCGCCCGGAGGCACACGCCGAAGAGAATGTGGCTCAGGCCGTAATAGGCATCCAGGTCGATCACTTCCAGCATGGCATCCCGCTCGAAATCCTGCCGCTCGCCTCAGCACAGCCCACCCAGGTAGATCGCCTGTACCTGAGGATCCTCCCGCACCGACTGGGGGGTCCCCTCGGCAATCACCCGGCCCTGGTGCATGACCATGATCCGCTCCGCCGCCGCGAAGACGACGTCCATGTCATGCTCGGTGAACAACACAGTGACCGCTCGATCCCGCACAATCTGTACCGCCAGGGCCATGAGATCCAACCGTTCCTGCGGGGCCATCCCCGCCGTGGGCTCGTCCAGAACCAGGAGTTCCGGTTCATTGGCCAGCGCGATGGCCAGTTCCAGCCGCTTCAAGTCCCCGAAGGACAGGGTGGCGCACACCTTCTCCGCTTGGTCCTGCAGGCCCACACGCTTTAGGAAATCCAGGGCCGCCTCTCGTGCCAAACGTCCCGTCCTGGAGAACAGATCTCGACTCCGCCCCTGGTGCGACAGGATCGCCACCTGGACGTTCTCCAGGACCGTCAGGCTTGCGAAGGTGGCGGTGATTTGAAAGGTCCGGCTGATCCCCCGGCGCCAGATCCGCTCCGGCGGCAGGCCGCTGATCCGCTCCCCCTTGAACAGCACCACGCCGCCGTCGCAGGCGAGCTGGCCCGTCAGCAGGTTCAACAGGGTGGTCTTGCCGGCCCCATTGGGGCCGATGAGGGCGCACACCTCGCCCCGGGGGAGCCGCAGACTCACCCCGGCCACCGCCTGGACACCCCCAAAGGCCTTCCATACGTCGCGGACCTCAAGCAGAGGTGTCTCAACCAAGGCTCGCTCTCATCCGTGCCCACCGCGCCTGCACGAACCCGACGAGGCCATGGGGAAACGCCACCACCAGGAACACCAGGATCCCTCCCAGCACCGCTTGCCAGTAGCCCGTGTACTTGGTGATGACGATGTCCAGGAGCTTGTAGACCGCCGCGCCCACGGGCGCCCCGGCCAGCGCGTGGATCCCCCCCAGCAGGACCATGACCAGGGACTGGACGGACATCGGCATGGACAGGTAGTCGGGAAACACGCTCCCTTTCGCGAAGGCGAAGACGGCGCCGCCCAGCCCGGCGAAGAGGCCGGCCACTCCGAAGGCCAGGAGGCGGTGACTCCGGACGTTCACGCCGATGGCTTGGCAGCGCCGCGGGTGGTCGCGGGCCGCCCGCAGCGTGTAGCCGAAGGGCGAGCCCGTCACCCGCCGGAGGATGCCCAATCCAACAACGGCCGCCAGCAATGCCAGGTAGTAGTACCGGACAGGCGCGGCAAGGCTGGCGGCCGGCCACACCCCCAGGATGCCGTTGTCGCCGCCGGTGAAATCGTACCACTGGTGAACCACGGCGAAGGCGATCTGCGCGAAGGCCAGCGTGAGCATGGCGAAGTAGACGCCCGACAGCCGCACGCAGAAAACGCCGAAGAACAGGGCCGCCGCGGCCGCCACGAGCGGGGCCAAAAGAAAAGCCACCGGCATCGGCAGGGCTGCCTGCTTCATCAGGAGGGCCGCCCCGTACGCCCCCAGGCCGAAGTAGGCGGCATGCCCGAACGACAGCATCCCGCCCGTCCCGACCAGGAGCTGGAGGCTCGCGGCAAACAGGGCGAATGCCAGGATCTCCACCAGCACCCACACGTAAAAGGTGGGCAGGAGCCGTGGCAGGACCACCGCCGTCAGCAGGAGCCCGGCCCAGACCCAACGCGGGGCCCACAACCTGACGCCGGCGCCCAATCCTACGGCCCCGCCTGCGGTCCCGGTCCCTACCTCGGGCCGACCCAGCAGGCCCCAGGGCCGGAGGATGAGGACCGCGGCCATGAGGATGAAGATGATGGCGAGCTGAAATTCCCGCGGCAACCACAGAATACCGAAGGCCTGAAGGACGCCGATGAGCACCGCACCCAGGAGCGCCCCGAAGGCGCTTCCCATGCCCCCGATGACCACCACCACGAACGTTTCGACGATGACGGTGGAATCCATCACCGTGGTCAGGGCCACCCGTGGCATCTGCAGCGCCCCGGCCAGGCCGGCGAGCCAGGTCCCGAGGACGAACACGCCGGTGAAGAGCCACGCCTGGTTCACCCCCAGGGCCCCCACCATCTCCCGATCGGAGGTGGCGGCGCGGATCAGAATGCCCCACCGCGTCCGGTGAAGCACCCACCACAGCCCCAGGGCCAACAGGGGCCCCAGGAGTAGGATGGCCAGGTCATACGTCGGAAAGAGCTGGCCCATGATGGGAACGGAGCCGGAGAGGCCGGGAGGGCTGGGACCGGTCCTGTTCTCCGTGCCCCAGAAGAACTTCACGGCATCCCCGATCACCAGGACCACGGCGAAGGTAAGCAGCACCTGGTACAGCTCCGGTGCCCGGTAGATCCGCCGCAGGAGGCACACCTCGATGAGGCCGCCCAGCAGCGCCACGCCGAGGGGGGCCAGGACCACGGCCGCGTAGAAGCTCGCGGGCCCCAGGGACAAAGCTGCCGCCAGGCTGGAGGCGAGATAGGCCGCCAGCATGTAGAAAGACCCGTGGGCGAAGTTGACGATGCGGGTCACCCCGAAGATGAGGGAGAGCCCCGACGCGACGAGGAACAGGAACATCGCGTTGGCCAGGCCGGTCAAGAGCTGAACGATGAAGAGCGCCATGGAAAGGGATCAGGAGTTGGACGGTTCGCCATGCGCAGGGGCTAGTTGGCCGCCTCCCGCATCTTCCGCACCTCGGCCTCCGACGGAAGGACCTTCTCGCCGGGGACGTACTCCCAGTTCACCATGATGCCCCCTCCGCGCCGGGGGTCGAGCTTGGTCGTCCCCACCCAGGCGCCCATGGTGGACTGGTGGTCGAAGGGGCGAAAGCTGATCGGGCCAATGGGAGTCTCGACCTTCAGGCCCTCCAGGGCGGCGACCATCTTTTCCGTGTCGGTGCTCCCCGCCTTGCGGATGGCCTCGAAGATGGACTGGAAGGTGAGGTAGCCCACCAGGCTTCCCACCACCGGAGTCCGGTCCGCCTTCTTCTGAAACTTGGCGACGAACTCCTTGTGGGCGGGAGCCTGGATGTCGTACCAGGGGTAGCCGGTGACCAGCATCCCCTCAGGCGCCTCCAGCTTCAACGGCTCCATGTATTCCGGCTCGCCCAGGAGGATGCCGACGAAGAAGGCCTTCTGGAAGAGTCCCCGCTTGCTGGCCTCGCGGGCGAAGGCGATCCAGTCGCTGCCGAACAGGGAGACGTAAACTGCCTGGGGCTGCTGGCTCAGGAGCGCGGTGATGTACCCGCCGGGCTCGATCTTGCCCAGGGTCGGCCAATGCTCGCCCACCAGTTGCACATCCGGCTTCAACTCTTTCAGGCGCGCCCAGAACGTCTCCCAGGCTCGGCGGCCGTACTCGTAGTTCGGACCGATCACCGCCCATCGCTTGTACGGAAGCTTGGCCGCCCGCTCTGCCAGCATGTGCCCCTGCGAGTGGGTGTTGGGCCGGACGCGGAAGGCGTACCGGTGCCCCCGGGACCACGTGAGCGCCTCGGTCAAGGGCTCCGCGGCGACGAACAGCACCTTGTTCTGTCGGGCGAAATCCGAAACCGCCAGCCCCACGTTACTGAGGAAGGTCCCGGCCAGCAGGGCGACCTTCTCGCCGAAGACGAGCTCCTGCGCGTGCGTGATCGCCTCCGCGGGATTTCCCTTGTCGTCTCGGAACAGGACTTCCACCCGGCGGCCCAAGAGGCCCCCGCCGGCGTTGACCTCCTCCACCGCCATCTCCACCGCCTGTCGGTACGGCAGCGTGAACCCGGCCGCGATGCCGGTGTACGAGTTGACCTCGCCGATGCGGATGGGTTGTTGCGCCCCGGCCCCGGAGGGAATCACCAGCAGGAAGGCAACAACGAGGCCTCCGAAGACCGGCCAGGACGCGAGCGCGAGTTTCCCCGACCGGATGGGCCGAGGGAGTGGATGCCGCATGCGAGGCTCCTCCTTTTCAGGTGAAAGTCGCGCTCAATCTACGTCACCCAAAAACAGAGTGTCAAGGTAAATGGCGAAAGGCCAATCGTTCCGCTGCGCGTTTTCTTCTTCCGATGATCACGTGTCGCGTGTCCGGCTCCCATCCTCCGCGAGGTGCGGGCCCTTTCTGCTGGTCTTCCCCCGGGATGGTTGCTCCCGCGGAGACCGGTCCCTCAGAGGCGGGCGGTGCTGCGGCCGGGCCCAGCTCCGGATCCCGTTCAGATCCCGGCTCCCCGCTCTCGCTCATTCCCGCGGCGAGGGCTGCGCCGTCGCTCCTCGGCGGTTGGGAGTTCCCCGCCTTCGGGAGGATACGCCAGGCTGAATGCGTCCCCCCTGGGGCGAAAAATGGGGGCAGAACCGCCCCGCCGGGCAGCCCAGTGCCACCGGTGAATCCACCAACCCATTGAAAAATCGCCTGCTGATCGCCTCTACAACCCGTTCAAAAAATTTTAAAAAAGGGGCTTGACACCTCCCATCGGGGTGCGCTACAAGGGGCATCTCGCGAATCTTTGAATACGACAAACTGTTTATTTTCGATAGGTTCCACACCTTCCAATGATCTTCACCGGGTTGCACAACCTGGGGACAATCTCCCAAGACGCCGAGAAAGACGAGGGTTTCGGGTTATCCACACCTGTGGAGAAGGCTGTGGATAACTCCAAGACCGCGCTGGGAGCGGACTCCACGCACCGGGCCCTGGACCGATCTTGATATTTCAACCAGTTAGACCGTTGGACGGGCTGTGGATAAGTACTCCGGAGGGCAGCGTATGAAAGGGGCGGTGTCAACGTCGAACGCGCGGGAGATCTGGGATGAGGCCCTCTCAGTGATCCAAAACCGGGTCAGCCGGCAGAGCTTCGAAGCATGGTTCCGGCCGCTCAACCTGGGACCGGTGGAAGACGGCCGGATCAACGTCCTGCTCCCCAACCGCTTCTTCAAGGAATGGTTCGAGGAGCACTACCTGGGGCTGCTCCGGTCCGCGCTGGAGGATCTGATGTTCACCAAGGTGGAGGTGGTCCTGCTCCTCCCGGACAAAGAGGCCTCGCCCAGCGCCCTCCCCCGCGACGAGCCGCCGCAGCGCCGCGCCTCCCGCCGACCGCGGGACGCCGCCGTGCACTTCAACCCGAAGTACAGCTTCGACTCCTTCGTGGTCGGATCCAGCAACCAGTTCGCCCACGCGGCCTCGCTGGCCGTGGCCGAGCAACTGTCCAAGGCCTACAACCCCCTGTTCATCTACGGCGGCGTGGGCCTGGGAAAGACGCACCTGCTCCACGCCATCGGGCACCTGGCCCTGCAGCGCGACCCGCGGATCAAGGTCTCGTACGTCTCCTCGGAGAAGTTCACCAACGACCTCATCAACTCCATCCGCTTCGACGCCACCGTGGAGTTCCGCAACCGCTACCGGAGCCTGGACCTTCTCCTGATCGACGATATCCAGTTCATCGCCGGGAAGGAGCGGACCCAGGAGGAGTTCTTCCACACCTTCAACGACCTGTACGACTCCTCGAAGCAGCTCGTCATCAGCTCCGACAGCCTGCCCCGGGAGATCCCCACCCTGGAGGAGCGGTTGCGCTCGCGGTTCGAATGGGGGCTCATCGCCGACATCCAGCCGCCCGACCTGGAGACCAAGGCGGCCATCCTGCGCAAGAAGGCCCAGGCCGAGGGGGTCCGCCTGCCGGACGAGGTCTCCCTCTTCATTGCCAAGCACGCGAAGTCCAACATCCGGGAGCTGGAGGGCTGCCTGGTGCGCCTGGTGGCGCACGCCTCCTTCACCAACCGCGAGGTGAGCCTGGAGCTGGCCCAGGAGGTCCTGAAGGATCTCACCTCGGAGCAGCAGCGGCTCCCCACGATCCCCTCCATCCAGAAGGCCGTGGCCGACTTTTACGGGGTGCGGGTGGACGATCTGCGCTCCCGCGGGCGGAACAAGTCCATCGTCCTCCCGCGCCAGGTCGCCATGCACCTGTGCCGAGAGATCGTCAAGGCCTCGCTGTCGGACATCGGGGAAGGCTTCGGCGGGAAAGACCACTCCACCGTCATCCATTCCTGCCAGAAGGTCAAGCGGAAGATGGCGGGCGAGGAGGCCTTCCGGAAACAGGTCCACGACCTGACCACTCAGCTCTCCCCGTGAGCCGTCGGCCGGGCGATGCTCCCTGAATCCGCTCCCGAAGGCGGATCGGGCCAGGCTGGGGCCGGCGCTGCAGAAGGTCATCCGGGCGACCGGGTGCGGCCCACCCCATCGGACCCGAAAAAATAAAACGGCCCGCGCCCGGGAATCTCCAGGCGCGGGCCGTCCTCTTTGTGGGGGTGCCCGTCTAGCGGCAGCGGATGTTGCGCTCCCGGGCCAGCCGGGCCTCGCGGGTTCGGGGGTGCTTGGTCATCAACTCGCAGAGCACCGCGGTCGCCCGCTTCGTGTCGCCCATCTGCAGGAAGGCATCCCCCTGCTTGAACAGCGCGCTGGGGACCTTGGGGCTGTCCGGATAGTCCCGGATCACGACGTCGAATTCCTCGATGGCCTGCGTGAAGTTCTTCTGGCTGTAGTACGCCTCGCCCAGCCAGTACTGGGCGTTGGGCACGAGACTGGTCTTCGGGTAGCTCTGGATATACGTCTTGAAGCCCGCAATGGCCAGGTCGTAGTTCCCCTTGGTGTAGTCACTCAGCGCGTTCTTGTAGACCTCCTCGGGCGGGAGGAGGACCTGCGACGGGCGCGGTGCAGTCGGTGCGACCGCGACGGGGCCCGTCGGGGGCGCCGGAGTGGCGGGCGGGGCGGTCGGAGGGGTGGCAGGCGGCTGGGCGACCGGAGGAGGCGTTCCGGGTGCCTGTCCGGCCGCAGGGGCGGGAGGCTGGGCCGGAACCGGTTGGGCCGGCGGCGGTCCCGCCGAGGGTTGCCCGGCTGGCGGTGCCCCCTCCGGCGCCTGACCGGTCGGCGGCAGGGCTGGCGGGGAAGGACTGGGGGCCCGGACGCGCTGGTCCATCGCCTTGAGCTCTCGTTCCAGGCCGTCCATCCGCCCGGCCGTCCGGCGCTCTTGCTGGTCCATCTCGTCCAGCCGGCTGTTGAGATTGCCCAGGACGAAGGCGTTCTCTTCCAGCTTCCCCTGGACGAGGCGGGTTTCCGTCGCCAGCTCGTCCAGGCGCAAGGCCAGGGCCGCGCGGGCTCCCTCGCCCTCCTTCACCGTGGTCTCGAAGCGGCTGCGCAGATCCGCCTCCAGCTTGCTGAGGCGTTCATCCGTGAAGGCCCGGGCCCCCTCATTCGTCTTCGCCAGGCCCGCCACCTCTTGGCGAAGGGCGGCGACGTCCCGCCGCACCGCCTCGATGTCATCGCTGCTGACACACCCCCCTAGCGCCACGAGGACACCCAGCAGCCCCGCGGCCATCCGCCAGCTCATTCGCGCTCTCCCGTCCAAGGTCGAAGCCACTCTGCTCTCCTTGCGATATCCCGTGGGATTCCGCGGTCGCGGGCTCCCCCGGGCAGCCCGTCAAGATGGATCCGGAGCCCGGGTCGCGAGTCCCCCGTGATCACGTCCTGCCCCCGGCGGTTCGCGGGACCAGTGGGTTAGGGCGACCAATCCGGCAGATAGTTGTCGCGTCCGTTGTTCGTCAGCCGCGTCTGCTCCGTGCCGTCGGCGTGCATCACGAAGAGGTCCCGGTGGCCCGTCCGCGTCGAGGCGAACACGATGTGCCGGCCGTCCGGAGACCAGGAGGGATCCTCGTTGCTGCCCGCGGTGGTGAGCTGCTGCAGGCCCGTGCCGTCGGGATTCATCAGGCAGATCTGGTTGCCGGCGAGCCGGCACATGAAGAGGATCTTCTCACCCCGGGGCGACCAGCGCGGCGAAGCGTTGTAGTTTCCCTGGAAGGTCAGGCGGCGGAGATTGGTGCCCTCCACGTCCACGACGTAGATCTGGGGGGAGCCGCCGCGATCGGAGTTGAAAACGATCTGCCGCCCGTTGGGCGAGAAGGACGGAGACACCGAGATGGATGACCCGGTGGTCAGGGGCTTTGTGCTGGTTGCCTTCATGCACTGAGCCACCTGGACCTCTACACGACTATCTTTCGATTTGGCCTCGGTACAAACAACCTTTTCCAGTTTTGTAATAAACAGGTTGGTTCCGCCGCTCGCGCTCATGGCGAAGGCCAGCCACTGGCCGTCGGGCGACCAGCCGGGGGTGACGTTCAGGCCCCGCTGCGCCGAGAGGACGTCCCGCCGGCCGCTGTCGAAGTTGAGGACGAAGAGATCCGGGTTGCCGTTCCGGTACGAGGTGTACGCGATCAGACGCCCGTCCGGGGACCAGCGCGGCGACAGGTTGATGGATTGATTCCCGGTGATCGCCACGGGGCTCGCCCCGTCGTAGTCCATGACGAAGATCTCCTTCGCCGTCCGGGTCACGGCCGACACGAAGGCGATCCGCGTCTGGGCCACCCCCTTTTCGCCGGTGAGGTTGAACAGGATGTCGTCGGCGAAGCGGTGGATGATCAACCGGTAGAACTTGGGGTCCCCCACGTAGCGCTTGCCGAACACCATGTTGCCCGTGGTCACGTCGAAGAGGCGTCCCTCGACGACCGCCTCGTGCCCCCGGCTCCCGACCTGTCCCACCACCAGGTGCTGGACCTTCAGGGAGTTGAGGCCCGGGAAGAGCGGGCGTTCCTGATCCATCTGCACCGTCCGGGGATCGAAGGGCAGGGTCGCCGGGTCCATCACGTCGAAGATGGTGGTGAAGCGCAGATCGGCCGCCAGCACCGACTCGCCCAGCTTCCCCAGGTCCTCGCCGTTCATTGATAAGGGCGCGAAGCCCGCGATGGCGATGGTGATCCGGGGCACGACCCGCTCGCGCAGTTCCCGCTCGATCACCTGCCCGCGCGCACCCGAGGCGAACCCCGCGAGGACAACCGGGATCACCCAGACAGCGATCCACCGCGGCGCTCGCATCATCCCCGCCCCCGCTCCATCACAAAGCGATACCGGAGGTCCAGCGACGGATCGGTGAGCAGGTTGGGGAACGGGGGCAGCGGCAGGCTCTGCCTGACCGCCCGCAGGGCCGAGGTGTCCAGGCTGGCGTTGCCCGAGCTCGTCTCCAGTTCCAGGTCACGCACCTGTCCCGACCGCAGGACCCGGAAGCGGACCACCACGACCGTCTCGGCGGGTCCCGAGGCGCCCAGCGGGACCCAGTTCACCTGGATCTTCCAATCCACGAGGGTGAGATAGGAGGCCAGGGCACTCCCGCCCCCGGCACCGGGTCCGCTCCCGCTCCCCGCACCGCTCGCGGTACCGGCCACCTCGACGCCGCCGCCCTTCCCGCCCCCGGTGCCTGCCGACGCCACGGGTGGCGCCGGTGCCGGCACCGCGGGAGCGGCGGGCGTGAGCGGAACGGGGCCCGGCGGGGTCGGCCGCGCCGTCTCCCGCCCGGTCACCGAGGGCGGGCGCAAGGAGGGCTCGCGCTCCGGAGTGACCTTCCGCGCGGGCTGCCGGCCGGGCAGCGTCAACTCTTCTGTCGGCCGCGGCGCCGGCCGTGCGGCGGGCGCGGGTGCGGGTGCCGCCGGGGCAGGCACCGAGGTCGCGGGGGCGGAGGAACCGCTGGGGCCCCGCCCACCGGGGGGCGCCTCCACCAGGTTCACCGTATAGCTCACCGGAATCGTGATGTAGGTCCCCACCTGAAAACGCGGGACCAGGACGATCGCCAGCGTGAGCAGTCCGTGAAAGAGGACTGACAGGCCGAAGGTGAGGCCGACCTCGCGGGGCTGGGGTCCCGGCGCGAGGAGCCGGTCGGACACAGCCGTCATGCCTCAACTCCCGCCTGGCCTCACCGGCTCGGTCACCATCCCCACCCGGTCGATCCCGGCCTTCTTGATGACGTCCATCACCTTCATGACGGTGCCGTAGGCCACGGCCTCATCCGCCTTCAGGAAGACCGCCGCCTTCGGATTTCGCCGCACCATGCCGCTCAACACCTTGGACAGCCGGTCCAGGCTGATGGGCTGGCTGTCCAGGAACACCCCCCGATCCCGGGTGACCGTGAGGACGAGCCGCTCCTCGGGTTGGATGGTCCGCGTCTCCGTCTTGGGGACCCGAACGTCGATCCCGCCCAGCATCATGGGGGCCGTGATCAGGAAGATGATCAGGAGAACCAGGACGACGTCCACGAACGGCGTGACGTTGATCTCCGCCATCGCCGACCCCAGTCGGTCCTGTCCTCCAAAGTCAACGCCCTTCGACGCCATCGTCTGCCTGCCTCGTGCCCGTGCGGCCATGGGACGCCCCCGGGCCCCCAGGGGTCCCGCGCTGTCCCTGCAAAGGCGTGCTCACGAACGCCCCGCCTTGGCCCTGCGGAGGCGCCATCAAGGGCGCCCCGCCTTCGCAATGACCCGCTCCGCCGTCCCCGTGAACTCCAGGGCGAACAGGTCCATGCGGGTGGCCGCCCCCTTGATCCGGTTGAGGAAGTAATTGTAGGCGATGACTCCCGGGATCGCTGCGGCGAGCCCCGCCGCCGTCGTGATCAGCGCCTCGGCGATGCCAGGCCCGACCGCCCCGAGGTTGGCGGAACCGGTCAGGCCGATGCTGTGAAACGCATCCATAATGCCCCAGACCGTGCCGAAGAGCCCGATGAAGGGCGTGACGTTGCCCGTCGTGGCGAGGAAGATCAGCAGGCGCTCCAGCCCGGAGATCTCCCGCAGGCTGGCATGGCGAAGGGTGCGCGAGACCCGGGACAGGAGATTCTCGGCCGAGACATCCAGGCCCTTGGCCGGCACGTCATGCGTCGCCGCGCCCCCCCCGGGGGCGGGGTTCCCTTTCAATGCAAGGCTGAGTTCGCGATAGCCTTCCCGGAACAGGGCAGCCAGCGGGCTCTGGGGAAAGCGCCTGCAGTCCTCGTACGCGCTCTGGAGGCTCTTGCTCTCTCGGAACAGTCGGAGAAACCGCCCGTCCTGCTTGTCCGCACGCCCGAACGACCGGAGCTTCAGGAAGATGATCGTCCAGCAGGCCAGGGAGAAGAACAGGAGGACAAGAAGAACAGCCTTGGCGACGATCCCGGCCTGGAGAATCAGGTTGATTGCGCTCATCTAGAGCTTCCCATGTCTGTCTTATAGCAAGGGCTCGAAAGGGACGTCAAGCGAAACACGAGGGTTCCGAGCGGCCACGCGCGCCGCGGTTGCCATGCCGCGCCCCGAGCGCCCGCCGGTGCCGACCTCCTCGGGGGATTAGTCCATCTCCCGTCGCAGAAGTTCCACCAACCAGCCATTGAGAGGAAGATCGGACACCTGGGGGGGGAACCGTCGTACGGGGATCAGGAGGAGTCTCCCCCAAGGGGATTGCCTGTCCGCGATTCCAGGAAGGCCGACAAGAGCGCGTGGGCCTCCGGGGCGAGGGCGCCAAACTCCACCCCGCTATGGTAGATCAGGCCCGTGCCGCCCGGGTTCGCCGTGGCCCGACCCACCGCCGTGGACCACACCACACGGCCCATGACTGTCACGACCTGCTCCTTGAGCGGCAGGCGGAGGTAGCAACTGCTCCCGGGGCGGAGGATGCTGGTGTGCTCCACGCGCGCGCCACCCAGGCTCAAGTCCAGGATGTGAACGTCGTGGCTCGCCGTGACGTCACCGGTCACCGCCTCCTTGAATGTGAGCCGCGCGTATCGGCGCTTGGTGGAATAATCAGGGCCCATGCCTCTCCCTCCGCGGAACCTCGGGGCACCCCCGCTCGAGGATCGTCGCCGGATCTCTCCTGCGGAGCCAGTCAGCCTCCCTCGCGAGGGCCGCGGTGCAGTCCCCGGGCACTCGTCGTCGCCCCGGGAGGGATGGATCGGCTGCCAGCGGCGAACGGATTGAAGCGATTCCGGGCCGGGGTCTGCGGCCCGGACAGGCCAACGTCCGGCGAACTCTACTCAATGGCCTCACCCGTTGTCAACGGGAAAGCTCCTTCGGTGTCGGGGAGTTGTGCGACCCGTTGCTTCTTGCTAGACTGAGAAAGCCCTCGGGCTCCAGTCCCATTCTGCGGGTCGGCCCGCACGTGAGACGCGATCGGCCGAAGGCTGTGGAAGGTGGTATGCCAACGACGAGGACGATCGCCGTGACGGTCGCGTTGTGTCTCAGCGCGATCTGGCCGCCGGCCGGATCCTCCGCGGAAGCGCCAACGGACGCGGCCGTCCTGGACGTGGAGGCCGCCTTCCGGGGGGCGATGGAGATGTGGGCCTATCATGAATTCTGGCACCTGTGGGAGATGTCCACCAGCGAGAGCCGCTTCGTGATCACCCAGAATGAATTCGCCGCCCAGATGGAGAGAGGCACTGCCAGGCCCGCGGCGGGCAGGCGGGTCGAGGATCTGAGGGTCTCGGTCACCTCTGCCCAGACCGCCCTGGTGGTAGCGCGAATAGGCCTGGAGGACCCCCAAACGAACACCACCCGGCCAATCGTCCGCTCGTTCCTCTTGTACTATCAGGAGGGCCGCTGGCGCCCGCAACTCTCGGACTTCCTTGGCCTCTCCGCCTACACCTTCCCGGGACAACCCGCGGTGGGTCCCGTCATACTCGTCGTACCCTGCTGTCCGGTGCGTGGCATCCCGCCCCGGGCGCACGGGATCATTCTGAAGCCCTGACACCTCCCGCCCTTTCTGCCCAAGGACCTCAACCCAGGGCATAGCCGCCAGAAAGTCTCCGGCGCGAAAAAATTGGCAGGCACCAGCGGGAGCCGATGCCTGCCTCACGGAGCCGATTCGGTTGTCATGGTCACGCAGCCTTTTTCAGCTCCTCGGTTTTCGTTGCCTCTGATTTCCTCGCCTCACAGTCCGGGCAGAAGTAGATCCATCTCGAACCGTCGTACTCCAGAATCTGCCCACAATCGAGACATTTCGCGGGTATGCCGCTCATCCCCCTCACCTCCCCTCGTCCAGTCGTCCAGCCCACCACCTCCTTTCCTCACGGCATCGGACGTGACGACCATCTGAACCAAAAGATAGGCCATCGCCGCTGGACGTCAAGGGAAACACCACAACGCTGCCTGGAAAAGCGGTCCTCTCCGCGTCCCAGCGCTGGGTGGGGGGTCCCTCGGCTCAACGACCCTCGTGGCGCACCGGGTTCCGCAAGGCACCGATCCTCTGGATCTCTATCACTGCCACATCCCCGTCCTGCAGGAACCGGGGCGGTTTCCGGGCGAAGCCGACGCCGCCGGGTGTCCCGGTCGCGATGACATCCCCGGGCTCCAGCGTGAAGATGTGGGAGCAGTAGGCCACGATGTCCGGGATGGAGAAGATCAGGTGCTTGGTGTTGGAGGACTGCAGGACCTCCCCACTCACCGTGCACTTGATGTCCAGGACGTGCGGGTCCGGGATGTCCTCCTTCGTGACCAGCGCGGGGCCCATGGGGGCGAAGGTGTCGAAGGTCTTACCCGACATCCACTGCCCTCCCGGCTTCCGGATCTGGTAATCCCGGGCGCTGACGTCGTGGAAGGCGGTGTAGCCGGCCACGTAGTCCAGGGCCTGCGTCTTTGAAATGTGGCGGCCCCGGCGGGCCATGATGAAGGCCAGCTCGGCCTCGTAGTCCACCTCCTTCGACACGCCCGGGAGGAGGACCGGGTCCTCCGGTCCGATGATGGCCGTGGCATACTTGGAAAAAAGGATGGGGTCCGTCGGGATCTCCGCCTTGGATTCCTGGGCGTGATCGCGATAGTTCAGGCCCAGGCAGATGATCTTGCGGGGGTTCAGGACGGGTGCCCGCAGCCGGACGGCTTGCAACGGGTGAACCATCGCCTGCGCAAGGGGACCTCCGGTGCTTTGCACGCTCCGCGCAAAGGCCAGGACCTCCTTCGCCAGGGGCAGACTCTGGTCCCAGAGATCCAGGAAGCCGCGCATATCCGCCGGCAACTCCCGATCGGCCAGAGCCTGGAAGTCCGCGGCCCCCCGCGTCGCCAGCAGCAGCGCATATCCGCGGTTCAGGTCCACCACATGCCCATCCTGTTCCGCCCCCAGACGCGTGCTCCCCTGATACTCAAAGGTCACAAGGCGCATTCCCAGCCTCCTTTTTGTTGGCGAATTTGTTGGCGAAGAAATCCCGGTAAACCCGAGGCACTGATGGATCCGCACATTTCGCAGATTGCACAGGCTCCCAGAGGAAGCTCGCTCCGAAAGACCCTGACTTTTCTGCGGTTATTTGCGCTCATCGCGGACGACCCTCCACGGCAGGGATGGGTGACGCCTCCAACGCTCTCGCAGGGCGCCGCGTTTGTCAAGGCAGTAGTGCGCGTCCGGTCGGTCCCAACGACCAATCGCTGGAGGCTTCGCCGTCCGTCGAGCTTCCCTAGCGGGGCTCCGTGTTGGGTTCAGAGTCCACATGTGAAAAGTCTGACGCCTTCGGTTCCCTACTCCATTCCGGCAGGGGCAGAAGGCTGGCCGGGGGGCTCTGGACTCCCGCCGGCGACCATCGAGGCGGGCCTCGCCAGAAGCCACGCAGGGGCCTCGACCCCCGAGGCCCTGTGCGGTGCCTCTGGGAAAATGGGCAGATACCGGACGGCCAGGCCGAACATCGCGAATCCCGCGGCGACGAGGGCCAGTGAAAGGGCGATCTCCATCCACGACGGGAAGTAGGCGACCCCCGCGGCCCGCTCCATTCCGGTGACGCTCACGTTCAGCCGGTGCATGACGAAGCCCAAGATAGCCAGGAAGGCGCCCGTGACCAGCCCTGGCTGCCTTGCCCGCACCCGCGGGATCGCCAGCAGGATGATCGGGAGGAGGACCCCCAGCCCCATCTCCAGCAGGAACATGGACCCTTCATAGCCGGGCCGGCGGAGTCCGAAGAGCGCCCCCCGCCGCGCCAGGTCCTGCAACCGCAGGATCCCGTAGACGCTGAGGACCACCACCATGGCCCGCCCCAGCGGCTCCAGCAGGTCCATCTTCAAGTGGTGGTTGAAGGCCCGCTGGCACAGGGCGGACTCCACGATCACCATGGCCAGGCCGGCGGCGATGGCCGACACGAAGAAGAAGACCGGCAGCAGGGGCGAGTACCAGAGCGGGTGCAGTTTCTCCGGGACGATGAGATAGAGCGACCCCAGGGACGACTGGTGAAGTGTGGACAGGATCACCCCCACGATCACCAGTGGCACGCTGATGGCCCGCACGATCCGCCGGGGTCGCTCCAGGTTGAGCCGCTCGAAGACGATGGGCGAGAACTCCAGAGCCAGGACGGTGGTATAGAGCATCACGCACCACGCCACCTCGAACATCACCGAGCGCGGGTTCCACATCACGAGGGCGTGCCAGATCCGATGCGGCTGCCCCAGGTCGAAGAGAAGCGCCAGGATGACGAACACATACCCGAGGAATGCGGTGAGCACGGTGGGCCGGATGATCGGGGAGAACCGCTTCAGGTTGAAGATGTAGACCGCGGCGGTGATGGCGAATCCGCCGGCCGCCAGTCCCACCCCACACAGCACGTCGAAGCCGATCCACAATCCCCAGGGGAACTGGTCGCTAAGGTTGGTGGTCGCCCCCAGGCCCCGCGTAAATCGAAGCACGCCCACTACGGTCCCGGTGGCGGCCAGCACCAGGAAGACCAGTCGCCAGAAGGTCATCTCAGGCCATCGCCGGCTATTCATTGCCTCTTCATCCTTTCTCATCGCCACTCCCCGCTTCCGGTCCCCCCACGTCTCGGCTCTCGGCTCGCGACTCGCGGCTCTTCCGGTCAGCCCTGTTTGGCGGCCTCCTGGTCCAACGCCTCCTGGACCCGGATCCGCCGATGGGTGATCCACCAGATGCCATACAGGAGCGCCCCCCCGACCACCACGATGTCCGGTACCTTGGAGAGGGCCTTCCATGTCAGCGTGGGCAGCGGCGTCAGGGGCAGGTCGGGCCGAATTCCCAGGCTGAGGAAGGGAACGCTGGAGAGCATGAGCACCGAGGTGCCCCCGACCTCCTCCAGGCCGTAGATCTTCGGGACGTAGGCCTTGGGCGCGGCCTCTAAGCGCGCGCGGGCCTCCCCGATCAACTGGTCGCGGTCTCCGAAGATCGTGGCGCCCGTCGGACAGACAGTGGCGCAGGCCGGCTCCTTCCCGGCGGCGATCCGGTCGGCACACATCGTACACTTCTGGACGATGGGGACCGCGCGGTCCCACTGGTACTTCGGCACGTCGAAGGGGCAGGCCATGATGCAGTACCGGCAGCCGATGCACCGGCTGGCGTCGTAGATGACGGGCCCGCTGGGCTCCTTGCGGAACGCCTCCACCGGGCAGACCGAGGCGCAGGTGGGCGATTCGCAGTGCATGCAGAGACGGCGGATGAAGGCCTTGTTGCGCTGCTCCACCACCGTCCAGGTATACGCCGTCAGCTTGGGGTCAATCATCGCCGGCAGGTTGTTCTTCTCCTTGCAGGCCGCGACGCAGGCCTCGCACCCGATGCACTTGGTGCTGTCGAAGAGGATCGCGCCCTTCATGACGACCTCCGCTCACTTGTGTGGGGTCGGGGTCTCGTGGCTCGCGGCCACCCGCGCGTTTGCGCGGGTACCCGGCTCGATCTCCCCTCACCCACGTGGCACCGGGAGCAGCCCGCCGCGTCCGTGGGACCGAAGGCCATCTGGCCGTTGTGGCAGGCGCCACAGGACTTGCCCGCCTCCATCTCGGCGTGGGTCACCTGCCGCGTGGGCTGGAGCATGCGGAAGAGCTTGACGTGACAGGTCGTGCACTTCTCCGAGACCGCGACGTGGAACTGGTGGCTGAAGACGACCTTGCCGGGGCTGCCCTCGGCCTTGGTGTAGGCCAGATCCGGCGGCAGCCGGAGCTGCTGGGCGGCTGCGTGGCCTCCCAGGGCGAGGACCGCCCCGGTCAGCCAGGCCACCCCCGTTCTCCATCCCTGTCTCACGGGTTCCTCCTCCGATGATGACCCCGCGGTGCGGGGCAGCTTCACCATGGATCCCGACGCGTCACCCGGCTCAGGCGCTCAGGAACTTCGCCTGGAACTCCGCCCAGGTCTCGTCGTCCAGATGCTCCAACAGGCCGTCGGCCAAGAGGCCGCCGTCCGCCGCCGTGGCCCCCACCAGCGCATCCCGCCTCAGGGTCAGGGTGACGTGCAGGAATTCCTGCAGCCGGGCCAGCTCCGCCTGGAGCCAGACCAGGGCATTCTCACCCACCGTGAGCCTTGGGAGGTTGGCGGCCAGGTTGGTCGGCCGCAGGGCCACCAGCCAGCCCCGGGTGTACGGATCGCGCTTGATCAGGCCGGGCGCCTTGGCCAGCTCGCCGTTGACGGCGCACACCACCCCGTCCACCGGCGCCGGGAGCGTCGCGGTTCGCCCGCCCTGGCGGATGGCCACGAAGGGCTGCCCCTGCTTCACCGCGACGCCGACCGGCGGCAGCGTGATGGCATCCACGTGGCCGAGCAACTTCTGAAGGAAGTCATCCACGCCCACCTTGACCTGTCCCGAGAAGAGCAGGTTCACCCAGGTGTGACCCCGGTGGAAGAAGAGCCCACCCGGGAGGCTGAACCGCTCCGGCTGCAGGTTGGGCAGCAGGAGGTCAGCCACGCCGCCCCCACCTGCCTGGGTCACCAGCACCAGCCTGGCCCGACGCTGCCGGACCCACTGGACTACCAGGTCCGCCCCCACAAACAGGATGATCGTGAACACCACCAAGATGGCAACCATGGTTCACACCCCCTTTGTCTTTCTCCTC
>Ga0082335_1000340_pt1 | contig 120170 bp, 120 predicted proteins | sample Subgrocontami58m_FD_72375 | JGI IMG/M metagenome (GOLD analysis project Ga0082335, IMG submission 72375) | Subsurface groundwater microbial communities from S. Glens Falls, New York, USA - GMW37 contaminated, 5.8 m (SPADES assembly) (version 2) ... | reverse complement strand
AGTGACCGGGCTGCGGCTCGCGCCGCTAGGCCGCCCGCATCAGATGCGCCGTCCGACGACAAAACACGCACTTGTGAAAAAGAGGTGGTGGATTGTGGCTCCATTTATCTGTTGACCGTCAGGTACGTTTTCTGTTAGGGTCTTACGCGCTTCTCAGTACAACGGCTGTTCGACCCACAATCCGTCGAGGTCAGGATGTCAGGATCGGCCCATCACCCCTGGACACGAAGATCCTTTCTGAAGGCTTCTCTCGCTTCTGCCTTCTTGCTGGTCGGTAAGGCGGCGTGGGCGCAGGACCTGGTCGTCCCACCGGTCCCGGAGGGGAGGCTTGCCCTGTATAATACCCACTCACGCGAGCGGCTGGAGATCGCCTACCGGGACTCATCCGGTCAATATGATCAGGACACCTTGAGCGCTCTTGATCATTTTCTTCGCTGCCCTTATACGAATAGGGCGACCAAGATGGACGTCCGGGTGATTGAGTTTTTGAATGCGGTGGATAAGCAGTTGGGAGGCGACAACGAAATTCACGTCATATCGGGTTTCAGGTCACCTGAGTACAATCGACTGCTTGCAGGAAAAGGGCGGAGGGGAGTGGCGAGACATAGCCTCCATCTGTCTGGTAAGGCCATAGATCTCCGCATCCCAGGGGTTAACCCAAATGTGATCAGGAAGACTGCGCTCGATCTGAGATATGGTGGAGTAGGATATTATCCTCGCAAGGGTTTTGTCCACCTGGATTCTGGGACATTCAGGCACTGGTAAGTCGCCAGCGTCGGTGGCGCACCTCCGTTGTAGTCTGTTTTCTCCTGTTCTCTGCACCCGATGATCTCTGGAGCGCAAGCTCCTCCACACCCCCTTCCCGCTGTGCCATTCGGTACCCCAGTGATGCCAAGGTGGAATGGGAGTGTCAACGTCTGCGCGCCCACGAGACGCTGGAAACCCTATTCGGGAATCGGTGGGTAGATGTCGCTCGCTTTAACCGGATAGACCGGCGCCATGCCCATCCCGGTATCTCTCTGAAGGTCCCCAGGCGCCTCGAGGATGTCACCGGCTTCACACCGATGCCTCAGGAGTACCCCTTAGCAGCCAGCGAAGCCAAATTTATCCTGATCGATCTCGCAGAGCAGTTCCTCGGCGCCTACGAGTATGGTCGGCTGGCGTTTTCGGCGCCGATCGCCACAGGCGAGAAAAGAAACGAAACCCCGGCAGGCGAATTTACAATTACCGCTGCCCACCGGCGTCACCGTTCATCCCTCTATACCATCGAGAAGACCAACATCCCGTATCCCATGAACTACGCCCTTCTCTTCCATGTCAGTAAGGAAGGCGTCGCATTCTGGATTCATGGGCGTGATATTCCCGGATATCCGGCCTCGCACGGCTGCATCGGACTGTACGACGAGCTGATGCAGAAAACGTACTATGGATATCCCCGCGAACCGATCCTTGAGGATGCCAGGACCCTCTACACATGGGTGTTGGCGCCTCTGCCGGAGGACGAGAAGTATCGGATCCTGGACAATGGGCCACGGATGCACATTGTCGGCCAAGCGCCGCTTCCGCTGCGACGATCAAGCCAGGACGGCTCACGTGTTCGGCCCGCTCCTCGAATCGCTCCTGAAGCGATGCATTAAGAGGGGGCTTTCGCGTGCTATCGCTTCTTTCCCCAGGCCGAGCGTGAGTAGCTGTGTAACCCCTTGGCGTTCATCGCGAGGGTTACCTGAAATACTTCCAGTACTCCTTGCCATTCCCCTAGCCCCGCTTTTTCCTTGACATCGCCGGTTGGGGGACCACAATACGTTGCCAACGTAGTCGCTTTATGAAGTTATCGGCGGTTACTTGATCCGGCAGAGTATTGACACCGATTCTCCCGGTAGCGCATCCCAAAGGTGTCGCGTGAACCAAGTAACCGTATGGATTGACAACTGTCGTATGTGTGGCTTCGGGTTACTGGCCAACCATTCGAGATGAAAAGAGGGAAAGCTCATGAGTGAACACGAGGAGATCCTGCCGGGCCACGGACTGCAAATTGATAAAATGCCTGGGCACTGGCTACTGGCACAGATGGGAAAGCGGGTGTTGCGTCCCGGAGGCCTTGAATTAACCCGCCGGATGCTGGATGCACTCAATATCGTACCGACGGATAGGGTAGTCGAATTTGCGCCAGGGCTGGGTGTAACCGCGCAACTGGTTTTGTCTAAATCCCCGTCCAGCTATACTGCCGTCGAAGCTGACGATGCCGCCGCAAGCCGGGTACAAAGCTATCTGTCAGGCGACAATCAACGTTGTGTCGTCGGGCAAGCTGAACAATCAGGTTTACCGGACGGCAGCGCCACGGTGGTGTACTGCGAAGCAATGTTGAGCATGAAACCACCGGAGAATAAGGTCAAGATCATTCAAGAGGCCAAGCGTTTGCTGGCGCCAGGCGGGCGTTGTGGTATCCATGAATTATCTGTGGTTCCGGATGATATTGATCATTCAACCAGAGACGCCATCAACCGCGCGCTCTCGCAGTCCATTCATGTTGGGGTGCGTCCGTTGACCGTGTCGGAATGGAAGGCGCTGCTGCAGCGCGAAGGGTTGATCATCAAGGCGCAGGCAACCACCCCGATGCACCTGCTCGAACCATCCCAGATAATCCGAAATGAAGGTCTGGCGGGGATGCTGCGGATCGCCTGGAATGTTCTGCGAAATCCGGCGGCGCGCCAGCGGGTACTTACCATGCGGCGTGTGTTCCGTCAGTACGACCAAAATCTGGCGGCTCTCATGCTGGTCGCTGAAAAGGGACCTTAACGACGTCTTAACCTGATTATCCCGGATGCGGGATGGGGTGGAACCTTCGAATAACCACCAGGGATCAGGAGGCCGGAGTCTTGGCCGCTTCTTTCGGAAGCAGGCGGTGCTCTTGAAACTGAAGTGTCGAGACCTCGATCTTCCCCCCTTGGGCGGCGATGATCATGCGGAACTTGGGGAGCCAGAACCTCTCCACCTCGACGTACTCATCGGTAAACACGGTGCTTTTTACAAGCGAACCCTTTTCGTCGAACTGGAAGACGGCCACCTGCTTGGGCAAGAAGCCATGAGGCGTCGGGACGTACTCTAAGACGTTGAGGCTCAACCATCCTTTTTCGGTCTTCTGGTTGACCTGGAGAATCTGTCGATCCTTGATACGGTACGTCGATGAGAAGCGGTCGCCTTTCTTCACCAGGCGTCCCAGTGGATGCTGATCCTCAGAACCGAAGGCAACCGGCGCCTCCTCGTGCTTGTGTGTTTCCGTTTTCAGTCGATGGTTAACGAGCGACTTCAGTATCCCCCCGGCCCACTCTGCCGCCTCGCGGTCTTGAAGCTCAACCTCCACCTTTCCAGAGGGGAGGACCGTCAGTGTACCGCCCGACCGTTTTCCATCCTGGCTTACCTCCAGCTTCGCCTTAAAGCCCGGGAAGCGGTCCCACACGACGACGCGCTGGCGGGCCTCCTCCAGGAGGGCACGGGCCTCAGGATCGTTGTGAACCTCCTGGGCTTTCGCTGGGTCACCTGTAAAGGCGAGAAGAAGGATAGCGAAACACAGGCCTTGGATCCAGCGTAACCGTCTCTTCATCGGTTCTGTCCTCCTTTTCAGCAAAGAAACAATGGCGCTTCAGGCTTTTCCGCGGATAGAGTGTCTGGTATCGATACCCTCCTGAATCTACAACAAGGAGGGCCATCAAGGAAAGTCTGCGCGAGCCGTGGGCGCAGGCGACGCCGCAGCGAGCCGACGGCGTCTGGAGGCGCTGGTTCCGGTGGGCCACTCATTCGCTCCTCACGCCGGTCCGATTTCTTGGGCGGGTCGTAAGCCTTGTTGGAACATTTTAATTCCACTCAATTTTTCAAATGTCTCTTGTCAAGGGCTGACCCCTCCCGGGTTTTCTTATGGCGCCGCATTGCAAATGATACTGTTCTTACTCTTCCGCTTGAACCAGTCACATACCTGATCCCGAATGAATCCTTCATTGTCATTGTCGCTATTGACAAGGTAATCAGCCGCTTTGAAAAGATAATCTTGAAGAGCGCCAGCACTCAGCTTGACCTTGCCATTGGGGTCTCTACCAGTCAACTTGTACCGTGTCGGTATGGAATTGACGACATTGGCAACCTGATCGATGCTTTCTCTTAATTTAGCATTGAGTTTGTCGTCTTCCTTGATTTTTTTACTTGCAAAGTTTTTCGAGAGTAAACGTTGCAAGCTCAGATGCCAGACGGCGCACTGTATTGCATTGCCGTCATCCAGTTTAATTTCTTTACCTTCTTCATTTCTTTTGAAGGGATCAATATCGGGCGTTTTGGCATCTATGTTCAAGTTACGCAGTCAATCAACGCGGCGGACCGTCAAAAGGGAATCCGATGCAGCAGCCACATTTGTATCAAAGATGAAATCAATGGGACCTCGGGTGTCTGCTTCATGAATATGTTCCGGGTACTTTGGATAGGGATACGAGTCAACGACGAAAAGAAAACAAGGTTGGTCTTTAGGTTGGTCTTTTTTTGTTGCGTCATACAGCGGCTTCACCATGTTGAGCAATGTGGTAATTCCCAAATTATCGGAAGGGCCGCCATCCAGAACATGTTGATAGTGTTTTTTGTCGCTGATGGAAAAGTCATGAAGCGTCATATCGTGAAATACCCCAGGAAAAGCGCTGGAAGCCATCACCGCATTTGCAATCGGATAGGTGTCAATTCGAGATCCCAACTCGTTAAACTGCTCTTTGCTGAAAACGAAGGTTTTCCCTCCGGAGAGCGTTGTCGAGTTTATGAGGATGCGAGGTTGACCCTTTTCATTTCCAATATCAGCGAAGGTTTTCTCGTCAAAAAGATTGCTGTCAAGAACCTCTTTCATGATGTCACTTCGATTAAAGTTTGTGTTCCAATACAAGAGAATGTTTTGCGGGAGGAGCCAACGTCCGATCCAGCGAATTTCGTAGTCTTTTGCCATCTGATGACGGATATGGTGAATATCGTCCCACCGTTCAGGATAAAGGCCATAGTATGCGGCAGGCAAGGAACTTCCAGAAACAGAAGAGATCGCTGTTGCTTTATCTAATATTCCAAGTTTCTTTAACTCCAGTAGAATAGCCGAGGAAAAGTTTGCCGCTCTACTGCCACCTCCTGAAAGTGCAATTCCGATAAAAATGCCATCCGACAAATGCTCTTTTGTTATTGTTTCAGAGGCTCTGGTCATCGCCTCTTGTGTATCGGATAACTGATTGCATGGTGTCTATGTTCATGTTGAAAATCCCACATCCAGACAACACAAAGGAAATCAGTACAAGTGCTAATGATCTACCAAAAGTGATTTTCCTACCTGAAAAGGACGTTTCGAAGACTAATAGTTGGGTCATATCAGTTCCTCCCTTTTTCAAGGGTACCTGCTTCTGAAATGTTCAGCATTCCAACGAAAAGATCACCGGCCCGAGGAACGAGGGTCCGGTGGATTGATTGGTTATGTGTCCATTGTCTTCAGGCCTAAGAACGTAACCATCGGATCGAAATCCCTGTCGTCATGCAACAATGTTTGCTGGTGGTGGATACAGAAAGTTCCAATCATGACGTCTATGGTCTTCCTTACGGTCACGCCTTTTCTCCTCAACAATCTATAGTTCATAGCGCTCTCTAGGGCTAAGACCTGTCCTCCCATCGACATAAATGGGATACCTAAAAGAATATCCCTGGCTGTCTTGAAGTCTTTATCGTTCTGAAATCCCTGAAGAACTTCGGTTAGGATAAGATCACCTGTGATAATGGGTGTATTTCCAAGTGAAGAGTCCAGCCAGTCCGTCTGAGACGTTTTATTGCCATTGAAGTAGTCGATCCAGACGGACGAATCAACGAGAATCATTTGTCTAACCTCATCTCGTCGAGATTACCAGACCATTTGAGTTTTCCTCGAAAACGCTTAATTTCTTTCTGGCGTTTGACTTGCACCAACAGTTTCAATCCCTCTTCTATGGCATCCTTTTTTGTTCTGAGGCCGGATACCTTGAGGGCGGATTCCATCAGATCGTCATCTATGACTACATTCGTTCTCATGCCTTACCTCCTATGTGTATATATAACTATATCATACACATTCATTAGATTATTTGAAGGATTTATTTTTAAGGCGCATAGCAGCGGGCATAACTGGTGAGGCGAAGCCCTGTCCGAGTTGATGCCCTGGGTATCAGCCGATGCAGGCAAATCTAAATAAATAGTCGCTGTCCCTATTTCTCGCACAAATCGACTCCGCAAAGACTTCTCCGCGTCTAGGGCTTTTCCACCAGTCTGAACACAGCCACCTTGTGACCGCCGCCTTCGGCGCGCTCCTTGGCCGTCGCGCGGATGATCCCGTAGATGACGCCGGGCTGCGAGCGGTCCCAGGCAATGCCCTGGCCCCGGATGTTCATCGGGATGATGTCCACGAGCTCCAGCACCGGGCCGGCTTTCGGCAGCCGCATCCGGTAGAGCTCCGCCGGATCGTGGCCGGTGAGATAGAGGTAGCCGTCCGGACCCCACGAGCCGCCGGAATTGCTCATGTCCTCAAAGCGGTCGAGGACCGCCTTAGGCAGCGTCCACGTCTGCACCGGCCGATAATCCTTCGTGAACTTCACCATCACGGTGTTCGCCTTATGGCCGTATGGTGTCTTGCCGGGTCCGAGCAGGCGGTCGTAGTTCGCGAAGGTCATCCACCAGTGGCCGTCGTGCCAGTCCACCCACGTGAGCGAGCCCCACTGGATGTCGAAGCTGTGGGTGCCAATGTGCTCCATCGTCCCGGCGTCGAAGATCTCGATCGAGCTCGTCATCGGCCATTGCGGGTAATTGGAGTGGGCGGCGTAGAGCTTGTCGTCCATGAGCATCGCGCTGTCGAGGTGCAGGATGGGGCCCTTCTTGTCGCCCTGCCACTTCTTTACGAGCTTGCCGGTTTTCTTGTCGTACTTGCCGATCGCGTAGTTGTCCACGGCGTAGAAGTGGCGCGCGTCCACGCCCACGCCTTGGTTCGCCTCAGGCACCGTGAACTCCCCGATCTGTTCGAGCGTCGGCGCTGCGCCGGATTCAGCTGCGAGGCCGAGTGCGAGGAACGCTGCCAGTAGGTATGTCGCTGTCTTGCTCATGACTTGTCTCTCTGATGTCGAGCCGGAGGGACGCCAGACGAGGGTCGATTGCAGATGTGGTTCAACAAATGACTGCAAGCCCGATTATTGAATTTAAGGGCTGGAAGGTGCACTGATTCTCCCTACGCGCGGGCGGCCTAACGCGGGGATGAGCCGCCGGGCAGTTTTTGCCAGGACGGTGTCGAGCCGCTGGTTGGAACATTTTCTCTGGAATAGGGACGGTTTAGACGTGAGCTAATGCAGGTAATCTTTTTATCTTCTTGATCTCTTTCGCAGTTGATGAGTGGGTTACACGATATAGATCCCATGCCAACTGTAAATTAAGCCAAAACTGGGCGTCCATGCCGAAAAGTTTCTCCAGACGAAGTGCAGTATCAAGGGTTATTCCCCGCTTCCCATGAATCAGTTCATTAACGCGAGGATATGAAACCCCAAGTTTTTCGGCCAATTCACTCTGCGTCATTTTCAGGGGTTTGAGAAACTCCTCCAACAGCATTTCGCCGGGATGTGTCGGCGGACCATTTCTGGGTATGCGAACCATCTTCCTCTACCTCTTATTCAGTGATAATCGGTAATGTCAACGTCCTCTGCGCCATCGTCCGTCCACGCAAAACAAATACGGAACTGATTGTTAATCCGCATGCTGTGCTGTCCGGTTCGGTCATCCTTAAGGGCTTCTAAAAAGTTCCCTGGAGGAATTTTCAACGATTCCAAGGAAACTACGCCATTGAGCTGATCGAGTTTGCGTTGTGCCACTCGCCAGATTTGCTGCGGACAGGCCTGCCGCGCCTCTCTGGTGTTTTTCCTGTCAAAAATATCCTCTGTGCCCCTGTCACGGAACGATTTGATCACCAGGTATCCTCATCGGTTTGGCATCATCACTACTTTGAATTATAATGGATAACGTTATATATAGCAATAGATATTGCAGGAGGTCGCGCGCAGATCCGCCTGATCGGGTTGTTCATGATGGAGCGATCTGAGTGTTCACGATGGGTGAAATGCGCAGCCTCAACGCGGGGCTGAGCCGCCGCGTAGTGGTCAGTTTCGTGCCCCCGGTTCTCCTGGAGCGACGCGAAGGGAGAACGCCGGAAATCAGCGGCGGCTATCAGCCGTTCGCTGGAGTGATTTATTATCTGCTGTTACAAGCAAAATGGTTGCTGTCCCTATTTCCCTATTTCCGTGGCATGCACGATCATGACCGTGAACACCATGAATCGTCACGATAATAGTATCAGTCCCTATTTTCCTATTTTCTCCCACCTCCCTGTGGTGCCGGTGGGGATCGGCGCCTTCCTGGGGGAGGCCTGTGCATGGCGGCTGAATCTTGCGACGTGCGACCCTCCGGCATTAACCGAGAGTGGATCTCTAGCATTGAGCCCATGCGCGGCGGCTGCCTACCTCCTGAGAGAGACGCTCTCTCATGGATAGGCGTTCAACGGCCCGCGTCACTTGCGGCTGCGCCCGCGAACCTCTCTCGGCCCACGATCGACCGGCGCGGCCGTCAGGTGGAAGCAGCGTGAGGTGCCGCGCGCGGCCCTGACCGGGGCCTTTTTGCTGGGGCGACACGGCGGGCTGGATAAGACGCAAACCGGTGGCCGCTTTTCTGTTCCTGGGCCTTGAGGTCACGGTAGATCGCCAGTAGGTCATTGTTGAACTGCGCAGCATGTGCCGCACGCACCCGCCGCACCTCTGCCACAATCGGATCTTCCCACATCGCTCACACCTCCATCAGTTCTTCGGGCGTGCAGATGACCACGGCCTCATAGCCAAGTTCACGGCATGTCGCCTCGATCTTGCTACGCATGCCTGCATTAGCCAAGTGCTTGTAGTTCCAGGTTAGCAGGTACTCGATGCCATGTACCACCGCAACCGCAACGTGCAGCGCATCTTCCGGAAAGTCCTGGGGAATCACTTTGCTCAGCAGAAGGCGCTGCGCCAACGTCAATGCTTCTTCGGTAATCTCCAACAAGATCAGTCCCGCCAAGAACGCCAAGCGCGCTTCTGCGGCTTCGGGATCACCCGCGCCAGCCTCACGCGCGACGAGTTGCGAGCTGACCACCGCAAAGTCGTGACGAGAGGTTTGCCATTACTCGTGGGTGATCTGTTGATGCCCAGCGACGATCAAATCGCGACTTGGGTGCGCCGCCAGGTAACTGATGATTGTGGTTTCGATGTAGACTTTGGGGTTCATGGCCGTTCACCTACAGCAAGCGTACCACAAATGCCTCAATGTGGCGAACGATGGGGAACGAAGACACCGCGCCTAACGGCGGGCATAACCGGCACGGCGAAGCCGTGTCCGAGTTGATGTCCTGGTTGTCAGCCGATGCAAGCAAATCTAAACAAATAGTCGCTGTCCCTATTTTCTATGCCAGCCCTGAGCCTTGCCTCCTTGACGGCCTTCTGGATCACCGATTCATGCACGTTAATAGTGTCTGTCCCTATTTTACCTATTTTACACGGCGTAGAAGTGGCGCGCGTCCACGCCCACGCCTTGGTTCGCCTCCTGTACCAAGCTTAACTGGTCGCTGTCACTAATTGGTCCCGCTCTGTCATCGTGTGCCTTCGAATCGCTGTCGTTCAGAAAGACCGCCTGGTGATAATTCCCTCATTGCATCACATGATATGGGTGGCCGGGTACAACGATTCGAGCAATCTGTGGCATGCACGATCATGACCGCGAACACCACGAATTGTCACGATAATAGTGTCTGTCCCTATTTTCCAATTTTCCTATTTTCACTGACCAGCGCAAGCCAAGTGCGCCCGCGAAGCCTAACGCCCACCTTGAGGTTCGACGAGCATGCGAGCCGCAACCTCGGAGGCGTAGTTCGCCAATATCATTTCCGAAACTCGTCAAAGAACCCCTCGTCCAAATCGAAGATGGTTCTCGGCTTCAAGCCGAGCTCGAGTTTCTCAAACATATCTACGAGTTTTTCGCCATCGACCAGTTCTATCGGCAAGGCGCCATCTCTCCTTGCCTCTCGCTTGGCCTCTTGCGTGAAAGTCCCGGTGGTCAAGATGATTCCCTTGTCCGCTCGGCCCTGCATTGCCCGACCAAAGTCCCTGACGTCCGGCGCTCCTACACTCCCCTTGTACCGCTTGCATTGAAACAGAACCTTGAAAGTGACGAAGGGGTTGACTGCGAGGATGCCGTGGCCGTCTATTCCTTTGTCACCGGTCCTGCCGGTAACCGTCACTTGCTGGAATCCTGCCTCGCGCAACAGTCTCTGACAGAGACGCTCAAATCCATCAAATGGCAATGCTTGAATCGACGCAAGGAGGCGATCCCTATAGTCCACAGCCAAGGAGATGTCTGCCTCCTCTGGGGTATCAGATTCTGGTCCTACCGGATGATCCTTCTGTTTTCCTTTCCGTTCTGCGGCATCGATTTTGACCTGCTTGCGGAAGATGTCTTGTGCTTCTTCATAGGCAAGGTGCGTCGCCTGACCCTTCTCGGTGAGACGCCACACCCCGCGTGTCGAAGACTCCAGTAAGCCTTCGCGCTTCAAGTAGAATCGTGCCCAAGCCACTTGATTTCTGAACCGGGGTTGCCCGGACTCAGTCAGTTCGTTCTGTTTTGACTCCGGGACTTTGCAGAGTTCTGCGACCTTATCCGTTGCCTCATCTGGAGTTCCAGAACCGCCAAGCGTACGAAGGGCATCGAGCAGAGGGCCAAACCAGCGCAGGAACTGCGTGCCTTCTTTCTTTTCTGCCATGTGAATTTCCCCTGTTTGTCTTTATCCGAGGCCCAACCAGTTATTAGATGGACGGATAAGTACAGCACAGATTCTTATACACGGTCAAGACGAAATAAGAACTTGACGTAAACTATAAGGGTTCATTATAAACAGCAATGCCTAATAGGCAATGCCCGGAATATCCAAGGTGAAAGGCCTCATATACGGTCCGCGGATCGGTCACGGTTGAGGCGCTGAAAGCTGACCGCTGAGAGCTGAATCATGAAGATCGACGTTGTCATCAAGGTGGGCGGGAGTCTCGGCCAGTGGGCCGGTCTGGGGAAGCTGCTCGATTCTATCGCGCGGTGGAAGGGCGCCACCAACGTGTTGGTGATTCCGGGTGGCGGGGTATTTGCCGATCTGGTGCGGGCAGAGTATCGCCGAGTACGGCTTACTGAGCGCGCCGCGCACCGGATGGCTATCCTGGCGATGGATCAGTACGGCATGCAGCTTTGTGACCTCGCCTTCAAGGCTGCGCCCGCCTCCAGCCTGAATCAGGTTATGGAGGTGATCCGGTGCGGCCAACTTCCGATCTACCTCCCCTCCCGATCCCTTTCTCGTCACGATCCCTTTGCGCATTCCTGGGGTGTCACCTCAGATTCGATCGCCGCCTACATTGCTGGACGTGTTGGGGCTGATGCCTTGCTGCTGCTGAAGCATGTGGACGGAATCTTTGCGCGGGATCCGAAGATTGACCCGTCGGCGCCCCTGCTGCCGCGCGTCACGCGCTCACGCCTCCCGCGTTACTGCTGCGTGGATCGCGAGTTTGCCAGGTGGCTGAATGGGATTGACTGTTGCTGGATCATCAATGGGGCACGCCCGACTCGTGTCAAGGAATGGCTGGAATGCAGGATGACGGTGGGGACGTGTGTGGTCACGCGAGGTGCGAAATCCTCCCACCCCTCCTTTACAAAAGGGGGGCACAGGGGGATTTGAGATGCGAAGAGAGGCTGACCTTCAGGCGTTCCACCAACGTCGTGGAAATGGAGCCGCTTCGCTGTCCTCCCTCGCAGGCCGCGGTTCGTACGCCGACAATGTCGGCGCTAAGCGCCAAGGCTCTGGAGATATCAGCCTGCTGCAGGGAGCCTGCCAGGGCACAGAAGAGTCTCCGATCGTGGCACTGCTGAATGAAGCGGGTGATGGTCTCCTCCGGGAGGCACTGGAAGAGCGTACGTCCATCTTTGATGGCGGTATCGATGAGGCACCCTTCGACAAAAGGGGCGGCGGCCTCAGGAAGCTCAAGCGGATCGAGTGAACCAACGAGAGGAGCATCGGCGTACGCGCAGGCCACGAGACCCACTGTGCCGTTCGCCATCCGCAACGCGCCACTGACGGCATCGAGCAGGTTGGCCGCCTCTGTTCCTGTCCTAGCCCCCAGCAATCCCACCTTGACGAGTCGAACACCGCAGGTGGCCGCCCCCAGGCCGGCGAGCGCCACGGTTCCTGGAAGATTCGGGACGTCGCCGATCGATGCGCTGACGGGGACGGCGGCATGAACCGCTCTCACGATCGCCGTGATGGTCTCTGGACGCCCGGCGCCCAGCGATCCCTCGGCCGGGTTCTTGACATCGATGATATCGGCTCCGCCAGCCAAAGCGGCCGCTGCCTCTTGCTCGTCTCGCACACTGATCATGAGCCTCATCGCGCTTCTCCCGGAACTGTGCATTCACGTATGACCGTTGTCTTGTATCGGAAAGCGCCAGAGAGTGTCAAGGAAGAAATGCGATGGGGGGGGGACTCCTCTCAGCTCCATGCCGTGAGATCAAAGTCCGGGGTAAATGGGTTGACGACTCGGATGCCATCAAGCGTCCGGTTTGCATCAAAGTCCTCGCTCAAGATGACGGGAATCTGATTCAGCCGAGCTGTCGCCCAAATCTGCGCATCCCAAAAGGAGAGCTGGTACAGTCGAACACCTCGTGCCGCTTCGAGCACGATCAACCGTGTTACGTCGAGAACAGGCCAACTGAGCACATAGTGGTGGATCCTCTGAGCGGCCTGTTCCACCGCCATGCGCTCCGTCAGCTTGCGGGTGAGTGTGACGAAGAGTTCTCCGAGGACCTGAGTCGTCAGGACCCCACGCTGCGTGCCCGCCAAGAGGTTCAACACTGCTAGGGCCAGGCGCTGCTTGGCGCGCTCCGAGGGTCGTAGGCGTAGGCGCCAGTACGTTCGTATCGACCAAGACCTCACCGCTCATGGAGCTCATCCCGCTTCCAGGTCCGTCTGCCAGGGATGGCGCCCTCCTGGATGAGACGCTCAATAAAGGCCCGCTCTTGCTGCCAGGCGGCTGGGTCGCGGCGGAGGGGTGCGAGGTGAGCCGCCTGTTGGTCCACGGCCTGACGAATGAGCGCCGCTTCCGACACCCCGAGATCGCGCGCCAGCCGTTTCAAGAGCTGCGCATGGTCGGGATCAAGATAGATTTGTTTTCGCACTTTACGGGGCATGACTCTGCCTTTCTCGAATATACATCATCATCTACAGTACAATCTGATCGGTCAAGTGGAATCTATCGAAAAAGGGACAGATTTACACACACCTCGACTCCATACCGCGTACACCATTCTAAGATGCGCGAGGAGGCGCCATCGGTCTGCGTCGATTGCCTTTTCTGTTGTCCCATTTTTGCTTGCCGACCCCACCTCCCTCCGCTATAGTGGCAGCGTTCAATGGTGCAGCTATCAGCCGTCAGCTTTCAGCGGTCAGCCGCGTAGGGGCGCTGCTTGCTGCGCCCTCTTTGGGCAGGGCAAGCCCTGCCCCTACACCAATTGCTGAGCGCCGACAGCTCACCGCTTGGAGTGATGATGGCATACGAAGATCTGCGAGCCTTTATCGCGGCGCTGGAGCAGCGGGGGCTGCTGAAGCGGATCAAGACCCAGGTCGATCCGATTCTCGAGATCACCGAAATCACTGATCGAGTCAGCAAGCAACTCGGACCGGCCCTGCTCTTCGAGCGGGTCAAGGATTCATCGATGCCGGTCCTGATCAACGCCTTCGGCTCTGAGGAGCAGATGTGCCTGGCGTTGCAGCGTGCCTCGCTGGACGATCTGGCTAGTGAGCTGGACAGCGTCACTGAGATCAAGCCACCGGAAGGGTTTTTCGAGAAGCTCCGAATGTTGCCCAAGCTCGCCGAGATGGCCCGCTACCTGCCCAAACGGGTGAAGGATGGCCCGTGCAAGGAGGTGCGCATCACGAAAGAGCCCTCGTTCGACCTGTTGCCGACCCTCAAGTGCTGGCCGCTGGATGGCGGCCGGTTCGTGACAATGCCTTTGGTCTTCACCAAAGATCCCGAAACCGGCACGCGCAATTGTGGTATGTATCGCATGCAGATTTTCGACGAACGGACAGCCGGGATGCACTGGCACATCCATCACGGCGGGGCCAGACACTACGAGAAAAACCGGCGGCTGGGGCGGCGCACCGAGGTCGCCGTGGCCATTGGGCCCGATCCGGCCACCACCCTGTCGGCTGTCATTCCAGCGCCAGACGGGATTGACGAGATGCTGATCGCCGGCTTCCTGCGGAAGCAGGCCGTCGAGCTTGTTCAGTGCGAGACCGTCGATCTGGAGGTTCCCGCCAACGCCGAGATCGTGCTGGAAGGGTACGTCGAACCGGATGAGCTGCGCCTGGAGGGGCCATTCGGCGACCACACCGGCTTTTACTCCCTTGCTGACCACTATCCCGTCTTTCACCTGACGGCCGTCACCCACCGCCGGGATCCGATCTACCAGACCACCATCGTCGGTCGCCCACCCATGGAAGACTGTCACATGGGGACCGCCGTGGAACGGATGTCCCGTCCCCTCCTGAGAAAACAGTTGCCGGAGATCGTGGACTTCCATATGCCGTTCGCCGGGGTCTTTCATAACCTCGTCATCGTCAGTATCGATAAATCCTACCCAGGCCACGCGCGCAAGATCATGCACGCGATCTGGGGCCTCGGCCAGGCCATGTTCTCGAAGGTGATCGTCGTCGTGGACAAGGATGTGAACGTCCGCGATCCGGCCGAAGTGACCTGGAAAGTCCTGAACCATATCGACCCGGAGCGCGATATCGAGTTTGTCATGGGCCCGGTCGAAACCCTGGATCACGCCAGTCGGCTGCCTCGGTATGGCTCAAAGATGGGGATCGACGGAACGCGTAAGTGGAAAGAGGAGGGATTCACGCGCGAGTGGCCGGAGGAACAGGTCATGGATAAGGAGACCAGAGCCCTCGTGGATCAACGCTGGAAAGAGTACGGCCTGGGTTGATGGGAAGCTATCAGTGATCAGCTATTGGCGTAAGGGCGGGGCTTGCCCTGCCCAAAGAGGGCGCAGCAAGCAGCGCCCCTACACTTTGGAGGAATCAGACATGAACAATTCCCTACGACGAGCAATGCACGCAGCCCTCCTGATTGGCATACTATTAGTTGCCCGGGCGGCCCACGCTGCGCCTGTCCCGGACTTTACGCTCCCACTCCTGGATGGAAAATCCATCGCACTGAAGGACTTTCGCGGCAAGCCGGTCCTGATCAATTTCTTCCACTCCAAATGACCACACTGTCAACGGGAGGCTCCCGTTCTGGCAAAGATCTACCAGCAGTATAAGGGCAAGGGCCTCGTGATGTTGGGCGTGAACACCGCCTGGGACAACGAAGCCGACGTGCGGAGATTTGTTGAAACGTACAAGGTTCCTTATCCCGTAGGACGCGACAGCGCCGGTGACATCGGCCGTCGTTATCAAATCGAAGGTACGCCGACCACCATCCTGGTTAATAAAGACGGGAGCTTATATGGACGCTCGGTCGGGGCAATGACAGAGGAGGAGTTTCAAAAATCTATCGATGCCCTCCTCAATCAGCAACAGGGGAAATAAACGAGGGCATCACGGCGTCCTGGAGCGTGGCCTATCTGTGTGCGGCGCGCACAGAGGTAGGCCGCTCCGTCCTGGCGATATGTCTTCAGGGGGGCTGACAGGTCAACATTCTGGATCTTGACAGAATCCAGTCGGGCCCTCTGGATACCGGCGCCTGCCCCGGACTCCGATCCGGCTTCCGCCGGTATGACGAACTCGCGGCAAGCTGAGGGGAATGAACCTTCAGGACCGCGATGACCCGCCCTCCACCAGCGCGTCGAGGACGGCCTGGGCAGGAGCGGCGGGAACGGCTAAGATCCCGATCTTGATCTTCCGCTTGCGGATGACCGGGACGATTGCCCTGGTATCCATCACCTGGATCCCTTCAACTCGCCGACCAATCTTGGCCGGGTCACGGTCTGCTCGGGAATCTTGATCGCTTTCATGGACAGTGGCTCTCTCATCCTGCGACGGCTGCGATCGACTGCCGGGCCAGATCCAGCAACCCTGCCGGGAACAGGCCAAGGTGAAGAGTCCCCAGTACGGACATCACTACGGCCAGGACGGCCGCTACAGATACAGATGTCGGGACGAGCGGTCGCGGGGAGGCTGCCTCACTCATGTACATGATGACGATGACGCGGAGATAAAAGTAGACCGAGACTACGCTGTTCAGGACACCGATCACCGCCAAGCCAAGGTAGTGGCCTTCAAGGGCGGCGCTGAAGATATACAGCTTACCCATGAAACCGGCTGTGGGAGGGATCCCGGCCAGCGAGAACATGAAGACAGCCATGCAGGCAGCCAGGACCGGCCGCTGCCATCCAAGACCGGCGTAGTCGGTGAGTAAGAGCCGCTCTTGCTCACGACCTTGCAACGCGATGATGACAGCGAAGGCACCGAGGTTCATGAGGGCATAGGCGACAAGGTAGAATAGGATGCTGGCGACCCCGGATGATCCGCCGGCGACCAACGCGACCAACAGATACCCGGCATGCGCGATCGAGCTATAGGCGAGCATCCGCTTGATGTTGCTTTGCACCAGGGCAACCAGATTCCCCACGGTCATGGTGAGGACCGCCAGAACCCAGATCGCCACCGACCACTGCACGTGAAGGGCAGGCAATGCCAGAAGAAATACCCGTAGGAAGGCGGCAAAGGCCGCGGCCTTGGTCCCGGCGATCATGAACGCTGTGACCGAGGTGGGCGCCCCCTCATACACGTCGGGGGCCCACATATGGAACGGGACGGAGGCGATCTTGAAGCCGAACCCGACCAGAAGCAACCCTCCTCCGATCATGAACAGGGGCGCGGGGGGATGCCCATCGGCAAGAAAGGCCGCAATCTGCCGGAGCATGGTCGTACCGGTCGCCCCATAGATCAGGGCAATGCCATAGAGGAAAAAGGCGCTGGCAAAGGCGCCAAGCAGGAGGTACTTGAGCGCCGACTCGTTGGAGCGAAGATCTGCCTTCCAAAACCCAGCGAGCGTGTACAGGGCGAGCGAGAAGGTTTCCAGCCCCAGAAAAATTACGATCAAATCCCCCCCTGCAGCCATCAGCATCATCCCCAACGTCGAGAAGAGTACCAGGCTGTAATACTCTCCCTGGTCAGCGGCTGCTGCGTCAAGGTAGCCCATCGACAGCAGGATGGTGAGCATCGAGACCAGGCCAAGCACAAGATAAAAGAAGAGCGAAAACCGGTCTAACACGACCGCGTCATGAATCCCATAGCGAACCGTTCCCAGATCTGGGTCGAGAACGAGCCCCCATGAGCAGATCGAGAGAAGGATCGACGCAGCGATTGCCATCAGGCTTAGGATGGCAATGAGGTATTTCCGTCCCGGCGGCAGATACAGATCTGTCACCAACGTCGTGAGACCGCCCAGGGCCACCGGTATGAGCGGCGCAAAGGGAGCCCAATCAATCTGAGGCAGCACAAGTTCCATCAATTCGTGCTCCGCACTAAATCCCCCCAACCCCCCTTTACGAAAGGGGGGGACGGGGGAATTTGCACCTCGGACGTCGCGCTCCGCATCCCCTCCAGGAGATGAATTACCGATGCATCCATCCTTCTGAGGAGGGGATTTGGGTTCAGGCCAATCCATAGAATGAGCAGGATGATCGGGACCAGTATCGCCATCTCACGACAGCCGATATCGTTGAGCGTAAGATTCTCAGCCCGTCGGCTTGTCCCCCACATCACGCGTTGCCACATCCAGAGCATATAGACCGCTGCCAGGATAACCCCAAGAGTAGCAATCACCGCAAATGCTTTATGGACACGGAATGTCCCTGTCAGGATCAGGAACTCCCCCACAAACCCGTTCAGGCCCGGCAGGCCAATGGACGACATAGTCACAACCAGGAAGCAGAGGGCGAAGCGAGGGAGCGTCCGGGAGAGCCCACCGAACTCCTCTATTATCCTGGTGTGTCGCCGCTCATAGATCATCCCAATCAGCAGGAAGAGGGCGCCAGTGGAGAGGCCATGGTTGACCATTTGGAGGATTGACCCTTCCACGGCCTGCAGATTCATGGCGAAGATGCCCAGCATCACGAACCCCAGGTGACTCACTGAGCTATAGGCCACCAGCCGCTTCAGATCATCCTGGACCATGGCAACCAGCGCGCCGTACAGGATGCCGATCACGGCAAGCACAGAGATCAATGGCGTAAAGGCGACGGCCGCTTCCGGAAAGAGCGGGAGCGCGAACCGGAGGAAGCCATAGGTGCCCATCTTCAAGAGCACCCCGGCCAATAGCACGCTCCCCGCCGTGGGCGCCTCCACGTGGGCATCCGGAAGCCATGTGTGAAACGGAAACATCGGCACCTTGATGGCAAAGGCGAGGCCGAAGGCGGCAAAGAGCCACAGTTGCGTCTCATACGGGATCGGCCCGCCGATCAGCTCCAGGAGGTCAAACGTCAACCGGCCTGTGCTCCCCTGATGCAGGAAGGCGAGAGCGATCATCGCCAGCAGCATCAGGACGCTTCCCGCCATCGTAAAGAGGACGAACTTCAAGGTGGCATAGATTCGCCTCGGACCGCCCCAGACACCGATCAGAAAATACATTGGGATCAGCATTCCCTCCCAGAAGACGTAGAAGAGCACCAGATCCAGGGCAACAAACACTCCAATCATGCCGCTTAGGAGCAGCAGCATGCAAATCATATACGCTTTTACCCGGCTCGCGACCCCGGAGAAAGAAGCGAGGATGGCGATAGGCGTGAGAAACGTCGTGAGGAGCAACAGCGGCATGCTGATCCCATCAACTCCGAGAAGATAGCTGCTTCCGATCGAAGGGATCCACGACGCCCGCTCAACGAACTGCATGCCGGCCTGGGCTGCATCAAAGTACACATACACGCTCATGGAGAGCAGAAGGTCTAGGCCGGAGACGGCCAGCGCAAGCCTCTTGATGAGTGCGTCTCGCGCTCCATCGATACATGCGAGCAAAAGGGCGCCACACATCGGAATGGCAATAAGCATTGATAAGATCGGACCGCTCATCTGACTCATACCTTCCCCTGTGCGCTATCCATAAAACGCCAGGCATCCCAAGAGGACCACGGCACCCACCAGGATCGAAAGGATATAGGTTGGAACATGGCCGGTTTGAAGTCGCCTCAGCATGCTGCCGGCCCGGGTTGCAAGTGTCGCGATGCCGTTGACTGACCCGTCGACTATGCGCGCATCGAACCACTCCGATATGGCGCGAGCGAAGGTAATGGTCGGGTGGATCACGGCCTTATTGTACAGCTCATCAACCCAATATTTGTGAAGGAGGGTGCGATGCAGCGCGGGATACCGCGCGGCAAGCGCCTCGGGTCTGGCAGGATCCCGAAGATAGTACCAAAAGGCCACACCGATCCCCAGCAGCGCCATGATAAGGGTCGCAACCGCAAGCACGATCCCGGAGCTCGGCTCGGCCGAGGCCTCATGCGCCGGGACCGGGAAGACCGAACCCAGGAAATGCTGAAACGGGCCTGACTCTGGCGGAAAGCCGACAAACCCGACGGTCGCCGACCCGAGTGCCAACAGCACCAGCGGCAGGCGCATGCTCCACGGCGCCTCGTGCACGTGTCTGAGCGTATGAGCGTCAAGCCTCGACTTCCCCTCAAAGGCAAGGAAATAGAGGCGAAACATGTACAATGCCGTACCCGACGCGGTCAGTACCCCAATGACCCAGAGCAGCCGATGTCCCGAGGTATAGGCGGCAAAGAGGATCTCGTCCTTGCTCCAGAAGCCGGCGAAGGGGGCAATGCCGGCGTTCGCCAGCGCGCCCACGAGAAAGCTGCCAGTCGTGACACGGAGGGACTTCCGCAGGCCCCCCATCTTCCCGATATCCTGCTCGCCGGCCAGCGCATGAATCACCGATCCGGCCGATAGGAAGAGGAGCGCCTTGAAGAAAGCATGGGTCATCAGGTGAAAGATCCCTGCGGCGTACGCCCCGACTCCTAAGCCTAAAAACATGTAGCCGAGCTGGGAGATGGTCGAGTAGGCGATAATCCGCTTGATGTCGGTCTGAACCAGGGCGATGCTTGCGGCATAGAGAGCCGTGAGGCCACCGACCCAGGCCACGATCTCCAGGCTCACGGGCGCGAGCTGAAACAGGGGAGCCGAACGGGCGACCAGGTAGACGCCTGCCGTCACCATGGTAGCGGCATGGATAAGCGCCGAGACCGGCGTAGGTCCCTCCATCGCATCAGGTAACCAGACATACAATGGGAGTTGGGCCGACTTGCCGGTCGCCCCGATGAACAGGAGGAGGGTAAGAAGCAGTGCGGTCATAGAGCCATACGCAAGTACGGTCGGCGCTGCTGCAAACACGGTCTGGAAGTCCAGTGACCCGAACAGCAGGATCATCCAGATCATCCCCACAACTACGGCGCCGTCGCCGATCCGGTTCACCAGGAAGGCCTTGGTCCCGGCGGAGGCCGCAGCCGGTCGTTCGAACCAGAAACCGATCAACAGGTACGAACAGAGACCTACCCCCTCCCATCCCACAAAGAGCAGGAGGTAGTTATCGGCCAGGACCAGGACCAGCATCTCGGCCAGGAAGAGATTGAGCAGCGAGAAGAAGCGATGGTAGTCGCGGTCCTCATTCATATAGCCGATCGAGTAGATGTGGATCAGTAGGCCCACGCCGCACACCACCAGCGCCATGATAGCCGAGAGGGGATCGAACAGGAACCCGAACGAGACCGAGAAATCGCCGGAGGCGATCCAGGAGCCGATGGAGGAGCGGAGCAGGCGTCCTTCCGCCGGCATCTCAAGGAGACGGACAAAGGCCATCAGGGAAAGGAGCAACGAAAGCGATGTGGCGCCGCAGGCGATGCCCGTCACCAGCCCCCTCGGCATTCGGCGACCCATCAGACCGACGACGAGGCTTCCCGTCAGCGGAACAACGGGAATCAGCCAGATCATCATGCGCATCTCGCGAGTATCATCGCGTTAACCCTTAAGGAGATTGATCTCGTCCACATTTAAGGACTCTTTATTTCTGTACAGCGCAATGATGATGGCCAGCCCTACTGCTACCTCGGCTGCCGCCACCGCCATCACAAACAACACAATGATCTGTCCATCCATCGAGTGGAGAAACCTCGAGAACGCCACAAAGGTGAGATTCACCGCATTCAGCATCAGCTCGATCGACATGAAGATCACCAGCGCATTACGCCGGATCAGCACCCCGGTCACCCCGATGGCAAAGAGGACAGCGCTAAGGATTAAGTATGCATTCAAAGGAACAGTTGCTGTCATAACACTTCAGACCTCGCTCTGGGCGCAGCAAGCAGCGCCCCTACGCTACCTCCTAGCCAAGACCATAACGCCAATAATGGCAATGAGAAGGATGATAGAAGTAATCTCAAATGGGATGAGAAATTCAGTGAATAAGAGACGGCCGACGAGCTGAGTATTTCCGACAGCGCCTACGAGTTCGGACGTGTAGGGACCCTGGGGACCGTGAGGAGTCCTGAAGCCAATAGGGATCACTAACTCAACAAGCAGGAGCAGAGTGACACAGATGCCGAGTAGGACTCTTGGCCGATCTCGCTGCAGCCAGGCGGGTAGTTCATGACCCAGGTCGAGCAGCATGACCACAAACAGGAACAGGACCATGATCGCTCCGGCGTAGACGATCACCTGCACGACGGCGATGAACTGCGCCTGCAAGAGCAGATAGATCCCCGATAGCGCGAAGAACGTCCCAATAAGCGAGAGGGCGCAGTAGACCGGATTTCGCAGGACGATGACCAGGACCGCAGTGATGAGTGCCATTGCGGCCAGCGGAACGAACACCAGCCATTCCATCCTTACCTCAACGCCACAAACACAGCCGTGACCATAATATTGACCAGCGCAATGGGCAGCAGAACCTTCCACCCAAATCGCATCAGTTGATCGTATCTAAAGCGCGGCAACGTACCTCTGAGCCAGATGAAGAGGAAAATAAACAGATAGAGCTTAATGAGAAACCAGACCACCGGTGGCAACCACGGCCCCCTCCACCCGCCCAGGAACAGCGTTGTCGCCATGGCCGATACGGTGATCATGTTGGCGTACTCAGCCATAAAGTACATGGCGAACTTCATTGAGCTGTACTCGACGTGAAAACCGGCCACCAGTTCCGTTTCGGCCTCCGGGAGATCGAAGGGGGCGCGATTGATCTCGGCGACAGCACAGATCAGGAAGATGAGAAACCCGATCGGCTGAAGAACGATAAACCACACTCTGGCCTGAGCGTCCACAACCTGCACCAGGCTCAGCGATTGCGACAGCATCACCACGCCCACCACCGACAGACTCAGGGAGAGTTCATAGCTGATCATCTGGGCCGAGGCACGCAGCCCCCCAAGCAGCGCGTACTTGTTGTTCGAGGCCCACCCTCCCAGGACGATCCCATAGATCCCGAGAGAGGCGACACCGAATACATACAGCAGCCCGATATTGACGTCAGCGATGACCAAGTCGATGCTCTGTCCGAAGAGTCGGATCCGGTCTCCGAACGGGATGACGGCAAAGGAGATGAAGGCAGGGATCAGCGCAAGCACTGGGGCCAGGAGGTAGAGTGTCCGGTCAGCGGCCTGGGGAACGATCTCCTCCTTGAACAGGAGCTTGAGCCCGTCGGCGATCGGCTGTAGCAGGCCGTGGGGGCCGACCCGCATCGGACCGAGCCGGACCTGGATGTCGCTGAGGATCTTGCGCTCCAGCCAGGTCAGGTAGGTGACGCTTAGCAACATCAGCCCGAAGACCACGACGATCTTCGCTACCATAAGGACGAAGAAGGTGCCCTCCGGCATCATTCCTCCGCGTCTATTGCGTCATTGCGTCGGCGCGTCTGTTGCGTCGGTGGCATCCCTTGTGTTGCTATGACGCGATGATGCTGGGGACGCTGTAGGCGCTCTGGAACGGGCAGGCGCGATCCACGATGTGCTGCTCGAATTCATCACGAAAGTACTTCAGGTAGCTTTCGATCGGCATGGCGGCAGCATCGCTTAATGGGCAGATGGTTTTGCCTTTCATGTTGTCACAAATATCCAAGAGGAGGTCGAGGTCTGCCGTTCGGCCGCGACCCTCTTCGATCCTTCTCAGCGTCTTGTGCAGCCACGCCGTCCCCTCCCGGCACTGCGTGCACTGCCCGCACGATTCGTGATGATAGAATCGAGAGACGACCTCGCCCACCCGGACCATGCAGGTGGTCTCATCCATCACGATGACGCCGCCAGACCCGGCCATGGAGCCTGCCGTGGCCAGAGATTCGAAGTCCATCCGGGTGTCCAGGTGCTGCTCGGTCAGAACCGGCACCGAGGAGCCTCCGGGAATCACCGCCTTCAGGCGGCGACCATCCCGCATCCCGTCCGCATGCTCGAAGATCAGTTCTCTCATTGAGACGTTGATCGGACACTCGTAGATACCGGGCCGGCGAACGTGGCCGCTTACCGAGAAGACCCTGGTACCCGTACTCTTGGGGTTCCCAATGCTCGAGAACCACTCGGCTCCACGCAGCACGATGTGCGGAAGGTTGCTGAGAGTTTCGACATTATTTACGACGGTGGGCTTGCGATAGAGCCCCGACGTGGCAGGAAACGGGGGCTTCAGCCGTGGCAACCCCCTTTTGCCCTCCAATGATTCCAGCAGGGCAGTCTCCTCTCCGCAGATGTAGGCGCCGGCGCCTCGATGCACGTGGAGGTCCAAGCTAAAGTTGCTCCCCAGGATATCCTTCCCCACGAGACCACGAACAGCCGCATCTCTGATCGCCTGCTCAAGGATACGCGCTCCCGCAATAAACTCGCCCCTGATGTAGATGTAGGCGGCCCGACACCCGATGGCGAAACTTGCCAGCAGGATCCCTTCGATGAGCTGGTGCGGGTCTCGCATGATCAGCTCCCGATCCTTGAACGTCCCCGGCTCGCTCTCATCGGCATTACAGACGAGATACTTGGGCAGCTCCGGATCCTTGGGAATAAAGCCCCACTTGACGCCGGTGGGGAAGCCTGCCCCTCCACGCCCTCTGAGTCCCGACCGCTTCACCATCTCGGTCAGGCTGGCAGGCGTATGCTCCTTGAGCGCTTTCGCGATGGCCTGATACCCTCCGCTAGCCTCGTACTCCTCGAGGGTTCCGCGATACCCGGAGATCTCAAACCGCTTCGTAAGGATCTTTTCGCTCATAAAAGTTCAGCCATCAGCGGTGTAGGGGTGCTGCTTGCTGCGCCCTCCTTGGGCAGGGTAAACCCTGCCCCTACAACCGATCGCATGAAGCCGCCCGTTGATCGCTGCCGGCTAATTGCTCTCGTAGCCGTGCAACCAGTGTCTCAACATCACCGTGTGAAACCGGACCGTAGTAATCCGGCCCCACCTGGATCGCCGGTGCGAGCCCGCAAGCAGCAAGGCACTCAACCCGCTTGATCGTAAACAGTCCATCGGGTGTCGTCTCTCCAGTGCCGACCCCAAGCGCCTCTTCAAGGCGCCGGATTACCCGTTCTGCCCCTAAGAGCGCGCAACTCAGGTTGTGGCAAACCCAGATCTCACAACGACCGCCCGACTTCAGACGGAACATGTCATAAAACGCAGCGACCTCCACCACCTGGGTCGGCGGCACGTCAAGACGGGCGGCCAGCTCACGCATGGCCTCCTCTGTCAGATACCCTGCCTCCTCCTGGCACAGGTGCATCAGCGGCAACAGGGCGGAGCGGCGATCGGGATATCTGGACAGGATGCGCTGAATCGTCTCTTCGTTCATCTCATCTCAAACTGGGCGCAGCAAGCAGCGCCCCTACACACGTCGCACCGTTTGTCTCACCGATCCACCTCGCCGAGTACGATATCGATGCTACCGATGATCGCTACCAGATCGGCCACCAGTCGTCCCTCTACCATCCTCGACAACGACTCCAGGTTCACGAAGGAGGGTGTCCGAAAATGGAGGCGATAGGGTTTGTTGCTGCCATCGCTCACCAAATAGACCCCGTACTCGCCTCTCGGTGACTCGATGCTCTGATACACCTCTCCTGCCGGCACGGCAAACCCTGCCGACCAGAGCAGGAAGTGGTGAATGAGGGCCTCCATGCTCTGTTTGATCATCGGCTTAGGCGGCGGGGTGAGCTTCGGATTAGCCACAGCGATTGGCCCCTCCGGAAGGCATTCCAGTGTCTGGCGAACGATAGCCACGCTCTGCTGCATCTCAAAGATCCGGCAGAGGTATCGGTCGTAGACATCGCCGTGGATTCCCCTGGACATCTCGAAGCTAAATTGCTCATAGCCGGAATAGGGATTAGCCTTACGAATGTCCCAAGGGATCCCGCAGGCTCGGAGGCTTGGACCGCTTAAGCCAAGGTCTATGGCGTCTTCCGGCTTGATTACACCAACCCCCTTGGTCCGTTCGATCCAGATCGGGTTCCTCGTCAGCAGGTCTTCGTACTCGGCCAGGCGGTCAGGAAAGCTTTCGACGAAAGCGTGGACCACCCCCTCGAACCCCTCTGGCAGATCGGCAAACAGGCCGCCAATCCGGAAGTAGCTGGACATCATCCTGGCCCCGGACACCTGTTCGGACATGTCCAGGATCGCCTCACGCTCCCGAAAGGCATAGAGGAAGACGCTCATGGCCCCGATATCGATGGCATGGGTCGCAAGCCAGACCAAGTGGCTTCCGATTCGAGTCAGCTCGGTCAACATGACTCGGATTACCTTCGCCCGCTGAGGCACCTCGATGTCAAGGAGCTTCTCGACGGCCAGCACATAGGCCAGGTTATTGCTAAGGGGGGCGAGGTAATCCATCCGATCCGTAATGGGGATGACCTGCTGGTACCGCTTGCTTTCCGCGATCTTCTCCATCCCGGTGTGCAGGTACCCGATATGCGGAGTACACCGGACCACGATCTCCCCATCCAGCTCCAGGACCAGACGCAGCACGCCGTGGGTGCTGGGGTGCTGGGGCCCCATGTTGATGGTCATGGTGCGCCGCTCAGTCACCTGCCGCCCCCTCTGCCCACCATTTCGGCGAGGACTGCACCGGGTAGTCCTTCCGGAGCGGGAACCCCTCCCATTCCTCCGGCATGAGTATTCGCCGGAGATCCGGGTGCCCATCAAAGCCGATGCCGAACATATCGAATACTTCACGTTCGTGCCAATTGGCGGCGCTCCAGACGGCGGTCACGCTGGGCACCGCCTCACCCTCTTCAACCGGCACCTTCAACCGGATTCGCCACTTGTACTGAAGGGAATAGAGATGGTAGACCACCTCGAACCGTGGGTGGTCCCCGAGCCGATCGACCGCAGTCAGATCAGAGAGGAAATCGTACAGAAGGCCTGGATCCTCTTTCAGGTGGCGACAGATACGAATGATGTCACCAGGCCTGACAAGGATGGTCGTTTCGTTGCGAAAGCTTCTGGCCGGGAGGGTCGCCTCCGGGAATCTTTCTCGCAACTGTGAAACTGTGCGGTTCTCCTCCGCCCCTTTCACGTTGTCCATTCCAGCCCCCCCCTCCTCCAGACATACAGGAGGCCGATCAGGAGGATGCCGAGAAAGACAACCATCTCGACCAACCCGAATAGTCTCAGACTATTCAGGATCACCGCCCAGGGATACAGGAACACGACCTCGATGTCGAAGATGATGAACAACATCGCGACCAGGTAAAACTTGACCGAGAACCGCTCCCTGGCGGAGCCCACCGGGTCGATCCCGCACTCGTACGGGGCGAGCTTCGCCTGTGTCGGCCGTCGCGGCCCGAGTGCGTGGGACACAAAGAGGGTAGCGAGGGCAAAACCGGCGACCAGAAGGATCAGGATAAAGATCGGCAGATACGAGAAGAGCACTGCGTCTCTCCCGGGCAATCGGTCATCGCCCTGAAGCCTTACCCTCCTCTATGCGCCTGGAACCACGTACTTGATGAAGGGATTCGCAAAGAAGATGATCAGGGCGACAAGCAGGACATAGATGGCCAGCGACTCGATGAGCGCGAGACCGATAATCATTGCGACCTGGATCCGCGGAGCTGCTGCCGGCTGCCTCCCGATCGCCTCCAGCGCACTCACGATGGCCCGGCTCTGTCCGATCGCCGCTGCGCCAGAGGCGATGGCCATGGCGAATCCCCCCGTGAGGACCGAGACGACAAAAAAGGTTGAGGAGTCAGGCTTAGCCTCTTCGGCGGCAAACGCGACCTGGGACCCCAAAGCAAGCAGAACCGTCACCAACAGTAAAACACGCGCTCCTTGTGTGCGACTCATCGATACGACTCCTTTCAGAATAAAAATGGGGTTAGTGGTGCTCCTCGTGCTCAGATTGGACCGCTCCTGCAATATACACCATGGAAAGCATCACAAAAATGAAGCTCTGGACAAAGCTGGTAAAGAGACTCAGGGGCATCATGATACCCAGATAGATGACATACGGAATGCCTAACCAGATCAACGACAGCAGGATAGCGATCACGCTCTCCTCACCGAAGATATTGCCGAACAACCGAATCGATAGAGAGATCGGCCGGGCGAGGTGACCGATAAACTCGATGGGGAACATGATAGGGGCCAGCCACAGAATCGGTCCACAAAAGTGGCGCAGATAGGCAGCGATTCCCTGCTCCCGTATGCCAAAGTAGTTATAGGAGAGAAAGACGGTGATGGCTAGGGCCGCAGTGGTGTTGAGATTCGCCGTTGGAGGCTTGAAGCCGGGGACAGTTCCCAGGAGATTCCCAACGAGAATGAAGAGACCGGCCGTACCGATCAGGGGAAGATACCGTTTCCCCTTGGGCCCGATCATCTGCGTGAGCAGGTCCACGAACATCTCGACGACTACCTCCATGAAGTTCTGCATCGGCCCGGGCACAGCATCGAGCCGTCTCGTGGCCAGATACGACACGCCGACCAGGATAGCCATCACAACCCAGGCCATCGCGACATGCTCCGGCACCCAAGCTCCAGGAACCCCTAACGCCCCTAGAAAATTAGGAATCTGGATAAGCGTAGGATGGTGCTCCATCACGCCTCCCCGTTATTGTGCGGGAAATCATATACACAGTTCAACAAATCAACTCCCCCAACGCTTGAGGTCTTTTAGAAGATTGGTAAAGCCAGCCGCAACGCCGAAAATAAAAAACAGAATCGTCAACCACGGCGACGTCCCCAGCCAGCGATCCAAGGCGATACCGATCGCCGCCCCGATCGCAATCGAAGCGGCAAAGGTGATCCCCAGTGAGCTCAACCCCGCGAGCTGACGCCACAGTCGAGCCTGATTGTCCTTCATCGTTCCGCCGATGAAATCTCCCTTGGCCCTCCTTTACAAAAGGCGGGCTGGGGGATTTTCTCTTACCGCGTTCGGCCACACTCTAGCCCTCTCCCTCCGCTCTGTCAAGGCTCCGCCTGCCTGCAATCAACACAGACCGGCATCAGACGCTGACGGCTGATAGCTGAATGCTTACTCGCTGCCTACCAGAGACCGGCGACCGAGGCCCTGGCCAGCTCCAGGAAGGGGCCTGGGTAGATCCCGATAGCGATGGTTCCTGCCAGAGTCACGAATAGCGCGACCCGCAGAGGCCGGGAAGCACTCAAGGTCAGGCCCTGTGGCGGAAGATCCCGCATGTACATCGCCACCACCACCTTCATGTAATAGAACACCGAGATGGCTGAATTGATAACAGCAATCACCGCGAGCCAGATGTACCCCTGTTCAATGGCTGCACCGAAGAGATAGAGCTTCCCGACAAAGCCTGCGGTCGGGGGGACGCCAGCCAATGAGAGGAGAAAGATCAACATAGCGGCTGCCGCCATGGGGCTTCGCTGGGCCAGGCCAGTGAAGTCGTCGATCCGCTCCCCCTTCACCTTGCCTACGCAGAGAAGGATCACCATAGCAAAGACGCCGAGTGTCATCAGGGCATAGATCAGGGTATACAGCAGTATGGCGGAGATCCCCAGCTCCCGTCCCGCCACAACTCCGATCAGCAGGTACCCGATGTGGGCAATGGAGCTGTAGGCCAGCATCCGCTTGATATTACTCTGCGCAATCGCTACAACATTTCCCACCGTCATCGTGAGCAAGGACAGGGCGTAAAAGAGAAGTGTCCAGCGATCCTGCAGTTCTGGGATGGCCACCAGAAAGACCCGCAAGAGGATGGCGAGACCAGCAGCCTCTGAGGCCGCCGCCAGGAGGGCCGCCACAGGGGTCGGGGCCCCCTCATACACGTCGGGGATGTACATGTGAAAGGGGACCGCCGCGATCTTGAACCCGAAGCCGGCCACCAGCATCACCATGGCCAGGATGAGCGCCGGATTCGAGGCGGTGTCTGCTGACAGCGTCGAGGCAATCTCTCTCAGGCCGATGGTACCGGTAAGACCATACAGCATCACGATGCCGTACAGCATGATCGCGGAGGAGAACCCTCCCATGAGCAGGTACTTCAGGGCGGCCTCGCCGCTTCGCCGCTCCCGCTTCAGGAATCCGGCGAGAATGTAAATGGAAATCGACATCGTCTCCAGGCCGATATAGAGAATCAGGAGGTCTACAGCACTGACCATCAGCATCATTCCCAGTGTGGCGAAGAGGATCAGCCCGTAGAACTCCCCTTTGTCGATTCCTTCGCTCTTCAGGTGGCCGATCGACATGAGCAGAATGAGCGCGGCCGAGACCAGAAATACGATCTTGAAGAAGAACGCGAAGGGATCACTGAGGTATTGCCCGCTGAAGGCGAGCTGCGTCGCCCCCCGTTGGCCCATCAGGGTCGTGAAGGTGGCAAGTACGCCAAGGATACTCAGATATCCCAACCAGTCTCGTCCGCCTTTGGGGGCTATGAAGTCGAGCATAAGGATGACCATGGCCACCAGGCCCATGACTACCTCTGGCGAAGCAGTGGAGATGTCTGCCATGTTGAACACGTCAGTCACGAGACGCTCCGGCGTGGTCCAGGGCAGGCCCCTTGACCGGCAAGACCGGCCCGCTCTGACAAGGCTTAGCGCAGGCTTCGATATGTCCTGTGGCGAGCTGTGTCGAATCACTCAGGGCAGGCTCGGCAACGGCCTGCTGTTTGTGAACCCGTGCCAGGATATAATTCACCGACGCCTCCGTCCGGCTCAGAAACGGGGAAGGGTAGAGGCCAATCCAGAAACACATGACGATGATCGGAACGAGAGTCGTCAGCTCCCTGAAACTCAGGTCGGGGAGATCCGCATTCTTCGGGTTCTCCAGCGCCCCGAACATGGTCCGCTGGTACAGCCACAGCATATAGGCCGCACCGAGCACGATCCCGGTGACAGCAAAAGCGGCCCAGACATAATTTTCCTTGAAGGCCCCGATAAGAATCAAAAACTCGCCGATGAAGCCGTTGAGTCCAGGAAGCCCCATGGAAGAAAACATAATAATGGCGAACAGGGTGGCGTAGACCGGCATCTGTTTCGACAGACCTCCAAACTCAGAGATCTGCCTTGTATGTCGACGATCATAGATCAGGCCCACGATCAGGAAGAGGGCGCCGGTCGAGAGGCCGTGGTTCACCATCTGGATGATGCTGCCCTGGACCCCTTGGGGGTTCAGGGCGAACATACCCAGCACAATGAACCCCATGTGGCTGACAGAGCTGTAGGCAATCAACCGCTTCATGTCGGTCTGAACCATGCAGACCAGAGCCCCGTAAATGATCGCGATGATCGATAGGATCATGATCATCGGAACGAAGTGTTGGGTGGACTCTGGGAGCAGCGGCAGATTGATCCGTATGAAGCCGTAAGTCCCCATCTTCAGGAGGACGCCGGCCAGGATGACACTGCCGGCAGTCGGGGCATCGGTGTGGGCGTCAGGCAGCCACGTATGAAAGGGAAACATCGGGACCTTGATGGCAAAACCCAAAAAGAAGGCAAGCCAGACCAGATCCTGGAACGAGAACGAAAACCCCAGCAGCGTGAGGATAGGAGTTGAGGGGTACGAGAGCTTCATCAGATCGAGGATATCGAATGTGTAGACCCCGGTCTGAGCGCCATGATAGAAGTAGACCGCCAGGATTCCCAGCAGCATGATGACGCCGCCGAAGAGCGTATACAGAAAGAATTTGATGGCCGAGTAAAGGCGACGGTCGCTTCCCCAGATGCCGATGAGGAAGTACATCGGAACCAGCATCACTTCCCAAAAGATATAGAAGAGAAAGAAATCGAGGGAAAAAAAGACTCCGAGCATTCCCGTCTCCAGCATCAGGATAAAGGCGTAATACTCCTTCAGCCGCATACTGACCGATTCCCATGAGCAGATGACGGCGATCACAGAGAGAAAGGTGGTCAGCAAAACGAGCCACAGGCTGATCCCATCGAGGCCGAAGAAATACGTCACGCCAAGGGATGGAATCCATGAAACCTTCTCTACGAACTGCATCTGCGCAGTCGTCTGGTCAAAGTAGACGGGGATCCACAGGGAGACCAAAAGGTCGGCTATCGTGAAGGCCAGGGCGGTCCAGCGGACACCGCCCTTGCACTCCTTCGGGAGCAGCGAGATGAAGAACACCCCGACGAGGGGCAGGTAGGTCATCAGGGATAGGATCGGAAACTGAAGAACATTCATGGGAATGCCAGTCCTCCTGTCTTAAGTTCCAGGTTCCGCGTTCCGGGTTTCGGGTTCCGGATTCCATACCGACTTCGCGGATCTTCAACTCGGAACCCGGAACTTGAAACCCGAAATCTTTTGTTACACGAACAGATAGAACACCACCATGCCAAGGATGCCAAGCGCCATGGCCAGGATATAGTTTTGGATAGCCCCCGTCTGTAACCGACGAAGGGTCACGCTTCCGCCCTGGATCAGATCCGCGATGGCGTTGACCAGACCATCAACAATCTTCAGGTCATTCCAGGCAGACATCACACTCAACCGCATGGTCAGCCAGCCACTTCCGTTGACTGCGCCGTCCACGACCCGCGCATCGAATCCCCACAGAAACCTACAGAAGCGCTTGCCAAAATCGATGAAGATCGCCTGATACAACTCGTCCACCCAATACTTATTCAGCAGCAGGCGATACACACCCTGCATCTTGTCGGCCAGTCTCGACGCCAGCTCCGGGCGCTTGACGTAGAACAGATAGGCGAGACCGATCCCGAGAAGCGCAACGGACAGAGACAACGCAGCCATAACGATTTCCGACGAAGCCGCAGCGTGGATCGCCGCCCCCTCCGATTCGTGAGCGGCTTCAAAGATCGGCGCCACAAAGCGATGGTACAACCCGTGGTCCGGGGGGAATCCTAACAGAACCCCTGCAACAACGGAAAGGGCGCCGAGTACCAGCAAGGGATACGCCATATTCGGCGGTGATTCGTGCAGGTGATGGGCAGTATGGGCATCGCCGCGAAACTGTCCTGTAAAAACCTGAAAGAAGAGCCTGAACATATAGAAGGCCGTAAGGAAGGCGCCGACAAGCCCCAGGAGCCATGGGATCGTTAACCCTCGCTCGAAGGCATTGAACAGGATCTCATCTTTGGACCAGAAGCCCGCCAGGGGAAAGATCCCACCGTTCGCCAGCGAGGCCAGCAGAAAGGTCCATGCAGTTATCGGCATCGCCTTCCACAGTCCACCCATCTTCCTGATATCCTGCTCGCCATGGAGGGAATGAATGACCGAGCCGGCGCCGAGGAAAAGAAGCGCCTTGAAAAAGGCGTGGGTGGCGAGGTGAAAGACGGCCGAGGCGTAGGCGCCCGCACCGGCGCCAATAAACATATAGCCGAGTTGGGAAATGGTAGAGTAGGCCACCACCTTTTTGATGTCATTCTGAACCAGCGCAATCGTGGCCGCGAAGACAGCCGTCAACGCGCCGACCCAGGCCACTACTTCGAGACTGAAAGGCGCGAGGTTGAAGAGGGGGTTCGATCGGGCCACCATATAGACGCCTGCCGTCACCATCGTGGCGGCATGGATCAGGGCCGATACCGGAGTGGGCCCCTCCATGGCATCGGGGAGCCAGACGTAGAGCGGAAGCTGGGCCGACTTTCCCATCGCGCCCACGAACAGGAGCAGCGTAATGGTGGTGTAGATCCCCGCGCCTAAAGCGGGATCGACGGCTGCAAATACCTCGGTGTACTTCAACGATCCGAAGGTGCTCCAGATGAAAAAGAGTCCGAGCATGAAGCCGGCATCGCCAATCCGATTGACGACGAACGCCTTCTTTCCGGCATCCGCGGCCGATTTTTTCTCATACCAAAAGCCAATCAGCAGGTATGAACAGAGTCCAACCCCCTCCCACCCCAAGAACATGAGAAGATAGTTGTTGGCGAGTACCAACACCAGCATGGAGAACATGAAGAGGTTGAGATAGGTAAAGAAGCGAGCGAAGCTTCGATCGCCGTGCATATAACCGATCGAATAGATATGGATGAGAAGCCCGACGAAGGTCACCACCAGCATCATCACGGTCGAGAGCGGATCGACCAGAATCCCGATCGGCACTTTGAGGTTACCGACCGTCAGCCACGAATAGACGTCCCAATCGAGCGTCGCACCACCAACCGCCTGGAAGAAAACGACAAACGCCACAAGGCATGAGAGCCCGGCGGCAGGGATAGCCACCAGATGGGCTCGATCCTTGATCCAGGCGCCGAACAGCCCGTTGATCAGGAACCCGATCAACGGCAGGAGTGGCACAAGCGCAACGAGTTTCATAATGGTATTACCATTTCATCAGGTTGATCTCATCGACATTAATCGTCTTAAAGTTCCGGTACAGTCCAAGGACAATCGCCAGCCCCACTGCCGCCTCGGCTGCCGCCACGGTAATGATGAAGATAGCAAAGATCTGTCCCTGCAGCATCTGCTGGGGCAGATAACGAGAGAACGCCACGAAGCTCACGTTGATGGCATTGAACATAAGCTCCAGCGCCATAAGAACCCCGATGGCATTGCGGCGCGTCAGGGCTCCAAACATCCCGATAGTAAAGAGCAATGCGCTGAGAATCAGGTAGTGCGAGAGTGGCACCATCCCTCAGTCCTTCCCCTGCTCGCGTCGAGCCAGAACGATGGCGCCCACCATGGCCGCCAGGAGGAGGAGCGACACAACCTCAAATGGCAGGACATAGGTAGTCAACAGAAGCCTCCCGAGCGAGGCGGTATTATCCGACGCCGCCAGCATGGGCGGCACCAGAGCGGGAAAACCCTTCAGGTTGGCATACACCATGAGCCCAAAGAGAGCGAGGGCCACCACCGCGCTTATTCCAACCTGCTCGTTCATGATCTTGCCGCCTCTGGCCGAAATCCGGCTGGTCAACATGATGGCGAAGAGCAAGAGGATGGTGATGCCCCCCACGTACAACAGCACCTGCGTGGCTGCCAGGAATTCGGCGTCCAGCAGGATGAACAGCGCAGCCACGCCGAAGAACGCGAAGACCAATGCGATGGCGCAATGCACGATGTTTCTGGCCAGGACCACCAGAAGGGATGCCCCCACGGTGAAAGTCGCCATGAGGTAGAATACGGCTTGGGTCACAGTCACGAGCGTAACTCCACTCTATTACCCTCGCAGCACCAGAATCAATCCGGTGATCCCCATATTCAGAAACGCCAGCGGTAGCAAGACCTTCCACCCCAGGTTCATGAGTTGGTCGACTCGCAGCCTGGCCAGCGTCCAGCGCAGCCACATCATCACAAAAATAAGGAAATAGGTCTTCAGGAGGAACCAAAGCCACCCCGGCAGCAGTGGCCCATGCCAGCCACCCAGAAACAACGCAGCGGCGATGGCCGACACCGTGAACATATTGGCGTATTCCGCCAGGAAGAAGATAGCAAATCGCATCCCGCTGTACTCAACATGAAAGCCGGCCACCAGTTCCGACTCGGCCTCCGGGATGTCGAATGGCAGCCGATTACATTCAGCGATGGCTGCGATCATATAGATAAGGAAGCCGAGCAGTTGCGGGATCACAAACCAGACCCCCTGCTGTGCCTCTACGATCCGGGTCATACTCAGGGAGCCGACCGTCATGATGACCCCAAGGATCGAGACCACGAGGGGGACCTCGTAGCTTACCGCCTGCGCCGCCGAGCGGATTGCGCCCAGGACTGAATACTTGTTGTTGGAGCTCCAGCCGGCCATGATGATCCCCACCACCGTCAGGGAAGAGATCGAAATATAGAAGAGCACGCCGATGTTCAGATCGCTGACGATGAGGCCCGGACCAAACGGGATGATGACATAGGCGGCAAACCCGGCCGCAAAGACCACCATGGGCGCCAGGGCAAACACAAGCCGGTCAGCGCCCTCCGGGACGATATCCTCCTTAATGAGGAGCTTGATTCCGTCGGCGATACTCTGGGCCCAGCCATGCCAGCCACCGACCCGCATCGGCCCAAAGCGAACCTGGATGTGGGCGCTGATCTTCCGCTCCCACCAAACCATGAACATGACGGAGACGGCAACGAAAATGAGAACGGCCGTGGCCACCACCACCATCACGATCAACTGAGGGACGAACAGGGGCAACCCCCAGGTCTCGAAGGCGTTGTAGAACTGCTCCATCAGCGTCTCACTGCTCACAGTCGCCACTTCACCGATCCACCTCGCCCAGCACGATGTCGATGCTCCCCAGGATGGCCACAATATCAGCGACGAGGCAGCCTCGACCAATGACGGGAAGTACACTCAGGTTGACAAAGGCCGGGGAGCGGACCTTGTACCGGTACGGTTTCTCAGAGCCGTCGGAAACGAGGTAGAACCCCAGCTCACCCCTGGGCGACTCTACCCTGGTGTAGATGTCTCCGACGGGCGGCTTCAGCTTTTTCGGCAGTTTCCCGATAATCTCACCGGGCGGCAGACCCTGAAGAGCCTGCTCAACGATCTTTACGCTCTCGTCCATCTCGATACGCCTGACCATATATCGGTCCCAGACATCGCCGGAGGTTCCCACCGGGATGTCGAACTCGAAGCGATCGTAAATGGAGTACGGATCGTTCCGGCGTAGATCCCACTTGATCCCGGAGGCACGGAGCATCGGCCCGCTGATGGCGTAATCGATGGCGGTCTTTGCATCGAGTTTTCCGAGGCCCTGTACCCGCTTCTGGAAGATGATGTTGTCGCTCATGAGCGCGTCGTACTCTGGCAGACGCGGTTTAAACCATTCCAGAAATGCCTTGCAATCAGCCAGGAAGGAATCAGGGAAGTCTAACGGCATCCCGCCGATCCGGTAGAAAGCGTAGTTCAACCGCTGTCCTGAAACCGACTCGAAGAGATCCAGGATCTTCTCCCGCTCCCGGAAGGCATACATGAAAATCGTAAAGTTGCCCAGGTCGAGGCCTAACGTCCCTAACCAGATCAGGTGGCTGGCGATCCGTTGCAACTCCCCCAGGATCACCCGCATATACTCGGCCCGCTCCGGCACAACAATCCCGATGAGCCGTTCCACCGTTAGCACATAGCCAAAGTTGTTATACATGGAGGCGAGATAGTCCAGCCGATCGGTATACGGAATGATCTGGGTGAAGATGCGGTTCTCGCCGATCTTTTCATGACAGCGGTGCAGGTAGCCGATGTACGGGATGACCTCGGTCACGACCTCACCATCCAGCTTCAACAGGAGGCGGAGCACGCCGTGCGTACTGGGGTGCTGCGGCCCCATGTTGACGTACATCTCCTCCATCGTCTCCTGGGTGTCTTCAGCGATCTCCATCTCTTGCGGACTCATCTGCCTGCCTCAACTGAAAATGTCACTAGACCGGCTCGTACGGAACCAGCCGTTCGTCTTGATAATCCTTGCGCAACGGATATCCCACCCAGTCCTCAGAAGTCAGGATCCGCCGGAGGTCAGGATGACCATCGAAGCGGATCCCCATCATGTCGAATGCCTCCCGTTCGTGCCAGTCTGCCGTGCTCCACAGCGGCACCACGCTCCGGATAATCGGATCCTCCCGCGGAACCCGTACCCTCACCAGGATCTTCGTTGGTTGCGACAGGGAGGAGAGGTTATAGACCACTTCGAGCTCGCCGCTTGCGATCCGATCCACAGCACTCAGACAGTTCAGATAGTCGAACCCCATCCCCTTGAGCGCGGCGAGGATCTCATAGCTCTTCTCCTGATGGATATCCATTCGGGCCTCGACACCCTTGATCTCTGAAGCCTTGACGGCGTCGTCGAACTGCGACTTGATGGCTTCAGTGACCTCGTCCGGCGTCATCAGACCCACTCCAGGGCGCCCTTCCGCCAGGCGTAGGCGAAACCGACCAGCAGAATGGCGATAAAGAGCATCATCTCCACAAAGGCAAACATCCCCAGCTTCCGGAAGACCACTGCCCAAGGAAGTAGATAGATCGTTTCTACCGCGAAGATCACATAGACCAAGGCGTACAGGTAGTACCGGACGTGAACACGGATCCAGGAGGCGCCGACCGGGTCCTCCCCGCATTCATATGTGGTCAACTTTTCGCGTTGAGGATTACTGGGCCGAAGCAGTCGGGAAACGACGTCAACATTCAGCACAACGAAGAGCAGCCCGACGACCAGAAATACTCCTACAACTGCATAATCTGCTGCCATCTCACCACCTAGTGCGCGTCCGATATGGACGAGACATGCGTTACGGCTTGGCCTCGTGAAGGGGATAGCCGGGGCCTAAGTTAACGGCGACAAAAAAAAAGCCCCGCGCAGGGCATCCTGAAGAGTTTGCCGACTGTTCGCTGCAGGGCTTTCCGAGATTCCACGATTAAGTTCGTGAAACTTTTAGCATATCCTCCTTCACGCTGTCAAGGGGAAAAGCGCATAGTTAACGCGCTGTTCCCACTGGCTTCAGCGGCGCCGGCGCCTTGTCAAAGCTCCTGATGTGGGCCACCAGATCCTTGATCTCGCGCTCGGGCAGCTCTAGCCCATACGCGGGCATTACCGACTTACGACCCTGTTTGATCGCTATCAGGAAGTCGTCATCGGATCGTGTTTGCATATAGGCCGAATCGGAAAAGTCTGGCATCTTGAGCCAAGAAAGCTTTGCCCTCCATCCATCGCCTTTCCCGCTTCCACCGTGACATGAGGCACACCTAAGGCCATAGCGCGCCTGAGTGCTTGACTCGCCTTGGCTCTCAGCCCCGAACGCAGGAGAAGCCTCCACAACGAGCAACATCAATACCACCAAAAACCACTGGCAATAGAGCCTGGACGGGACATCGGTACGCAACATAACAATCCTCCTTGCGTTTGAGTGGGTGGTTATGAAACGTTAGCGACTGCGCAGTATGGCCAGGGCATCCTTTGCCGCCAGAAGGGTTGTTTCAATGTCGCCGGCGGCGTGGGTATCGGAAAGAAAAGCTGCCTCGAACTGGGATGGGGGGAGATAGACTCCCCGTTCAAGCATGGCCCAGAAGAACGAGGCGTAGCGATCGGTGTTCGCGGCCCGAGCCGTCTGGTAGTCGATGACAGGCTGCTCGGCAAAGAAGGCGGTACACATCGAGCCGACCCGTTGACACTGCAACGGAATCTGCTCCTTTGCCGCCAGCTCCCGCAACCCCGCTTCCAATTGCTTTCCCTTCGCCTCAAGCCGCTCGTAAAATCCTGGCTCGTCGAGGAGACGAAGGGTCTCAATGCCGGCCCTCATGGCGAGGGGGTTACCGGAGAGGGTCCCGGCCTGATAGACGGGCCCCAGAGGGGAGACCTGTTCCATGACGCTACGCGAACCGCCGTACGCGCCTACCGGCAGACCGCCGCCGATGATCTTCCCGAGACAGGTCAGATCCGGCCGAATATCGTAGAGGGCCTGAGCCCCACCTTTGCCCAGCCGGAATCCGGTCATCACCTCGTCGAAAATCAGCAGCGAGCCGTAGGCAGTGGTGAGTTCTCGCAACGCCGCAAGAAACCCCGGCCTCGGCGGAACAACCCCCATGTTGCCTGCAACGGGCTCCACGATCACGCAGGCGATCTCTTTGCCGACCGACCGGAAGGCCTCCCGTACAGCATCGCCATCATTGTAGGGCAGCGTAATCGTCAGGCAGGCGAGGTCAGATGGGACGCCGAGACTGTCCGGCACGCCAAAGGTCATGGCGCCAGAACCGGCCTTGACCAGCAGGCTGTCGGCGTGCCCATGGTAGCATCCCTCGAACTTGACGATCCGGTCGCGTCCCGTAACGCCACGAGCCAGCCGAATGGCACTCATGGTCGCCTCGGTCCCGGAGTTCACAAACCGGACCAGCTCGATCGAGGGGATCGCCTCGACCACCATTCTGGCCAGCACCGTCTCCCATGGGGTCGGCGCCCCATAGCTCACCCCAAGCGAGGCCGCCTCCTGGATCGCCTTCACGACAGCGGGGTGGGCATGGCCGACGATCATCGGCCCCCAGGAGCCGACATAGTCGATGTAGCTATTCCCATCGACGTCGTAGAGGCGGCAGCCGCAGGCTCGCTCGATCACCACCGGCTGCCCGCCTACAGCCTTAAACGCCCGCACGGGGCTGTTCACGCCTCCGGGCAGGAGACGCGTAGCCTCCTCAAAAAGCGCCTTCGAGCGAGGGCCTGTCTGCGTGCGACGCACAGGCGAGCCGGTCACGGTCTGTTCTCCAGCAGGCGCGCCGCCTCCTTGGCGGCATAGGTCAGGATCAGGTCAGCGCCAGCCCGCTTGATCGACGTCAGCGTCTCCATTAAGACCCGCTCTTCATCGATCCACCCGAGTCGCCCAGCCGCCTTCAGCATGGCGTACTCGCCGCTCACATGATAGGCCGCGACCGGTCCGCCAAACTCCTGCTTCACCCGCCAGAGGATATCCAGGTACGGCAGGGCCGGCTTCACCATCACGATGTCCGCCCCCTCCTCCAGGTCAAGCCCCACCTCTCGAAGCGCCTCGTCACCGTTGGCCGGATCCATCTGGTAGGTGCGGCGATCGCCAAATTGGGGGGCCGCGGCAGCCGCCTCGCGGAACGGGCCGTAGAAGGCGCTGGCATACTTGGCCGAATAGGCCATGATCGGCGTATCCTCGAATCCTTCCTCGTCCAGCGCCTCTCGGATGACTGACACCCGGCCATCCATCATGTCGGAGGGCGCCACCATGTCGGCGCCAGCCTCGGCATGAGAGAGCGCCGTTCTGGCCAGCAACTCCAGCGTGGGATCGTTCTTAACCTGACCCCGCTCCACGACCCCGCAGTGGCCGTGACTGGTATATTCGCATAAACAGACGTCCGTCATCACCAGCAGGTCGGACACAGTGTCCTTGACCGCCCGCACCGCCTGTTGGACGACCCCATCGTCAGCGTAGGCCTCGGAGCCTACGGCATCTTTCGCGGCCGGGAGGCCAAACAGGATGATCCCGGGGATACCCATCGAGGCGACCTCTTTCGCCTCCTTGGCCAGTTCATCTACAGAAAGATGGAAGCAGCCTGGCATCGAAGCGATCTCCTGACGCACACCACGTCCGTGAACGACAAAGAGTGGCTGAATCAGATCTTCGAGACGCAGGTGAGTTTCTCGCACCAACCGGCGAAGGGTCTCGTTTTGACGCAGACGCCGCGGCCGAAATACTGGGTAGTACATGGCTCCTCCTCGAAGGCTCGGACGTGATGGGGCGGTCGCCTTCTTCTGCAAATTATTCTACCCGTGCCACCCATCTCGGTCAACTGCCTTCAGCGCCGCAGGTACTGGGCTCCTCGCTCCGGAGGTGGAGGGGCCCCGCCGGTCAGCAGCTCGAAGAAGAACTCGACGCTGTTCTCTGGGCCGCTTCTCCCCGGGACCTCCGAACGGTTGAGGAAATGAAGCCCAACCATCCAGCAGCAGGTGGCGTAAGTCACGACTACATTGTTCTCCAGGCTTTTATCCCGGCGTGGATCAAGGCGCCCGAGGTAGTTGATGGCGACGTTCTTGAGCGGCGTGAGGAGAAGCCGACCAATGATGCCCGAGGTCTCCCGATCACTAAATGGACCGGGCAGTCCGGCCGTCTCCCCACCGCGGATGAAGCTATGGGCCAGTTCTACCCGCCCATACTCCGGATAGGCGACCCGCACGCCGGCCTCGACCCCATCCACCCGATTCCTCTCGGTATTGAAGGCAGTGACCCCATAGAAGGTCAGATCCCGCAAGGGAGAGGCGCGGAGGTCGGCTACCAGGTTTGAGAAGCGACGCTCCCGTACCTGCGAAAACCCATTGCCCAGGGATCGGGCGGTCACCTCACGGACCGCCTGATCGATCCGTTCCGGTGTCAGCGCATTCAGAAAAAGATCGGAAAAAGTTCGTGTTCGGGGATTCAGGTTGACACTCTGGCTGAGTGAAAAGGAGAGAAATTCATGGGTCCGAATAGAACCGTCGGCCTCTTTGAGCTTGGCCAGTAGCCGGTTCGTGAAGGAATAGGTCACCCTGTTCTGCGGACTGACAAAGTCGACGTTATCGAACTGCAGGATCCTCTGCTGACCCACAGTATTGATGAACCAGTAGCTGAGGCGCGGCTCAAATAGATGAACGAGCCGATCGACCGATGCGCCGCCGACCTCAAACCCGCGGAAGAATCGGGCTTGAAGCTCGTTTCGAGCCTCAAACAGCTCCCGGCTTGTACCACCCGCTGCCCCCCCATCTGCGCGCTTTGTGTACACGGTCTCCCGAAAGCCGACCGAGGGCGTCATAGTGGCCCACGGCAACAGGCGCCACGGAAGCGAGAGCTTGGGAAACAGATCGGCCCGGCCGCTGTCCGGAGTCTCTTTCCGCTGCAGATAGGTCCCGGAGAGCTGCGTCTCCAGAAGGACCGGCGAGCCGAACAGATGCTGCGGAAAGGCGGAGAGGCTCAGTGAGGGCAGCCGGCTCAGGCGACTGTCGTTGGTGCTCGGCTCAAGAGTGCGGGTATCGTCGAACAGAAACTGCAGGCCATAATTCGGCCACATCTGTGTGAGGAAGACCCGCGAGTTGGTGAGGTTCGCGGTCCTCAGATCAGACGGGGTCTCGGAAAACCTTCGTTGAATCCGCCGGTCGCTCACATAATTGATGTCGCTCTTCAGGCTCAACTCCGGATTCCATTGCTGATCGTGACGGGCTGTGATGGTCGCTCGCACTTCGCTCTGCGCCTCACTTCGCCGATCCTGGATCACCCGGCCCTCCACGAAGCCACCCGCCTCCGGCCCCAGGATGTACCTGTAGGTGGCCTGGCCTTCAACGCCCTGTTTGGTCCGGTAGACTCCGGTCAGGGTCAGGTCCTGGGACTCATCGATAGCCCAGAAGAAAGGCTGTCTAAAGGTGGCCCCTGACAAACTGCCGGTGCCAACCTTGGGGATAAGAAAGCCGGTACGCCGCGGGCCGATAGGGTAGATGAGGTACGGGGTGTAAAGGGACGGGAGACCCCGAATCCAGAAAGACGCTGATTTGGCCTCAAGATACTCGTCTTGTTCGACTACCGCCTCTTTCGCCCTGATCTCCCAATCGACACCGCCGGACTCGGGTTGGCAGATGCGGCAGGTGGTGAAGCTGCCATCGACCAGCCGATACCTGCGATCCCCTTCCTTATGGATCTCGACCCCTTGAAAGGTGGTCGCAGGGGGAATCGCCCCTTTGGCCTGATACATAACGCCCATATTGGTGCGGTAATGGTATTCCAGTCGATCGCCTTCCAGACGGCTTGCCCCATCGACGAGCTGAACCCGCCCCTTGGCCCGGATGACCTCCTGGACCTGATCCAGCTCAACCTCATCGGCATTGAGGATACGGTTCTCCATATGGATCCGGACGTCACCTCTCGCGATGGTGAGCTTGTCGCTCTCGCGGCGCTCCATCTCATTCGCCTCGATCCGAACGGTCGATTTGAGTTCGTTGAGCTTATCAAGGAGGCCCCTGGAACCTGCGTCCTGGGCCGAGACCACTGGCGTGGAACAAAGGGAGGTAAGAATGAAGAATGCTAACAAGACAGGCAAGAGGCAGCGCGGCATCGACAAAGACCTCGTGAGGGACCTCAACAGACCTTCGAATGACACGACTTGCCCTCGCCCAAACCGTGGCGCCGCAGGCGGCGTGTCTACAGGATCAGCCTGACCGAAGGTGCCTTCGCCTTATATCAGAGCGCCGCACCAAAGGCAAGGGGTTTTGCACTGACGTAACTACAAGGTGTTTAGGCTGTAGGCTGAAGGCTGTTAGTCATTGCGCATGGACCGAATCAAGGCGCCCAGAACCTTTTCGGTCTCCATCATTATTCGCGTCGCATTCGGAAACGCCTGGCGCGTTCCTACAGTCTAAAAGCCTACAGTCTGAGTAGCTACGCACTGACGTTACCGTGCCCTCATAATCACCGCGCTGATTCGGTCGATACTGACAAAGGCATCAAAAAAATCTCTCTTTGAAAGTTTCGAGATATGAACCAGATGTTCACCGACCATCGTCACTGTCCCTTCCATTTCCTCACTGGACTCCAGCCGCAACACGACCCGTTTGCCGATAGAATCCGTCAGGAGGGCCTTCATCGTTACCGCAGGCTTCAGATCGTACTTGACCTCCTCCGCCGACGCGATCGGGACGGACATCACCATGAGCCCCACCATGAGCATTGCGGCAGACACAATTCTTTGTACCTTCATGACCTGAACCTCCTCGTGATAGATTTTTGACAGCCGCTGGACCCCCTCAGTAAGGAGGCAATTTATTGAGCAGCGCGAACCCACCCTTGCAGCTTCGTCTCCATGGAGACGAAGCCTGGAATCGATTCGAGCCGGTACCGAACCCAACGGGATCCTGGCCCTCATCCCTGACGAGGCGATGATCTGAATCACATCCCATCGGCCTACTGCGGTCTAACGCCGCACCAAAGTCTCCATAGGCATCTACGGTCACAAGGAGGCGAGTAGGCTGGCCGGACGGATCGCCCCCTTCCCAAACCGCGCATGGATACGATCTACGGCCTCCGTCAACCGGCGCTGCTTGGCACCGACAGGGTTGAGCTCCAACGAGAGTTGCTGCCCCGATCCCCGAAGATCGGACAGCCTCGAGGCCGTCACCCCCAGGAGACGCACCTTGCGGCCCGAGGAGGGAAGCCGCTCCAGCAGCATCAGCGCCGTCCGATAGATGTCCTGAGATTGATCGGTGGGCTCCGAGAGCGAGACCGATCTGGTCTGGGTCAGGAAGGTCTCGTCCCGCAGTTTCAGGGTGAGGGCGCCGGCCTGGATGGCATCCACCCGCAGGCGCCGAGCTACCCCCTCCGATAGGGCCAGCACCGTCTGCCGGATCCGGACGGGATCGGCCGTATCCTCTGGAAACGTGGTCTCCGCTCCCACCGACCGGGCGGGCTCCTCCGGGATCACCTCCCGCGTATCGATCCCGTGGGCCAGATCCCACAGGTGTGCACCCAGATGTCCGAAGGCGGCCGCCAACTCAAGCTGAGAACGAGCCGCCACATCACCGATGATCACACACCCCATTCGGCGCAAGCGTCCGGCGGTCTTCGGCCCCACGCCCCAGAGCCGCTCGATCGGAAGCGGCTGGAGGAAAGGGGCCTCCTGCCTAGGCGGGACCTGCACAAAGCCGTTCGGTTTCCGCAGGTCGGAGGCGACCTTGGCAACGAACTTGTTCGTGGCGATGCCGACGGAGGCTCCGAGTTCCGTCTCGGTGAGGATCTCCGTCTGGATCCGCCGTCCGATGGCCTCTGCGGAGCCGAAGAGACGGAGACTTCCAGTCACATCCAGGAAGGCTTCATCCAAGCTCAGTGGCTCCACGAGGTCGGTGTAGCGGCCAAAGATACGGAAAATGTGAGATGAGACTGCTTGATAGCGCGACATCCGAACAGGGAGGAAGACCCCCTCCGGACACCGCCGGTAGGCGTGACTGATCGGCATGGCCGAGTGGATGCCGAACGCGCGGGCCTCATAGGAGGCAGCGGAGACGACCCCACGGCCTCTTCCGTCCTGAGGATCGGCCCCCACGATCACGGGACGCCCACGGTGGGCAGGCTGATCGCGCTGCTCCACCGAGGCGTAGAAGGCGTCCATATCGATGTGGAGGATCCACCTCTGTTCGCCCGACCGACTGCCACTCGTCTGTATGGGCCTCAGTCCTCTCTGTGACGACACACCGCCTCGCCCGGTATCCCGTCGCCATCTCCGTCTAAGCTGCTGACTGCCGTTAAGGCTCCCTTGCTCCCTTTAACGGTTCACCGCATCTTTCAAGGTCTTTCCCGGCTTGAAGCGTGGCACCCGAGACGCCTTGATCGTGATCGGCTCTCCGGTTTGCGGGTTACGGCCGGTTCGGGCGGCTCGGCTCGCCACGCCGAAGGTCCCGAATCCCACAATCGCCACCTCCTGCCCATTCTTTAAGCTGTTGGTGATGCTATCGATGCAGCTACGAAGTGCGGTTTCAGCGATGGCCTTACTGACACCGGCATCCTGGGCCATCTGCTCTGCAAGTTCGGTCTTGGTCATGTCTTCCTCCTGTTGTAGACGATAGTAACGCGACGACCTGGATCAGGTCAGACAATTGGAACCCCCGATGCCGTGCACAGCGATCAAAGGCGTTCCCTGTAGCAGGCAAGCGGAGACATACATCGCAGATGTGAAAGTCGCCTGAGATCGCACCCTCAGCCTCCATCGGCAGCAGCGTATCACGGGCCAACAGCCCTGTCTAGACCGATGCCCTGATCCGGTCCGGAAGGCGTGACCTCGGCTTCGCTTCCTCGGCCTCATTGCGAGGGGTGTAATCTACACTTCAGATAGCGGCCGGGCGAGATCGGGGTCGCCTACGGCGCAATGCTTGTTCATGCCCACGTCTTGCCAGCCTAGAATAGAGAGACGAGGAAGAGGCCGCCACCAACTGCCACGACGTCTTCTAAAAGGGCAATGAGGAAGTCTGGCACCTTCACCGTCTGACCCAGCCGCGTACGCAACTCATACCCGAGGAAGGTTCCCGCAATCCCTCCCAGACCACCGAGAGCAGCGCCGACTGCGGCGGATTGATTTGCTGCTGCGCAGAGCGCGGCACCCGATAGGCCACCGAGGACGAGACGCCCGATGAGCGGCCCTAAGGTCTTTCGGCTTGGCGTCTTCGGAAGTTTATCCACCACAAGCTCAGCAACGGTCAGCACGGTGAGGACGTACGTAGCGGCTGTGGAGCCCAAAAAAGCTAAGGGGGAATGGTGGAGATCAAGCCACTCCCAGTGGGCGGCCCAACTGACCACCGCTGGCGCGGTCATCGACCGCAGGCCGGCGATCCCACCGATGGCAACTGCGAGGGCGAGTACGGAGATGGTGCTCATGGATGTAGTAATGCCTCTCCTTGGCGATATGACTCACGGCGGGTTTACCAATGATCGATTCTTTAACGAGAGCGTGACAAACAAGACAATCAGCGAGCCCAATATCGCACCAAGAGAGGCCACCACAGCCGCAGTCCCATTCTCCATTTTTCCAATGCTCATCAAGAACACTCCCATACTTCCAGACATACTACCAATAGCGCCGACCAAGAGACTGGCGCCAGTACCTAAAGTCTTCTTGATCCGACTCGCTATAAAACCAATTACTAGACCAATAACAATAGCCTCGAAGGCCACGGGGCCTATCGGTGTCATGCTAATATCTGCTACCGTTGGCATAGTCTTTACTCCTTTTCAGTTTTCCACAACGATGGAGCGTCAAGGCAAGCCCCTGGAGCTGTCGTTGGAGGAGTCTCGAATCAAGCCCCACAGTGCGCATCATTGCCTCTTCGTCATCGAAATGAACGATCGCATAGTTCAGGATGCTGTTACGAGCCGAGGCAAGCGGCTGAAGATCAATATCCTTGCCGGACATTATCATTTCGCCAAGCTGGTTAATCAGGCCAACCAGTCGCTGATGCTGTTCATCAACGGAGTCGATATGGGTCAGAAACGTGTCGTTCCATCGAAAAAGAGAAGGCATCTTGCAGCTCCCGTGTGCCGCGAAGCGGTCGACTTCGTGCCCCTGGTTCTCCCGGAGCGGAGGAATGGGAGAATCAGTTAGCTAGATATACGGCAACTACTCAGGTAGATAGACTGTAGGCTTTTAGACTGTAGGAACGCGCACAGATGAGCCAGGCGTTTCCGAATGCGACGCGACAATGATGAAGACCGAAAAGATTCTGTACGCCTCGATTCGGTCCATGCGCAATGACTAATAGCCTTCAGCCTACAGCCTGAACACCTTGTAGTTACGATATACGAACAACTACAACACAGATTCTAATGCACGGTCAAGACGAAACAATAACTTGCCATGAGCTATAAGGTTTCATTGCAAGCAGCAATGGCTAATAGGCAATGTACGGAATATCCAACTTGAAACGCCTACTATGCGAACACAACGCGGCGCCTATTTCCTGGCGGGCGAAGGCGGCTTGATGTCGATGTGGGCCGAGCCTGATAGCAGTAGCGAGGCATACGGGCGGCAGCATGATCTGCGTCATTGGTGAAGAGGAGGCACGTGCTCATGCGGAACGGGCGGGACTCTCACCGGAAGCTATGCGTGAGGCCGGGTTCACGATCGAGGAGGGCTGAGAAGGGAGGCGCTGCCGATGTGACCACCGGCATACTTCAAGCGTAACTATAGGCAGAGGGCGATGGTGGTTAGTGATCGCGTCTGGAGGAGCCGGAGAATGAACATCGTGAATGGCGTGCGACGATGGAGCGTCCTGATCCTTGTGAGCGCGCTGGCGGTAACGGCGTCGCTGGCGGAGGCGCGTGGTGGCAGCCATGGAGGCGGTCGCCCTAGTAGCCGGCATGGTCACGGGGGGTTCCGTAGTGGCGTCGTCGTCGAATTTGGTGGGTGGTGGAACCCGTGGTGGTATGGAGGGTACGGGCCGTACGGGTGGGGAGCGCCCGGATACTACGGCTACTCCGGGTATCCCTATGGTGGGTACGCTCCGTCGTACGCCTACCCTCCCACTGTACCACCGGTTGCGTACGACTACGGCGTTGAGACGTTCCAAGCGCCCGCTGAGCCGCCGCCGGTCACCTCTCAGGCTCCACCGGCACCGAGCTTCTGGATGCCGACGGATCCCCGAGCTGCGGTGGGCAGTGCGTCGCTCCAGATCGAGGTAACGCCTGGAGAGACGGAGATCCTGGTGGATGGCGCCCGGGTGGGGATGGCCAAGGAGTTTCAGGGGCCGGTCATCGTCCTGGTGGCGGCTGGATCCCACGCCCTGGAGTTCAGGGTGGGTGGGCTGACTATCATCGAGGACATCGTGGCCTCGCCGCGGACGACGGTGCTCATCAAGCGAGATCTGGGAACGACCGTGGCGCCCCAGCAGTAACCGCTCCAGTCGGAGACGACCGTCTCGAGTAACGGCCCTGCAGGACTGCAGGGCCGTTGGTGTTTGTAGGGCGATGCCTTTCGATACCGTCTCCCTGTGCCATCTTAGTTATCGTTGTCGGAGCCTGAAGCCCGTGCTCAGTTCGGCCCACGTCCGGTCCGCAGCCATCGTAACGTGTGATCGGATGGCTGTTACCGTAGCCCTCCAGCAGGAGTCGCAGTGTAGATTACAACCACAAATCTTCTCTTTTCAGCGTGATGAATGGGTCATGCGAAGAACCGCTTCTCCCCATTCGTCACTACGAAGTTCAAGGCAGAAACCGAGAGGTCGGGAAGGTGACACCTTCGGCGGCCATTTGGTGACCACGTCACCAGCACGAAGAGGAGAGGCGATCTGCCAAGAGGAGCGAAGCTGCGGGGGTCAGGAGTGCCGGGGGAGGGGGTCGAACCCTCATGGACCGAAGTCCGCGGGATTTTGAGTCCCGTGCGTCTGCCAGTTTCACCACCCCGGCGTCATGTACTTCTACCATATCTCGGCAAGAGTGTCGAGAGGCTTGCCAGAGAGACGGCCGACCGGAACCCCTGGATAAAAGGCCCTGGCGTTCCATCAGCTCGGGTTTCAGGACACCGATGCGAGGCAGGTTGCGATAACGCTGGTTGTAGTCGAAGCCGTAGCCAACGACAAACTTCCCGGGAATTTCAAATCCCCGAGTAACTACTCAGGTAGATAGACTGTAGGCTTTTAGGCTGTAGGAACGCGCCATGCGAGACCATGCCAAGCTCAGAGCGTTTGAACTGGCCGACGAAGTGCGCCTTGATTCGGTCCGTGCGCAATGACTAACAGCCTTCAGCCTAAACACCTGAGTAGTTACATCCCCGATAGGCAGGAGATGGTAATGATAGCCATACTCTTCGAAGAGGGCAGAAAGGGTGACGGCGGCGAGATTGACGGCTACTGGGCGTACACGCTGTCGGAAAGAATGCCCTGGAGCGGATGCCTGCCCCGCCAAGGTACCGCAAGGCCTAAGTAATCCTGGCGTCGGGTACCGCAACGCTTCATCGGTCTCTTACTGGCACCTGACCCGGTCGATCGATTATTGGGTAATAGTCACGCCGTAGTTGACCAAGATAGATCTGCCTGGGGCGCGCAATCTTCTGTTCCGGGTCGAGGAGCATCTCCTCCCACTGGGCAACCCAACCGGCTGTCCTGGGGATGGCGAAGAGCACCGGAAACATGTCCATCGGGAACTTCATCGCCTCGTAAATCAAACCGGTATAAAAATCGATGTTTGGGTAGAGCTTTCTCGCGATGAAGTACTCATCCTCAAGCGCTATTCGCTCCAGATCGAGGGCCACCTCCAGTAAGGGATTTTTTCCTGTCACCTCAAAGACCTCTTCGGCCAGCCGCTTGATGATCTTGGCTCTGGGATCGTAGTTCTTATACACGCGGTGGCCGAATCCCATCAATCTCACTTCGCCGGCCTTGACCTTCTTGATATGCGCGGCTACCTTGTCCTTCGACCCGATCTCCTTCAGCATGTGAAGTACAGCCTCATTGGCTCCGCCGTGCAGGGGGCCGTAGAGGGCCGCAATGGCTGCGGCCACCGCCGAGTATGGGTCGACATGAGAGCTACCGACAGACCGCATGGCATTGCCGCTACAGTTCTGCTCGTGGTCGGCGTGCAGGACAAACAGGAGATCCAAGGCTTTTTCCAACACAGGGTGCGGGTGGTATGTCGACTCTGTAATCCGGAACAACATATTGAGGAAGTTGCCGGTGAAGCTCAGGCTGTTGTCCGGGTAGGTGTACGGCAGCCCACGGCTATGTCGATAGGCATACGCCGCCAGCGTCGGTATCTTGGCAATCAGGCGAATGATCTGCCTTTGGCGGGCCTCCGGATCCATAATATTCTTGGCATCCGGATAGAAGGTCGAGAGGGCGCCAACCGTCCCTAAGAGGATCCCCATCGGGTGGGCGTCGTAGTGAAAACCATCCATCAACTTTTTGATATTCTCATGGACCATAGTATGACGTGTGACCTGGTTGACGAATCCATCCATCTGTTCGCCGCTGGGGAGCTCCCCGTAGATAAGGAGGTACGCGGTCTCCAGATAGGTGCTTTTCTCGGCTAACTGCTCGATGGGATAGCCCCTGTGCAGCAAGATCCCCTGTTCACCGTCGATGAACGTAATCTGGCTCTTGCAGCACGCGGTGTTAGTAAATGCCGGGTCATAGCTCATCAATCCGAAATCGCCGTCAGAAGTTTTGATCTGCCGGAGATCCATGGCCTTGATCGTCCCGTGCTCGATAGGGATTTCGTACTTCTTTTCGGTTCGGTTGTCGATGACGGTCAAGCTGTCTGCCATGAAGCTCCTCCTCGCGCCGAGCGACCCCTCTCACGCCTTCTCTTTGGCTGTAGTGTCTAGCTTGCGTCTCGTAAGCCAGGCAATTTGCAACGGTCGATATTAGCACAAATCAGGATAGTAGAGTATAGCGTACCCCACAATTTAGTCGGTTCTTCCGGGTTTTCCGTGGGTACCCTGACCTTCCAGCATCCCCTCCCCCCTCCGAGGGGGAGGGCGCGGGTGGGGGGGGGGCGTGTGCCAGACACGATATCAGCGAGTAACACGCAAACGCCCACACAGCCCGAGAGAAGCCATGGGTGATGCTCCGATGGCCTCCGTTCACCCCCACCTGTGCTCCTCCCCCTTCAAGGGGGAGGAGCACAGGAACGGCTCGCTCCTCTGGAGGGGAGGATGAGATCTCTCTTACCCACGCTTATTCCGGAAGGACCATTTAGTCTTGGCTCTTCTGTTCAAGGGAACAGTTGGCGGCCTCTCGGAGGGCACGGAGGGCCACTGGCGCGACTACACCGATTAAGGATGGTACAGCGATTCTACTTTTGACACATCGTAACTACTCAGGTGTTTAGGCTATAGGCTGAAGGCTGTGAGTCGTTGCGCATGGACCGAATCAAGACGCCCAGAACCTTTTCGGTCTCCATCGTTGTCGCGTCGCATTCGGAAAACGCCTGGCTCATCTGTGCGCGTTCCTACAGTCTAACAGCCTACAGGCTATCTACCTTGTAGTTGCGACACATCACGAAGGGCAAAAGTTTTTGGCGTCAGTGCGACTGACATGGTGGCCTGCTCAGCTCATGGTCTGAAGCCCTGACAGGAGGGCGTAGAGGGCGAAGTTATAGGGAGTTGGCAGGTCCAGTTCGGCCGCCTTTTTGATAATCACGCCATTGAGGGCTTCGTACTCCAAGCGCTTTCCCGCCTCAAGGTCCTGCAGCATCGAGGTCTTGACGTCGTACCCCTTAGAAAAGGTGATATTCCTCTCCCAGACCTGCTCAAAGATCAGGGGAACCCCTAAGACGTTCGCCACGGTGACAACCTCCGCCGTTACTCGCCTCGCTAGATCGAAGGTGTGGGGGTTCTCGATGATCGCTTTGACCGGGCCGCCGACCAGAGCATTGATGGCATTGAAGGGGGCGTTCCAGGTGAGCTTCCCCCACAGGATTTTTTTCATGTCAGGGGAGTCTTCAGAGGGCAGGCCGTATCGGTCGAAGAACGCTTTGAGCCTCATGACCCGGTCGCTAACGCCGCCGTCGAGATCCCCGAACACAATTTTCCCGCCCTCCTGGTGGAGGACCGCCCCAGGCTCCGGCACGCTCGCCCCGATGTAGGCGACCCCCGCTAAGACCTTTCCCGTCCCAATGAAGGACGAGATCTTTTCCTCGTTGTCGATGCCGTTCTGAAGCGACAGGACGACGGTCTCCTGCCCGACCATGGGGAGCGCCTGGCGAATAGCCGACTCGGTATCGTACGATTTCACGCAGAAGAGGACCAGGTTGACTGGACCAACCTCCGCCGGATCATCAGTGGCGCGGACACGGATAGAGAAGTCCCCCGTCCCGCTCTTGACCGTAAGGCCTCTCACCCTGAGCGCCTCCAGGCACTTACCACGGGCGATGAACGTGACATCGGCGCCACCCCTGGCCAGCAGGCCGCCGAAGTAACCCCCTACCGCCCCCACCCCCACCACCGCCACCTTCATCCGTTCACCTCTGGTCAAAAGAGCGCCAGGCCACCGCGTCGTCGAGTTCCTGCTGGGCTAAGGTAAGAAAACGTACCTTCACGAGCGGCGATGCTTGGCCATGACGGTCTCATAGGGTACCGTCGTGGCCCGTCCGGCCTTGTAAGCCGCCCAGCGCTTGCGCGCCTCCTCCGCCCATACCCGGTCGATCTCCGGGTCCGGCTTGTCCAAGTCCGCCAGGATGGCATCCACCAGCCGCAATTTCTCTATATCCGGCAGATCATGAATCTCCGCCGCAAGCTTGTCCGCTGTCTTGGCCATGTCAGTCCCTCCGTTCGTATTCAATCATAAACCGTCTTTCTCGCACCACCAGTGCGACCATTCTACCCCAAACTACACCGCTCCCCAAGTCTCCGCCAGCCTCCGGTTCGCCTCCACCAACGCCCGCTCTATGCGGTCGGTTCCAGTGCAGGCCAGCCCTCAATTCTTCGCGCCAAGAAAATAGTGTCTGTCCCTATTTCTCTATTGTCCCTATTTCTCTATTGGCAATGACATCCGCAAGCACTTCTCGCGAGGGCGGCTGTGCTCCGGCATGTCCTTGATGGTTTTCATGGATTTTTTGGAATGCTTGTTTGACTTCCGAATTTATTTGCATGTTACGTATTATAATATATACTACATCTAGCCTGCGTTGCCTGAAATCCGACTTCATGTCGTCGAGGGGTAACCCTCTTAGGGCAAAAGCGGGCTTAATTTATTTTGGGCTGTCAACGGTCGCTCCCGCGTGTAGTAGTTCCTGCTACCCTCGTACTTGGCAGTGTCGTACAGGTCAACCGCCAAGCTGACCTTTTCCCGGATGAATTCGTAATGCCGCATTTCCCCACGCTCGAAGACCCGCTGTACGGACCAGCACAAATAGTCGGCCACACAGAGAAGCGGCTCCGTCCGTGGTGTTTGGACGTTGAAGACCACTGAAGATTGGATTTCACCAACACTCCATTTCTTGCGGAAGCGCTCATGCGCCTTGCTCAATGCCAATTCCAAATTCATGTTGCGGATGGATACCCCTCGGTCGGCGATATTGAGGACCAACCGTTGCCCCAGTTTGAGCTTGTTTTTGATCAGGTGCGAAAGTAGATCGGCATAAAATTCCGAGTCCTTATTATGATGCTTCTTCGCGAAAAGAGCCGGTATCTTGCGGGCCACGACCATTTCCAGAGAGCAATCAAGCGACTGGATAAACCGGAACATGCGTTCGCGCACCTCCGGTGAATCGTCCGTTGCGTGAAAGTAAAATCCACCTCCAGATACTTTCTTCGCGACGCTGGCGATTATATTGAGGTAACCGTCTTTCGCGATTTCATCCTGCAGACGCCGGACTCCGGCGCGGATCGGCTGCAGGTCCCCATTGAATTTGACCATGCCCAGTGAGAACGCCAGCGAAACGCCCGGCTCGCCCACCGCCAAGATGCGCCCCTTCTTGAAGAACGTGGGGTCACCCGCTTCATCCAAAAACCGGTGACTCGTGGGCACCTTTGTCTGTTCCACCGCGGTCATTCACCTGCGCCCAAACCTTTGCCAACTTCGACTGAATCTTCTTCTCGAGAATCTCCACCAGCTTCCGGCTCGCCTCCACCAACGCCCGCTCTATGCGGTCGGTTCCAGTGCAGGCTAGCCCTCAATTCTTCGCGCTAAGAAAATAGTGTCTGTCCCTATTTCCTATTTCCCTATTTTCAGATGTTTATCGGCGAGCACAATTACTCCACGATGTTCGACTGCATGATCCGGCTCAATTCGTCGATGCGTTCGACGAGAAACGTCTGGAGAAGCGCATTCCCGATCTCTTGGGCGAAGCTGCGCGCCTCGTGGTGGAAAGCGTTATGCACCGTCCTGCTGGCAATGGTTCGAATCCGTTTATTGAGGTCAATGGGGGAAGTGCGTAGCGTATTTAGTTTGCTGAGGCGCTTCAGTTGTTGCACGTCGGCCTGAAGTAGAAACCGCTCTGCCGCGAGCCGAACCATCATTTTGTTAAACAGGCTGCGCGGCAGCGAATCGAGCTTGGCCCACAGCAGGCGATTGAGTAGTGGCATGCCCCCGTTCCAGGTGTCGGCGAGTTCTGTTGCCGTCAGCGCCAGATAGGCATCGACGAATTTCCGCACCAGTGCCGGGTTCTGGTTGTCGCCCTTGGCAGCGAAAATAGCCTGAATGTCTCGGCAGCGGTGTTGGATCAACTTTGGCGTCTGCCACAACTTGACCTTTTTCTGATTCACCCGCAGGCCGTAGCGGTCGAGATTACGGGTGAGCAAAAGCAAGAGGTTGTCGATTTTGCTCGTATCGTTCAGCAAGATCATCTGGTCGTCTGCGTAGCGGAAGTACGTTGCCCCGGCCCGAGTGCAAATGTCGGCCGCGAAACAGTCGTACCTTTGCAAGTAGAAGTTGGACAGGATGCGTGAGCAATCGGCTAAGGCGTCCTGGGGCAATCCGACTGCCTGCGGGTGTAGGCCGGTGTTGCGACGATTCCAATGGTTGAGCAGGTAGAACAGCAACGCGATCACCCAGCCCTTTTCTGGTGGCGAATGTTCCCGTATCCGACGCTCCAGAATGTCTAGGCGCACACAGTCGTAGAAATTCGACAGGTCGAGTTGCAACACATGGGCGTAATGGCCGGGATCGAGCTGCGCGAACAGCAGCGAATTGAATTCACCAAAGGCGTGCTTCCAAGCTTGCGGATTGAACGAGTAGCGCCCGTAGGCGGTAAGGTCGTTCTCGATTTCGTCGTTTTCCCGCACGCGCAATTGACCGCCCAGCGTCCAGCCACCAAAGGTGTTCGGCGTGCGGTTGCCGCACAGCACGTCTTCCAGTTCCTTGATGCAGAAGTAGTAGACGCAATAGTCGCGGATGCTGAAGACGGGAATGGTACGGGCCACGCCGTGACCCTTGTTCATTACCAGTTCGGCTTCGGGAATGCCGGGCGCGTAGCGCGCCGAGGCGATGTCGTCGTAGACCGATTCCACCAGCGCGGCTTTCTCTGCCGGGGTTTTCGGAATTTCAATAGGAAACGTGCTGCGGGAAAACACCTTCCAGAAGCCCCGATTGAACCAGCGCAGAAAATCCGGCTTGTTCATCCCATCACCACGGCTCTATTGTCCAACTCGTCGCGCAGCACGGCTTCTAGCAGGCTGCTGAGTGGTAGCAATATGGAATTCCAGTTGATCGCAGAGAGCCATGAGTTCGCGATCTTGGCAACCACGGGGTGTTGTTTGGCGAGGGGTGGGCGGAGGAATAGCGGTCATGTGCAATCTGAATCCGCCTTCCCCTTCTCAATGTCAAGGAACACCGTTTGCACACATGGCGGCAGACCGTCCAGTAGGCATGTTGAAGGTTCATGAGCGAGTCCATACCTTTGCTAATCTCCGCCCCAGATGCGGGCGAGGGTGGCTTGGATCTTTTGCTCGAAGCGGGTGATCAGTTCGCGGTTGGCGGCGACCAGCGCCTGCTCGGCTTCGATCTCGGCCACGATGGCTTTCTGTGTGGCGAGGGGTGGAACGGGGATCGTTCTCTCACAGACGGTCGATTGTGAGATGGAAGGCTGGCCACCAACCTTGGCAAATTGATTCAGGTTTAGCTGCACAAGCATTTGGGCCAGATAGCCCAAATCAGTCTCCTGCTGGAATTCCGTAATGTAGAGCGCGTTGTCCGTTATCCATGCCTTCGGTTCTGTGATGTGAACCGCTCCGCAATAAGCGCCGACACGACCAATGACTATGTTCGGGACTTCCAGGAAATACTCCGAGTGCGTCCCCGTCTTTCCATTCCCGCCGTAAACGGGATACGGGCCTTCCTTCATGTTTGATTGCGTGAGCCCTCGTCCACTGGAAAGTTTGAAAACGTCTGCCAGCGCCACCATCGGCCAGTCAGGGTGGATGGGGATGTGGGGGCGATAGTGGTCGAGGACGGCACGGGCGCCGTTGATGACTTTCTGGTAGCCCTCGATCTCTGCCACGATCTCCTTCTGCAGCTCCAGCGGCGGCAGGGGGATTTGGAAGTTCTCCACGTAGTCTCGTGGCACTCGTTGCAGTCCTCCCGTGCCTGTCATCTGGGCGATCGCTGCATCCCGAAAGAGCGGATGCATGACGCAAAAGTAAATCCACTCGGGCAAGACTTGGCCGTTGCTCCGCAGGACGTAGAACTCGCTTGACCCAAAACCGATTCCATTGAGGAGGCCGCGCGCGATGCCAGCTTTGCCGTTTTCAAAGCAAGGCGTGACCTTGGCGAGGAGCACATCGTTATCCACAAAATAGGCGTAGCTCGCCGAAACCTCCGAGAGTTGCTTTTCCTCGCTGGGCTGAAACGCAATGCGGTGCTCGTTGAGGTTGGCCATCGGGACAAACGAGACGAGTGTGTCCGCCTTGAAGTCGGCCAACTGGCTTTTGCGCGGATTGACGGTGCAGACATCGCCGATCCTCACCAAGGGGAACTTGTGCGTTTTCGCTCCGCCCTCTCGATACCGCTCCCCGCTGAGGTTGTAGTCACCATTCGCGGCGATCTTTTCTTTCGGCACGATCAGGCCGAGCGCGGGCTGGAAGTCCTCGACGGATTCGCGGGCGCGTAGACGGCGCAGATACTCGGCGATCTCGGCACGAGCCTGCGGCAGGTCATTCTTGACAATCTCGCGGCGCTGGGCGCCGAGGCCGAAGCCGTCGTTGTCGACTTTGAAGAAGGCGATGGTGGGGCTCTGCCGGGCGAGGGATTTGTCGAGGATGAGAATGGAGGTCTTCACCCCGGAGTAGGGATTGAAACAGCCAGCCGGGAGGGAGACGACGGCGACGAGGGCGTTTTCGACGAGCATCTTCCGCAGGTCTTTGTAGGCGGTCTGGCTCTGAAAAATGATGCCCTCTGGCACAATGATGCCGGCGCGACCGGTGGGCGTGAGGTGCTCGGCCATGTAGTCCACGAAGAGGACTTCGCTGCGCTTGGCCTGGATGGAGAAGCGGCGGTGGGGCTTGATGCCGCCTTTCGGGGACATGAAGGGCGGGTTGGCGAGGATGACGTCGGCGAATTCGTTCCAGCGTTCCTCGGAGGTGAGGGTATCGTATTCGTAGATGTGCGGATCGGTGAAACCGTGGAGATACATGTTCACCAGAGAGAGGCGCACCATGTCGGGCGAGATGTCGTAGCCCTTGAAGTTTTTGGCGAGGCGGCCCTTTTCGTCCGGGGTGAGCTTGTTGTGGCCCTTAGCGTCGGTGTTGGCGCGGAGGATATGCTTGTAGGCGGAGATGAGGAAGCCGGCGGTGCCGCAGGCGGGGTCGAGGATGGTTTCGCTTTTCTGCGGGGCAACGACCTCGACCATGAAATCAATGATGTGGCGTGGGGTGCGGAACTGTCCGGCGTCGCCCTGCGAGCCGAGGACGCTGAGCAGATACTCGAAGGCATCGCCGAGGCGTTCGCTGTGGTCGTAGCTGAACTCGTCGATGATCTTGAGAAAGGCCTTGAGCGTCTCGGGATCGCGGTAAGGCAGGTAGGCGTTCTTGAAGATGTCGCGGAAGAGCGGCGGGATGCCGGGATTTTCGGGCATCTTGGTGATGCCCTCGGCGTAGAGGTTGAGCGTTGCATGGCCGCCTAGGCCGCTGCGCATGAGCTTGGCCCAGCCGTAGCGAGTGAAGTCGCCTGTGAAGAACTTGCGCTTGCCGCCGAGTTCTTCGGACTCGGCATCCATGTCGTCCATGAACTTGTAGATCAGCGCGATGGTGATCTGCTCGACCTGGGACTTGGGATCTGGCACCTTGCCGACGAGAATGTCGCGGGCGGTGTCGATGCGGCGTTTGGTGTCGGTGTCGAGCATGGGGTCTCCTTTAGGCGGCGAACTGGTTCAAGGAGACGTAGTCCTTGACGTATTCAGGGACGAGCACGCGATACTTCTCCGGCACGGCCCTGAAGTCACGGGTGGAGAACACCGGATTGGTCGCCAGATCGGTGAACTGCCGGCTTTCGATGATGTCGCGGACGCGCCCGCTGGTAACGTACGCCTTAAAGTAGGTCTTGATGGCCGGGATGGCGGCGGCCTCTTCGGGCTTGTAGTCGGCGACGAACTTGGCAAACTCCTCTTCCAGCAGCTCATCCTTGGACTTGAAGCGAGGGATGAGGCCGAAGACCTTCTCCAGGATCTCGCGCAGCGTCAGGCGACGGTCCACGGCGGCGGCTTTGCGCAGCTTGTCGAGGGTGTAGTACTCCTCTGGCTTGTCAAAGACCTCGCGGTTCACGTAGTCGATCACGCGGTCCCAATGCCCGGCCTCGACGGCTGCGGCGATGGTCTCGTTCTCGCGCACGCTGTCCTCGAATTTCTCGAAGAACATGCGGTCGATCTTCATCCCCTCATTGCCGATGGTCTCTTCCCTGACCGAGGCCAGAATGTCGGCACCGAGGTGCTCATAGGCGCCCTCATAGATCACCAGGCCTTCGCCACCGCCATCGTCCGCCCCCCTGGCCTTGGGGCGGGGTAGCTTCAGTACCTCGTCGTAGTTGAACTCCTCTTCGAAGTACTCACAGTTGGCGAAGAAGTCGAAGAGCTTGAAGGCCGTTTTCGACGGGTGCTGCACGCCCTCCTTGAGGCTATCGTCGAAGAGCTGCTCGCGGAAGTCGTGCTTCCGGGTGCCGCGTCCCTTGATCTGGATAAAGTCGGTCGGTGAAAATATCGGACGAAAGAGACCGAGGTTGAGGATGTCGGTGCAGTCGTAGCCTGTGGTCATCATGCCGACTGTCACGCAAACTCGCGCTTTGCTGGTTTTGTAGGCGGGGAGGAAGTTGCCGGAGCCGAGCAGGTTGTTATTGCTGAAGTTGATAGTGAACTGTTGGGCGTCGGGTATCTGTGAGGTGACCTGGACGGCGAAGTCAGACTGGTACTTGCCGGGGAACATGCGGTCGGCCATCTGATTGAGAACCTGCGCCAGCTTGGCGGCGTGATTCTGGCTGACGGCAAAGATGATCGATTTGCCGATTTCGCCGCTAACCGGATCGCGCAGGGCGTTCTCGATGAACGTCTTGCAGAAGAGCTGGTTGGTGGCGTTAGCAAAGAAACGCTTTTCGAACTCGCGTTGCTTGAAGGTCTGCTGCTGATCTTCGCCGGTGTCATCCGTGAACGAGACCACGAATCCCTCTTCGGAGAGGAGTTCGGTGGTGATCTCGGTGCGGGCATCCACCACCGTCGGATTGATGAGGTAGCCCTCCTTCACGCCGTCGAGCAGGGAGTAGCGGTAGGTCGGCTGGCTGTTCTCGCAGCCGAAGGTGCGGTACGTGTCCAGCAGTAGGCGGCGCTCGGCCTCGCGCGGGTCGCGGGTGCCTGGTTTCGCGCTGTCGAATCTACGGAGGTAGTCGCGCGGCGTGGCGGTGAGGCCCAGCTTGTAGCCGATGAAGTAGTCGAAGACTGCCCGGGCATTGCCACCGATGGAGCGGTGCGCTTCGTCGGAGATGACGAGATCGAAGTCGGTCGGCGAAAAGAGCTTCTGGTACTTGTTGTTGAAGAGCAGGGATTGCACGGTGGTGACGACGATCTCCGCGCGGCGCCAATCGTCGCGGTTCTCCTTGTAAATGATCGCCCTGCAATCGGCGGATAGCAGCGCGACAAAGGCTTTCCATGCCTGATCTTCCAGTTCGAGCCGATCCACCAGGAACAGTACGCGACTGGCATTGCCAGAGCGCAAGAAGAGCTTGATGACGGCGGCGGCGGTCAGGGTCTTGCCGGTGCCGGTCGCCATCTCGAACAGGAATCGGTCCTTGCCTTCGCCGACTGCGGCCTGAAGGCTGTGGATGGCCTTGAGTTGATAGGGCCGGAGAAAGCGAAGCTTGTTGGCCTGGATGTAGCTGGGCCGTTCCGCTTCATTCCGCCACCCGGCCTCCGATTGATAATTCGGGCGCTGGGTGAGAACGATGTAGTCCTTGCCCACTTGGTCTGCGATTAGGCGCTCCGGATTGGGCGTGACCTTCTGGTAGCCGATGACCGAGTCGGGTGTCGGAAATGAGGTAATGACGTAGGGGTTGCCGCGTTCGAGGTCCCAGAAGTAGTGCAGGTTCCCGTTGGAGAGGATGACGAAGCGGCAGTTCTGGGACTTGGCGTACTTACGGGCCTGCTCTTTGGCGACAAGCGGATTCTTGTCCTCGGCCTTAGCTTCCAGGACGATGAGCGGGAAGCCCTTGGTGTCAAGCAGTAGGAAGTCGACGAAGCCTCTTTCAGTCTTCTCGAAGTCGTCGCCGAGGTCTTCGAGGATCTTCTTTTTGAGCTTGACGTGTGCTTCGAGCGCGATGTTGGCGGGGCCGGACTCATCGTCAAAGAAGCGCCAGCGAGACCTTCGGAGTAGGTCGTTGATCAGAATTCTTGCCTTGGCTTCCTTCGGCATTCGTGCTTATCTCTTTTCAGCCCATTTATTGAGTATGCTGGTCAGCCCTAGTACAGTGCGCCTAACGCTTCTTAACATTCATTCTGGAGCCGTCATTCTCGCGAAGTCTGTCCCGGCACGTTTTAAGCCTGGAGCGGAAGTCCAGACCGAACAAACTGGATTCCGGGTCAAGCCCGGAATGACAATCAAAAGAAGGGGCCTTCTGACGTACTACGCTAGTCCTTACACCTCCCACGACTGCGGCGATTCTCTCGGGTTTTCCGGAACTTGTCAACGTTCTCTGGACCCCGCCTAGCCGACACATGCTGGTCAGCATAATTCGAGTAGAGCTGCGCTGGAAACTTCACAGGGGGATGTTGTACCGCTTGATTTTGCTGTTCAAGGTTTTGAGGTCGATCCCAAGGAGGCGCGCCGCCTGCATCTTCTTGCCCCCCGTGTGATCGAGCACCCGTATGAGGTGCAGCCGCTCCATCTCGGCCAGCGAGGCGGGCCCACCCGACACGCCGCTCGGAAACCGGATGTTGGGTGGTAGGTCTTCGAGACCAATGACGTCGCCGGAGGAAAGGATCAGCAGGCGCTCAATGGTATTGGCAAGCTCGCGCACATTACCCGGCCATGGGTAGTCAGCCAGCGCGTGCATGGCCTCCTGGGAGACGGTCTTGGCCTTCTGACCAGTCACTCGGAATTGCCGTAAGAAGTGCTCAATCAGGAGCGGGACGTCCTCCTTCCGCTCGCGCAAGGACGATACCGTCAGACTGACCACGTTCAGTCGGTAATACAGATCCTCGCGGAACCGACCCGTCCTCACCTCCTGGGCCAGGTCTTTGTTCGTCGCGGCGATAATACGCACATCCACCCGGTGCACACGGGTGCCCCCGACCCGTCGCAGTTCCTTGGTGTCGAGCACCTGGAGAAGCTTGGCCTGCATGGCCGGGCTCATCTCTCCCACCTCATCCAGCAGGAGGGTCCCGCTTCCGGCTACTTCGAAGAGACCCTGCTTAACGCTGGTGGCGCCGGTAAACGCCCCTTTCTCATGCCCGAAGAGCTCGCTTTCCAGGAGCGGATCCTGAAAACCGCTACAGTTAATGACAAGGAGGGGTCCGCTCGCTCGAGGGCTCGCCATATGAATGGCCTTGGCGACCAGGCTCTTGCCGGTCCCACTCTCCCCCTGGATGAGGACGCTTGCCTCGCTCGGGGCGATCCGCCGCACGGTCGCGAGAAGCAATGCAATGGCCGGGCTCTGGCCGATCATGATGGGAGCAGGCTCACGCTGGGCCACCATGCGCCGCAGGGCCGTATTCTCCTCGCGCAGGCGCTTCCTCTCCGCGGCTCGCCGCAGCACCTCCTCCAATTCAGAGAGTTTGAAAGGCTTGGTCAGGTAGTCGTAGGCGCCCAGCTTCATCGCGTTGATGGCGCTGTCCACATCGGGGTGGCCGGTCAAGATGACCACCTCCGCAGAGGTCCCGGACTCCCGAATCCGGCGGAGCGCCTCCATCCCACCGATCCCGGGCATCTTGAGATCGAGGAGGACGACGTCAAACTCGTGCGTTCGCAACTGCTCCAGGGCTTCTTCGCCGGTCTCTGCGCAGGTGACCACGTAGCCCGCCCGCGGCAGCTCCTTTTCCATGAGAAGCCGGATGGGTCGCTCGTCATCAACGACAAGCGCCCGGGTTGCACCGGCACGCTCACTCGTGTGAGGCATATTCACCCCTCATCCTTCAAGACCAGGTTACCCCCCAAGATTCCCACTGCGCTCGGCCAGCGGCAGGCTGACGATGACAACCGTCCCCTTTCCGATCCCCTCACTTCGTACTTCGATGGTACCTTTGTGCTGCTCGACGATGCTCTGGCTGACGGCAAGGCCAAGGCCCGTCCCTTTGCCCACCTCCTTGGTGGTAAAGAACGGATCGAAAACCCTCGGAAGGTTCTCCAGCGAGATCCCGCTACCAGTATCGGACACGAACACATCGAGCCATCCTTGTTTGAAAGCCGGCTCGATGATCTCTCGACGGTGATGGGCGTAGATGCGAATCTCTCCACCACTCTCGATAGCATCGAGCGCATTTGTCAGAAGGTTGAGGAAGACCTGCTGAAGCATCTGAGCATCGGCCTGGACCATACTCCCATCCGGGAATGGGGCCACGACAATCTGCTGATTTTCGAGGCTGGCTTGCCGCTCCACAAACGAGACCGCGTTCAACACCACGTCATAGACATCCACCACGTTGAAAGCGGGCTCGCGCTGCCGCGCGAAATCGAGCAGGCGGCGGACAATCGCCGCTGCGCGGGCCACTTCGTTTTGGATCATCGTGACATACTGCCCCACTTCTGCAAGGGCGGAGGGGTCACTGATCTCCTCCGTCTCGACACGCCGCTGGAGGGCCTCGGCGAAGCCGGCCACCGAGGAGAGGGGGTTGTTCAGTTCATGAGCCAGTCCGGCAGCCAAGCGGCCAAGTGAGGCGAGCTTCTCCTGCCGCACCAGCAACTGCTGCGACTGTTTCAGTTCATCGTACGAACGCCGCAGTTCCTCGTACAGACTGGCATTCTCGATAGCAATGGCCGCCTGAGCGGCCAACGTCATGGCCAGGGCTTCGTCCTCTTCGCTGAACTCGTCGGCGTCCTGCTTCTCTGTGACGTAGAGGTTCCCAAGAACTTTCCCCTTTGAGATAACAGGCACGCCTAGAAAAGAATGCATCGGAGGATGGTGAGCTGGAAACCCGTGCGCGCGAGGGTCCTCTGTCAGGTTTCTCAGGCGTAGGGGCTTCACCTCCCGCATCAGCACCGCCAGGATCCCCTTCCCGCACGGTGGCGAGCCTATGGCCTGCTTGGTCGTCTCGTTGACGCCAGCCGTGATGAAGCGGCTGAGACCACCTTTGCCATCTAGGACGCCGAGGGCCGCGTAGCGGGCGTTTGTCAGCTTGCAGGCCATGTTGGCAATGCGCTGCAAGACATCGTCAAGAGAGAGCTTCGCGCTGAGGATCATCCCTGCCTTCACAAGCATCCGAAGCTGGCTCATCTCTCCCTTGTCCATCCTCTCCCTCCCCTCGTAAAAGTCGGCGTTGACAGCAGCCTGCAGCGCCCCTATCCTCTCCCCGGCAGGTTCAATAGACACTGGAGGAGACATGAAACTCATCGAACGAGTCCTCGGCACGCAGGTGGTCTACGCGGGGGCGTACCTTTCAACCGAGCAACAGACGGTCGTCCTGCCGGATGGGCGACAGGCGACCCGGGACATCGTTCGCCCTCCGAACGCAGTCGCGATCGTGCCGATCGATGACGACGGCCGGATCCACCTGGTTCGACAGTATCGGCCGGCCATCCAGCAGGCCATCTACGAGATTCCGGCCGGCATCATCGATCACGGCGAACGCCCGGTCGAAACCGCCCGGCGGGAGTGCGAGGAGGAGATCGGACTTCGCCCGCGCCGGCTGCTCAAGCTGTGCGCCTTCTATTCAGCCGTTGGCTTCTCCACCGGGTCCATCCAGCTTTTTCTGGCTCAAGGACTCATAGCCGGCCGGGACCGCCGCCACGATCCTACCGAGTTCCTACAGGCCCGTGCGATCCCGTTCGAACAGGCCTACCGCTGGGTCTTATCACACAAGATCGTGGATGCCAAGAGCATCATCGGTATTCTCTGGGCCAAGCAACGACTTGCTCTCTCACCGCTCCGCGATCGGCAACAGCCGGTTAGACGCCAGCGTCATACATAGCGTCGTAAGTCGCAACAATGGACGTCATTCCCGAGAAAGCGGGAATCCAGACACGCACTGGATTCCGGGTCAAGCCCGGAATGACAAACTGCCTGCGACTGATGTCATCATGTATAGCAACACGTAGCAAGCCCTTGTTCATCGCACCACCCATCTGGCTTCCCCTTCATTCGCCCGTCCGCACCTACCCACGATAGGTGTAGGACGCGGCCAACCCCTTGAGCGTCTTGTTGTCCGTGATCACGTCGTGCGGGATCAGCAGGTAGGTCCACGGTTTGCCCCCATTCTCGCCCTCGTGCTTCGTGGCGTGACCGCACTATTCCGAGGCCGCCTTCGCCTTGGCCAGGACCTCGCGGTCCTCCATCTCGTTGGACACTTTCGTTTCACAGACAAACTTTGCCGCTTTCGTCTCCACCACGAAATCGGGCTCGTAGGATGTGTCGCCTCGGAGATCGGTGCGAATCTCGTCCCTCGTGGGTCTAAACCACTTCAAAACCTCCTTGTCGTTCTCCAGGATCACGGCAAACCGCCTCTCCGTATCCGAATCGAACTTCACGGGCGTGCGCAGGCACTTCTTGAAGCCGCTGAAGAGCATCTTACGGATGTCCTGCTTCTCGATGACGGGCGCGCGGAAGTCGCGCTGGGCGTCGATGGCGTCCTGCGCGTCGAAGAGCTCCCGGCGCTTCCGGTTGCGCTCGGCCTCCAGCGACTTGAGGGCCTTCTGGGCTTCCAGCTTGTCCTTGAGCGCGGCGACCAGAGAGTCAGTGAGCTTCATGTCCGTCTTGGTCTGGAGGCAGATGATCGTGGCTTCCGTCATCGGGTCACCTCCCAGCGTCCACCCTTGTCTGGGCCAATGCGCTTGAGGCGACCATCCTGCTTCAGTTTGCTCAGATGTTTCTCCACGGCCCGCGAGGTCAGACCCAAGGCGTCCGCAATGCCCCGGGCGGAAACCCTCGGATTCCGCCGAAGGAGCACGAGGATTTTCTCCGTACCTTTCTCCGAACTCGTCGCTCCCGCTTCTCCAATCCCAGCCTGGACGATGGCGGCGCGGCCCTGCCTAGACAACGGAACCTGCCTTCGCGTTTCAGGTCGGCGAGCGCTCGCTTCACGGTCGGATAGCTCACACCACCGGGGCAGGCCCGCTGCACGTCGCCCATCCCGAACCGGGCGGGCAGGCGCTGGATGGCGTTTTGCACCATCTCGCGCTTGGCTCCACGCGCGGATGTAAGCGTGCTCACGCCAATCGTGCGCTACCTCGATACCCAATTCATTACCCAATTTAATCGGCATTACCCAATTCCCGCCACTTGGGCGTTTTTCGCCACGCGGCGCTTTGCCCGCGCCCCAGGCATTCCACGGCTTCTTTCGCCCGTAGATTTTTGAGCACCCGCCGGATCATGTCCACACTGACCCACGGGCATTGTTTCTGCAGATCGGCGACGCGGAAGACGTCCGTCATGCGATGGATCGCCTGAACGACCAGCCCCGTCTTCTCGCCTCGCGGACTTTTGATCCGACCCAGGCGGTCTTCGAATTCCCTGCAGGCGGTTTTGAGAATGTAGAGCAGGTAGTTCACATGCGGCCAGGGATTGTGTTTCCCTTCGTGCCATTTCGCGGAGCTTCGCTCCAAGGTTTCGTAATAACGATCCTTATTCTGCTCGATGAGGCGCTCCAGGCTGATGTACCGTCCCGCCTCGTAGCCGAGATGGTAACATTGAAGCAAGAACAGCAGACGAGACGTCCTGCCGTTCCCATCCCGAAACGGATGAATGCACAGAAAATCCAGATTGAAGGCCGCCAACACAATGAGGGGGTGCACCGCGCGCTCCTCGATGCAGGTATTCCAGAGCGCGATCAGATCCTTCATGGCGCCTGGCGTCTTGGCGGCCGGCACGGTCTTGAAGCGGATGCGCGAAGTGCCGTCCGCATGCCTCTCAATAATGTCTCCGTCTTTTTCCTTATATTTGCCCGCGTCCCAGATTTCGCCGCGGGCCATCCGGTGTAAACGGAGGACCGTCTCTTCGGTCAGGGGCAGCTTCGAACCCTTCTCGTGGATGAGCTTCAGCGCTTGGCGGTACCCGTGTACTTCTTCCTCGTTGCGGTCCCGCAGAAACGGCTTGCCGAAAATGAGCGTACCGATGCGCGCCTTGTCCACCTCCACCCCCTCGATTCGGTTGGAGGAGACCGCACTTTCGATAAGCGCGTGCTCCCGCAGCGCTTTCAAGCGTTGCGGGGACTGCCGCGTGAACAACTCCTGCTTACCGCGCGCCTCACCCAGATCCGCAAGATACCAAGCAGTCGTTGCGGGAACGCTTTCGTGCTTGGCCAGGAACTGGCGTAGCGTCATCACGGTTCTCCCCCATACGGCGGACTGCCTGCCGCGCCGTCCGGTCGGATGCCAAAGATGAGCGTACCACCGTTACCGTTGAGAAAGGCGCACAACGTCTGCATGGCTTCCTTCATTTCGCCGGTCGAGCGTTTAAACTCGATGGATTCGCCTTCTCCCTCGGCCAGAAGGGCAGACAATTCCTTCACGCTGAGCATGACAGCGCGGCTCATGCCAGACTCCACCGAAACGTGAACACTGAGTTAGGCGTGTGGCGCTGGTTCAGTTGCTTCTCGATCCGCCCGATCAGCTCGTCGCGCTGAGTGTCGATGCTGCGGATAGCGAGGCTCATCGTGGCGGGATACCAGTACGCGACCGCTCTGGGGGACGGCTAAGGAACTCCAGGATCGCCTGGTTGGTCTCGTCGGGCTTTTCCCACATCGGCATGTGACCGCTGCCCTTGATGACGACCAGTTCGGAATCCCGGATTGAGGCGTGGAGCTGCGAACCTACCGCCACAGGGAACAGTTCGTCATGTTCGCCCCAGACGATCAGCGTTGGCTTGCGCAAGGTCTCCAGTGCATCGGCATACCGAGCGACCTCATCAGCGTAGCGCACCGTAGAGGCCATGACCCTGGCGGTCCCTTCAACGCGGCTGATCTGGTACTGTCGTTCTACTACCATGTCAGTGACCAACCGATCGTCATGGATGGCCTCCATCAGCTCTGCCCGCACCACGAAGCGAGTCCGTAAGGCGAGAACCAGGTAAGGCAATAGGGGGATGCGTCGGATCGCGAGAAACCAACGCAAGGAGCGATTTCGAACCGCGGGGACCACCTGTGGGGGGATACCATCGATCAGGATAAGCTTGTCAACTCGCGTGGGGTAGGTGAGAGCAAACGCCCAGGCGATCCCCGCACCCATTGAGTTGCCGATCAGGCTGGCACGACTTACGCCGAGTTGGTCCATGAACTGCCTGATTGTATCGATGAAAAACGACGGCGTGTAGTCAACCTTCGGCCGATCCGAATAGCCGTATCCGAGGAGATCGGGGATGAACAGGCGATACTGCTTTGAGAGCGCCGCCACCTGCCTTTCCCACATCCAGATCTCTCCTCCAAAGCCGTGGAGCAAGAGTACCGGGGCCCCCTCACCGGCTACAGCATAAAAGATCTTCCCCCTGTCGATCTCCGCTAGCTGTAGTTCGAGGGCCTGGTTCCAGTCAAAAGCAGTCGGACGGACGCGCACGTTCGCCACGCCTACAAGCCTCGTCGCAACCGCATCGCCTCGACCCCTGCCGCCTCCACCTCAGGAACCATTCACTTTTGAGAAGAAAAAGGCACTTGTGGGGATCACGGAAATCTATTAGCATTATTAGGTTTGCTTGTCCACCTTCTCCTGTGGGACCTCCGCCAAACGATGCCACTCTCATCGCGGTTTATGCCGCCCCGGTCGATTAAGGGAGTTATTACGCACTACGCTGGAATCAGGATGCGACGAGTGGCGGATTAGATGACGGCGGGATACTCTCAGCGCGGGGAAGAGCGGACGAGGGGCCAGACCGTTATCTGGCCAGTAGCATCTTGAGCGAAACAATAAGTAAAGCTATCCCGAACAGTTTTTCCAACACTGGGCTGGACAAGCCAGTCGCAAACTTGGCGCCCAGCAACCCTCCCAAGAAGAAACCCAGACATATCAGGCTTGTTATTCTGAGGTCCACATACCCTTCTTTATAATATGTCCAGGCAGCCAAGAGGCCGATGGGCGGCACCAGCAGCGCCAACGTCGTGCCTTGGGCCTGATGCTGTGATAGCCCGAAGAAAAAGACCAGTGCGGGCACAATGATGATTCCTCCGCCGATGCCGATCAGGCCACTGAAGATTCCTGCCACCAGGCCCAAGAGCAGATACAGCAGAATGTGTGTCATCTGTGAACCTTCCTTGCGTTGAGGAAACGTTGCGCAACATGCGGTCATCGACTTCGCTCGATTTTGCGATCAGGATGGGCAGCAACAAGGCGCCACCCTCGAACGCCGAATTTCGCTAAAAATTCTACCGTTATCGAACACTTGAAGGCAAGCGCTTTCGGGTCGCTTGAGATTATGCGGCGTCGCTTCCTGTTCGATCTTTCTGGTGGCCAATCCGTTGGTCAACTGTTTGACTTGCGACAGATCGAAGGTTGACACCGTATTGCTTGAGAAACCTTGAGGCAATCGTGTCTGGGGCCGAGGTGTTACCACATACGGGGAAAAAGACGGTGATTGCGAAGAGGAGGAAGGTTATCTGCTGCTACCGCGTCGAGGGGAGTTGTTTCGCTTCAGACACCTCAGGATGCGATCGTAACCCGCTCGGTTACCATGCCGCGCTCAGAGGTTAGCCGTCTCGATCTTCACCTTGGCCCGCGCCCGCACTTGGCGAATCCAGTCGGCAAACACCTGCTCCCGCTTCCTTCCCAAAAGCCCATGGCTGAATTGAGCTTTCTCGCGTTCGAATTCTGCGGGACTTGGGTCTTTTCGATCGGCAACCCGGAGGATATAGCTCACCTTCGTACCCTGGATGACCGGGCTGATTACCCCCCGCTCCATTGCCAGCGCGGCCTCTTTAAAACTCTGCTGATCCGTCACTTGCGGGAGGTCACGATCCCATGAGAAGAAATCGCTGATATGCGGCTTGAGCCCGGACGCCCTGACGATCTCCTCCCAGGATTTTTTGTCCTTGGCCAGTCCGGCAACTTTCTGAATGGTGGCCTGTTGTGTCTTCGGATCTGAGAACAACAAGTACTCGGCCTTCACGGAAGCTCGGTTAAAGCGAAATGCCTCCCACTCCTCATCCGGGAGGAGATGAATCCCTCCCTTCACCCACTCTTCAACCTTACGAAGCAGTAGATCCTCACGTAGGCCCTCCTCGAACCTCTCAGGGGTCAGACTCGCAGATTGGAGGGTTCGGAGATACCGATCGCGGTTGAAGCCGGTTGCGTCGCTGAAGGCCGGCATCTTTGTGATCTCTGCGGCCAGTTCATCCGGACTGATCACAATGTCCAATCGTTTCGCCTCATGAAGCAGTAGGCGACGTCCGATGAGTGCTTCTACGATCTGCCCTTTCAGGTTCAGTTGTTCGAGGATCTTTTCATCAAACTTATCGCCTAACTTCTCCTGGTACTGCCGATACTGACGCTGATAGACCTGCTGATACTCTGTGTATGGGATCTTCTCACCATCGACGGCAGCAATAGGATTCAGGGGGTCCTGCCCGTCAGGGCCAGACGCGGAACGGAATCCCCAGACGAGGAAGGTGGTCCCAATGAAGGCAAAGATCACCAGCCACATAGTAATGCCTAGCGCTTTTTTATATCCTCGTATTCGACTCAGCACAGCAGTGCCCTCCATCGGAGCTTCCAACGCCAACACGCTCATGTCGTTTAATGATTTTTCATCTTATCGCATTCTGACAATCGGCGCAACCCTATCTTATTTCCCGATCCGGTTTTCGCCCTAGATACTTCTTGTCTTTCACGTTCTTATATGCTACAAAAAGCCCTGGAATCACGTATGTCTCGCGTCGCCGCGGGCGTCACAAATTAGCATAAGGAGTTGCCCGTGATCTTCGACTGGTTTTTCGGTATGTTCTCTAGTGATCTGGCCATCGACCTTGGGACCGCTAATACGGTCATCTACGTGAAAGGCAAGGGGATTGTCCTTAGCGAACCGTCGGTGGTGGCGGTCAAAAAAGGAACCAACATCGTCCTGCAGGTGGGACGTGACGCCAAGGAGATGCTCGGTCGGACCCCTGGTAGTATTGTCGCTATTCGCCCGTTGAAGGACGGTGTCATCGCCGACTTCGATATTACTGAGGCGATGCTCAAGCATTTCATCATCAAGGTCCACAACCGGAAAGCGCTGGTTCGCCCTCGGATCGTGGTCGGCGTCCCCTCCGGTATCACTCAGGTCGAGAAACGCGCCATTCGCGATGCTGCGGAACAGGCCGGGGCGCGCGAGGTCTACCTGATGGAAGAGCCCATGGCCGCAGCGATCGGGGCTGGGCTCCCGATCCAGGACCCCGTGGGCAGTATGATCGTCGACATCGGAGGAGGCACAACCGAGGTGGCCGTCATCTCCCTGGCGGGAATCGTGTACGCCAAGTCGGTCAGGATTGCTGGAGACGAGATGGATGAGGCGATTGTCCAGTACCTGAAGCGGAAGTACAACCTGCTCGTAGGAGAGCGGACCGCAGAGAGCGTGAAGATCCAGATCGGGTCGGCATTTCCGTTCGATGAGCCGCGCAAGATCGAGATCAAGGGGCGCGACCTGATTGAGGGCATCCCCAAGGCGGTGACCATCAACGACAGCGACATCCGAGAGGCCCTTCACGACCCGATCTATGCCATCCTGGACGCGGTCCGAACAGCTCTAGAGCGAACACCGCCAGAACTGGCCGCCGACATCGCGGATAAGGGGATTGTGATGGCCGGCGGTGGGGCCATGCTTCACGGCCTTGATCTCCTCATCTCCCATGAAACCCACCTGAAGGTGCGGGTGGCTGAAGACCCGCTCTCGTGCGTCGTACTCGGAACAGGGAGGGCGCTGGACGAGTTGGATCTCCTTAAAAGGGTGTGCCTCGAGGCGTAGTGCGGTCTGCCAGACGGCCTGCCGATCCTCTCGCTTTAGATGCCAAGACTTCACGTCTCCCCGCAACTCAGTCTAAGTAAACCGTAGGAACAGGCATGACTCGGCTGCTGCTCCGTTATCGGCGGGTACTGGTCCTCCCAACCGCCCTGCTCTTGGCCTTCGTGCTGATGACACTACAGGCGCGTAGCGGCAGCACCGTCGCCGACTTCACGAGGCTGATCCTTCTCACCTCCATCTCCCCATTCCTTCGACTGACTACGAAGAGCTTCGACATCACTGCTACGCTCTGGAATGAGTACGTCGATCTCCGCCGGGCCAGCCGCGACAATCAGCTCTTGAAGGAGGAGGTTCGGCAACTCCGAGCTGAGGTGAGTGAGCTACATGAGACAACCCTGGAGCACTCTCGCTTGAGCCAACTCTTCCAGATGAGCAACCGAGTGGGCACGGAGGCGGTCGTCGCCAGAGTGATCGGAAAGGACGCCACGAACTGGTTCAGAACGATCCTGATCGACAGGGGGGCGGACCGGGGGATCCAGCGCCATATGGCGGTCGTGACCGCCGAAGGGTTGGTGGGGAGAGTGGTGGACGTGATGGCGCGCACGGCTCGAGTACAGCTCATTACCGACTCGGAGAGCGCCGTGGGCGTTCTTATCCAGCGAAGCCGCGTCGTCGGGATCGCAGCGGGGAGCCTGGGGGGAACTACCCAGATCAAATATCTTCCGTTGATGGCGGACGTGGCCGTCGGCGACCAGATCATCACATCGGGAATGGGCGGCATCTTTCCGAAAGGCATCCCGGTGGGTAGGGTCGTACGATCAGGCCGGCCGACGAGCGGGGCCATGTTTCAATCGACTGAGGCGCAGCCTCATGCCAACTTCTCGCGTCTGGAGGAAGTGATGGTGCTGAAACGGCCGCCATCGAGCGACTTGTCATGGGCAGACAGGGAGCCCCTGCCGTGATCGCGTTCCTGCTCGCGCTCTTCAGCACTTGCCTCCTTCAGGCCGCCATCGTCCCTCGCCTGGCCATAGGCGGTATTCAGCCGGACCTGTTTCTGATCCTTCTCTTCGGGCTGAGTCTGTCAGCAGGACCAGAGCTGGCAGCAGCGGCCGGCTTCCTTATCGGGCTGTACCAAGACTCTCTTTCCGGCGCCCCCCTTGGCCTTAACGCGTTCACGTTGAGCCTGATCGGCTTTCTGGTGAGCCGGTTGAGTCGACAGGTGAAGACAACGGATTTCCTGGGGCGATTTGCTCTGCTCTGTCTGGCTGGCCTATTGTCCGGGCTCATCACCCTCCTGCTCCTCCGCTTCTTCCACGCGCCCCGCCCGTTGGCTTCCGCCCTTCTGTGGACAGCACTGCCAGGAGCGCTCTACACCGCGATGCTGGGGACCGGGCTGCTCGCCATACTGAAGCCGCAGACCACCAGGGGCCTCATCCGATGAGCGGGGAACGTGAGACATCGAACCCCTATGCCCCCCTCCAGAAACGGATCACGGTTGGAGCCTTTCTGATCTCCGGGGCCATCCTGATCCTGCTGCTCCGTCTCTGGGCACTACAGATTCTGGAAGGCGAACGCATGCTCCTCCTCTCCCGCAATAACCGCCTGCGCCTGCGGCCGGTTGAGGCGCCCCGAGGGCTCATTCTCGACCGAAACGGAGATCTCATGGTAGAGAATCTGGCGTCCTTCGACCTGTATGCCTTTCCGGAGGACATGCCTGATGTCGAGGAGACCACGCGCCACCTCGCCGAGATCCTCCAGTCCTCACCAGAAGAACTCAGGCAGCGCATCTCGCAAAGGCAGGGCTCGCAGCAGCCTGTGCTGCTGCGCAAAGGAGTGGATGAGCGAACCGTGATGGCCATCGAGGAGCAAAAGATCGATCTTCCAGGAATCAGCCTCCGAGTCAGACCGGTACGCACCTATCCCAAGGGCAGCTCGGCCGCCACCCTGCTGGGCTACGTTGCCGAGGTGAGCCAGGCGCAGCTCAAGTCTAAGGAGTTTCGAGACTTCCGCTCGGGTGAGACAATGGGGCAGGCCGGGATCGAGCGGCGATACGACGCGTTCATACGAGGCGTCGACGGTGGGGAGCAGGTGGAGGTGGACGCAATCGGAAGAGTGAGTCGGCTGATCCAGGCGGTTGAACCGCAGTCTGGGTTTAACCTGCACCTCACTCTCGATAACCGGCTGCAGCGGGTCGCAGAGGAGGCCTTCAAGGGCAGAAGCGGCGCGCTTATCGCCATCCATCCGTCTACCGGTGAAATCCTGGCCATGGTGAGCCAGCCAACGTATGACCCAAACCAGTTTTCCCAGCGGATGACTCCGGAGCAGTGGCGGAGGCTTGCCTCTAACCCTCATCATCCCATGCAGAATAAAGGGCTTCAGGGCCAGTACGCGCCCGGCTCCATCTTCAAGCTGGTGACCGCGCTTGCCGCCCTCGAGAAGGGTGCTATCACTCCCGAGACGAAGTTTTCCTGTGACGGCTCCTTCAGCCTCGGCTCTCACGTCTTCCATGACTGGAAGACGGGCGGTCACGGGACGCTGAATCTTCAGCAGGGGATCGCCAACTCTTGCAACATCTACTTCTACAACACTGCCCTCAAAACCGGGATCGAGGAGATCACCCGCGTTGCCCGGGAACTGGGGCTTGGCGCCACCTCTGGGCTTGGGCTGGGCGATGAAGCGAGGGGGGTCATCCCATCCCCTGTGAGTACCTCGACAAAGCCTGGTGGATGGTATCCCGGCAACACCTTGATGGCCGGGATCGGTCAAGGGATGGTTACCGTCACACCGATGCAGGCGGTGATGATGGTCTCCGCCATCGCGAACGGGGGGACCCTCTACCGCCCATGGGTCGTGCGAAGAGTAGAAACGCTGAGCGGGGAACCGATTGAAGAGTATGGCCCGGAGTTCGTCCGGAAGGTGAACATCGACCCCGATAATCTGGCTATCGTCCGAGAGGGGATGCAGGCGGTCGTGAGCGAGGGAACAGGGATCCGCGCTAAGATCCCCGGACTCAGGGTGGCCGGAAAGACGGGGACGGCCCAGGTGGTGGGGAATGGTGGGCCGCTCAGAGGGGATCAACGGGACCATGCCTGGTTCGTCGCCTTCGCGCCAGCAGACGATCCTCAGATCGTTATTGCCGTAGTAGTAGAGCATGGCGGGTTCGGCGGCCAAGTAGCTGCACCGATTGCGAAGAGCCTCCTGGAGACGTGGTTCACGCTCCCCAAGGAGCCACAGACAGTTCAGACTGCTGAACCGGAACCGGCGGAAGGGGACTGATGAAAGCGCCTGTCTCATGTTGATCGACCGTCGCGTCCTGCCCGCCTTCGACTGGCGATTGGCGGCCTCCGCTGCCGGGCTTGCCGCTCTGAGCGTACTGATCATCTACAGCACGAGCGGCCTGCATTCCTCCCTCTTCCGGAGATCGCTGTACCTCAAGCAGGCGACCTGGGCGGTGATGGGGCTCTTCGCCATGATCCTGCTCTGCGGGCTCCACTACCGGACGATCTGGCGCCTCGCCTATCCTCTCTATGGCGTGATCCTCGCGACCCTGTTGCTCACCGCCCTGATCGGCCGATCCGGCCTCGGCGCCCAGCGATGGCTCAGCATCGGATCGTTCGCATTTCAACCGTCAGAGTTCATGAAACTGTCCCTCATCCTCCTGCTGGCCCGCTACTTTGAAGATCACAAGGACGATCTGCGAGCACCTCGGACGTTTATCCTGCCGATCCTCCTGACGCTCTTGCCTGCGGCTTTCGTTCTGCGGCAACCCGATCTTGGCACCGCCATCCTGCTGCTCTTCACCTCCGCCAGCATTCTGGTGCTGATGGGGCTGAAGATACGCTACTTCGTTATGCTCGGTACGTTGGGAGCGGTCATCACCCCTGTGCTCTGGCGCTTCCTACATGACTACCAAAAGAGCCGGCTCCTCGTGTTTATTGATCCTGGCATGGATCCCATGGGCGCGGGCTATCACCTCGCCCAATCGAAGATCGCCGTCGGCTCTGGAGGGCTCCTCGGAAAGGGATGGATGGCGGCCACGCAGAGCCAGCTTAACTTTCTGCCGGCGAATCACACAGACTTCATCTTCGCCGGCTTTGCGGAGCAATGGGGCTTCATCGGCTCCCTCGGCCTGCTCCTGCTCTACGCCTATCTCTTTTCAAAGGGCCTGCGCCTCGCCAAAGATGCCCGCGACCTGTTCACCATGGTCACGAGCTTCGGTATCGTCAGCATGATGGCGCTGCAGGTTGTGATCAACGTCGGGATGGTGGTCGGGATTATACCGGTGGTCGGCGTCCCTCTCCCGCTACTCTCCTACGGCGGCTCTGCCATGCTAGTGAACATGCTGGCAGTCGGTCTCCTGCTCAATATCCAGAAGCATCGCTATCTGTATTGAGCGGGCATGAGGCCTTGACAGACGCCGTTGTCACTGTTATGAAAGTAAGCGTTCTGCGGCCGGTTTTTATGGAATCCCCCTGCTGTGTCAGAGGCTGATAGCTGAATGCTGACGGCTGATTGCTATGAACTATAAAGAGACGCTGAACCTGCCCAACACCGCCTTTCCGATGAAGGCGGATCTGCCGGTGCTCGAGCCGTCCATCCTGAAGCGGTGGGACGCTTCGGGTCTGTACGATAGGCTCCGCGAGGTCCGGGCTGATCGACAGGTCTGGATCCTCCACGACGGTCCTCCCTATGCGAACGGCCATATTCATATCGGTCATGCGCTCAATAAGATCCTGAAGGACTTCGTGGTCAAGTCGAAGTCGATGTTCGGCTATAACGCGACCTACGTCCCGGGATGGGACTGCCACGGGCTTCCGATCGAACACCAGGTCGATAAGAATCTTGGCAGCAAGAAGACGGAGGTGTCGCTGGTCGAAAAGCGACAGCTCTGTCGTGAGTACGCCGCCGGGTTCGTCGATATTCAGCGGGAAGAGTTCAGACGCCTCGGGGTGCTCGGCAACTGGTCGGCCCCGTATCTCACCATGGATTACATGTATGAGGCGGCGATCGTCCGTGAGCTGGGGAGGTTATTCGGAACGGGAGCAGTGTACAAAGGCAAGAAGCCGGTTCACTGGTGCGCCTCATGCCGGACCGCCTTAGCTGAGGCCGAGGTCGAGTATGCCGATCATACCTCGCCGTCCATCTACGTCAAGTTTCCGCTTACCCCGAATGTCGCGGAGCGGTTGCCGGTTCTCCAGGGAAGACGAGCGTATGTGGTGATCTGGACGACGACACCATGGACGCTGCCGGCGAATCTGGCGATCGCCGTACATCCGGACGCATCCTACGTGATCGTCGAATCGGCCGATGAGTGCTTCATTATCGCCAAAGATCGGCTGGAGACGACGCTTGCCGCGGCAGGGGTGAAAGCGAGCCGGGTCGTCGAGGAGGTGCCGGGCCGTACGCTGGAAGGACTAACGGCCAGACACCCATGGATCGAACGACCCTCGAAGGTGGTGTTAGCCGACTATGTCACTATGGACCAGGGGACAGGGTGCGTACACACGGCGCCGGGGCACGGCGTCGAGGATTATGAGACCGGTCTCCGATACGGCCTCGATATCTATAATCCTGTCGACGCGGCCGGGCGGTTCGTCGCGGACCTGCCGCTTGTCGGCGGCCTGAGCGTCTGGAAGGCCAACAGCACGATCATTGCCGAGCTTCAGCGCCGAGGTCTGCTGCTGTCGGAGGTACAAATCGGACACTCCTATCCCCATTGCTGGCGGTGCAAACACCCGACGATCTTCCGGGCGACGGAGCAGTGGTTCGTCTCTATGGACGCAGCCGTCCTCTCTGATGAAGGCGGCGGACAGACCGGACTGCGCGCCAAGGCCCTGGCGGAGATCAAGCAGGTCCGATGGATTCCCTCCTGGGGCGAGGACAGAATCAGCAATATGATCGCCTATCGCTCCGACTGGTGCATCTCGCGGCAACGGGCCTGGGGAGTCCCGATCGTCGCCTTCTACTGCGCACATTGCGGCCACATTCTGGCGGATCAGCGACTTGCCGAGCATGTCGCGACCATGATCGAACGCACGGGGGCCGACCTCTGGTACACGAACACGGCAGCGGATCTGCTTCCGCCAGGAACCGCCTGTCCCAATTGCAAGGGGACCGATTTCGACAAGGAACGCGATATCCTGGATGTCTGGTTCGATTCCGGCGTGAGCCACGCGGCCGTCCTCGAGGTCAGGTCCGACCAACGGTGGCCCGCCGACATGTACCTCGAAGGGAGCGATCAGCATCGGGGGTGGTTCCACAGCTCGCTACTCACCGCAGTCGGAACCCGGGGACGCGCGCCATATCGGGCGGTCCTGACTCACGGCTTCGTGGTAGACGGCGAAGGCAAGAAGATGTCAAAGTCCCTCGGCAACGTCGTCGCCCCCCAGGAGGTGATTGAACGGTACGGCGCCGAGATTCTTCGTCTCTGGGTGGCGGCCGAGGACTACCGCGACGATATCCGAATCTCCGAGGAGATCCTGAAGCGGCTGGCGGAAGGGTACCGGCGCATCCGGAACACCTGTCGCTATCTGCTCGGAAACCTGTCCGACTTCCAGCCTGCTCACGATGCGCTGCCGCTCGATGAGCTCGATGAAATCGATCGGTTTATCCTGCATCGGCTGGGGCGGCTCATCGAACGATTACGCCGGGCCTATGAGACGTACGAGTTTCACCTCCTCTACCATGGCCTGCACAACTTCTGCGCCGTGGACCTTTCGGCCATTTATCTGGATATCCTGAAGGACCGGGTCTACACCTCCGCCCCACGCTCTCGCGCCAGACGCGCGGCCCAAACCTCGATGTATCAGATCCTTGACGCGCTCGTCAGGCTCATGGCGCCGGTCCTCTCCTTCACCGCCGATGAGGTCTGGCAGGTGATGCCCAAGCAGGGCGGCGAGGCGGAGAGCGTACACCTTGCCGAATTCCCGACCGTTCGGTCCGATCTGCTGGACGAAACTCTCGAAGCTCGCTGGGACGTCTTGCTGTCGGTTCGAGATGAGGTGCTGAAAGCCCTCGAAGCCGCTCGTAAAGCCAAGCTCATCGGGACATCGCTGGAGGCGTGCGTTGACCTCCTGGTCGAGCCCACCTTACTGCCGGTCCTCATCCAGTACGAAGCCGATCTGCCGACGCTGTTCATCGTCTCGGCCGTGAGCGTCGGGAGTCTGGCCGGGACGGAGGAGGCCGGAAAAAGGGTTGAGGTGCGGGTAGGGCGAGCAGCGGGACAGAAGTGCGCCCGCTGTTGGACCTACAGCGGAAGCGTGGGCCGATCTATCCCTTATCCGGATGTCTGCGGCCGCTGCGCCGGTGTCCTTGAAGAGACAGGGTATAGGGTATAGGGTAAATGACCAAGGATTCATGCACCTTGTACTTCGCACCTCGCGTTTCGCACTGAATCATGCGGTTCTACGCTGTCGCGCTGACGGTCATCCTGCTCGATCAGGTCTCAAAGCTGTTGATCCAGGCCACGATGCCACTGGGCCACAGCATCCCTATCATCCCCGATCTCTTCGCGATCGTCCATGTCTTGAATCCCGGCGCAGCATTCGGCCTTCTAGCCGATCAAGCTGCAGGGGTCCGCGGCCCTTTCTTCATCGGCGTCTCCCTCCTGGCCATCGGGTTCATCCTGTACTATCGGCATCGTAGACTCGACGACCATCCGTTGGCCTTGTTTGGGTTGAGTCTGATTCTTGGCGGCGCGGTCGGCAACCTCATGGATCGGCTGAGAATCGGCATGGTGATCGACTTTATCGATGTCCACTACTACCAGTACCACTGGCCTGCGTTCAACGTTGCGGACTCAGGCATCACCGTCGGCGTGTCGCTGATGATGCTCACGATGATCCTTGATGAACGTCGGGAGCGTCATCGAGGGCCAGCCTCATGAGAGCCTGTCCTACAAACCCCTTGTTGTGGTTCGACGGGCTCACCACGAACGGGAAAACGTCATTCTTTTCAATGCCCATACCGTTCGCCCTGAGCGTGTCGAAGGGTGAACGGGGATTTGCAGGACAGACTCATGAGCGGCGATGAGGTCCGCGAACTCATCGCTGACGACTCGGCCACCGACCTGCGCCTGGACCGCTACCTCTCTACCGCGACCGGGCTCCCGCGATCTCAGATCCAGCGTCTCATCAAAGCCGACCGGGTGCTGGTCGATGGTCGCCACCCGAAGGCGAGCGCCACGGCTCACCCGGGCCAACAGATCAGCCTCTCTATTCCTCCACCACAGCCGTCCACCCTCACACCCGAACCGATTCCCCTCGACATCCTGTACGAAGATGCTGACATTCTGGTCCTGAATAAGCCGGCGGGGCTTGTCGTGCACCCCGCCCCAGGACATCAGACCGGGACGCTGGTCCACGCCATTTTGTATCACTGTCCGGATTTGCCAGGGATCGGTGAGGAGCGACGACCAGGGATCGTTCACCGGCTTGACAAAGAGACCTCCGGGGTGATGGTCGTGGCTAAAACCGACACGGCTATGGCCTCACTCGCCACACAATTCAAAGGACGCCGGGTGAAGAAGACCTATATCGCGCTGGTGCATGGCGAGGTCAAGCAGCCGGAGGGGAAGATCGCGGCCGACATCGGCCGTCACGAACGGGATCGGAAGCGGATGGCGGTGCGCACACGCAAAGGCCGGGAGGCGGTGACCATCTACCGGGTGATGAAGCGCCTCAATGGCTTCACACTGCTCCAGCTTCAGCCGCACACCGGCAGAACCCACCAGATCCGGGTCCACCTGTCCGCGATCGGCCACCCGGTGGTGGGCGATAAGCTATATGGAGGACGAAGGGAGAGAAAGGCAGCGGGCAGCGTGACGCCGGAGCGGCACCTCCTGCATGCCTGGAAACTCGGCCTGTTCCACCCGAGAACCGACGAGTGGATGGAGTTCGAAGCCCCACTGCCGCCGGACTTCACAGGCCGGCTTCACACAGAATCCTGGATAGACGCCAGTCTGCTCAGATCCTCTCCCGGTTCACCGTAGATCAAAAGAGCATACGATTAGCTCGAATACGTTCAGTGTCAAGCGGTGGTCTCTCATACCCGCGTCATTACTGATCAGCATACTATCCCGTCGATTTTCATACGCGATCGTCTCACCATTATCGGCATGATTGACTACTTGTTCATAAAATGTACTATACTATATGGTATGGTAGTAATTGCTGTCACATTGCGGGCAGCACGTATCCGAATCGAATCGGCCAATAGTTCGGAATTATGAAGATGGAACATCCGACACCTTCACCTGTCGATCAGGACGTCCACCGCCCCCAATCGGTTCCGGCGACCTCTTTGCGCGTTCTGCTCGTTGAAGACAACGAAGCCGACGCCGAGCTGATACTGCGCGCGCTGACGCGCGGCGGCTATGACGTGACCTTCGCGCGCGTCGACACCGAAGAACAGATGCGCACCGAGCTAGCCCGTGTCGAGTGGGATATCGTCATCGCCGATTATTACCTGTCGACTCTTGACGGTATGGCGGCGCTGAAGCTCTTGCAATCGAGCGGCAAGGCCATTCCGTTTATCCTCATCTCCGGTACCGTTGACGACGAGACTGCGATTGAGGTCGTCAGGGCGGGGGCGCGCGACTATGTCCGCAAGGACCAGCCGGCGCGCCTGGTGGCGGCAGTCCGGCGCGAGCTGGACGCCGCCCGCATTTATGGCGTCCAACCGGTGTCGGGCGTGCTGGCCGCGCCGCGGATGTGGCGTCGCCTCGGAATTTCGTCCCGCCTGATGGTCGGTTTCATTGTCGCCACCTTCTTATTCACTGCGTTGGGCGTCTGGCACGCCATCGTGTATAAGCGAGCGAGTGAGCGCACCGTCACGACCGAAGCGGAGCAGATCGCGCGCCACTTGAGCGTCAGCGTGGCCCAACTGGATAAAAAGGCCGGTACACCGGACCTGTTGTTCGACCGGCCCGCCTTATTACAGGAGTTGGTGGAAGAATGGGCGCGATTGCATAAGCGGAACATCGAGATCGTAGATGCGCACAGGCGCATCGTCGCGGACGTGATCACGAAAGACATCGGGACGACGTTTACGAACGATGAGGGTAATGAGGTGGCGCTTACCATGCGCGATGGCCGGGCGCGCACGTTTGTTGAAAAGAGCGCGGACTATCCTGCCGGCATCCGCCAGATGGTCGTTCCGATCCAGGTCAGTGATGGAAAGATCGTGGGCGCGATGCTATTTGACTACACGACGGTGTATCAACGCGAAATGCGGGAGTCTGCCGCCCGCGCGCGCTGGTTTATGATCACCGGTGTGGTAGTGTTGGCGATCGTCGCAGGTGTCGGCTGGGCGACATCGCGATCGGTCACGAAGCCGCTCCATCATCTGCGCGCCGCCGCCCACCGATTGGGACGACAGGAACTGGATACGCCGATCTCGATAGAATGCGCCGATGAAGTCGGCGAGCTCGCCGTCGCGTTCGAACAGATGCGCGTTAATCTGATCGCCGCGCTGCACGCGCGGGCTAATCTGGAACGGACGCTCGCCGAACGCAGTCAGGCTTTGCGGACGGTCATCGACATGGCGCCCGTCGCAGGCATGGTGCTCGACCCCGGTGGCGTCGTGCAGTTGTGGAATCTCGAAGCCGAACGGTCGTACGGCTGGCATGAAAGAGAGGTGCTGAACCGTCCTGTACCGGGGATTCCACCCGACAAGCGAGAGGAATATGAGGCGCTGTGCAAGCGGGTAGCAGCCGGAGAGGTCATCACGGGATGGGAAACGACGCGACTGACAAAAGCCGGCACGCCGGTAGAGATTACGCTGTCTTTGTCACCCTTGCGCGATTCGTACGGTACGGTCACGGGCATCATCTCGACTGCCATCGATAACACCGACCGCAAACGAGCCGCAGCGGACCTGGCGGCCGCCCATACTGAACTGGCTCAACTGTATGAGACGACAAAGGACCTCGCCGCGCGGTGGGAGGCGCTCTTCACACTAAGTCGGATGTTGAACCGATCGCTCGAACTCGATGAGGTCTTCGGGACGTTTGCCCGGGCCGTGGAGTCGTACGTCCCATACGACCGCCTGGGGGTAATCCTCCAGGAGGGCGAGCAACTCCGGACAGCCTATGCCGTGGCCCATCCTCCCCTTGTCTCTCACCATGGTCAGAGCTGGTCGAAGACGAACGATACGGCGGTCGAGTGGATCCTCGACCACGGGGAGCCCAGGCTGGTGCGCGATCTGGGAACGGGGGCCGCATTCCGCGATGAGCGCTACCTCGCGCAGGAGGGGGTCCGATCGGTCCTGGGACTCCCGCTGCTGGCCGGCGGCGAGGTCCTGGGGATCTTTTTCCTCGATAGCCTCACGGCCGAGACCTACGCCTCACGCGACATCGAGCGCCTGCTCCCGCTGGCCGATCAGGTGGCCATTGTGATCGAGCACAGCCGACTCTGGAATGCGGTGCAGCGTCATGCCGACAAGCTGAAACGAGAGGTTGAGGAGCGCCAGCGGGTGGAGGCGGCCCTTCTCGACGCGAATCGAGAGATCAGCGCCTCGATGCGTGCGCTGGAAAGCCGAACGACGGAGCTGCGCCTGCTGCACGAAATGACCGACCTGATGCAAAGCAGCATCAGCGTCGACGAGGCGCACAACATCATGTACCGCTATCTGGCGCGGCTGTTCCCACGCGGCGCAGGCGCGCTCTATATACGTTCGACAGCGCGTGACCTGCTGGAGCGGACGTCTGCGTGGGGCAAGTGCGCCGCCGAACTGACTCCTGCATTTGCGGCTGAAGAGTGTTGGGCTCTGCGGCGCGGACAGCCGCATTGCGTGCGCATCGGTCAGGGCGATGTGGTATGCCGTCACACGGCTGCCGCCGACGGGGGGGAGCGGGTCTGCCTGCCGTTGCTGGCGCACGGCGAGACGCTGGGTATTCTGTACCTCTGTCGCTGCGAGGGGGACGACGTCAGCCTGGCGGAGCCGGCCTTGCTCGCACTGGCCGAGACCGTCGCCAACAGTCTCAGCCTTTCCATCGGCAACCTGCAACTGCGTGAGCGTCTGCGCCAGCAATCGATCCGCGACGCATTGACGGGCCTGTATAACCGCCGCTATCTGGATGAGACGCTGCCGCGCGAAATCCTGCGCGCCGAACGCGCCGGCGCCACGCTGGGCGTCATCATGCTGGATATCGACCACTTCAAGCGACTTAACGACACGCGGGGGCATGAGGCCGGCGACGCGGTCTTGTCTGCGCTCGGCCGATTCCTGCAGCACCACGTACGCGGTGACGATATTGCGTGTCGTTACGGCGGCGAAGAGTTTACCCTGATTCTGCCGGGCGCCTCCCTGGACACCGTCTGTAATCGTGCCGAGCGATTGCGGGCCGGCGCGCAATCGCTTGCGGTGCGTGTTGTCGGCACGCAACTGGATGCGCTCACGTTATCGCTGGGCGTGGCCGTCTGGCCGCAGCATGGCGAGACCGCCGAGGCGGTCCTGCAAGCGGCGGACGCAGCCCTCTATCGCGCCAAGCAGGGAGGCAGAAATCGCGTCGAGATCGCCGCGTAACGGCGGAGCGGCGCCTCCTGCATACCTGGAAGTGGAGTGTCTTCCGTCCGATGACTAATGAGTGGCTGGAGTTCGAAACCCCCTTACCGCCGGACTTCACAAGCTAGCTTCACCTGGAACCGTCAACAGAAATCAGTCCGCTCGGATGTCCTCCCCCAGCGGTACAGGCGCTCGGTCTGGGGTAACGCCAAAGTTACTGCTCGTCCCGTCATTCCCGCACAAGCGAGAATCCAGAGCCAGTGAACTGCCCTGCAGCTTGCTGCGGGGGAGTGCACTTGGTAGAATCTGCACTGAAGAAACCGCTGAGTGTCTGTGCGCCGATCGCAAAGAAGTAGAGAAATTCGTGACGTCCAGGCGTGACCATGGGAGAAATGAGGAGCAGGAAATGACCGGACGGGTGCCCGTTTTCATCGGTGTAGTGCTGGGTGTGATCTTTAGGCGGGGTGCGCGAGGCACGATATCCATCTCAAGACCGTCAAGGTCAGCTCTTCAGCCGTCTGTTGCATCTTCGATCCATCCTGTACGGTGACCGTCATCGACAGTAGTGCCACCCCTATCCCGATGCAGGCCGGGGGAACGGCTTTCCTTCAGTCCCGTACCTTTGCCGGCAAGCCTGGTACGCGGGCGAGCGGTTTGTACGGGTATGAGTACCGGATTGATCTTAAAAAAGCTGTTGAGACCATGGTTGACGTCGAGGGCGTTGCGACCAAACACATACCGTGCCTGCTGTCTATGACGCTTGAGTTCGGTCCTATCGTCGATACCCTCGATTACGATGGCGATGGGAAGACTGGAGATCTGATTTATATTGTCACGAGCGACGGTCCTGGGGGGATAGGCCTCGAACACGCACACGGGTTGGGCAACACGATCGCATTGGAGTTCGACTCCCCCATCTGCGTTGGGGCGTCCGGTAGCCTGGATAATATAGTACCTACGTCTTTGGTCTTGTCTCCGCACAACCGCCGAAGTCCGTCACGGCAACCGTCAAAGAGACGGCCGGCTTAACCGCCGCTGCGCCGTCAAAACACGAGAACTATCCACGATACGACGTGCTGGTCCGCGCGCCTCAAAGTACGGCGCATGAGCCGGATCGCCCCGGAAGTCGTTGAGATCAATTGTGATTTATCCTTGCTCCCATGCTGGGAGCGAAGTACAATACCCGCATGCGGATCATCTCCCGTAAGGCGCTTCGGGTATTCTGGGAGAAGCACCCCGACGCCCGACAGCCGCTGCAAGCTTGGTACGCAGACGTCGCACACGCCAACTGGAGATGCCCCACGGATATCAAGAAGGCCTATCGCAATGCAAGCTTCGTCACCAACAATCGGATCGTGTTCAATATCAAGGGCAACCGATATCGAATAATCGTCGCGGTTCAGTATGAGTACCGCATCGTCTGCATCCGTTTCGTCGGCACCCATCAGGAATACGATCAAGTGGATACAACTAATGCTTGACAGGAGTATCACGATGAACATTCGACCTATCAAGACCGAGGCCGATTACCTGGCTACTCTGCAGGAAATTGAGGGGCTCTTGGACGCAGCGCCCAACAGCCCCGAGGGCGACCGCCTGGAAGTGCTCACCACCCTCGTAGAAGCGTATGAGGAGCAGCACTACTCCATTCCAGCGCCGGACCCTATCGAAGCTATCCTTTATCACATGGAAAGTCGTGGCCTCACGCGTCGAGACCTGGAGCCTCACATCGGTAATCGGGCACGGGTTTCAGAAATTCTCAATCGCAAACGCGTTCTAACGCTCGGGATGATACAACGGCTTCATCGTGAATTAGGTATTCCGGCAGAAGTGTTGCTACAGCCGTATCGGATTCAGAAAGTCGGGGCGCGCAAGGCGTTGCTACCCAATAAGCGCCTGCACCCAGTTACGCTGCGTGCTGCGCGCTCACGCGGCGCGTGATGCGCCGCCGTTCGGTGTGGGCAGTCGCCGAGGCAGTTCCCTGATGGAAGCATGAGATGTCCGCGAAGCCCAAGCTCCTTGACCAAGTTTGCCAGGCCACCTGCGCCTTCAGCCCCGTGACCGCCTATAGGCGACCATAACATTCTTGATACGTTCAGCTCACTGTTCGTTCAGCACACCCCGCGCTTCCCACTCTGTGCCGGTTACGGTTTTTCCACCGTGACGATTCTGGTGGAGCCGCACCGCAGGAACTTTCCTAGTGCCAGGTCGAGTGCCATCACGCGGCGGAAGAGAGTATTGAAACGAGGGGCATCCTGCCTCCGGCGAAAAAGTAGCGACGGGGGGAACAGCATGGTCAGGATGTTCATGCTCCGGACCTCAACAAGCCTGAGACCGTGTGCCTGCAAGAGGCGCGTGATCTCTCGCCAGGTGAAGGTCTTAAACTGCATCTCTTTCCACTCCCGCAGGTGCCCGCCTCGAGTCGTCATGGCCTGCCATAGCTCCTTCGGGAGGTAGAGCAGGTCGGGACACCACTTCGAATCAATCTCGAACGAAATGAGCCCACGCGGGGCGCAGACCCGAACCATCTCTCGCAGTACCACATCAACCGCGGTGAAGTTGTGGCCGATGACATCGCCATAGGCGACCATGGCCTGAGCGCATCCATCTTCGAACGGCAGTTTCGTGATGTCGCCGGTCACAAGGCTGACGTTCGACCGGCCATTGCACCGTCGCCGCGCCGCCTCGATCATCTGATCTGAGATGTCGATCCCGACCACCCGTCCGGGCCGCGGCGCCAGTAGAACCGTCTGCTTCCCCGTCCCGCACCCGAGGTCTAGCGCCAGGCCATCCGGCCTCTCGCGGACGATACGTTCGACGGATTCTCTGTACACCTGATAGCATTCGGCGAAATAAAACTGGTCCTCGATCTGGTCGTACTCCGCCAGCATGGCGTTATAGACAGCCGCCACATGGGAGCCAACATCATGCCGGTTCGTCTGAGAGGTCATAGATGGGGGCGATCGCCTCGCGGCTAGCCCTTCGCCACTTCCAGGGGCGGCAGGTAGGCCAGGCCATGCGCGTCGGCCACGGCGGGATGGGTGACGTGGCCGAGGGCGACATTCAGCCCCAGCGACAGCTCCGGACACTCCAGGATGGCCTGGCGCCACCCGCTGTCGGCGAGCCGGAGGACATAGGGAAGGGTGACGTTAGTGAGGGCAAAGGTCGAGGTCCTGGCGAAGGCGCCAGGCATGTTGGCGACACAGTAGTGCACGATGCCATCCACGACATAGACAGGATCGCTATGGGAGGTGGGGCGGCTGGTCTCGATGCAGCCGCCCTGGTCGACAGCCACATCGACGATGACCGATCCCGGCTTCATGAACTTGACCATTTCTCCGGTCACCAGCTTGGGGGCTCTAGCCCCGGAGATATAGACGGCCCCGATCAGGATGTCGGCTCGCCTCACGCACTCCTCGATGCTCATCTGGTTTGAAATGAGGGTCGTCACATTCTCGGGAAGGATCTCGTCAAGGTAGCGCATGCGGGCCTGGTCTACGTCCAGCAGATAGACCCAGGCACCCATGCCCGCCGCCACCTTCGCCGCATTCGCCCCGACGGTTCCGCCGCCGAGGATCACCACGGTGGCGGGGGGAACCCCCGGCACTCCACCGATTAGCACACCACGTCCGCCATGCGGGGTAGCCAGATAGTACGCCCCGATGTGGATAGCCATCCGTCCAGCGATCTCGCTCATCGGCTCAAGCAGCGGCTTTCGGCCTTCCGGCGTCTCTACGGTCTCATAGGCCACCGCCACCACCCGCCGCGCAAGGAGCCGTTTGGTGAGTTCAGGCGTGGGGGCCAGATGCAGGAAGGTGAACAGCACCTGTCCTTCCCGGAGCATCTCGCACTCGGCAGGCAGCGGCTCTTTCACCTTGTAGATCAGATCGGCTTGGGCGTAGATCGCTGTCGGATCGCCAATCAGCTCGGCTCCAGCCTTGACATAGGCGTCGTCCGATAGACCCGAGCCGACTCCGGCCCCTCGCTGGACCAGAACCCGGTGCCCATGCGCCCGCAGGGCCTGCACGCCGGCCGGTATGATCGCGACCCGACTCTCAGCCTCTTTGATCTCTTTTGGAACCCCGACGATCATCGCGACTCACTGGTACACGGTGACGTGCTTTACAGGCAGTAACTACTTAGGCGTTTAGGCTGAAGGCTATAGCCCGAAGTAGTGTGTGGTCACTACGTTACCCCTAACAGCCTTCAGTCTACCTACCTGAGTAGTTACCAGACAGTGACATAGCATTCGTGGCAATGTCAAGGATCGATCCCGTACACGCGAGTGCGCCCTTTTTGGTCAGCCCAGGCACAACCTTTCCAGGAGGTCGATGTTCAGATGCTCCAGACTCCGGACGACAAGTTCGGCGCCGGTGAAGTTCTGGCCGCGTGTATACTCATTATAGACCACAACGCAAGGTAACCCGGCTCCATTGGCCGCCTTGAACCCTCTCTCGGAATCCTCAACGACCAGGATCTCCGATGCATCGTATCCGAGCATCGCGGCACACCGAGCATAGAGGGCCGAGTTCTTCTCGCCGGATTGTTGACCGAAAATTGGGTCGAAAGCATCGAGCGCCTCAGGAATCTGTGCCCTCAGGAGCGCGAGGATCTGATCTTCGTGGGTGACCGATACGATCGCCAGTCGAATCCCGCGATCGATCGCCTCGTGGATAATTCGGGCCACACCGGGGTACAGCGACAACCCATCAACCCGTTTCAGATACAACTCCTTCTTCAGTTCGAACAGCTCCGGCACAATCCGGTCGATTTCAGTCTCGGAGAGCGAGGTCCGGGTCGAGAGCGCCTGTTGCATCCGCCGGGCATTGCCGGGTATCTTCAACAGCTCTTTGAACTCCTCCCAGCTCCAGCGGATATCGAACCCCATCCGCGCGAACGCCTCGTTGCAGGCCGGCAGATGTCCGTCTCTCTCCGTCTCGGCCAGCGTCCCATCCACGTCAAAGATAATCGCCTTAAGCTTCCCCATCTCTTCCTCAGAAAATAGCATTCAGCAATCAGCGCTCAGCCGTCAGCCTCGGATAAATCCCCCCCCGTAGCGCTCCCCCTTTGCTAAAGGGGGGTTGGGGGGTTTTCGTACGCTGCGGTGCGGCAGCGCTCCGTCTGTGCGGCATTCATGGATGCAGAGGATACGCCCCCGTGGCATCCACGTCAACTTTAACCCAACTTCTACGGCTTGCAATGCCTTTCTAGTGAAAATACCTTGACGCTATGCTTCCATCAAATAGGATGGTCCCATTCGTAGAAGAAGCTAAAAAGTAAATGTTAGGTCGCGTGCTTGGATAGGAAAGAGATACGATGGCAAAAGTCAAATCCGAGAAGCCACAATTCGATCCACTGCCGTCACCACAGGAATTCTGTCTCAGGGTACCGCTCTATGAAGACTTTCGATTCAACAAAGATGAACTCAATCCATTCTTCGAATTGGAGCACTTCAAGGGTTCTTTGGACTGCTATTGCCATGGCTGTGGACGTCCCACCGTTTTCAACCGAATAAGGGAATCGCAAGATCTGGAGCACCACCACAGTAGTAACTATATCTTTGTGCTCTGGTTCGCGTGTTCGAGGCACAAAAACCACGAGACTTGTTTCATTTTTCACTCGCATCAGGGCGTCCTTCAAAAGATCGGGCAGTGCCCCTCGCTAGCGGATCTCGTTATTCCTGACCTTCAGAAGTACCGCCCCGTGCTCGGAGATGAGGGCTTTCGAGAATTAACGCGGGCGGTAGGCCTTGCTTCTCACGGCGTCGGAGTTGGCGCGTTCGTTTACTTGCGTCGCATCTTCGAAGCTCTAATAGAAAAGGCGAGGCAAACAGCAGCTACAGAGCAAGGATGGGATGATCGGGCCTTCGAAAGTGCTCGAATGGAAGAAAAGATAACAATACTGAAGCACCACTTGCCAAGATTTCTTGTTGAGAACCGAACTCTCTACGGCATCATGAGCGTGGGAGTGCATACGCTTTCTGAAGCAAAGTGTCTCGAGGCTTTTCCGGCTGTTCGTGTCGGTATCGAGCTCATACTTGATGAACACTTGGAACGGCAAGCCCGCGACAAGAAGATTGCCGACGCAACGAAAGGAATTTCTGCGTTGGGAACGGCGTTAAAGAACAATTAATGCGACCTAACCACCGCATCCGTACCGACCCTCGCCAGTCTCGCTTCGCTCGCTTGCCTCGCCTTCGCGGCTGATCGTGAGCGTAGAATGGTGTCGGTCCCGCCGGCAGCATGAGGCTGCTGTTCGACCAGAACCTATCGCCACGCCTCGTCAGTGCCGTCGCCGACCTTTTCCCTGAGTCGGGCCACGTTCGTGATGCCGGTCTGCAGCGCGGAGTTGACACAGAGGTCTGGACTTACGCAGCTCAGCATAGACTTGCTATAGTGTCCAAGGATCCCGACTTCCATCAGATGAGTTTCCTGCTTGGCCATCCCCCAAAGGTGATCTGGATTCGCCGTGGCAATTGTTCGACCCGGACCATCGAAACGCTCCTACGCACGTTTGAACACGAGATCACTGCTTTTCTCGACGACTCCGAAGCGGCTTTTCTGTCCTTAGGTTGAGCAGCGCCGAACAAGCGGCTTACTTGGCAGCCCGCTTCGCGTCCCGCAAGTGAGCCACAGCGTCAGGCCGCACCAAGGGGCCGCCTCATTGTAGTTCGCCGTGAAGGGGATCGCGCCAAGGATGGACTCTGTAGCCAGTTATGAGGTGAATGCCACGACTGCGGCAAGCGGATGGAACAGAAAGGCGTCAAGACTACATTCCTGTACTGGAATCATACAGACAGCCACCGTCGTCCTGCTTCAGCGTACACGTCCTTTCGGTGTCGGATTGCCCAGACGGTGACTTTCTTCTCTTCGATTTCGTAGACGATTCGATAATCACCAACCCGAATCTTCCAAAGTCCTCCGAGCGATTGACTCAACCTGACCCCATATCGTGTCGGCTCTGTCGTAAGCCTACTGTCAATGGCCCGAATGATCCGGGCGCGAATGTTCGCTGGAAGCTCCGTCAGGTCCTCTGCCACTACATCTGGGCGCAGTCCGACTTCGTATCCCAAGTTGCCCTACTTGATTCTGAATCGCCGCTTGACCTCAGCCAGAGGAACGGATTCCCCTCGGTTCTTCCGGCGCCGTTCGACAATCGCCTCAAGGCCCACATCTTCGATAAGTTCCAGGGCCTCAAGAAGAAGATCCCTCGCCTTCTGCGATAACGACACCCCGTCCTTCTTAGCCAGCATTGCGACCGCCTCATAAATCGGTCGTTCCACAACCGTAGAGATCCGCGGCAATGTAGTTGGCATGTTTGTTCACCTCCAGTAGAGAGTAGCACTCATCCGAATTAGTGTACCACCTCTGCGACACCATCAAAAGAGTAAAATCTCCAGGCAGAAACGTCTGATAACCCGGCAGGCGTAACTACTCAGGTAGATAGACTGTAGGCTTTTAGACTGTAGGAACGCGCCATGCGAGACCAAACCAAGCTCAGGGCGTTTGAACTGGCCGACGAAGTGCGCCTTGATTCGGTCCGTGCGCAACGACTAACAGCCTTCAGCCTACAGCCTAAACACCTGAGTAGTGACCGGCAGGCTGGCCAGGGCGAACTCCTAACGCTGTAAGTGGTCCGCGACGGAAGGATGAGACCAGGGGTCCAGGATGCCGGCCTCAATCTTCTCCAGCCCGCGGCGCTTCGGCACTAGGATTTCAGCGGTCAGCCGGTGCTGCGCGCGCCGCCATCCTGCCGGCCACCATCTTCGCCTGCCAGGACCAGGGGAGTCTTGCCCCCCACGCGGCCTGTGGGTATTCGTGCGTAAGCTGGGTTCGCCTTGGTTTTTACGAGCGCCTCGTCGGAATGGGGGAGGTTCGGGAAAAACGGATGGATGAGTCCTGCGGGTATCAGTCTACTGCGGGAGGTGTCGGAACCCGGAGTTAGAGTTTATCCCAACCAGATTAACAGCTTTACAAGGTACTTCATCATGAACATGGAGGTTGCAAGCAGGACTAATCCTGAAATTATACTGACGCTGCGCCGCGTTTCAAATTTCATCTCTCTTCCTCACCTAAGCCAACGACCGTTGGCGCCTCTAGACTGCTCAGGTCCCGCCAAATCCGATGGTTACTTTGCCCTTCTCGATAATGACGGGAACCTCGCGCGAACCCTTCGAAACCTCCAACATCTGCGCCAGCGCCTTCGGGTCGTTCTTGACATTGAGGTAGGTGAACGGGACGTTCCGCTTGGCGTAGTCCTCACGGGCCGCCGAGGTGTAGGGTCAGGTATCCTTCCCGTAAATGACGATTAATGTCTCCATCTGCCTCCTCCACTCTCTACATTCCGTCTGATTTCTGCGCGTTAGACCCGTGTCATGGCCCTGTCAGCTTCTGTGGTTAACCGCTCATATTCAAGCTTGATATTGCGCATCTGCGGGTATAGCTCCTGAATCTTCTCGTGGGGGAGCGGGATGGTCCGGCTCAGCTCAGTCAGCCGCTCCCCAACCAGCCGAGCCTGTCTGAGGATCTCGAACGTCTTTCTGGCTAGCGGGGTCAACGTCGCCCCCTCCAGGAGGGCAAGCATCCCGTCCTCATCTCGTGCCTGGCATAGCTCGTCCAACCGCTGCGCCTGGGTCTCGGTGAGACCGCTTTCCCTCAGGGCCTGCAGCACCTTCATCCGGTCGATTCGATAGCGGATATCGAGCATCGTCTCTCCTTAGGCTCGCACTCTGATGATCTATCGATTTTAATCATACCACACCTTGCGCCTCGGTGCCAAAACTTGAACGCAGGGGCCACTATCTGGCCATGATTTGATGTGTTACAATTTATGAAGGCATGGTAGAGGAGGAAACGGACCCAGCATGAAATTCCCATTTACCCTTGATCGCCTGGCCGCGCAAGACATCCGAATGATCTTCCGCGTCGTGGCAGAGTTCGTCGACGGGCTGGAGGCGCTCGCCGCGATTCCGCCGGCCGTCTCTGTCTTCGGATCGACCCATATCGGACCCGACGATCCCGCCTACACCATGGCCGAGGAAATCGGCCGCTTATTGGCTCAACATGGGTATGCCGTTCTCACCGGTGGGGGTCCTGGAGCCATGGAGGCGGCGAACAAAGGCGCTTACGAGGCGGGCGGCGTTTCGATCGGCCTCAACATCGAGCTCCCTCAACAGCAGGAACCCAACCGATACCTGACCAGCCTTGTGAATTTCCAGCACTTCTTCGTCCGGAAGGTCATGTTCGTGAAACACTCCATCGCTTTCGTCATCCTACCGGGTGGCTATGGCACGCTGGACGAGATGTTCGAGTCGATCACGCTGATCCAGACTAGGAAGATCAAACCGTTCCCAGTCATTCTGGTAGGCAATGACTACTGGCACGGCTTACACGAGTGGCTCCGCGATCCCGTCATGAACGAAGGGAAGATCACGCCGAACGACCTCGCAACGCTCAAGATTGCCCATAGTCCTGAAGAGGTCATCCAGCTCATCAAAGACTCTTCGACCTCCGGACTCTAAGCCCCATAGCCGGCCCTTTTCATCAGCGTCCAGGTCGGCATCCTCCAGGATAGGAGTATGATCACCAACAGGCAGATTGATAAGGTGTTACAGTCTGTTCGCCGAGCAATCTCCGTCTGGGAGCCCGCCGTCGTAGGTAAGATCGCCGAGGACTCCCGCGATCCGTTTCGGGTCTTGATCTCTTGCATCCTGAGCCAGCAGACCAAGGATCCCGTCACGGGTGAAGCCTCGGAGCGACTGTATCGGCTTGCCGATCAGCCTGACACGATGCTCGCACTCAGTGAGCTGCACATCGCCCAAGCCATCTACCCGGTCAGTTTCTATAAGACGAAGGCTCGAACCATCCGCAAGGTCTGCCAGGCTCTCCTCACCCAATTTGCCGGACGCGTCCCCGATACTATCGAGGCCCTCCTCAGTCTCACCGGCGTTGGCCGGAAGACCGCCAACCTTGTCGTGACGGTCGGCTACAGAAAGTCGGGGATCTGCGTCGATACGCATGTCCATCGGATCTCAAATCGCTGGGGTTACGTCGGTACCAACACTCCAGATCACACCGAGATGGCTCTTCGGCTGAAACTGCCGAAGCGGCACTGGATCTCTTACAACGACCTGCTGGTCCCGTTCGGTCAGAACCTCTGCCGACCGATTTCTCCCTTTTGCAGCCGCTGCCCCGTCGAGCGCTGGTGCGCCAAAGTCGGCGTGGCGGTGCATCGCTAAGGCTACACATCAAAGACCACCCGGGCTCGCCAGCGATCGCCGTCCTTTTGACATTCGAGGAGGTGATAGGTGGCGGCCTTGACCACACCCTTGAACCGATGCCGCCCCGCCTCTGCCGGCTCTCCCGTCAGCTCTCCACTCGCGCGCCCGCCCTCGACCGTTACCATTCGCACGTCTGAGGGGGCCCATTCTTCCGTCTCGCAGCGGTATAAGAGCTCGTTCAACCAGGCAACCAGCAGGGAGGGAAGATCCCCCCCTCGGGCTTCAACAGAAAGTACCTCTGCGGGACGCGCCGTACCGGGCTCGACCATCAGCGAAAACATTCCTCGGGCGATGTTGGCGAAGAGATCCTCCAGAGTCTCGCCCCATGCCATGATCCCGACATCCGCCGTCGTCCCGAATGACTCAAACCCCGGATCGCTCATTGCACCTCGGGCAGCCACAAGGGCTGCCCCTACATGGGACCCCGCACCAAATCCCCCCTAACCCCCCAAAGGGGGGCGCGGGGGGGATTTACCTCGCACCGGGCGCAGCAAGCGGCGCCCCTACTCATATCTTAGCGCCTCAATCGGGTCGAGGAAGGCGGCCTTGCGGGCCGGGTAGTAGCCGAAACAAATCCCCACCAACGCCGAGAACGCAAAGGCCATCAGGGCGGCGCCTCCGCTAATCTGGGTAGACCACATTGCGAAGTATGAGATCAGGATCGAAACCGAGAGGCCTAGCGCAATCCCGACCAGGCCACCGATGAGCGACAAGGTGACCGCCTCGACGAGGAACTGCGTCAGGATGTCGCGCGCCCTGGCGCCCACCGCTAACCGCAGCCCGATCTCCCGCGTCCGCTCCGTCACGGACACCAGCATGATGTTCATGATGCCGATCCCACCTACCACCAGCGAAACCGAGGCGATGGCGCCCAGCAGGATCGACATCACCCGGGCCGCCTGCTCCTGGGCGCCAAACACCTCCACGAGGTTCCGCACGGTGAAGTCGTTATCCTCCTCAGGCTGCAGGCGGTGCCGCTGCCGGAGGAGGGCCACAACCTGTTCTTCAGCCTCATGCATGACCGTCGGGCCGCGAGCCTGCACCACGATCGCCCCCACTGCCCTGGCATTGGCCTGGCTCACTCCAATCACCTTCCTTTTAGCTGTAGAGATGGGAATCAGGATGACATCATCCTGATCCTGCCCCCATGCTGACTGGCCCTTTGGAGACAGGCTCCCGATGACGGTGAACGGCACCCTCTTGATCCGGATGATCTGTCCGACGGGGTCGGTCCCGCCGAACAGATTCTTCATTACTGTATGGCCGACAAGCGCCACCTTCGTCGCCCCGTCCACATCCTGCCAAGTGAACGGGCGACCATTGAGGACCAGAAAATCGCGGATCTCCAGGTATTCCGGCGTGACCCCCTGGATCACCGTAGACCAGTTGTCATTCCCAAGTACGACCTGCCCGGTTCCACGTACGCTGGAGGCCGTCAACGCCACCGCCGGGCACTCGCTGGCAATCGCCTTGGCGTCATCTTCCGACAACGTCATGACCGACCCGGCCCCCACGCGTATCCCGCCGCTGGTCGCGCTGCCCGATAGGACGATGATCACGTTGCTGCCGATACTTCGGATCTGCTCCTGGATTTGGGCAGTGGCCCCCGAGCCCACGGCCACCATGGCGATCACCGCAGCTACGCCAATGATGATCCCGAGCATGGTGAGGGCCGATCGAAGCCGATTGACCCTGAGCGCCCTCAAGGCGATCCTGACATTGGTCAAGAGATTCATAGACGGCTACTCTGCCTCGTCTGCCGGGCGCTCCTGCAACTCCTGGAGCGCTGTTCTTGGCCGCTCAACTGCCTCATCCCGCAGCAGCCGGCCGTCCTTAAAGAAGAGCACGCGCCCGGCGTAGGCCGCGATGTCCGACTCATGGGTTACCAGGACGATGGTGATCCCAGCTTCTCTGTTCAGTCGCTGGAAAATCGCCATAATCTCGGAACTGGTCTTCGAATCGAGGTTACCAGTGGGCTCATCAGCCAGGATGATCTGCGGCTCGTTGATAAGGGCCCGCGCAATCGCCACTCGCTGCTGCTGGCCGCCAGATAGCTGGCTCGGATGGTGTTCTTCCCGGCCTGCGAGGCCGACCGCCTGGAGGGCCTTGAGCGCCCTGGCTCGGCGGTCGCGGACCGCAGTACCATTATACAGGAGGGGAAGCTCCACGTTCGCGACGGCGCTGGTCCTGGCCAGGAGGTTAAAGGTCTGAAAGACGAAACCGATCTTCTTATTTCGGATTTCGGCAAGCTCATCTCGGTTGAGATCGCCCACGCTGACGCCGTCAAGCCGGTAGCCTCCGGATGTCGGTTTATCCAAGCATCCCAGGATATTCATCAAGGTGGACTTGCCAGACCCGGAGGCGCCCATAATCGCCACAAACGCTCCTCGTTCAATTCGGAAGGAGACCCCTCTCAGCGCCTGAACGGTCATATCGCCTAGCCGATAGTCCTTCATCAGACTGTCGATCTCAATGAGAGCTGTCATGACCCTATCCTAGAACCTTGGCCCACGCTGGCCAAACGGCTGGGCTGGCCCGCCTGCGGCCTGCCCTTCGTTAGACGCAATGCCAACAATCACTTCTTGTCCTATGTTGAGGTTGCCTTCGGTGACCTCGTTGAAACTCCCATCGGTGATTCCCAGCTTCACCGTGACCGGCCGCGGCTTCCTATCCTCACCCAGAACCCAGATGGTCTGATCCCTCTCAGTCTTCCGGATGCCGAGGAAATCCGGCGTCCCCTTCTCTGCCGGCAATCTCTGTGGAGTCCGGACTGACGCATCTTCTCCTCGCTTCGGCTGCTCCTTTAGGTCGGGGGGCCGAAACCGCAGGGCAGCATTGGGGATCTTGAGGACATTCTCCTGCCTGTCCACCAGGATCTTGACATTCGCCGTCATCCCTGGGAAGAGTTTGAAATCAGGATTGGCAACCCCAATCACGGCATCGTAGGTGATGACGTTCTGGACGTTCATTGGAGCCTGACGGATCTGGACCACCTTTCCCTTAAAGATCTCACCCGGGAAGGCATCCACGGTGAAGGCGGCGTCCTGCCCCACTCGAACCCGCCCGACGTCGGCCTCATCCACGTTCGTGTCCACCTGCATCTTGGTCAGGTCCTGTGCGATCAGGAAAAGGGTCGGGGCGGAAAGGCTCGCTGCGACCGTCTGCCCGACATCCACATTCCGTGACACGACGGTTCCGTCCACCGGCGCCCGGATATGGGTATGATCGAGATCGATCTGCGCCTGCTTCAGGGCGGCCTCGCTCTGTTTCACCTGTGCTTCAGCCGAAGCGATCTGAGCTACAGCGACTTCGTGCTGGGCCTGGGCGGCGCGAAGAGAAAACTGCGCAGCCTGCTCCTGGGCTTTTGCGGCATCGAGGCCCGCGACGTTGGAATCGTAGGTCGCCTGCGCCGAATCGCGATCCTCAGCCGAGATGCCGCCTTCTTTGAAGAGGTTGATCCGGCTCTTGAGCTTGATCTGGGCGTCCAGGACGGCGACCTTGGCCTTGGCCACGTTCGCTTTCGCGGCTTCCAGTGACGCCTTTGCGTTGGCGATGTCGGCCTCGGTTTTCTGGAGCATCGCCCGCGCGTTGAGGACGGCCGCCCGAACATTTTCCAGATTGCCCTTGGCCTGGTTCACCTTGGCTTCAAAGATCTCCGGGTCGATCCTGGCCACGAGTTGCCCTTTCTTGACCTTGGTGTTGAAGTCGGCATAGAGTTCCTTGATGTTCCCGGAGACTTGACTGCCAACCTGAACGGTGACTACGGCGTTGGGGTTTCCGGTAGCCGAAATGGTTGCCTCGATGTCGCCCCGCTCAACCTTGGCCGTCCGATACTCGACCCGGTTCTGCCCTCGCAGATACACCCAGCCACCCAGGGCAGAAAGCGCGAGCAGGCCCACGATAACTAACACTGTCTTCGCTTTTGGCGTCTTCATTGGCATCACAATCACAGCTCAAGCTGATTTTTTTCCAGGATCGTACCTTTCTGAAGCTCGAGATTGGCCAGGTCTTGATTATAGGTTGTGATCGCCTGGATCTCGCCGGCTTGGGCTGCCGCCAGATCTCGCTGAAACGAGAGAACGTTAAAAGTAGTCGTGACGCCGGCCTCGAGTCGCTTCTGCTCGACCCGGAGCTGCTCCTCCGCCAGCGCCCGCGCCGCCCTGGTGGCCTCTACGCGCCGGACATCGGCCTCGATTCGCCGGACCGCCTCCCGAACCTGAGAGATAATCTGACGCTTGAGATTCAGCAGACTCGTTCCAGCCTGATCATGGCTGAGCCTTGCCTGAGTAAATGCCGACATGGCAGAGCGGTTGCCTAACGGGTACGTCAGGACCATGGCTGCCGACCATTGCGTAAAGTCGCCTGAGGTCAACCGATCCAGATCGCCGCCGGCGCTGCCGTTAAGGCCGTTGAGACCGACATTACCCTGCAATTGGAGGCTGGGCAGTAACTGGTTCCGCTTGACCCGCAGATCGAGATCGCTGTTCTGCAGCGTGAGCTTTGCTGCGGCGTACTCCGGCCGCTTCTCCAGGGCCTCCTGGATGCTGGCGCCGGTATTCATCGGCGCCACCTCAAATGGTAGCGTGTCAGCCGGGAGAACCGTCCTAGCCCAGATTCGCTCACCGTCAGGGAAGTTCACGATGAGCTTGAGTTGATCTTCGGCATCCTTGATGGCCTTCTCGGCCAGGATGACATCTTGGACACGGGCCGCCGCCTGCGCCTCAGCCTGAGTTACTTCGACCGGGGCTGCGACACCGGCCCGCACTCGCGCCTTGTTGAGATCTTCCAGCTCCCTGGCTAGGCGTAGCGAGCGCCTCTGAACCTCCAGGTTCTCAATCGCAAACACCAAACTCCAGTAGGTGCTGTGAACGCTGGTAATCACCTGATTCGCCTGCTGACGGAACTGCGTCACCGAGATCGCCTGAGTGTTCCTGGCGATCTTGATCGGCGCGGTATTCACATCGACGCCGAAGTTCTTGAGGAGATCCTGCGTGAGGCTCAACGTCAGGAACGTCTTGTAAGAGGGGTTGAACCCTTGCGGGGGTTGAGCAAAAGCCGAGTTGGTATCAAACCGGTTATTGGTCAAGCTCAACGTGTAGCTGGCACCGAAGGGCAGCTTCTGAGCGAGAGAGGTATTGATATCGCGATTTTCAATTTCGCTGACCTGTGTCCCTTGAAGAACGTTAAATGTAGGCGTGACCGTCCGGTTCGCATCGAGCGTAAGGGAGAAGGTCGGATCAAAGACCGCCTTCGCGATAGCGATGTCCTCGGATTTGATCTTTGGGTTGTAGTTGGCAATAGCAATATCAAGGTTGTTCTTCAGGGCCAGCAGGACGGCCTCACGGAGGGAAAGGCGAAGTTCGCCCACCTCCGTCAGATCGGCCAGGCCCGATTCCGCTTGGGGCGCCGACTGAACGACCAGGCGCCTCAGGTCGTCAGACACCTCGACGCGATTCTGCGCAGAAAGGTGGGGAACATTGTCCTCCGCCCCCGCCACGACAGCAGGCAAAACAGCCAGACCCATCACCGACATCGTCCACGAGCAAACTATGCGCTGCAACGCCGTCATGCTACCTCCTTCTTTCACAGGGCATTTCCGCTTTCCAATGACGTGTACCGTAAGTCACTTGACTTTGCTCGTCATTCCGGGCCTGACCCGGAATCCAGTCTTTCTATGCTGGATCCCCACTTTCGTGGGAATGACGGCTATAGTTCTATCGCTCATTCCTACCCCCTTCAGCCTGCTCCTCACATCCTAGCCTATCATTTGCCTGGCGATACCTGTGATTGAGAGGCTGTCGCCTCCTCCGTCCGACGCTCCTCGTCCCACCGCTTGACAAACGCCTCGAAGCGGGGCCCTTGCTCGGCATTCAGGATCGAGCGAATCCGCTGGCGTGCCCGCTGCTTCACCTCTTCGAACTGCGGCTGAAGACGCCTGCGCAGTGCCAGAAACTCCTCGCGCGTCTCATCCAGCGCCGCGTTCAATGCACCCATCTGATCCGGTTGGAGCCGCACCGCATCCGTCAACTCCCGGACGTAGCGCTCCCGATTGAACTTCCCAGTCCAAACAGCCTGACGCGGGGGATCGACTCGGTGCAGGTAGACCGATAAACTCAGGGCGCCGGCCGCGACACCCAGGAGAAAGACAACGAGAAAGACGAGTCCAACCTTCGTACGCGTCGCCATCATCTAATTCACCCTATCTTCTCTCTTACCTCAAACCTCGCACCCCCTCCCGTACCCTCCCCCCTCCGAGAGCCTGTCCCGGACTCGATCCGGGGGGGAGGGAGGAGTGGGGAGGCGTACTTTGCACGTCATCCTGCCTCAATACGAACGCCAGCATCTGGTCCCGGCTGAGATCTCCGATCACTCCCGGCAGGTTCACTTCCTCCAGGGAAAAGGCGTATACATCCGTTCCGCTCCGCACCTGAACCGGGAGCGATGAGCTCGACCCGCTTATGGAAAGCGTTACCCCGGCGAGCAGCAGGACTCCCATAGCCAGGGCCGGGATTAATCGCCTCGCCAATCCCAAGGCATCGAGCAGGTTGATGTCTGGTTGGCCGGACTCCGTAGCCGCCAGTCGCGCTCGTAACTGTGGATAGAAGGTGGGTCCGGGCCCGCCGACCTCTTCGCGCAGGCTCTGGAGCAAGGCCGACGACAGCCTCACGACCTTCAGCGCCTCACTGCACGGGCGGCAGCTCTTCAGATGAAGCGCAAGCGCGCTATCATCCGCAAAGGCAGGACCTTCGCGTCCTTCCCGCTTCAGTAATTGTGTGACGTCCCGGCAAGTCATTCGCCCCTCCCTTCACGATGCGCCGTCTCCTCTTCCTGACGGATCAGGCGCTGATACCAAGCCTGCATTTCCCTCCGCGCCCGCCATAGACGGACCTTTGCGGCTGCTCGAGAGCAGCCGAGGGCGTCGGCAATCTCCGTAATCTCAAGCCCGTGAACTTCCCGCAATGTGATGACCAGTCGATCCTTTGGCGTAAGGCCGGCCAGTATCCGCTCCACGAGATCCCTGGCCGCAACCTGGTCTTCACTCTGGTTCCCAATTGACGGATACCCCTTCTCGGCCAGGAGGTGCATGAAATCACGCTCGCCTTCTCCCAAGTCGGTAAAGGTGACTTCGGCGTGTCGACGGATTTTCCGAAGATGGTCGTAACAGGTGTTGACGGTGATCCGGCGAATCCATGGCCCGAATGGGGCCCCCGGTCGAAACCGTCCGATAGCCAGATACGCTTTCAGAAAGACGTCCTGGGCCAAGTCTTCCACGTCCTGCTTCCGCCGGAGAAAGCTGCCAATGATGGCACACACATGCCGGTCATACAACCTGAGCAGGGTTTCGAAGGCTTGCTGGTCGCCTTCCTGCGCTTGCCGGATGAGATGGGCTTCTCGTTCTGAAGCCTCTCGCCATCCCTCAGCAGGTTCCTGGTCTTTCCTCCTATCGTTCATAAATACGTATGGTGAGTCCGTCCGGTTACCTGCATACTCCCATCGCCTATCCTCGCATGCTTTACGCGGGGAACGGGGAGAAGAGAAGCCACCATGCCTGCCTGTGCGTGTCGCACGCAGACAGGCACCCTTAGCCACCAGAACAGGTTAGCTGGGGCTGAACAAGAGGTCAACAGGGAACGAAATCGGAGACGGCCAGAAGGAGGTCAGTAGCGCTGGGAGAGGCCCTCCCGTTCAACACGGTGTGGCCGATAGGCAACATTGGCCTCACTACAGGACCTGGTGGTAGGTAAGAGCTTGCCGGGGTTACACCGCAAAGAGGGGTCGAAAGCTACCCGAACTCTCCGCATCGCCTCGAGATCGTCCGGGCTATACATGAGCGGGACGAAGTCAATCTTCTCCATCCCGATCCCATGCTCCCCCGTGATGCTACCGCCGACGGACAAACAGAGCCCCATGATCTCCGCCCCAGCCGCAATGGCCCTCTGCAACTCGCCTTCCCTGCGGGAGTCAAAGCAGATCAGAGGATGGAGGTTCCCATCACCTGCGTGGAAGACATTCGCGATCACTAAAGCGTTGCGCTCCGAGATCGCTTCGACATCCCTGAGCACCTGCGGAAGTGTGGTCCGAGGGATCACGCCATCCTGCAGGTAGAATTCGTGGGTGATCCGGCCTACGGCCGCAACCGCGCCCTTCCGCCCCTTCCAGAGGAGTGTCCGCTCCTGCTCGTCCTTCGCAATGCGAAGGTCAAGGACACCATGTTGGGCGCAAATCCGCTCGATCCTTTTAGTATGGGCCTCGATCTCTGCGGTCGGCCCATCCAACTCAATCAGCAGTACCGCGCCGGAGCCCTCGGGGTAGCCGATCTGCAACCACTCCTCAAGCGCCTTGATGATGTGACGATCCATCATTTCCAGGGCTGAGGGGATAATGCCCGTGGCAATGATCTCCGACACCACCTCGCTGGCTGCGTCGATGGTGCGGAATGAGGCCAGCAGCGTCTTTACGGCCTCGGCCTGGCGGAGGAGACGAACGGTCACCTTCGTGGCGATCCCCAAGGTTCCTTCCGAGCCGACGAAGAGTCCGGTAAGGTCGTAGCCGGGGCAGTCCAGCGTCTTACCGCCAACCTGCACAATCTCTCCCGATGCCAGGACCAGTTCCAATCCGAGGATATGCATCGTCGTGGTCCCGTACTTCAGGCAGTGGGGGCCTCCGGCATTCTCCGCCACGTTGCCGCCGATGCTGGAGGCGGCCTGACTCGCTGGATCCGGAGCAAAGTAATACCCACGGTCAACAACGGCCTGGGTCATGGCGATGTTGACCAGACCCGGCTCTACCACGGCTCGCTGATTCGCAAGATCGATTTCCAGGATCCTGTTCATGCGGTTCAGCCCGATGATCACCCCGCCCTGAACAGCAATGGCGCCACCGGACAGCCCGGTCCCCGCTCCACGCGGCAGAAAGGGAAGTTGCTCCCTGTCACAGAGCTTTACCACCTCGGCCACCTGCTCTGTGCCGTCTGGAAGGACCACAACATCAGGCAGGGCCTTCTCCAGATAGGTCATCCCGTCGCACTCGTAGACTGCCAGCTCAACCGGATCCGAGATGACCCACTCGCGACCAACGATTGCCGCCAGACCCTCAACCATCCTTCGCTTATCCACAGTCGTATCCCCTATCCCCTCAACCCTATACCCTTTCTTTTAGATGCCTCCCACGAAGCGACCAGGGTTGAGGAGCCCCTGGGGATCGAACCGCTGCTTCAATTCCTGCATCAGGAACAGGGCGTTTCCAACCGGACCCCACACATCGACCTTAGCCTTGATCGCCGGCGGAGCCGACAGGATCACCAGGCTTCCACCATTGAGCACAACCCAACTCCGAAGATCCTCGACCCTCTTCGCGACAAGGGCCGGATCCCTCTCTAGCGAACCCGTCTCACCTCTCCAATACAGTCGGACGATCCCGCAGCCGGCATCAGAGACGGCGGTCGACTCCAGGCCGAGGTCTCGGCCAAGCGCTTCAGCGCGGTGGATGGTCTCAAGGACCTTTGTAAGCGGGACACTCGCCTTCAGCGTCGCCCAACTCCATCCATCGCCGCTCGCTGACGGAAAGTCGCAGATGGCTCTCCACAGGCTTTCTTGCGCGCTCCCCTCTACGAGGAATCCAGCCACGCCCCCCTCCTGGTAGCAGAACTTCCTGATGGCCGCGATCTGGGCATCCACCGCCTCGAGCATACTTCCCACTGACACAGCCACCGCGACAGTGTCCGCCGGAAGAGTACAGCCGGCCGGCCTGCCGACCGATTGCGCCGCAAAGGACGAGAGGAGTTCGACCCTGGTGCAGACGATGGTTGAGTGGAGGATCTGAGCTACCGCACACGCAGCCGCCTCACCCGTCAGGAACAACGCTATCCAGGTTCGCTCCACGGCCGGCAGGGGATAGAGTCTCAAGGTGGCCTCGAGAATAATCCCAAGAGTCCCTAGCGAGCCGACGTAGAGTTTGTTCATGTCGTACCCGCTGACGCTCTTGACCACCTTCGCGCCGCCCTTCGTGAGAGTGCCATCGGCATGGACAACGCGAATCCCGATGACCAGGTCACGGGCGGTCCCATACCGGTGCCGCCACGGGCCGCTCGAATTGGTGGCGAGGATACCCCCGATCGTTGCCCGCTCGCAGTGCGCTGGATCGAAGGGTAGAAACTGGCCGCTGCTATGGAGAGACGTCTGGGCATCGCGAAGCAGCATCCCGGCCTGAAAGGTCGCCGTAAGATCGCCCGGTTCGTAATCGATGATCTGGTTGAGCCGCTTTAGCCCAACAACCAGATCGACCCTCGCAGGGATGCCCCCAAGGCTGATCTTCGTTCCGCTCCCCCACGGCACAACCGAAAGCTGCTCGGAGGACGCGAGCTTCATGACCTCGGAGAGCTCAGCCGCATCCGCAGGAAAGACAACCGCCTTTGGAGCCTTGTCGTCTACGGCGTATGGGGCACAGGACTCCGCCGCTACGACATGATCAACTCCGACGATCCCAGCCAGCCGTCCTTCCAGGCGTTCAGAGTTCATGGTTCATGGTTTTCGGTCCACCGTTCACGGTTGACGGTTCACAGTGCGGGGACACACTTGACTCCTGCAATGGTGAATCCGTCTATGAACCCTAAACCCTGAACTATCAACTCCTACAGGGCACCCTCGTCCTGCATCAGGCGGAGCGCAGCCTCGAAGGCTCGGATCGTCTTCTCGACGTCCTCATCCGAGTGCGCCACCGAGATCCACCCGTGGAAGAGGGGGAAATCGACGCCGTGCAGGATCAGTGCGCACCGTAGCCGGTGATAGGCCTCCTGGATCGGATGGTCCATGAGGATGTGGTGGTCAGGCTTGCAGGAGGGCCGGTCGATGACAAGGCCATGACGATGAGTCCAGAGGAAGAGATTGACGATTGAAGATTCACCGTAGACACAGGCATCCGCCCCAAGCGCCTTAATGACCTCGGTAAGCCCGTTGCGCAACGTCTGTCCGGTACGATCGGCCTTGATCTGGACCTGTCCGTCAGCCAGAAGCTGGAGCGTCTCCAGACCAGCCGCCGCTGAGAGCGGATTCGCGTTGAAGGTCCCGGCATGGCCCACCCGCTCTTCCCGGTTCCATGTCGGATCGTCCCTGAAGGCCAACTGGTCCATCAGGGGGGCGCTGCCGACTACGGCCCCACCAGGGAGCCCCCCAGCCAGGATCTTGGCCAGCGTGGTCAGGTCTGCGTAAATCCCATACCGCTGCTGCGCGCCACCAGGGGCCAAACGGAACCCGCTAATCACCTCGTCAAAGATGAGAACCACGCCATGGGCGCGGGTGAATTCCCGGAGCCGTGTCAGGAAGTCGTGGTCGGTCGGGATCGTGCCGCAACTGCCACCCCCGGGCTCCAGTATTACACCGGCGATATCGTCCCTGCCGGAGGCCAGAGCCGTGAACGCGTCCCAGTCGTTCGGTGGGCAAATGAGGATCTCGTCAAGGACGCCTTGCGGTACGCCAGCGGACACAGGCCGGTCAAAAGGCGGACGGACCGCGACCGCCGCATAGTCGTGCCATCCGTGAAAGTGGCCCTCGAACTTTACGATCTTGCCCCTGCCTGTTGCAGCCCGAGCGAGCCGGATCGCCAGAAGCGTCGCCTCAGTCCCCGAACCGACGAAGCGGACTCGATCGACCCAGGGGGTGAGCTTCAGCACCTGCTCGGCCCACCGAACCTCCAGTTCGTGGCAGGCGCCGTAGTGGGTCCCGCGGCCAAGCTGCTCCGCAATGGCTCCTCGAACAGCCGGGTGCCCATGGCCAAGGATGAGCGCCCCGTGGCCCACCCAGTAGTCGATTAACTCGTGACCATCGACGTCCCACTTTCTGGATCCTTGGGTCCGATCCACATAGATTGGGAAGGGATGGAGGTGCCGGATGTCATGGGTCAGGCCGCCGGCAATGGTCATCTTGGCTCGACGGAACAGGGCCTCCGAACGAGGATGTACCCGGAGAAACTGCTCGTAGATTGATACTCCGCTCTTCTTCAATCCTTCACCACTTCGCCGCGGTCCTAAGAGGTTGTTCCAAGTGAATAACCCGAAATCCGGCACCTGATACGTAAGATCGGTGTCACGTTAGCATGCCGTCCTTTCACTGTCAACGCAGCCTCACGTGCCGCGATAGCTCGTACTGCGCTGCCCATATGGCTTCACGGGCCGCCTGCTGAACGGTCGATAGCTGTATCGTAACTACTCAGGTAGATAGACTGTAGGCTGTTAGACTGTAGGAACGCGCACAGATGAGCCAGGCGTTTTCCGAATGCGACGCGATAATGATGGAGACCGAAAAAGCTCTTGGCGCCTTGATTCGGTCCATGCGCAATGGCTAACAGTCTACAGCCTAAACACCTTGCAGGTACGCTGTCTCAAGTAAATGCGATACGTGTAACCTATCGTAAATACAGTGATTTGTCCACTGACAAAAGATTATTTTCCCAAGCCTAAAAATGACTTGACAGTTGTGCTGGAGTGGGCTAAAAGAGACGCCTCCTTAACAACTTAATGCCGGTAATTGCGCATGAGACACAGTTCCCCACAGCCACCTTATCTTTCGAACCCGTCACGCGTCGGGGATGAGGGTCACTTTTATGAGGCGCAACAAGCATTTGTGCCTTATCCACACCTGTGGATAACTCTGTGGATAATAGAAACCGCATCTGGCAAAGAGTCTCCAGGAATCGTAAAGAACTTTCTTCATAGATTCAACACGTTAGATAAGGAGGCTTCCTGTGGATAACAATGGGCACGGTGTGCAGGTGAATCCGACCAATTCTTCCGCCAAGGCTAATGAGATCTGGAAAGAGGCCCTCTCAACCATCCAGGGCAAGGTCGCACGCCAAAGCTTCGACAATTGGTTTCGCCCCCTGACCCTGGAATCATTGGAAGACTCATGCGTCACGGTTCGGCTCCCGAATCAATTTTTTAAGGAGTGGTTCGAGGACCACTATCTAGGCGTCCTCAAAGCGGTGCTCACGGATCTGATGTTCACCAATGTCGAGGTGATCCTCCGCGTTGCTGAGCCAGGGGGACAGGGCGAGCCCAATGTGAAGCCTGAACCTTCCGCCAAACGACCGGTCAAGCACCACCGGAACGAATCCGCAATCCTCAATCCGAAGTATGTCTTCGAGAACTTCGTCGTAGGGAGCTCCAACCAGTTCGCCCACGCCGGCTGTCTGGCCGTGGCAGAGCAGCTTTCGAAAGCGTACAACCCGCTCTTTATCTATGGGGGCGTTGGCTTAGGGAAGACTCACCTGCTCCATGCCATCGGCCACCTGGCCCTCAAGCGAAACAGCAGGCTCAGACTTTCCTATGTCTCATCTGAGAAGTTTACGAACGACCTGATTAATGCCATTCGCTTCGATTCTACTGGTGAGTTCCGTAACCGCTACCGCAGTCTTGACCTGCTTCTCATCGACGACATTCAGTTTATCGCCGGCAAGGAGCGGACCCAGGAGGAGTTCTTCCATACCTTCAATGAGCTGTACGACTCCTCCAAGCAGATCGTAGTCACCTCTGACAGCCTGCCACGCGAGATCCCTACGCTGGAGGAGCGGCTACGCTCCCGGTTCGAGTGGGGTCTGATCGCTGACATCCAGTTACCAGACCTTGAGACCAAGGCTGCCATCCTTCGAAAAAAGGCGCAGGCGGATGGCGCGCGGCTCCCTGATGATGTCTCACTCTTTATCGCCAAGAACGTGCAGTCAAGTATCCGGGAACTGGAAGGCTCGCTGGTCCGTCTCATCGCCTACGCCTCGCTGACGGGCCGCGACATCACCCTGGAGCTCGCGCAGGAGACACTGAAGGAACTGAGCGCCGAGCGGGCCAAGGTCATCACGCTGACTGCCATCCAGCACACGGTGGCCGACTTCTATCGCGTCAAGGTCGAGGAACTCAAATCCAAAGATAGAAACCAGGGTGTGGTCTTGCCGCGCCAGGTCGCCATGTACCTCAGTCGGACACTCACCGCCTCCTCGCTGCCGGTTATCGGCGAGGCGTTCGGCGGAAAGGACCATACGACAGTGATTCACTCCTGCGAGAAGATCAAGCGGAGGCTCGTAACTGATGAGGCGTTCCGGCGACAAATCGAATCCCTCTCCCAATCGATCACCTCTTAGCCGTGCTTAGGGGCAGCCACAAGGGGCTGCCCCCACACACCCCGGATCTGCACTTCGCGCTTCGCATCTCGTATTCATCGTTGCCTAAACAGAACTGTTTACGTATTATCCAGCCATGCTAACCCTTGTGACGGGTGGGACCGGCTTCGTCGGCACCGCCATAGTTCGCCTGTTACTTTCGGAAGGGCATACCGTCCGGGCGCTGGCTCGGCGCGGGAGCAACCTCCAAAATCTCGACGGCCTCGATATTGAGTTGGCCTTTGGCGATCTCCTTGACAAGGAAACGCTACGACACGCTCTCAAGGGATGCCGGCGGCTCTACCATGTCGGGGCACACTACTCGCTCTGGGAGCCCTCATCGGAGGTCTTTTACCGAGTCAACGTGGACGGCACAAGAAAGCTCTTGGAAGCCGCCATGGAGGAAGGGGTTGAGCGGGTTGTCTACACCAGCACCGTCGGCACGCTCGGCTACCGGCAAGATGGCGGCCCAGCCGACGAGGAGACACCGGCCAGCCTTGACCAGATGACTGGCCACTACAAGCGGTCAAAATTTCTGGCCGAAGAAGAGGCGCGAGGGGCCGTGCTTCGCGGTCTGCCGGTCGTCATCGTCAACCCGAGCACCCCGGTTGGACCCCGCGATATTAAACCCACTCCAACTGGTCAGATCATCGTCGATTTCTTAAACCGTCGAATGCCGGCGTATATCGATACTGGCCTGAATTTCATCGACGTAGCAGATGTGGCCCGAGGTCATCTGCTCGCCGCCGAACGTGGCCGGGTCGGAGAGCGATACATCCTCGGCCGGAGCAACCTGACCCTGCATGAACTCTTCGCCATCCTGGGACAGATCGCACAGCTCCCGCCGCCAAGAGTCCGTGTACCGTATCAATTGATCCTGCCGTTAGCCTATGCAAACCACTGGCTTTCCCATTTCATCACCAAGAAACCGCCACGAATCCCCTTAGAGGGGGTGAAGATGGCCAAACGGCGCATGTTTTTTGACGCCTCCAAGGCTGTGCGAGAGCTGGGGCTACCGCAATCGCCGATCGAACAGGCGCTTGAGGAGGCCGTCCACTGGTTTACCAAACACGGATATGTGACAAGATAGCCATACGGTACAGACGGCGTGCAACTCGTAGAGACTAGCGGCTGGATAGATCTTTTCCGAGCTTTACCATAAACCCTATCCCCTAACCCCTATACCCTGTTTTTTCAGAGTCTCTGCCAGAGCCATTGCGGCGTCAGGCGGAGCGCGTAGGCCGAGAGGAGCGTGAAGTAGTTGGTGAGCAGCAGACTGCCGACAACGACCAGGAAGATCCCGCCGACGGCGCTGACAATCGGTACCAGATGTTTCAACTGGTCAAAATAGTTGAGAAAGCGATTGAGGGCGAGGGCACTCAAAAAAAACGGGATGGCAAGGCCGAGCGAGTAGGCGCCGAGCATCAGGATCCCCGTGTAGGCGGTCTTGGCTGTGCTCGCGTACAGCAGGATGGAACCCAGGATCGGGCCGACACACGGGGTCCATCCGGCAGCAAAGGTTACCCCCACAATGAACGCACCCAGATATCCGGCCGGCCGATCATGCAGCTCGATCCGGACCGTCCGGCTAAGAAACGGGAGCTTGAGGAAGCCGGCAATGTACAGGCCGAACAGGATGACCAGCACGCCCCCGACCTTCCTGAGAATCTGCTGGTAGTCAAACAGGAGCTGACCCAGCAGACTGAAAGAGGCGCCCAACGACATGAAAACCACGGAAAAGCCGAAGATGAAGCAGAGGGCGTTCAGCATGATCGCCCGGCGTGTTCTAACATTGTTCACTGAACCCGACAGTTCACTGAACGAGAGGCCGGTTACGAAGGAGAGGTAGGAGGGAAAGATCGGAAGTACGCAGGGTGAGAGGAAAGAAAGGATCCCGGCCCCCAGGGCCATCCAGATGGTCAATGCTTCGCCGTTCTCCAACATCAGCAGCCTATCTCGTCTTGGCCTTGCCCTACTCGGAGAGCGCTGCCTTCGCCTGGTCGGCCACGACGACCAGGACGTAACCATCCGGTCTGAGATAGGTGCGCGCCACTCGCAGGATATCCTCCTTGCTGACGCCATCGATCAGCGTCCGGTAGCGGTCCGCATAATCTAAACCTAGCTTGTAATACTCCACCGAGGAAATCAACCCGGCGAGTTTCGCGTTGGTATCGAGCCGAAGGGGAAAACTTCCGGTGAGATACGACTTCGCATCAGCCAGATCCTGATCGGTCACCCCCTGCTCCCGGATCCGATGAAGCTCACGCACCACCTCCTGTATCGCAGGTCCAGCGGTCTCATTCTTCGTCTGCAACACCACCTGAAACGATCCTCGCTCCAAGCCGGGAGAGAATTGGGAGCTTACATCATAGGCCCAGCCCTTTTGCTCACGTATTCGCTCTACCAGGCGGGAGGAAAATCCGCCTCCGCCCAGGATGTAGTTCATGACCGTCAAGGCATAGAAATCCGGGTTATCCCGCCGGATTCCTTGATGGCCGAGGACGATATTCGCCTGTGTCACGCTCCGGTCGACCTTTTTGACGACAATCTTTCCCTGAAGCGGCGCGGGCTCCGTCGCCCGCTCCACTGTCGCCCTGCCTTTTGGCCACGAGCCAAGCAGCGCACGGATCCGGCCGGTGATCTCGTTTCGGTCGACGTCGCCCACCACCGTGATAAAGGCCCGTTCCGGAGTGTAGTGATCGCGATAGAACCCCGCAATCTCATCCCTGGTGATCGCGGCAAGGGTCGTCTCGCGTCCCTCCAGCGGGCGACCGTATGGGTGGCTCCCAAAGACCAGATCGTCGAATATCTCCTGAGCCACCTCACCAGGATCCTCCTGCCGTTTCCGTAACGCCGCCCTAAGCTCCTGCACCTTCCTGGTGATCTCCCCTTGCTCAAAGGCCGGATGAAGCAGGACATCCGCCAGCAGCTCCAGCCCCTTTGGTAAATCTTTCCTCAACACGGTCAGATCCAGTTCGCTCAGATCCCGACCAGCAGATGAAGAGAGGGAGGCGCCGATAAAATCTACCGATTCATCGATCTGGGCGGCCGTCCGAGTCACCGTGCCTCTCGACAGCAGCAGGGCCGTCAGATTGGCTAGCCCCGCACGCCCCTCCTGCTCCCACAGGGAGCCCGCTTGTACCATCACTTTGATGGTGACAATCGGGAGCGCCCGGCTGCTTCTGACCAGCAGCGTAAGCCCGTTCTCCAGAACCTGCCGTTCGGCTAACGGGGCCGCCGCCACGAGCACAGGCTGCAGCAGGAGTAGCAGGAGACCCAATATCGTAATCAGCCGGTATCGTCGCATCGCGCTATTTATCGCCTTTCGCTCCTTGCACCAAACCCCCCTCACCCCCTTTATCAAAGGAGGGCGCTGGGGGGATTTACCTCGCACCGGGCGCAGCAAGCAGCGCCCCTACACCCTGAACTCCACACTGAGGGCAGCCACAAGGGCTGCCCCTACTTCTTCATTTTCTCCGGGATCAGCACCGCGACGGTGCGGTGATCTGGGGTCAGGTAGACTCTCGCGACCCGTTGCAGATCCGCCGCCGTGACGGCGCGGATACCGGGGAGGTACGCCTCCCATGCGCGCCAGCCGGCCACGATCTCATACTCGGCCAGTTGCCTAGCCAGATTGAACACCGAATCCTGCCCGAAGAGGAAGCCGGCTTCGATCTGATTCTTCGCCTTCTGCAGCTCCCGGTCCGGGATAGGCTCGTTCTTCACACGCTCGATCTCTGCCGTCAGAGCCGTCTCAACTTCTTCAGCCGTTTTGCCCGGCATCACGCTGGCGTAAAACGGGAAGAGGTTCGGGTCGATGCTTTCCCGGTCATACCCCCCGCCAGCAAACAGGGCAAGCTGTTTCTCGTAGACCAGGCTCTTATAAATCCTGGCGCTCTTGCCGCCGGACAGGATATAGGCCAGAACCTCGAGGGCAAAGTTATCGGGGTGTTTCAGATTCGGGACATGGTACCCCATAAACACAAACGGCAGTTCCGCTTCCTTCTTCAGGACAAGCCTCCGCTCTCCCCGTTGCTCCGGTTCGATGGCGCGGACTAAGGGCGGGTCAGCAGCCCGCGGAATCGCGCCGAAGTGCCGTCGGATTTTCGGAAGCAACTCGTCGCTCTTGAAATCGCCGACCACGATCAGCACGGCGTTATTCGGCACATAGTAGGTGTTGTAGTGGCGTACCAGATCCTCCCGGTCCAGCTTCTCGATGTCCGACATCCAGCCAATGACAGGCTGCCGGTACGGGTGCACCTGAAACGCAGTCGCCCCCATCACCTCCCTCAGGGCAGAGATAGGCTCATCTTCTGTCCGCAGCCGGCGCTCCTCCATAACTACTGCCCTCTCCGATTCCGCCTCCTTCCGATCAATGAGGAGACCACGCATCCGATCGGCCTCGAGCTCTAGGGCCAGTTCGACCCGATCCGAGGCAAACGTCTCGAAGTAGCCGGTATAATCCTCGCTGGTGAAGGCGTTGTCGCGACCGCCGTTTCTCTTGATGACCCTCGAAAACTGGCCTGGCCCCAGCTTCGAGGTCCCCTTGAACATCATGTGCTCCAGCAGGTGAGACAGGCCGGTGGTTCCGGGTTGCTCGTTGCGCGCGCCAACCCGATACCAGATGTGGATCGTTACCACGGGCGCCTTGTGCTCTTCAAGCAGCAGGATCTTCAGTCCGTTATCGAGCGCCGACTCCTTCACCCTGGCCGCGACTTGCGCGTCCACGAGGCCTGGAACCAGGATAGCGCAGAGAACCAGCCAGGCCATCGCCATTCCCTGTCCTCGCAGGCGCTGTATCCGCTGTCTCATCGCCGCTGCCATGGCGCGCTAACGACTCGATCTTTCATATCTGACACGGACCGTCTGACCTACGCTGATGCCCATCTCCAGGGCGAAGCCTGCCGGGACCTCCAGCACCAGATCAGCCACGTGACTGACGATGGCGGGGGTCTCATGTGAACGCGGCGGAGCGACGTTCGCATCAATTGCCATGATCTTACCCTCCCGGATCCAAAGAATATCGATCGGGATCAGCATCCCCTTCATCCAGAATATCCGGCGCTCTGCCACGTCAAAGGGAAAGAGCATCCCTCCACCCTTTGGAAGCGATGATCGACCCCCTAGCCCCCTCGCCTGCTCCTGTGCGGTTCGCGCTACCTCAACGGCAATCGTGACCCGGCCGTCAATGACCACCCCGCCCCCTTGAAGGGCCGAGACATCAGAGGCCAGGAGTACGTATAGCAGAAGAGGGAAAAAGAAAGGGAGCCCCTGGATGAAGAGATTCTGAATCGCCCTCATTTCTCAGGCAGCTCTCCCAGTCGAACCGAGAGGGCGAGGGGCCGGCCATCCCTGAGAAGCTCGATCTTCACCTGGTCTCCCACCTTTCGTTCCCCATCCAGAAAGGCCGTCAGGTCGTCTATCGATGTCACCTTTCGGCTCTCGACCGCAACGATGATGTCCCCTCCCACACTGACCAGCATGTTACCGACCCGTGCCTTTCTTGTACTTCCCCTGATACCCGCACGGTCCACCGGACCTTTTGGAGAGACCTGCATCACCACGATCCCCTGTCGAACCGGAAGCTTCAGGGCGCTGGCCACCTCTGGCGTGATGTCCAGGCCGGCGACGCCCAGCCAGGGATGACTGACCCGCCCCTTGGCGATCAACTGGGGGAGCAGTCGCTTCGCCGTATCGATGGGGATGGCAAAACCGATTCCGACAGACCCGCCACTCGGTGTATAGATGGCGCTGTTCATTCCAATTACCTCGCCATGCGAGTTGAGCAGGGGACCACCCGAATTGCCGGGATTGATCGGCGCGTCGGTCTGAATGATGCCTCGAATCTGGCGTCCGCTCCCGGAGCGGAGTGTCCGACCCACCGAGCTGACCACCCCACGCGTGACCGTTCGATCCAGGCCGAATGGATTCCCAATAGCGATGGCCATCTGCCCAACCTGCAAGGCATCGCTACTTCCCAGTTTCAAAGGGAACAGCTTCTCCTTCGGAACAGAAATCTTTATCACTGCCAGATCGTTGCTAGAGTCACGGCCGATCAACTTTGCCGGCACCTTACTCTTATCGGTTAACGTCACCTCCAGACTGTCAGCCTCTTCCACCACATGGTTATTAGTCAGGATATACCCCCGGTCATCCACCACGAAGCCCGATCCAGTCCCTTTCTGCGGCACCGCATTAAAGAACACATCGTACGCTAAAGCGGTGCTGGTAATGTGAACGACGCCCGGGCTGGCATGTTTATAGACTGAGATGATGATCTGTTCTTCAGGGCTGAGACCAGGGCTTTCCGCCTGGGTTTTTTGTGCCCGAGCGTGGGTCCCAACTGCGAGGCACCCGACAGTCAAGAGCGTAGCCAACACTGCGCGCCGAATCTGAACAGAAAAGTGGGCCGACAAATGTCTCGCTCCTTCGATTGCGTCAGTAGCCAAAAAAGAAACGTGGACCCTCCGTCCACCTCGATGACTGTAGAACACCACCGTGGGCTTGTCAACGTCCAAGGCGGCTAATCCAGCTTTGCGAGCAATTAGAGTCTACAGGGCGGGGCCCATAGCACTTCCCCCCCTCTGGCCTCGTACTCCTACGTTGAAATGTATTTCTCCGGCGACTGCTCAAAGGCCCGCTTGCAGCCTACAGCGCAGAAGTAGTAGGTCACCCCTTGATAGACGGCTGTGGCCGCCGCCCGATTTTCATCCACCATCATCTGACACACGGGATCTTTAGCCATCGCGTTCCCTCCGCTCACCTGGCATACTTTCGGTCGATTGCCGCTCTAATCTCCGCGATCTTCTTTCCCTGCTTGTACATGGCATACGCATCCAGCGTAATGTCTTGGCACATCACTCACGTGTCCGCATGCCGATCCGCGTAGCAATCCAGGTTGTTCTGATGGCCGGCCATTCTACCGCAACCGCAATAGCACGGCATTTGCTCGATCAGTTCCGGCACTTCCTTGGCGATTCGATAGGTTTCTGCCAGCTTCCCAGTGAACAATGCCGGAGAGGGTGTAGCCGGCCGCGGCCGTCTCGGGATTGCCTGAGCCGCACTATCGCCTCCTGCTGCCCAACTCGCTGCTCCGCGCCAATCAGCGACAGGCGCGACGAGAAGGCCGAGCAGGCCTCCGGCAAAGATCCTGAGAACCGATCGCCTGTCTGCGTGTATCGCACAGGTAGATTCGGGCTGCTTTACTTCATCACGCTCCATAAGCCTTCATTCACCCCTTCCTTGTGTGCATTGTGTCTGGTGAGTCTTTTGAGTCGAGTTAGGGTGTTTGGTTTATGACGTCGTCACGGCCATAGGCCGAAATCTCCGCAATCGGAGGGCATTACTGACCACGGTGACTGAGGAGAGCGCCATGGCTGCGCCGGCCAGGACCGGACTCAGCATCACCCCAAACAACGGGTACAGGACGCCGGCGGCCACCGGGATCAGGACCACATTATAGGCAAATGCCCAAAACAGGTTCTGCTTGATGTTCCGCATCGTCAGTCTACTCAACTGCAGCGCCGTCACGACGCTTCGCAGGTCGCCCCCGATCAGGGTGATATCGGCCGCTTCCATCGCCACATCGGTCCCTGTTCCGATGGCGATCCCGACATCGGATTGGGCCAGGGCTGGGGCGTCATTGATCCCATCGCCCACCATCGCCACCAGCTTTCCCTGCGCCTGGAGCGTGCGGACCTGAAGCGCCTTGTGTTCCGGCAGGACCTCAGCCAGAACCTGATCGATCCCGACCTGCATGGCGATGGCCTCGGCGGTCCGACGAGTATCGCCGGTGATCATCATCACGTCAATGCCCAAGTCACGTAGCGCGGCCACCGCCGCCTTCGAATACGGCTTCACGACGTCCGCAACGGCCACGATGCCGAGGAGCCGGGCATTGGCTGCAACAAACATCGGCGTTTTGCCTTCTCCTGAAAGCGCCTCCGCCTGCTCGCCCATCCCGGCAAGGTCGATCCCGCGCTCCTGCATCAGAGCGTTATTGCCAAGGAGGACCTCCTGCCCCTCCACGACGGCTCTGATCCCATACCCCGGGATCGCCTTGAACTCCTGCGGATCGGTCACGTCGAGCCCCTTCGCCTTGGCGTGATCAATGATCGCCTGCCCAAGCGGGTGCTCGGAGCCTCTTTCCGCCGATGCCGCCAGTCGGAGTAGCTCCCGCTGGGCGGAGTTCCAGGTTTCGGGTTCCAGGTTCCGGGTCAACAACAACTCGGAACTTGGCACTTGGAACTCGGAACTTGGAACGATGTCCGTGACCGACGGTTGACCGACGGTCAGCGTGCCGGTCTTATCGAAGATGATCACGTTCACCTGGTAGGCCCGTTCAAGGCTCTCGGCGTTCTTGATCAGGACACCGTGCTCTGCCCCCTTCCCGATCCCAACCATAATCGACGTGGGCGTCGCGAGACCCAGGGCACAGGGACAGGCGATCACCAGCACGGCCACGAAGTTCGAGAGGGCAATAAGAAACGCCTGCTCTCCCCCGAGCAGCAGCCAGGCCCCGAAGGTTGCGGCCGCGATAACCAGGACGATCGGCACAAAGACCCCGGCGATCTTATCGACCAGCCGCTGGATGGGCGCCTTTGATCCCTGGGCCTGCTCAACCAGCCTGACGATCTGGGCGAGGACGGTCTCTTGTCCAACCCTGGTCGCCTCGAACTTGAAGCTGCCCATCTTATTCATTGTTGCGCCGACCACCTGATCGCCCGGCCCCTTCTCCACAGGGAGGCTCTCCCCGGTCAGCATCGACTCATCAAGCGCCGACCGGCCCTCACGGATGATCCCGTCCACCGGCACCTTCTCCCCAGGCCTGACCAACACCAAGTCGCCGGCCCTGACCTCCTCCACCGGGATATCTTGCGTGAGGTCACCACGGATGACCCGAGCGGTCTTGGCCCGAAGTCCCATCAGTGCCTTAATCGCCTCAGAGGTCCGACCCTTCGCCTTGGCCTCCAGCCACCTCCCCATGACGATCAGGGTCATCAGGATGCTCGCTGTGTCGTAGTAGGTCATCGCCCCCATCCCCATCGGCGCGATGGCCGCAGGGAAGAAGGTGAGCGCCGCACTGTACAGGTAGGCCGCATTCGTTCCGATCGACACCAGGGTATTCATGTCGGCGGTTCGGTGTTTCAGGCTCATCCAGAACCCTCGATGAAACTGCCAGCCGACCCAGAACTGTACTGGTGTGGTGAGAACAAAGAGTACGTAGGGGTTGAATAGCGGTGCCGGGGCCCACGGAAACCAGTCCGGAAAGCTGCCTAGCAGGATGGGGAGGCTCAGGACCGCCCCAACCAGAAACCTGGTCCGAAGCAGGCGGATCTCTGCATCTGCTGTCGCCTTCTCCTGATCGGGCGTTGGGGCAGCAGCCATGTCCGGGACAGCATACCCGGCCGCTTCGATTGAGTTGCGCAGGTCAGCCGGCTGGGTGACGGAGTCGAGATAGGTCACGCTCGCCCGCTCCGTTGCGAAGTTGACGGAGGCGGAGACCACCCCCGGAACTTCCAGCAACGTCTGCTCGATACGCTGCACGCACGAGGCGCAAGACATCCCCCGGATCGGAATCTCGATCACCCTCGTGCTCGCGCCTCGCACCTCGGGCGCTACACTCAAACCCCCCCCCGCCCCCCCTTTGGCAAAGGGGGGGCGGGGGGATTTCGCATCTCGCGCCTCGTACTGTTCAGCCACATATTGCTCTGGCGACTTGTCGAACGCCTCCTTACAGCCCACCGCGCAGAAATAGTAATCTACCCCTCGGTAGCGGCTCGTGCCTGCGGCCTCTTCGGGAAGCACATCCATGCCACAAATCGGGTCTCTTGCCATTACCAGCTTCCTAACTCTTGGCGTCTGCCGCCGAGACCTCCTCGATCGGCCAAGAGGCTAAACAGCATGACAACGGAACGAGGCGTCCCCGCCCAGACCTGATCCTCAAACGAACGGTAACTCTCTTCGCCTATCAAGACCTTTCTGTAGAGATCGATCACCCCGCGACGCCGTCTGAGCACCTGAAACCACAGCCAGGGAAACCGATGGGCCGCACGGCTCAGCCGGCCAGCAGCCTCAAGCGCCGGCGTGATCTCCGTCGAGATGGCCGTCTGATACCACTGGAGATCACCGCCGTGGCTCCCCGCCCTGACAATGGCCTTGGCTGCCAGTTGTCCGCTCTGGATAGCGTAGTAGATCCCTTCCCCTAAAAAGGGATCGACCAGACATGCCGCGTCACCCGTGAGAAGCGCGCGTCCCCGGTGAAGCGGGCCGGTCCCGTCATGATAGACCGGGATCATCGCCCCGGTGGTCCGCACCGCTTTGCCGTTGCTGAAGCCGCCGGCGCTGAGGAAGGCCGTGAGGCACGGCAGGGCCCGCTTTGCCGACCTACGGTCGATCGATACGCCGACAGAGGCCACCCCACGCTTCGGAAAGGCCCAACAATAGCCCCCTGGGGTCCTGCCCACATCGATGATCACCCGGCCCCTCAGCGCTGCCTCACCAGCGCTCGTCAAGGGAAGCTCCGCGTCCAGCCCCACTGCCATTGGCTGCGCGCGATCCGGGAACAGATCCCGGGCGACAACGCCGCAGGCGCCATCAGCCCCGATCACAAAGTCAGCGATCGCCGTCCGCCCGCCGAGATCAACCTCGACACAGTTCGCCGATTCTTTGACGGATCGCACCACCTGTCCATCCTGCAACTCGGCGCCGGCGTCAACCGCACGGCCGCACAGGGCCTGATCGAACGTGTCGCGCCAGACCATGTAGGCCACCGGCTCCGAAAAGGTCGCCTCGACCGGATTGCGACCGCGCCAGGTAAAGGTGAGGTTGGTGATCGACTCCTCGTTCAACTCGCCCAGATCGAACGGAAGCAGCCGCTCCACCCGCCGCGACAGGCAGCCACCGCACGCCTTGTAGCGAGGCAGTCTTCGCCGTTCCAGTAGAAGCACCCTAGCACCCGCCTTCGCCAGCATCAGCGCCGCCGTCGCCCCGGCAGGCCCGCCACCAACTATGATCGTATCGTATCGCACCGGATCCCTCAGGCGCTACCGGCCGTAGCGCGAGAAGACCTCCAGAAGTTCCTCGATCTTCTTCTGTCGATCCTCCGCCCGCCCGGAGGCCATCGCCTCTGCGACACACGATTCAATATGACGGCCGAGGAGAATCTTGTGAACCTGCTCCAACGCGCCTTGGATGGCAGAGAGTTGGAGCAGGATATCGACGCAGTACTTCCCCTCCCCCACCATCCGCTGCACACCCTGCACCTGGCCCTCGATCCGACTCAGGCGACCCATCGCTTTTTGCTTCATCTCCTCGTCAATCATCTCCCTCACCCCTATCTAGTCTAGTCGAAGCAATAGCTACCCTACTCCGGTAGAGTATACTCCCGCATGGAGATCCAGTCAATATCAACCCGAGTTGATCGAGCGGTCGCCATATCCCGAGAAGTGTCTGGCGTCAGGGAAGTGCAGCCGGCGCTGGCGATCAAGAGCAGGTAGCGACCGAAGGGGCCGCTGTTGATGGCGACTGCGCTCGACCTGTTCTCAGCCTCGCAATCTATTCTTGAGATCTCCACAATCCACCACCTCTTTTTCACAAGTGCGTGTTTTGTCGTCGGACGGCGCATCTGATGCGGGCGGCCTAGCGGCGCGAGCCGCAGCCCGGTCACTGCGCTCTTCCGCCCGAACGTCGCGGACACTTCTCCCGTGTCCGATCTCGGTCCTCGATCCGTCCGCCGCCTTACCCGACGGGCAGCGGCAGCGCGAGGATCCTGCCGCGAGCCCTCAGCAGCACCTCCCAGGCGGGATGACGGGCGCAGATGCG